>ENA-OWPJ01000174-OWPJ01000174.1-human-gut-metagenome-genome-assembly--contig:-NODE-174-length-83319-cov-4.89436_pt1 | contig 83319 bp, 68 predicted proteins | sample MGYA00248264_ERZ651846 | MGnify/ENA primary metagenome ERZ651846 (study PRJEB26924, sample SAMEA4378271) | human gut metagenome | biome: human gut; feature: human-associated habitat; material: faeces...
AGCATAACCTTGCCAAGGTTAGGGTCGCGAGTTCGAGTCTCGTTTTCCGCTCAAAGAAAAAGGAAGTTGAATCATTTGATTCAGCTTCCTTTTTTTGTTTACCGTTTACCGTTGCTTTAAGATAACAGTCAGCGTTAAATATTCGCAAGAGTTTATATTTTGCTTGTTTAATTGTATCTAATTGGTTACATTTGTGGTATGAAAGCAACAGATAAGAAAGGTAACGATATACGTGAACTTTATTTCTCGGATGAATTTGTTGAATTCTATAGTATGTTACAGGATAAAGTAAAGGTTAAATTTGAGCATACGATGGATATTATTAGAACTGAGTATGTACTTAGCACGAAGTTTGTGAAGCACTTGGAAAATAAAAATTTATACGAGATGCGGGTGTCTGTAAATACCAATGAATACAGAACTATTCTTTTTGCTGTTGATAATGATAATATCATTCTTTCAAAAAAAGTACTACTTCTGAATGGTTTCTTAAAGAAGTCCACAAAGGATTATAGTAAACAAATAAAGATTGCAGAACGAATATTAAAAGACTTTGAGCTATGAGAAAGTTAGATGAAAATAAATTAGCCAGATTGCATACGGCAGGTGAACTACTGGACAACAAATATGGGGAGGTCGGAACTGAGTCTCGCACAACTTTTCATGAGAAGTCAATAGCATGGTACTACGGCGAGATATTACGTGATCGCCGAAAGCAATTAAAGATAACTCAACAGGAACTGGCTGAAAAGGTTGGTACTGCAAGAAGTTATATTGCCCGTGTGGAAAAAGGAGAGACGGATATTCAAATTTCAAGTTTTTTCCGCATAGCTCGTGCTCTTGGAATAGAGTTTACTCCTACGTTTTTATGATTGGGAGCTCACCACAGAGGGTACAGAGTCACACAGAGTTTTAATGTTTTTCACCACAGATTACTCAGATTATCACGGATTTATCTATTTTTCAATCTGTGTTAATCCGTGTAATCTGTGGTGAGCCCTCGTCATTAGCATTAAAAACTCCGTGAGACTCTGTGAACCTCTGTGGTGAATTTAAAAGCTTTCCTCTTTCACCTCAAAGCACGGGCATGCCTTGATCCACTCTTCGGGTTCTATCTCTCCGTTTCCGTTCAGGTCCGGACTCAGATCCCTGTGTCCGCATACCCTGCTTCTGGGATACTCCTTCAGCAATACTCTCACCAGTACCCGCATTGAATGTTTTTGCCATTCTGTCCGGGTGTCTTTGGGTCGTCCGTTGCAGTCCAGCCCTCCTTCGTAGCAGATGCCTATGGAGTGTGCGTTGAATCCCTTGGCATGTGCCCCGGCCCGTTCCACCGGTCGGGTAGTGATGATCTTCCCGTCCTTGCGTATGTAGAAGTGATAGCCCGCTCCTTCGAATCCCCGTCTTCGGTGATACTCCTCCAGGTCATGCTCCGTGAGGCAGCGGTCTTCTCTGGTTGCGGAGCAGTGAATAACAATCAGATTGATTTCTCTCATAGTTCCGGTTCTATTTTTCGGTGTTCCCCCCGCGGAGAAACATCAGGAATGCCAGTAGACATTCCAGTATTTTTTGTATTTTCTTCATTGTTTTTGCTGTATTAAGTTTCGTTGTTTCACCACAGATTTCACAGATTATCACAGATAAAGATTTATTTTCTCTGCAATCGAACTTAAAATTTAAATCTGTGTAAATCTGAGTAATCTGTGGTGCGGATTTATGCCGTCGGGTCGTCCACAATGCCCCCGTCTCCGCTTCCTCCGCCTTCCGGAGCGCCTGCCGAAGCCATGGCAAACGTCACGTTGTTCGGGCTTCGGGTCATGCTCCGGCTGGCGTTCACCAGCTTCATTGCCTTATAGGGTATGAACCGCACGTTCACCCGCTTGATATTCTTCACCGTGCACTCCTTCTCGGTTTCGCCTGGCAGGCAGGTCAGCGTCATGTGGAAGGTTCCCAGTCCTTCTATTTTCACTTTGTTTCCCTGCGTCAGCACCTTTCGCAGCTGTTCCACCAGCGCCTCTATGGTGTGTTTCACATCGCCCGTTGTCAGGGCGCAATTGGTCTGGATATCTTCCGCCAGTGCGTCGATATCCATAACTTTGGCTGTTCCCGCTTTTTGGCGGATGTAATACAACATGGGAGAGTTCTCCTGATTGACATACTTCTTGCGCTGATAGCGCTCCACTGATACTTCCATACAATAAAAAGTTAAGGTTTAGGTTAATAAATTTCTTGTCTCAATCACTACATAAAGATACGAAATCAAACAGGTAAAGTCAAGTAAAATGATAAAAATAACGATGTGTGGGTTAAGAAAACGGAGCCTCTATCTGGCATTCTTTTTTATCCATTCCATGGGCGGAACGTAGTCGCCGATTTTTGTCATGCTCTTGTTGTGTCCGAAGTATACGTTTCCCGTTTCCCCGTTGCGGTGTTTGGCGATGATGGCTACTCCCAGTCCCTCCGTCGGATATCCGCTTTGTTTGTCTGTTGCCAGATGTGCCAGTGCCGGACGATAGAGGAGAAGTACCAGGTCGGAATCCTGTTCGATGGCTCCACTCTCACGCAGGTCGGCTAATTCCAGACGTCCGTACGCCCTGTTTTCGGAGCCACGGTTGAGTTGGCTTAGCAAGATGACCGGGATGTGCAGCTCTTTGGCCAGCAATTTTGCTTTACGGCTTGCCTGTGCCACCTCTTGTTCCCGGTTCCGGTTGGTTTGTTCGGTGCGCATGTCACACAGTTGCAGGTAGTCGATAATGATAAAGTCACACTTCCCTTTGCTTTGCAGCAACCGGGCGCTCGAGCGTACATGGTCCATGCTCGTGTCCGGGTTATCGTCTACGCAGATGGGGAGCCTTGCCAGTTCTCCGGCCGTTTGCCGGGCCTGTAGCCATGTTTCCTGTGATAGCTTTCCGCTTCGCCAGAGGTATGGGTCCATTTCTCCTGCCGACAGGAGCCAGCGGTCGCCCAACCGCTCGGCTTGCATCTCGAGGCTGTACACCACCGTGTGGTGTCCAGCCGCTGCCGCAGCTTTTGCCAGATGGAGTGCAAAGGCGGTTTTTCCCACTGCCGGACGGGCAGCGATGGTGATCAGATCGCTGTTTTGCCATCCTCCTGTCATCTTGTCCAGTTCGGCCAGTCCGGTGGGGATTCCGGTCACTCCGTCCTTATTTTTCTGCATGCGTCCTTCCGCTTCGGTCAGGGTTGCCTGCATCAGCGTGTCCATATCGCGCAACTGCCTGTTGTGCCCACATGCCCCTTCCAGCCTGTCCAGCAGGTTGTGTCCATCCACTAACGTGTCTGTCAGGTCGATGGTTTCGTCGCCGGAGAGTGTCAGCAGTTTGCTGAATCCCACGATCATTTCCCTTCGGATGTACTTTTGGTGAACGATGCGTGCGTGATATTCCAGGTGTGCCGAACTTGCCACCCGGCTGCTCAGTTGGGTGATGTAGAACGGCCCTCCGGCATCGTCCAGCTTTCCACGTTTGCGAAGTTCCTCGGTGGCGGTGAGGATGTCGATGTTCGTACCGGCGTGGAACATCGCCTGCAATGCGGCGTAAATCAATTGATGACGGGTGACATAGAACATTTCCGGTTTCAGCAGTTCGTCAATCAGTGCCATGCCTTCTTTTTCAATCAGGCAGGCTCCGAGGATGGTTTCCTCGAGTTCGGGTGCTTGGGGTTGTAACATAATGTTTGGATGGTATATGGTTTTGGGTATAGTTCACCACAGATTACACGGATTTTCACAGATTTTTAAATTTTAAATATCAACAGAATAACTTTGTAATCTGTGTTAATCCGTGTAATCCGTGGTGACTTCTAAAATTCGTATTCGTTCAGAAACGCCTTATCTTCCAGATATGTGGCTGCCTGTTTACAGAAGCGTATGTCCTTTTGGTGGGTGTAATACTCCTCGATGTTTTCCAGTGCCAGTTTCTTTTCCGTTACCGTCAGTTTTTTCCATTCTTTCCGGGCACGGGCTATGTTTATCTTATCTTTTTGGGTGACCCGGTGATAAAGATCCCAGAAGCCGGCAAAGCCTTCCGTCGCATGGCTGTCCCGGGTGGTGGCGGCTTTTTTATGTCCGGTCCAGAGGTCATAGTCTGTTACCCGGAGCAGGGTGATTCCGGCGGGATTCTCTACCGCCTCCATGATTCCGGATTTGAACAACGTTTCGAAGAAGTGGCGGGTGCGGTATCGGCTCCATCCCAGTGTCTTTTCCCACTGTTTGTAGGTATATACGGTTTCACCCCGCCGGCAAACGATCCGGTTGCCTTGTACACAAACCTCCGTATCGGAGTAGTTGACCCGCGTCAATACCTGTATCCATGCTTCCAGATAGCCCTCGGTTTGCGATCCGGTTTTGAAGAAATCTTCGATCATGGATTTGGGAATCAGGATATATCCTTTTTTCAGAATTGTCTCGGTCGGTGCGTTCATGGAATTTCGTTTTAAAGGTTATTGAATGTGCCGTCCTTTCCCGAACGGCATGACAAAGCTACGCATAGAAGGGCAAGGATGCAAAAGATTGGTGCAGATTGGTGCAAAAGTGTACGGCGATCCCTATTGCCGTCCTACGCACACTCTGCCGGGGTGAAACCGAGCCTTGTTTTCACCCTTTCAGACCCTCTGTTGCCGTCATTCAGAGCCTCCAAATCACCAACACGGACACCAACATGCTTTCAGGCTTGTAGTCCGTTGTCCGTCAGCTGTTTACGGAGGCTGTTCCGGAAGCCGCCAACATGCAGACCTGCACATAAATAATAAGCAAAAAGATATATTAACATATATCAGTCGAATTTGCGATCGGCGAACAGTTTTTGGACCCGATCCTCCGGATGTTCGCGTAGCCATTGGTACACCGTGTCGGGCATTCCCCAATGCTGTATCACGATACAGATTTGCCGGGGTGTCAGCAGTGTATTGGAGCGTTTGTATCCTGCTTCCAGTAGTTCGGCATGCAAGTCCGGATATCGTTCTATCTGCTCACGCATCTGTCTGCCCGCCGAGCGGGGATAAACACAAGTTGTAAAATACGCCATCGCCACGTCCGACAGCAGGCAGCTTCCACTCAGCAGCCAGTCAAAATTTAAGTCTTTCATTCTTGTTGTTTTTGTTTACGTGGCAAAGTAGCATATTCTCAGCTTATCGAGAAAGACTTTTTTACTATGTAACGGAACTGAATGCTTGCATGGATTTTGTTCTGTTCTTTCACCACAGAGGACACAGAGGACACAGAGTTTTTAATTTTTAGATTTACAGAAAGATCTTAAAAAATCTTCCTCTGTGTCCTCTGTGTACCTCTGTGGTGAAATCGTTTTTATCCCGGTTTTGAGCAAAAACCCTTCTCAGTTGTTATTTACAGAAATAAAAATCATCCATACATAAAACCAACACCATGGAAAAGAATATTTTCAAACTGGACAACGAACAACTCAAAGGAATTGCCTATGCATTCCGGGAGAAAGTGGAAGAAGGATTAAGTAAAAAAAATGCAGAGATACAATGTATTCCTACCTTTATTCTGCCCAAGGCGGCCGATGTCAAAGGGAAGGCCTTAGTCCTCGATCTGGGAGGTACCAACTACCGGGTGGCGATTGTCGATTTCACGCAAGAAAAGCCGGTCATCTACCCGAATAATGGCTGGAAGAAAGACATGTCCGTCATGAAGTCGCCCGGCTATACGCGCGAAGAACTGTTCAAAGAACTGGCCGATCTGATTGTGGAGATAAAACGGGAAGAGGAAATGCCTATTGGCTATTGTTTTTCTTATCCCGCCGAATCAGTGCCCGGAGGAGATGCAAAGCTGCTTCGTTGGACCAAAGGAGTGGATATCCGGAAAATGGTCGGGCAGTTTGTGGGGAAACCTTTACTCGACTATCTGAATGAAAAGAATAAAATAAAGTTTACAGGCATCAAAGTTTTGAATGACACGATCGCCAGTTTGTTTGCCGGGCTTACCGACAAGAGTTACGACGCCTATATCGGCCTGATTGTCGGGACCGGTACGAATATGGCCACTTTTATTCCCGCTGACAAGATAAAGAAACTGGATCCGGCATACAGCGTAGAGGGTTTGATTCCTGTCAATCTGGAGTCGGGCAACTTTCATCCGCCATTCTTGACAGCGGTGGATGATACGGTGGATGCAATGTCCGACAGCATGGGCAAACAGCGTTTTGAGAAAGCGGTGTCCGGCATGTATTTAGGGGATATCTTGAAAGCGGCCTTTCCGTTGGATGAATTTGAAGAAAAGTTCGATGCCCGGAAGCTGACTGCCATCATGAACTATCCGGATATCCATAAAGATATTTATGTGCAGGTGGCCCGTTGGATCTATAGCAGATCGGCCCAACTGGTTGCCGCGTCCCTTGCCGGACTGATCGCATTGCTGAAATCATACAACAAAGATATTCATCGGATTTGTCTGATAGCCGAAGGAAGCCTCTTCTGGAGTGAGAGCCGGAAAGATAAAAGTTACAACATTCTTGTGATGGAGAAATTGCAGGAACTTCTTCGCGAACTCCAACTGGAAGATGTGGAAGTTCATATCAATAACATGAGCAATGCCAACCTGATAGGAACCGGTATTGCAGCACTGACTTGATTGTATTTGGGTTATTTTACGGAACGGAAATGAATATAACTCACCACAGATTACACGGATTAACACAGATATTTTAATTTAACTCTCAGTAAAATAAATTATTAATCTGTGAGAATCCGTGTAATCTGTGGTGAACTCAAAACCATTCTTTTAAGACACAACACGTAAAATACAAAAGAAAATGTTATCTTTGTATTTATAAGTTTGTCTGTTATTTATCCGGAATAAAAGAATATGAGCAATAAAATCTATCCTATCGGGATACAGAATTTTGAGAAAATCCGTAAAGAGGGCCTTTTCTATATTGATAAAACAGCATTGGTTTATCAAATGGTAAAGACCGGGAGTTATTATTTTCTGAGCCGTCCCCGTCGCTTTGGAAAAAGTTTGCTTGTTTCTACCCTCGAAGCCTATTTTCAGGGAAAAAAGGAGCTCTTTGAAGGGCTGGCGATGGAAAAGCTCGAGAAAGAATGGATAAAACACCCGATATTGCATCTGGATTTGAATATAGAGAAATATGACTCACTGCAAAGTCTTGAGGATATATTGGAGAAAGCAATTGTGGCATGGGAGAAACTCTATGGAGCTGAACCTTCGGAGCGCTCTTTGTCTCTGCGCTTTGCCGGTGTCATAGAGCGTGCTTGCAAGCAGGCGGGGCATCGTGTAGTCATTCTGGTCGACGAATATGATAAGCCTATGCTGCAATCCATCGGGGATGAAGAATTGCAAAAGGAGTTTCGCAAGACGTTGCAAGCCTTTTATGGAGCCATCAAAACAATGGATGGATACATCCGGTTTGCTTTTCTGACCGGTGTCACTAAGTTTGGTAAAGTGAGTGTGTTCAGTGCTTTGAACAATCTGATTGATTTGTCGATGGACGAACGTTACGTGGCATTGTGCGGCATCACTGAAGAGGAAATACGGACTAATCTGGAGCAAGAATTGTACGAACTTGCCGACAGGCAGAGGATGGGTTATGAAGAGGTGTGCCGTGAATTGAAGGAATGCTATGACGGGTATCATTTTGTGGAAGATTCGATCGGCATTTACAATCCTTTCAGCCTGCTGAATACGTTCTATAAAATGAAATTTGGAAATTATTGGTTTGAAACGGGTACTCCTACCTATTTGGTAGAACTGTTGCAGATGCATCACTATGATCTTCATAAAATGGCACATGTGGAAACCGATGCGGATGTATTGAACAGCATCGACTCTTCCTCTACCAATCCTATTCCTGTGATTTATCAAAGCGGTTACCTTACCATTAAGGGGTATGACCGTGAATTTGGAATTTACCGTTTGGGATTCCCGAACCGTGAAGTGGAGGAGGGGTTCATGAAATTCCTGCTTCCCTACTATGCGAATACCGATAAGGTAGAAGCTCCGTTTGAAGTTCAGAAGTTTGTCCGTGAGATTCGCGCCGGAGACTATGACTCTTTCTTCCGCCGTTTGCAAAGTTTCTTTGCGGATACCACTTACGAGATAATTCGCGAGCAGGAACTCCATTACCAGAATGTGCTTTTCGTTGTCTTCAAGTTAATGGGGTTCTATACCAATGTGGAATATCGCACAAGTGAAGGGCGCATCGATCTCGTTTTGCAAACAGATAAATTTATTTATGTGATGGAATTCAAACTGGATGGTACCGCTGAAGAAGCTCTCCGCCAGATCAACGAGAAACATTATGCGCAACCTTTTGCGGCAGACAGCCGTAAACTTTTTAAGATTGGTGTAAACTTCAGTGCCAAAACCCGCAACATTGAAAAGTGGATTGTTGAATTTTAAGACACAATACGTAAAATACAAAAGAAAATGTTATCTTTGTATTCATGGGTATAAGGATAATAAAGAAGGGACAATTGTGGCATCCCTTACATTCTTGTAACCACGTGTGAGAATCTAAAAAATAATTGTGTACATTTGCAAAAGACTAACTTCAATGCCCCATGATACACTGATCAATGCCCCGCTTAGAAAACTCCCGATAGGGATACAGAGTTTTGAGAAACTGCGCTCCGAAAATTTCCTTTATGTAGATAAGACCGCATTGATTTACCGACTGGCTCAAGCGGGCAATCCCTGTTTCCTGAACCGTCCCCGCCGCTTTGGCAAGAGCCTGTTGCTTTCTTCTTTCGAGGCGTACTTTCAAGGTAAGAAGGAACTCTTCCGCGGATTGGCTATCGAGAAATTGGAAAAAGAGTGGCTGCAATATCCCGTGCTGCATCTTGATCTCAATGCGGAGAAGTATGACAGTCGTGAGAGGCTGGTCGATATACTTGAGCGGCAGTTGCGGCAGTGGGAAGAGTTATACCGGACGGGAGGGGAAGGCATTACGCACTCCGGACGTTTCATGACCGTCATCCGGCGCGCCTGCGAACAGACGGGGCGCCGCGTGGTGGTGCTTATCGACGAATATGACAAACCCTTGCTGCGTTCGTTCGACAATCAGGAGTTGCAACACGATTTCAGGGAGACGCTGACCGCTTTCTATACCGTGCTTAAAAGTGCTGACCCCTGGTTGCAGTTCGTCTTCATCACCGGAGTGACCAAATTCGCGCAAATGGGCATTTTCAGTAATCTGAACCAACTGAACGATATCAGTTTCGACCTCGACTATAACACCCTCTGCGGCATGACCCGTGCGGAGATAGAAGCTACCTTCCCTCCCGAATTGGAAGCCCTGGCAGTGAAAAGTAATGCGACCTGCCGGCAGGTGATGGACCGGCTGACTCGCCAATATGACGGATACCGGTTCACCAAAGACGAGGAATTCACCTCCATGTACAATCCCTTCAGCGTGTTGAGTGCCTTGCAGAAGCGTTCGTATGCAATTACTGGTTTGCGAGCGGCACGCCCACCTTCCTGGTGGAGATGCTGCAGAAGACCGATTTCGACCTGAGGGAGATGGAGGGCATTGAGGTGAATGAGGCTTCGCTGAGCGACGACCGCGCGGATATAAACAATCCGATACCCATGATTTATCAGAGCGGATATCTGACGATTAAGGACTACGACGAGCGCTTCCGGATGTACACGCTGGGGTTCCCCAACGAGGAGGTGAAATATGGTTTCCTCAACTTCGTCAGTCCCTTCTACACTCCTATAGCCCAGACAGACACCTCGTTCTATATTGGCAAGTTCATCCGCGAGTTGGAGAGCGGCGATGTAGACGCTTTCCTCACGCGCCTGCGCTGCTTCTTTGCCGGTATCCCCTACGACCTGAACGACCGCACGGAGCGGCATTATCAGACGGTGTTCTACCTCGTCTTCCAGCTTATGGGGCAGTTTACGGAGACGGAGGTCCGGAGTGCCCGGGGGCGTGCCGATGCGGTGGTGAAGACACCGGACTACATCTACGTGTTTGAGTTCAAGCTGAACGACAGCGCCGAGGCTGCCTTGAGGCAGATTGATGAAAAGGGATATCTGCTGCCCTATCAGGCGGACGGGCGGAAAGTAGTGAAGGTGGGTGTAGCCTTCGAGAAGGAAGAACGGAATATTGGGGAGTGGGTGATAGGAGGATAACTCACCACAGATTACACAGATTCTCACAGAAGTGTACGGGCGATACGAAATTAAAGAGCAGAGGCTACTTCCCCTTCATCCACCCCTTTCTCTCTTAAAATATCCCAGTACCGTGCAAGGCGACAGCTTGTGGCGGTCGCGATAGCGTGACTCAAACTCGTAGCGGGTGCAGAGCCAGCGGCAGAAGCAGCGGTAAGTGATGCGGAGGTTCAGGCGTCGTTGCAGGTCTTCATAAAATAGGGCGATCCGGCTGAAAAAGCTGCCTACCTGTTTTCGGGTGATTTTTCGTTTCCGGGGGGCTTGTGGTGAGGCGGCTTGTTCCTCCCTGCCTATCAGATAGCGCAGCACACGGATGTCTTTTTCTATCGATTCTTCTTTTTCACGCAGTCGCTGTTGTTTCTCTTCCTTCTTTCTTAATGACTCTTTCAGGTCCTGGATGCTCTTTTTCATTTTACTTTGAGGTTTGTATGGGATGGCGGATGCCAATGTTTGTTAAAACGACGTTAGGATCGGCAAAGATATACAAAAAGAGTATAGCATATCGTCCCGGGGATTGTTCTGCAAAGTCTCTTTAGATGTTTTTTGTAAAGATATAGATTCTGTTATCCGGCTATTTACACAATTTATATCTAAAGGAGACTTGTAAATTAAAAACAATGGATAAGATGAATGAAACATTAACAGTATTTATGATTTCGGAGATCGAAAGGCTCAAAGAAGAGGGGCGTGAACCGGCCCGGCGTATCTACCATAATATGCTGCGTACGCTTAGGGAGAGTGCAGGAAAAGAGGAGATCGGATTCGAAGAGGTGAGTCCGGTGTTTCTGGACAAGTATGAACATTGGCTGCTGGGAAAACGGTTGAGCTGGAACACGGTATCGACTTACATGCGTGCCTTGCGTGCGGGCTACAACAGAGGGATGAAAGGCCGCCCGGGATATGTGACCGGGCTTTTCGATAAGGTATACACCGGTACGCGCTCCGACGTGAAACGTGCTGTCAGTCCGGGGACAGTGGGGCGGATGATCCGGATGGCAGGACATCCGAATGGAAACGCTTCAGGGAAAGCCGTCGACTGGTTTGTGCTGATGTTTATGCTTCGGGGAATCCCGTTTGTCGATCTGGCTCACTTGCGCAGGAATAATCTCGATAAAGGAGTGCTGACCTACTGCCGCCACAAGACGGGGCAGGAGGTGACCATCACCGTACCGCATGAGGCGATGGAAATTATCAACAGGAGGATGGCTGAGAACTGCCATCCGAGCTATCTGCTGCCTATCCTGGGGCAACCCCGTACCCGAAAGCGGCATACAAAGAAAAATCCCACTCCTTATCAGGAATATCAATGTGCCCTGCGTAACCTGAACCGGCAGTTGGAACGGGTTTCGGTGGAGTTGAAACTGGGAGGCAGGCTCAGTTCATATTCGGCCCGCCATACGTGGGCCACGGTTGCTTTTCATCAGGAGACTCCCGTAGGAGTTATCAGCCGTGCGTTGGGACACTCCTCGGTGAAGGTGACCGAAACTTACCTGAAGCCTTTCGGGGATAGGGAAGTAGATCGGACAAACAGGAAGATAATCCGGTATGTGCTGAATGCGGTTTGAAAAACGAAAAATAGAGTGTATTATGCTTGTAATCAGAGAAGTGTATAGACCGTTACTTTGTAGGTAACGGCAATGAATTATTGCTGCAAAATTGGATATTATTTTTCACACAAACAAATAAAAAGACAAGTTTTTTATAAAAAAGGCAATTAATTTTAAAAAAGATGCATGCTTTGCATTAGTTTTCCCTATTTTCTCCTAAAAAAACTATAAGAGGGGTTGGCCACGTTTACTGTTATTTAACGCGGATGAATATTCTATTGCCATCATCAGATGTTTTTTATTATTTAAATCTCAGTGTTCTGTCAGGAACGCTATCCGAATCTATTTTATGTTAATTGCCGTTACCTACAAAGTAACGGACGATCACACAACAAAACAAAATAGCTTATGCTTACGCCGTTAACTTTGACAGCCATATCTGTCTTGCGTCATATTTCCCTTCAGGAAACAGTAAACTTCCAGGAATTAGAATGTAGTTGTAAGCCTCTTGACGAACTTCTGGGGCAATTGGAATCCGCAGGGCTGATACGTGTCAAGGCGGATCATGCCGGTGATGTCACTCCGGAAATCTATGAGCTGACCCGTCCCCTCTTCCAAATTTCCCTGCTCCATGTAATGGAAGCCACGGACCAACATCTGAATTGCAATCAACCGGATTGTGAGAAAATGTACGCACGCTATCACCATGCTGCGCATAAGTTAGGGATCATCAACCAGATGACCCGCGTCTACCTGTCGGAGATACCTCTGACCGATTTATGAACGGATTGCCGGTTTGTTTCAGATAAACTAATAGAATGAAAAAACAACTATTCATATTGCTTTTGCTTGTTTCGGGCAACGTGCTGGCACAAAGGGCAGCAGTTAAAACTAATTTGCTGCACGATGTCGCGACCGCTCCTTCGCTTGCCGCCGAGTGGGCGTTGGCCTCCCGATGGACACTCGATGTTTCGGGAAGCGCCTGTCCGTGGAGCTTTGAGAACAACCGGAAGTGGAAATTCTGGATGGCACAGGGGGAGGCACGCTACTGGCTTTGCCAATCGTTCTACGGGCATTTTCTGGGCGTGCATGCCGGAGGGGGAGAGTACAACCTGAGCCGGGTGCGTCTGCCTTTTGTCTCCCATTCGGCCTCTTCCCGCTACGAGGGGTGGGCGGTGATGGCAGGGTTTTCATACGGTTACTCGTGGGTGCTGGGCAAACGCTGGAATCTGGAGGCTACCGTAGGCGCGGGATGGGTACATGCCGAGTACAAACGCTTTAATTGCCCTGCCTGTGGCGAATATCGGGGAGCGGATAAGAAAAACTTCCTGGCACCGACCCGTGTGGGCATCAGCTTGATTTATATGCTAAAATGAAAAGTTTTATGAAAGAGAAGATACGATCGACCCGTTTAAGAATATGCTTTCGGAAGGCTTTGGCGTCAGCCTGTTGCCTGGCGGCCTTTGCCCTGTGTTCCGGCATGCCGTCTGCCCGTGCGGCGGGGCCGTCCGGAGGAGTGGCCCTTACTGCTGTCCGAATGCAGCGTGCGGGTGGACAGGTATATGTCTCGTTTGCCATAAAGATAGCCCCCCGCGCAGTGCGTGCCCGTCACCGCTGGGTGATTACCCCTTGTCTGGGCAATGCCTCGGATAGTGTGTTGCTCAGCCCGTTTGTGGTGACGGGGCGCATCATGGCACGCAGGGCGAGGCAACAACGTCTCTTGAAAGGCAGTGCCGGTGAGGCGGGGCATCGGCTGACCGCCCGCAATGGAGATACCTTCTTGTATACCGATACGCTGCGCTATGCTCCGTGGATGGAGAGTGGTTTGAACCTGCGGCTCGACATCGACCGGGAAGGTTGCTGCCGGGTACAGACGGTGGGGAGCGTCGTTTCCTCCGGTGCTTTTCCGGTGGCTTTGCCCTATCGTCCCTCGGTTTGTGAGGTTGCTCCGCAGGTGAGCCGGTCGGTAGCGGAACATGCGGCTGACTATCCGTTCTTGTGTGAGGCAGGTAGCCGTCCCCTGCGTGAAAGCGGCATCGGTATTCGTTTCCGTGCGGCGTCGGCAGTGGTGGATACACTATACTCGGCCAATGCCGGAAACCTGCGCCGGATAACGGAAGCCATCGGATTGCTGCGTGCGGACAGTTGCGCATCCCTGCAAGGTATCTCGATCACCGGATATGCTTCGCCCGAAGGAGCGACGGAGCTGAACCGGAAGTTGTCGGCGAAACGTGCCGAGGCTTTGCGACATGCTCTCTCGGTCCGTATGAACCTGCCTGTATCGTTGTTTGAACTGAATGCCGGGGGAGTAGACTGGGGCAGGCTGGCCGAACTGGTAAATGAAAGCGACATGACGTATAAAGAGGAGGTGCTTGCCATTCTCCGCAGCCATCCGGAGGAAGAACGGAACGACAGGCTGAAAGCTCTGGCGGGAGGGCGTCCGTATCGTTCGGTGCTGGATGTGCTCTATCCGCAGTTGCGCGATGCCTGCTACATCCGTGTGGAGTATGCCAACCGTCCTGACAGTGTGGCGGATACGGTGAACCGTGCGATAGCCGCCATTCGGGTGCGGGATTATGAAGAAGCATTCCGGCTGCTGAAAACAGTAGAGGCGGACGAACGTTCGTGGAACGTACGGGGAGTATGCCATCTGTTGTGCGGAGACGACAAAGAGGCCGGGATATGGCTGCACAGAGCGGCGAAAGCCGGAAACCGGGAGGCGGAAGAAAACCTTAAAAAGATGAATGCGGAACAACGGGCCGCGACAACCGGTATAACGCAATAAGTGTATCACATAATATAAAAAGAAATGAAAAGACTAAAGTACATGAGTATGATGGGGTTGGCTGCTTTGCTGCTGACAACCTGGTCCGCCTGTTCCGACGATACGGACATCCCGGGCGGAGAGAATCCGGAAGAAGCGAGAGCTTATACCACAGTGACCATTGCCGTGCCGAACGGCGTGGCGGAAACAAGAGCCGGTACGACGGCAGATACTGACGATAACACTACTGAAGTCGGTTCGGAGGATGAATACAAAGTGAAGACCGCCAACCTGTATTTGTTTCCGGGAGGAACGGGTAGTAGCTTTGGTAGCGCTAAGTTGAAAGAGATTATTTCCATCAACCAGTTTACACAAATGACAGCCAGCACTGCCGACGCTAAAACGATTGTATGGACCAGTAAGAAAACAGCCTTGACACCGGGAGACTATCGTATTTACATTGTGGTGAACGGTACGGTCAATGGAGTGACTGACGGCAGCAAGAATAGCTTGACCGAAGCCGATTTCCTTGCAAAGACAACGGCTGACGCTACGGGCGTGATAGCCGCTGTGCCGGAGGCCGGACTGGTGATGGCGAGCCGTTCTCCCAACAATGATAAAACGAATACTCTTCCTTATATTGCCCAGACGATCACCAAAGATCCGGAACAAACCATTGCGGCAACGGTAGAGCGTATGATGGGAAAGATTACGGTGACGGCGGGAGGAGCCAATGTGGCTTCTGCCGCTAATGTGTATACCAGCTTTTCTACCACAGTGACTGCTATCGGCAATATTACGAATATCACCCTGAAAGGCTATTATGTAGTCAACGCACGGAAAGAGGGATATTATTTCCGTCATGTGGATAAAGAAGGCTCTGCAACGAGTCCTTTGACCGTGGATAATTATGGTAACTCAACCACTTCATTGCCGTATGTGGTAGATCCGAAAACGTATAGTAAAACTTACACCGGTGCTTTAGACGGTAGCTATGCCGACTGGTATCTGCAAGGATCAGGCGCATTCGGTTTGTTGTCCTTCGGTTCTTTTTCTGGAACTTATACGGGTATGCCGAGCTATTCTTCCAGTGCAGCAGAAACCAAAGTCGCCGCTTACTGCTATGAAAACACGATGCTGAAGGATAAACAGAAGAATGGATATACAACCGGTATCGTATTTAAAGCGGAAATAGCTCCGAGTAAAATGATGCAAAAAAAGGCTGGTAGTGGTGGTGTGGAAGAGAACTCCACATTTACCAGCATGTCTGAAATCTTCTATCATTCCGGCATCTTTTACAAGGATATTGCAGCACTGAAGGAAGCCGGCGTATTGCTGGCGGACGGAACTACTTCCAGCTCTGTCAGTGGTGCCCCTGCTGACCTGAAGAAGAACGACGTCCAGTGCTTCAAAAAAGGGAGTGCCGATGGCAAGTTCGTTTGTTATTATCCGTATTGGATCAAGCACATCCCTTCGGACGATGTGGCAGAAGACGTGATGGAGTTCGGCATTGTCCGCAACAATGTCTATAAAGTAACTGTCACTGGTATTCAAGGTGTGGGCAAAGACGGTGTAACCGAAGATATCATCACCGATACCGAAACCGATGATCCGACCACCGTATTGCTGAATGTGAAGTTAAGTATCAAACCTTGGACAGTACGCGCGAATAGTGCCGTATTGGGACGTTAACCCACTGTTTTCTCTAAAAAGTAATTGCTTTGAGATGGGTTTTCACCACAGAGTACACAGAGGGCACAGAGAACATATTTTTCTCTTCAATACCCTATAAACAAGAGCTTAAAACTCTGTGTCCTCTGTGTCCTCTGTGGTGCCCCCCCTGTTCAATCATAAAATTTTCCCAACCATGTCCGATAACTTTCAGACCTCCTGTTTCTCCCATTCCGGCAGTCGGCTTCTGCCGTTCTTATGGTTTTGCCTGTTGGCGGGCTTATCCGCCTGCTCGTGGACTAAGGACGATCGCGGCGACTGTCCCAGTGGTTTTCGTATTCGTCTTCAGCCTGCATTGCATGCACAGATACAGCCCGGTAGCGGGATAGGCATCATCACCGACGAGATTGACACATTGTCCCTCTACGTGTTCGACGCACAGGGACAGTTTGTCTGCCTGCACACTGAAAACAGGCAATCGCTGACTGAAAACGGATCTATCATTACCCTGCCACTGGAATATAAAGACGGAGATGCTTACGAACTGGTGTTCTGGGCGGGAGGGGACAACCGGCATTACCGGATACCGCAGCTCACACCGGGCAGTTCGACCCGTGACGAGTTGGTCCTCTGGCTGGAACGTGACGGGGACGGACGTCAGGATGACGAACTGGGACACCTGTGGTATGGGCATGTCCGGCTGAGCCGGATACAGCCTTCGGAACTGACATCGGTCAGTGTGCCGATGCTGAAGGATAGCAACCGGTTCATCATCACCCTGCACGACACTTCGAGCGAGGGGCTGGATGCCGATGATTATGACTTTACCCTGTTGGCGGATAACGGTCACCTGAATGCCGACAACGAGATAATAACGGGCAACCGGGTGACTTATGCCGCCTACCATACGGAGTCCGCGTCTGAAACGGAACCGGCGGCCACCTGTACGGGAGAAGTCAGCCTGGCACGTGCTCGCTTGAATACATTGCGCCTACTGGCAGGGCAGGAGGCCCGTCTGGTGGTGACGGACCGCACCTCGGGTCAGAAAGTAGTGGACGTCGACCTGACGCATTATCTGCTGATGACGCGTCCTTTGTTTGAAGAGAGCAGCGGTGTGGAGCTCAGCGACCAGGATTACCTTGATTACGAAGATCAGTTCAACGTGATTTTCTACCTTACCCCGATGGGAAGGCTGGAGGCGCTGAACATTAACGGATGGATTATCAGACTGAATGATGCACAACTGTAAAGGCAGCATATTTATCTTGTTTTTTCGGTTTCTGCTCTGCCTGCTGGCATGTGGATGCTCCGACGATACCGATATGCCGGGCACTCTGGCAGGGACGGATCGGGTGACGGCGTGTGTCCGCTTCTCGGTGCGGGTGGCGGGAACAAGTACCCGGACGGCCGTATCGGCGGGCGAAGCAGTTGAGGAGAAGATCTCTTCTGTCGCCGTTTTTCTGGTATCGGTCGACGGGAGCGGAAACGAAGATTGGAATGATGTGCAGTACGAAGTGGTTTACGGCGCGACAAGTGGTACGACGGACGTGTATCAGGCCCGCATACCGACTGCTCCCGGACGGAAGAAGGTCTATGTGGGTGCCAATCTGTTGCCCGGCCAGGTGCATGCCATTTGCGGGCAGGCGGGAGGCCTGGGATTGTATACCGCTGCCGGAGACGGATATGACGAAGTGATCGGACAGTTTGCCCGTCAGGCGGAGGGCATTGCCATGACCGGAAAAACCGCCGATGCCGTAACGGTCAGTGCGGGTACCGATGTGAATATAGATCTTACGGCCTCGCCTGTCGCGCTCGAAAGGGTGGTGGCTAAAGTACTGCTGGTGTGCGATACCTATACGGACGACGGAGGGGCGTATGTACGGATGTCCGATCATGCGGCTCGTCCGGCGGATGATCCGGGCTGGATTCGTTTGTCGGAAGTGCGGTATGCCCTCAATACGGTGAACCGGAAGGTGTATCTGAATGCGCCTTCGGATGGGAAAGATCCTAACTATGAAGTAGACCCGTATGTGGTAAAAGATGGTGGCGGCAATTATGTGTCGGCGCCCGATGTGTCTGAACAGCAATTCGCTTACCGTACCTTGGGCAGTGTCTGGGCAGAAGGTAGCGCTCCGGAAGCGTATGACGCCACCCGGTACAATGCTACGACCACTGTCCCTTCGACAAGCGGCGCTTATACCGGTGGACTGTATTGTCCGGAGAACACGACTGCCACTTCTACCGCCTCTCTTGAAGGCGGGCTGGATCTGACAGGAACGCTCAGTTCAACCCAAGCGGAGATTCCCCGCTTGGTGGCTACCCATCTGCTGGTAGCGGCGAAGTTTGTCCCCAAACAGATTGTTACTGGGGTCGGAACCACGCAAACCCTGACATCTCCCGCCGATGCCGCTACTTACTTGCCCGCAACGACGACACCTGCCGAGGCGGAAGCACATGCGGCAGGCACTTACTTTACCAACGGGAGTGACTATTACAGCTATGCGGGCATGAAGGCCGCCATCGGTGCGGGTACCCTGAAACGTACTGATTTTACCGCTTACGAAGGCGGGATCGGTTATTATTACACTTATATAGACGGCACAATTGCTACCGACGGCACAATTGCTTTCAGTACGGATTCCGGCATTTTGCGCAACCGTTATTATCTGCTGTGTATTACCCGGTTTAGCCTGCCTTCGGCCGCTTTGCCGCAACCGATGCGTGCCACGATGAAAGTAACGGACTGGGTGACGAGTTCGGGTAATACAATTATAGTCAGGCCGACGTAGAAAGGAGAATGTGGTGAAAAAGAAAGCATACAACTATGAATAAAGAAGAAAAAAAGAGTGGATTCTGCCGGGCATGCCTGCTGCTTTGCCTGTGTCTGTTGTCTGCCTCGTGTGCATCCGGAGAAGGAGAGTACGAACAGGAGATACCCATGGAGGTAGCTCTCACCCGTACGGATGGGGTGGCAGGCAGTGAAAGCACTCCGTTACTGCTGTTCTGGAAAGAGACGGATTTCAGTGCGGGGACATTGGGCTCTCCTTATAAAATCTCCACTCCGGCAGGGGGGATCGGTGATTACGCCGATGCACCCTATAATACGGAAGCGGATTATCCGGCTGATAACTCCCGGGTGGTGGTGATGGGACTTTGCCCTTCGGTCATGACTACGGCAGATGGTCACGGCACCTATTCGTTACCGTCTTCGGGAGCAGGGCTGACCGATGTGCTGGTTACTCCGAATGGAGTTACGGGCAGCAGGAAGCAACCTTTCGGACGGGCGTTGGAGTTCGCGCATGCCACTGTACGCATCGTGCTCAAGGCAAGGCGTACGGACAACACGGTTGGTAAGCTGTATGTCAAGAACCTCAAGTTGACAGTACCCTCACGGTTAGTGTGCGGAGGGGTGAAATGGGATACGGGGGTGAAACACTATGTAGCGGCTCCGGCTTCCGCCGATTTGGTTATCGATCATCCCGGTCAGATATTGAGTACGGAAGATACGCAAATTGCGGTATTCTATCTGATACCCTGTGCGACGAACGACTTGCTGACCGATATTTCCTCTTTGGGTACACCGGGGCTTACGTTGACAGCGGATGTGGCCAAGGATGTAAATTTTACGACCGGAGCGCGAAAGGCAAGCTTTCCTGTTTTGGATGGCAATCTGAATTTCATGGATCAATCCGGAACCCCGGTAACTCAGTTGCAGGCCGGAGAGTCGTATGGAACCACTCTCAATTTTGATATCGACTCTTTTACGCTGGAAGGCGAAGAGAAAGAGTGGGGGGATGGAGGAAAAATGACCATTCCCGTGGTAGTTCCTGAACCGGTTCCAAGTACATAGATGAACGGTCAACAGGGAACGATGAGCATGGAACGATGAACAGGGGAGGGGCTGTAAACTTAAATACTCTAACTCTGTGCCCTCTGTGTCCTCTGTGGTGAATCTAAATAAAAAGAGCTGAATATATGAAAACAATAATACGATTCTTTCTTTCAACCGTAGCGGTACTGGTTACCGGCTGCACTCCCGAAGAGGAACACATACCTGCGCAGGGTGGTGACAACTTTACACTCTCCTCGAGTGAAGAGCAGGCCATCACCCGTGCGGGAGATGTGTCGGTGAATCATTTCACAGCCGGCACTAAATACCGGCTATACGGACTTATAGGGAGTTCATGGAGCGGCAGACTCTCTACGATGAATGGGCAGGAGGGCACGGAGGTCGTGGATGCGGACGGCACACATCAGATAGAATATCTGAGTACAGATACTGACGAAGACCGTTTTGAAGGCCGAATCCTCGACTTTTATGCACTGACATACGGTAATACGACTCTGCCGGTATGCGGTTCCGAAGCAGATGGCGTACCTGTTTGCAACGTCACTTCCTCTACCGGAGGAGTATTGCCCGACTTGCGCCGTGCTGTGCTGACAGGACAATCGGGTATCAACTCGGGAGTGATTACCTTACCCTTCAAGCATACTTTGTCTAAGTTGAAGTTTGAGGTGGTGAAGCAAAAACCGGAAAGTGGTTCAACGGGTACGGATGTATTGCAAAATATCCGGTTGCAAGGTATCTCTGTCAGTGATTATAGCGAAGGAGCGCTCTTGCTTTCGACCGGAGAATACAGCCATACGGGAGGGAAAAGTGACCGTGCGGTTCTGGGCAGCGGATTCTCTCAAGCTGTGACGGAAAGTGTGCAGTCCGTAACTATAGACGGACAATCGGGCAGTGCGGCTGCCGAATGCCTGATATTCCCGACTCTAACCACGGCTGCGGAGGGACTTAAAATAAAAGTAGCTACGACGGGAACGAACAGTGGAAATCGAACGGATACGTATGAAATTCGTGTTCCGGTTATGGGAGATGACGGGAACGTTCAGAAAGATGAAAGTGGTCAAACCGTGACGGAGCCTTTCCGCTTCCTGCCCAATTACGAGTATACACTCACCATTACGATCACTAACAGTGATGTACAGATTATTACTATTATTCCTCGTCGGTACGATTGGATCGAACATGATGATGATTCGCAATATCTGGGGCAACCCCTGACTTTTAACGGTGTCATGTGGATGGACCGGAATCTCGGAGCTACCAGTGCGGATATGACAACCGCCGAAGGATGGGAAGGAGCCAGAGGATATGTATATCAATTAGGAAGAAGTATTCCGTATTATTTGACTAAAACAATAAAATATAGGGGAAGTGACGGAAAGGAGTATTTGAGACCTAAAAGTTGTGTTGACCAAAACGGAGGGGCAAGACCTTTGCCACAGATAGTGGGACATGAGAGCGATGCTCCTGTCGGGCAGCGGCCTGCGGTGGCGACCTTAGCGCTTAATCCGGGAGATGTCGGTAAGACATTTAGTTACGTTAGTGTCGGCGGTGATTGGGATAATACTGCTGCTACCAGTTCTTCTTATTGGAAGAATACAAAGAATGACCCTTGTCCGATGGGCTGGCGCGTGCCTACTAAAAAAGACTTTGATGGGATTATGCCTATAGGAGAAAAATATGGCGACTTGACATTTATAAACGGCCATAGCGGGACGGCTTGGAAAGAAACCGCTCAGAATGATCCGGAAACAGGGGCTAAAACGGTTTATGTCTGTAAGCGGGTAAATACGAGTACGTATGGGACTATTTATGCCATTAAGTACCAGGGAACTCCACAAGCTTACCGCCTGATGTGGGCTTTGAACATGGTTGGGGACAATCAGTCTGTAACGGATGCTAATGGAACGCGATACCGTGCTTATGTCACAATAGCGAGGTTTCCGTGTGATAAGGATGCCGATTTGAATGCAAATACTTGTGATACGGATTATGACTGGAAGCATCCCAGTGATTTTATCAATCTGCCTGTTTCCGGTTATATTTATCCTGATCAAGCGGCACTGTATAATGCCGGTGCTGAGGTAGTGTATGCAACATCGACCCCTAACGGTGCTTATATGTATGCTGCTTCTTTTAAATATATAGGCAATACCAGCCGTCGTTACTTTGCGGTATACTCTACGAACAGGGCTGCCGGCGTTTCCGTCCGTTGTGTGCGGGATGTCACTTCACAATAAAATGGTAAGTATGAAAAGAATGATTGTCTTCAAAAGTTGGTTGTATGTAATCATGGTTCTGCTCTGTACGGCATGTGTCCCTGCCTCTCCCGAAGAGGAGAATACGGAGGAACTGGTACAGGTGAATCCCATTGCCGGCGGATATTACGCTTCTATGCTTCCTTCGGTCCGTACCCGTGCAACGGCACAGGATAGTGAAACATTGCAGGATAAACCGATTTATCTGCTGGAAGACGGGAGTACGATACGACTGGTGGTATATGATAATACCAAGAACTTAATGGAAGAGTATTCCAAAGCCTATCTGGTACGTAACGCCGGTACGTCAGGCAGCAGTTTGCTTTATCCCTGCGAGGTAGACGACGACGGGACGGTAATATCTTCAAGCAGCACTCCTCTTTATATGAAGGCGGGTACTTATTACTTCAGAATCCTGTCACCTGCCAAGGCCTTAAACTCAAAGGGTTTTGTCAATATCGGTAATGGAGAATATCTGCTTGCGACCGACGACCGGTATACGCAAACAGCCATGACGGCGGTGACCATTACGAAAATTGATGAAGGGGGTACATTGAACAATGTTCAGACCCTGTATCTGCCCCCCATTATCAACCAGACGGCACGGATGCAGTTTACTGTCAAAGCGGGTGAGGGCGTACACTCCTTGGAGATGCTTGCCGAAGGAATTGAAATCAGTGGCATACAGCAACCACTGGACAATACAACCAGTTTTGACTGGGTGAATGGAGAGGTGCTGCCCGTGAAAGTGGGCGACCAGAGTGCATCGGTACGTATCACACAAGCCACCCAAAATGCCGATAACAGCCTGATGGCACATACCGGCATATTGCCCACAGATGCACGTTCGCACTCTATCAGCGTGTTGCTGAATCTGAAAGTGAATGGTAACCCCACTCAGTATCAGATGTTACTGACCGGTTTGTATCTGACAGCAGGGCATTCGTATAACTATACCGCTACGGTGAAGATCAGTAACGGGGTGACTGTGCTGACCTGGCAAAACCGTTCGTGGACGGAAAATGTGGAAATGGATACATAAGAGCTCACCACAGATTAACACAGATTTATAATTTATCTCGTTGATATCTACGATTAAAGTTCTGTGTTAATCTGTGTAATCTGTGGTGAAATGAACAAATTAGAGTAATACTTAATAATAGTCCCATGAAAAGATTCGGATATATCGTTTTTAGTGTTTGTCTGCTTACGTTGGGTGCCTGCATATCCCATGAACCGATGGATCAGGAAGAGGATGTGGTAAAAGTGTCGGTTGGGCTCACTGCCGCTTCTTTTACCAATGATGCGGTTACCCGTGCGGAGCAGCCGATGGCGCCCGATTATGAAAACCTGATTGGTAATTTGTGGATTCTGCAGTTTGACCGTGAAGGTATCCTGATCGGCAGTGAACGGATAGTGCTGACCACACCGGTGCTCAATACAACGCTTGAAGGAGTCACACTGAGAACCGGGCGCAGTACCCTTTGCATAGTAGGCAATCTGACGGATGCGGAGACTCCCGCGTGGCCTGATAACCTGAATGGTTTCAAAAGTCTGGTGGTAGATATGGGCTGGATGAAAGAACGGAGTGCTGACCGGAATGTATGTCTTTTCGGCTATTATGAAGGAGAGATTACTACCGGAACCACCGCTGTGAATGTGGTATTGGGACGTCTGGTATGCAGGCTCAACATAGCTGTTTCGGCCAAGATGGCAGGAGTATTCAGCAACGTGAAAATTCAATTGAAGCGGGCGCAGACCAAAGGTTATCTATTCCCTTCGGATACGTATCTGGCACCGGAAAGCGGTGATTATACGGAAGAGGTGATCACTGCCGGAACATTGGGAACAACTTCTTCTTATCGTTATTATTATATGGCGGAGAATGTAACCACAGGAACAAACCAGAATGAACGCACGCAACTCCAAATAAAAGCAACGAAAGGGGGGACTGAGTATACAAAAAACATTGATCTGGGCAGGAGTGATATCAATGACTATTCTCTCCGCCGAAACAATAACTATACATTCAATATCATTTTAGAATAATCATATATCTTAATCGTGTGGAAGCTATCTGTGACAGACGCTTCCCCTTGCTTGTTTTGTTTGTTGCAGGTCCATGCTTTCCCGGTGGGGAAAGGTGGACTTGCTCGGTTTATATAGATTCTTATATTCCTATAAAGTAATATTCCCATATTCCCATATTATATTAATCTATATTTGTATATTTGCATGAACCTTTAAAATAGAGGAAAAATGATCGACTTAGACCGTAAATTTCCGATAGGGATACAGACATTTGAGAAACTCCGTGAGGGAGGATATTTGTATGTAGATAAAACAGCACTATTGTGGAAAATAGCTTCCACCAGTATTCCGTATTTTCTGAGTCGTCCTCGTCGATTTGGTAAGAGTCTGTTGCTTTCTACTTTCGAAGCATATTTCAAAGGAAAGAAAGAACTGTTTGGAGGACTTGCCATAGAGAAGCTGGAGACGGAGTGGAAAGAGTATCCAGTGTTGCATCTGGATCTAAATGCCGAAAAATACGATTCGCTTCAGGCGTTACATGCGATATTGAGTAGCCAGTTGACGCAGTGGGAGTTAAAGTACGGACATGGGGTGGATGAAGAGACCTTGTCACAACGTTTTATCGGTGTGATCCGTCGTGCATCCGAACTTACCGGTCGTGGAGTAGTCGTGCTGATTGACGAATATGACAAGCCTCTCTTGCAGGCATTGGACAATGGGGAATTGCTGGATGAATATCGTAATACTTTAAAAGCGTTTTATGGAGTATTGAAGAGCGCTGACCGCTATCTGCGTTTTGTTTTCCTGACCGGAGTAACAAAGTTCGCACAAGTCAGTGTATTTAGTGATTTAAACCAGCTGAACGATATCAGCCTTGATTTTGCGTACTCTACTGTATGTGGAATTACGCGAGAAGAGCTTACGACAACTTTTGTACCCGAACTTAAACAACTGGCAGAAGCAAATGATATGACTCCGGAAGAGGCTATTGAAATGATGGCCCGGAAGTATGACGGTTATCATTTTCATCCTAAAGGAGAAGGAGTATTCAATCCATTTAGTGTACTTAGTTCATTCAGTAGACTTGAATTTGGCAATTATTGGTTTCAGACGGGTACGCCCACTTTCCTGGTCAAACTTTTGCAGAAAAGTGATTACGATCTGCGTACATTGATAGATGGGGTGGAAGTAGCCGCTTCATCATTTATGGAATATCGGATCGAAGTTAATAATCCGATAGCATTGATTTATCAAAGCGGTTATCTGACGATTAAGGGATATGATAAAGAGTTTGAGCTTTACCGGTTAGTTTTCCCTAATGAGGAGGTTAAGTACGGTTTTCTGAATTTTCTTGTATCTTATTATACTCCTGTAGCTGAGGAAGAACAGAATTTTTATATCGGAAGATTTGTACAAGAGTTACGGAAAGGTGAAGTGGATGCTTTCCTTACACGCTTGCGAGCTTTTTTTGCCGATTTTCCTTATGAACTCAATGCCGCCACCGAACGTCATTATCAGGTTGTTTTTTATTTGGTTTTTAAATTGATGGGGCAGTTTACCCAAGCAGAAGTCAGAAGTGCCAAAGGGCGTGCGGATGCTGTGGTTAAAACAGCTGATTATATTTATGTCTTTGAATTTAAACTAAACGGAACGGCCGAGCGGGCTTTGCAACAAATAGATGATAAAGGATATCTGATTCCTTATCTGATGGATGGAAGAAAACTCGTGAAAGTTGGGGTGGAGTTCAGTGCCGAAAAAAGGAATTTGGATCGGTGGCTGGTAGAATAAGGGATGTTAAAAGTCTCTTTCACCACAGATTACACAGATTATTAATAATGACTTAATATTCACTCTGTGTTACTCTGTGTCCCTCTGTGGTGAGTTTCGGACTTATCTAAATAGTATGTGGGTTATTCTTTTCTTTAACGAATCACTTTCCCTTCTTCCGTTATCAGCAGAATAGTCAGTTCTCCGTTGGGCAACAGTGGGTCGCAATGGTGATGGCATTGTTCGATCAGTAATGAACAAAACGTCTGAAGTTCCGCTTCGGGCAGGAGTTCCCAAAGTTCCCGTGCCAACGTGATGCCTTCGATGGCTGTTACAGTGGCAGTGTTGCACCCGGACTGACGGGCTATCTCTTTCAGGAATTCTTTATTCATCGTTACTTTTTTACTATGCGTGTCGAGATGTCCTTCTGCCAGCTTTACGGCTTTACCGATCATAACCCCCAACGTGAGTTGCCGGATGCCGAGTTCGGCAGCGATCCGGATGGTTTCACCAATGAAGTTACCATAATGGACGAAAGCCTGTGAGGGTAATTCAGGGTAGAGGTTACGGATGTATTTTTCGCTCTTGGCACCCGAATTGATGACGATGCGGGGAGAACCTGTAGCCTGAGCTACCGACATTTCTTTACGGATGGAATTGACAAATGCTTCAGAAGAAAATGGCTTCACAATACCGCTGGTGCCGATAATGGAAATGCCACCTACAACACCGAGGCGGGGATTGAAGGTGCGAGCGGCAACCTCTTCGCCTCCGGGGACAGAGATGGTGACATGTATGGGGGCAGTGGGCACGGGGGTGTGTCTGTCAAGGATGTGCAGCAGATTTTCTGTAATCATTTGCCGGGGAGTGGTGTTGATGGCCGGTCCGCCTACTTCCAGTCCCAATCCGGGTAGGGTGACGGTACCGACACCCTGTCCGCCGTGGATTTGTATAACCTGTTGCCGCTCACCTCCGGTGTGCGGCTTTTCTTCAGAAATATCGATGGATACGGTAGCTACAATGGGTAGCCCGTTCGTGACATCGGGATCATCGCCTCCGTCTTTGATCACAGTGCAGGAGACTTCCATGCGCCGGTCAGTGAACGAGCCGGTAACGGAATGGACAGGGACGGCAATCTTTTCTCCGTTGGGGAGCAAAACGGAAACATCTTTTATTATATTTCCGGGTATGGGCGACAGGAGTTTCCGCAGAGCTGCGCTGGCGGCTGCGGTTGCGCATGTCCCGGTGGTAAGTCCGCTGCGCAGGGGCAGGAAGTCGGGCAGAAAGTGCTCGATGGCACGGCGCATTCCATTCACTCCATTCACTGTCTGGTCATACGGGGGCAGAGAAGGGCGAAGAAGGATATAAAGACGGATTCCCTGTTCGGTAATGATGTTCACTTTCTCGGAGAATCCTCCGGACACGCCGCTTTCTTTCAGAAGAACGACTTCCGGAGAGAGTTGCCGGAGGAGTTCGGGCAGGTTCTCTTTGCCGGGAGTATAATAGACCAGGCGGTCTTCGGGAAAGCCTGCCTTCCGGACTATCTCGCGGGAGCTTTCGCGGTCGAGAATGCGGAAGTAACACTCACTTTCCTTTTTCTTCCAGAAGGGTTTTAGTTTGGGGATGGACTGGACCCCGGTCAGGGCAAGTACCTTATGTATACCTTCTTCGTTGAGTAACTCTGACAGTTCTTCATACTTTTCCCTCAGTTTGAGCGGATATTCATCGTACATCTCTTCATTAAACAGCTTGAACAGGTCATCATACATGCGTTCGTACCGAATGCAAGGGATGCCGAGCGCCTGTGAAACGGCGGTGACCGTTGCGTGCAGTTGTTCTGCAAAGGGATGGGCGGCATCCACCAGCAGGCGGATACCGTTCTCTCGGCAAAAGGCTTTCATAGTGGTCTGGGTCAGCGCACCTGTGAGCCGTATTCCGTGTTGCAGGCTGATTTCCTGTTCGTCTCCTTTGGTTGAATAGTAATAAGGTTTTCCGGCTTCTTCGGCAATGCCGACGACCTTCCTTCCTTCGGTTGTTCCTCCTAATATCAGTATCATTTTACTTACGGAATAGATGTTTAAATTGGTGTGAGTACAGGCGTGATAATCCTTCACGGTTGTCGATGGCGTCGCCTACGACAATCATGGTGGTCAGTGTCAGGTTGTTCTCCTTTACGATTTGTGCCAGATCCTTCAGCTCGCCACGATAGATGCGTTCGTCTTTCCACGTCAGATGATAACAAGCGGCAACGGGGGTAGTGGGAGGATAATGTTCAAGTAATTCCTGTTGAACCTGATCGATCACACCCGCACTTAGGAAGATGCACATGGTGCTTTGCGAACGTGCCAGCAGGCTGAGTTTCTCTTTCTCGGGCATGGGCGTGCGTCCTTCGCCTCGGGTGAGGATGATGGTTTGTACTTTCTCGGGGATGGTGAACTGTGATTGTAAGGCAGCGGCCGCGGCCTGGAATGACGAGATGCCCGGAGTGATGTGATAACGCATGCCGTATCGGTCGAAGAAGTTCATCTGTTCCTGGATAGCACCATAGATGCAGGGATCGCCCGTATGCAGGCGGACTACCAGCTGTTCGCGGTCGTAAAAGTCTTTCATTAGGGTAAACTGTTCTTCAAGAGTCATGGATGCCGAACTGCGTATGGTGGCTCCGGCTTTGGCACATTCGGTCAGTTCGCGCGGGACGAGGCTGCCGGCATAGAGAATCAGGTCGGCTTCTTCAAGGAAACGGCGTCCGCGTACCGAAATCAGTTCGGGATCGCCGGGACCGGCTCCCACAATTTCGATGTGCCCTTGGCGTACGGCTGCGCTGTCCAGGGCGATGGCAACGGTAAAGTTCTCACATTTCTGCTTCGGCAGAATCAGCGGGCCGCCTCCGGCTGTCAGCAAGGCTGAGGCTTCGGATACGCTGGGCGTACCCATGTATTTATCGACTACCTCGCTTGGGGTAGGTACATCTACCTGGCTGAGTTGGCTGGCTGTGTACAAGTGCAGTTCATAAGCATCGGCAAGCAGTTTCAGTACTTCTTCATGCTTTTTCTCTTCAATGGAGGAGATGGTCCGAATGGCGGCAGGTATGATGTTTGCCTCCAGTAAGGTGTTCATTAGGCGGGTGATGACGGCATTCTTCGGGCCGGCGTTGCGTGCCAGTCCCATACCCATGTGCAGCACTTTGGGTACATAGTAGAGTGCTTGCATGCCGGAAGTTTCATACAAATAAGGAGTGACGAGCAGCAACAGGCGGTATCTGCCGGTATCTATGTCCTTGAAGTTATAGAACACATCTACGTGTGACGGCAAGGTGTGTTCCAGTTGGGCAGTGCCTTCGTCACGAATATCGAGTAACAGGGCAGTCGGTGCACAGTCGACGAAAAGGGAGATCAGGTGGTTCATGTCGCAGTTTTCGCCGGGGATTGCCTGCCAGTCGTATTTCTTTCCGAGGGTGTCGAGTGCCCAGAGTCCGGTGCGGTCGCTACGGGTGGTGATGACAGGTTCGGCACCCAGAATGCCTGCCACATATTGGGTGAGTCCGTTGGCACCGCCGACGTGTCCGGAGAGTACGGAAATGACGTAGCGTCCCGTACTGTCTACGCATAGCACGGCGGGATCTGTCTTCTTGTCTTCAATGCAGGGAGCGATGGCACGCACACAAATGCCCATCGCCCCGATAAAGATAAGTGCGTCGGAGTCGCGGAACAGTTGTGGAACTGCCTCCTGAAGGGCCGGGATATGCCGGCAGTCGGCATTTGCGATGGTAGAGAAAATTTCAGACTCAGGTAGTTCCTGCTTGAGGGTTTTCGCCATGGATATGCTGGCTTCTGATATTACGATAATAGCTGTTTTCATTGTTGTTCGGCTTTGAGTATTTCAATGGGATTGTATTCATTGACGGCAATTCTTGTTCCGCTGAGGAGCCGGAGTCCGGCTTCTCTTATCCCTTCGATAAAGAGCGACTTGCTTTCTTCGGATACGGAGTTGAAGACAATGCATCCTCCCGGAAGGAGGTAATGGGAGATGCGTGCAATCATCTCCTTCAGATGTCCGCCATGCCCGCCGATAAAGACGGCATCGGGGCGGGAAATGGTGTCGAGGTCGGCTTCAAGGAAATCACCTATGAGGATGGTGATGCCCGGAGTGCCGAAACGTCGGCTGTTGACCTCCATCAGTCTTTGTCCTTCGGGACGGATCTCAAAGGAGGTAACGTGCAGGTGCGGGAATTGCAGTTTGGCTTCGATGGATACGGAGCCGGTACAGAAACCGACATCCCAGAAAGAGACGCGGCGATTCAGTTCCAGCGCACTGAGTGTAAGCAGACGGATGGGAGCTTTGGTGATCATCCTGGTGCGCCCGTCCAGCAGTTCGAACTCTTCATCGGGGATTCCGAGTGGAGGGAGATTTATACGCGCTCCGGGGTGGGAGAGTATATCTCCTCTCTGGTGCTGGGAAGTATAGGTGTCGGGGTACTGATGGACAATCAGGCAGTTGGGATATTCAAAGGTCAGTTCTGCCGCCTCTTGAAGTTCCAGCCGGCGGATACGTTCCCGTTCCGGGTTGCCCAGATGTTTGCCGACGTACATCGTATAATGAGTGTAGCCATAGTCCAACATACGTCGGGCTATAGCGGCAGGGGTGTGTTCCCTGTCGGTGAGAATGCCCATTTTCGGTGTGCGTTCTATCAGTGCCCGGTCAAATTCATGCCAGGGACGCCCTGTGAGGGATACGGTGCGCATGTCGTCATAAGGCATGACTAATCGGTGAGCCAGTGTTTGCAGGGAGTTGAAGGTAGGATAAAGTTGTATCCTCGCCTCGGGCAAACGCCGGCGGATGGTATTGGCGAATCCGAAAAAGAGCGGGTCGCCCGAAGCGAAGACAACAATGTGGTCGTAGGCCTCGTAACGGGCAAATACCGCGTCGAGAGGGACAGTGATATCGATCCATTCCGCCCCTTCGGGAAGGAAGGCGGAGATGATGTCATGGTGACGCAAGCCCCCTGAAAAGACCTTACCCTCGCGTATCAGTACCTGTATCGAGGGTGGGAGATAAGGAGCAGGGCTGTCGTCCAGACCGATGACAATGAATTGGGTGGGATGATGGTGATCTGTCATGTCTTTAAGTTTCTAATGGGTTTTCTCTCCTTTTAAACGTCTCTTCCTGGTCTTAATTGTTCGGCATCCGGATAACAGAGGATGGCGTTGACCAGTGTGGCTGCCAGGTTACTGCCTCCTTTACGGCCTTCTACAATCAGTTTGGGGATGTGAACGAAGGGTTTGGTCATGTGCTTGGACTCCTGTACGTGGACAAAACCTACGGGAGCGGCAACGATGCCGGACGGCTGTGCTCTCTCTTTGCGGATCAGGTCGCACAGTTCCATGAGTGCCGTGGGAGCATTGCCAAATACGAATAGAGCGTCCGGGTGTTCTTCTACGGCCAGGCGGATACCGGCTTGTGTGCGGGTGATGCCTTTAGAGGCAGCCATTTCTGCTACCCTTTCATCATTCAGGTAACATTTTACCTCGACACCCAGACGTTGCAAGGCACCTTTGCGAATGCCGGATGCAGCCATGGTCACATCTGTGACAATCGTTTTCAATTTTCCCTCACCGATGGCATGATAAAGTGAAGCCACTGCACCGGGGTCGGTGTAGAGTAGTTTTTCCATATCAAAGTCCGCCGTTGTGTGGATGGCATGGAGCAAAGCCCATTTATGGTCGAGCGGGATGTTTTTGTTTTTCAATTCTCCATCGATGGTACGGAAACTGCGTATCATAATATCCTGTCCGATGCCGGTTGCGTCTTCTTTTGTCTCACGATAATACCCGCGGGGAGTAATCATCGTTTCACCGAAAGAGTAGGTTTGCGAATTACCAATGATGATGACCGTGAACATGTCTACTTCTTCCGGATCGAATGCGGAAAGAGTCGTTACGTGTATTTCCTGTTCATCTCTGCCTGCCTGGCGGACATATCCCACCGGAGTCTCCGGCGAGCGCCCTTCCTGCAGAAACAATTCCCGGAGGCGGTATAGCTGCCAGTAGCGTCCTTCGCTTTTGGGGTTGTAGACGGCAGTTACAAAATCGGCTTGTGCGGCGGCGATGATACGGCGTTCGATGCGTTCCCACGGAGTCATCAGGTCGGAGAGGGAGATGACGCAGAAATCGTGTCCTACCGGAGCACCCAGCAGGGAGGCGGCTTTTTGGAAAGCACTGATTCCGGGTAAGGCAATGATTTCCACATCGCTCTGTCGTTCGCGTTTCATTTCATATATCAAGGGAGTCATGCCATAAATACCTGCATCGCCCGAACTGATGACGCAGACTGTTTTGCCTTGTTCGGCGTATTCGAAAGCTTGTTCGGCACGAACCCGTTCGCGCTTCATTCCGGTGTCGATACATTCGGCATCCGGACGGACAAAGTCACGGATAAAACGAAAATAATACTTGTATCCCACCACTACATCTGCTTCACTCACGGCAGCGAGCACCGCAGGGGTAATATCTTGTTCACTTCCCGGACCGATGCCGGCTACGATTATCTTGGGTTGTTTCATAATTGCAATGGTTTTGAGTATTATTCACCACAGAGGACACAGAGGGCACAGAGTCTTAATCTCTTGTTTATATGGATGTTTAAGAGAAAGATATTCTCTGCGTCCTCTGTGTCCTCTGTGGTGAACCTGATTCATTTCCTATTCCTGATTTAGAGAAACTATGTAGCAAAGATACGGATTAATCCGTTTTTAGCCTTTTATTCGGGAACATAAATGATTTCTCCGTTATCCAGTTCGTAGGCTACACCTACTTTCCTGCCCCGCTTGCCGGACGATTCTTTTTGTTCGGAAGGAGTGTATCGTTTAATCTCTTTGCCTTCTTTGGTAATGATTTCCATGTTTTCCTTTCCGGGATTCTTTACCATGGTATAATCTTCCTTTGAGAAGATCTCGGTCATATTGAATCGGCTGACGAGTGCTACCATCAGTGCCACGGCAAATACCATTGCTACATCAAATAAGTTAGCTACCGTTCCCATCGGGTCGGTATCATTCTGGCTGTGCAGGAGTCTGTTTCGCATTATAAAGGGTTTTACTTATAAACTCGAGATCGTTCATTTCGCGGGCATACCAACGTTGACGGATTTGTAGGGTAATCACGCCAATGGCGGCTATTACCATGCCTACAACCGTGGTTGCAAAGGCTACCTGCATGTTGTAGGCCATCGAGGCAATGTCTCCTGTAACCAGGCCGACAAGTGCAGGCCCCATGGGAATCAAGGTTCCCATTAATCCAAGCATCGGGCCTAATTTGACAAAGGTACGCGACCGGCCTAATTCCTGTTCAGCATCTACCTCAAAATTGGCAAGCAGACGTTCGCAATAGGCTGTATTCTCCCGGTGGGAGTATAGCTTGACGAGGCATTGTTGCAGAAGAGTGTTGTTATCTCCCACAAGAAGTCCTATCTTTTCTCCGGCGTTTTCGGGAGTTAACTCTTCCAATTGCCGGGCAAAGTTTTTCTGGGTATTTATTCTACGGTAGAATTCTCCAAAAAAGCCCCCTGCCAGCAGGATTGCTCTTGCAAAAAACAGCAATAGCAAAACTACCACCGGAACGAGTAATCCGTTGGATATCCAGAATAGTGCATTTGATATTGTTTCCATTAATTATATTTGTTATTTAGTTATTTCCTGTGACAATGATACTCAACAATACAACAAACAAACTGGTGATGAAGAGCATCTCAAGCCGGAGTCTTGTCTCTCCCAATATACTTTTCAGTAGTAAACTGATGATGGGTATCAGTATGAAAACCGATACTGAACATACGACAGTGATAAGCCTGAAACTGATTCCCGGAAAGGTAAAAAACAGTTGGGGCAACAGATAGGCGAGAACAACTGCCATAAGTAGACCGGGATATAGATTCAATATCCGGCTGACTGTCTCCCGGAAGAGAGTCGGGTGTGGTAAAACTTTAGCGAAACAGTTGAAGCAGAAGGCAATCATTACGGAGGCCTCAAGTGTGATGTACACAGAAAAGGTCAGCATCCGGGAGCGGGAAGCAAACAGGGAGGCTATCTCCGTAGCTGATTGCTCCGTAGCCCACTCACCTATGGCAAGTAGGAAAACTGCACAGCCAATACCTGCCAGCCAGACTCCCCATCGTGGATAGAATCCTATCTTCAGGATGAAACTCAAGACAATGAAGCCCATCAGCAGATGAATGACAGATTCCATGATTACTTCTTCCTTTTTAATAGAAATATCACTCCGGCAAAGATAATAAGAACAATTCCCCCTGTCAGTATACCATTGACGACATTCTTTTCCCGGCTTTCGGCTTGGGTCAGTTTCTCCTCTTTCAGTACGATGTTCTTTCCGTCTGTACCGGTTCCCTGAAGAATGTCCTGCATAACTTCCCGGTAGCTTCCGGCTTCGGATGGCGTCAACTTATTCTCTATAAACTGTTGGAGTTTCCGGTTGTCACAGACAAATTCCGTACAGACTGCTCCTGCTTCACGGGTGATTTCCGCATGGAGCTGTGCGGTTGTTCTCAGTTGTTCGTCATCTGCTTTCCAGTAACCTTTGCGGGCACTTTCGAGCATGACCGCAGTCATTGCCTGATAGGAAGCGGGGTTTACCTGTTGGAAATAATTTCGGATTCCCAGATGGTTCTCGTCAAGGATATACATCTTGTACAGGTCATTGAAAATCTCCTTGTCTATAGCCGAAGGGCGGGTAGCGTGCCACCCGAAGATGTTACGGAATATCTCACCGAACATCTGGGCCGTGGTGGCACCGCCTTTCATTCGCTCTTCTATGAAAGTAGGATTTAAGATGGTAGCCCTTGCTTCTACGGCAATGGCTTCGTTGACGTTCTGTATCCGTTTGTTATTCCTGTTCCGATAGTCTGCCATCAGTGCATCGGGCTCTTTGCCGGTCAGTGTTTTTACTGTTAGCGAAAGGCCTCCCATAAATTCATATACATGGTCTAAGGAGAGTGGACCCCAAGTATTGCTTTGCCGAGGTTGTATCACTACGTCTGTTTCGGAGAGTGCCGAGGCAAAGAGGTCTTTTTGCATCTCTCCCCAGTTTTCTTCATCTCCGTAGGCTGCCCCCATATTGTTGAGATAGCCGTCTGCCAGTTCCGATTCATTATCCCATCGGTCACTCTTTTCCGTATAGGCCATCATGCCGGTGCTATATCCGCTATTGACAGGACCAAACACACGCATGACTGACATTTCACGTGCCTTCTTGGGGGAAACGCCTTTTTCAACAAGTAGCTTTTCTTGTAGGCGTGTGCCCGACGACACGTAGTTTGGGAATGATTCGCTATCGGCAGATGAAGCCAGTCGGATGGCATCGGTAAGCATGGTCAGCCGCGATCCCGCTATATCACGCAATTGACCTGATACTTGTACGACAACGTTGATCCTTGGACGTCCTAATTCTGCCGAAGGTACCAGGCGTAGGTCGACTACACGTCCCATTTTATCACGGATGGGTTCTACGCCGAGCATCCAGAATACTTGTGCCAGTGTAGCTCCTTCGGTAGTGATAAATTCACCTGCCCAAAAAGAATAACTTACTTTACGCGGATATTCTCCGTCGTGGTTCTCACGGTATGCCTTCAAGGTGGCTTCCGCCAATCGTCTCCCGTCTTCCCACGAAGCTACGCCGGGAGTAGTTTCCACATTGATGCTATACATATTTCTTCCGGTAGGTAGCACGTTAGGATTGAGAACAGGGTCTCCTCCCGGTGCAGGGAATACGGTTCCTCCACTGAGACCGCGCAGCATGGCAGACAGCTCGTTATCGGTGGAGGCTATCAGTTGCGAGCGGTAACGAAGTGCGTCCCGAAGTTCAGGGGCAATGCTTGCGGTATCTTTGGGCGGATTCTGTAAAAGGGGAATCAGCCGTTGTTTGGCAACAGGTAGATAATGATGGGCTATGTAGCCGAAGTCTTGCAACTGTTCAGTAGTGATTTTCCCTTTATCACGGTCTTGCTTTGCCATTGAATAGGCCAGAGGGTCGGCACTGACGGCAAGAGTGGTAGTCAGTAAGTCTCTGGCCGAATAAGTTTCTCCCAATGTGTAGTAGGCCCCGATTGTCTTTTCATTGGCTATTTCTTCGGCAAAGAGATCGATCTGCTCCAGCTCTTCGTCTGTATAAGGTCGGCTGAGTGTGGAGTCGAGTTTGAGATCACGGTGCAGTCCAAGTTTAACCACTTCTTTTTTGATGCGTAATCCAGATATTCGGTTCTTTTCTGTTCCTTCGGCAAGTATCTTGTGAATGTCTTCCAGCAAAGACGCATATCGTTGGCGCATTCCGCTTTCTACATAAGGGGGAGTCAGATGGGTAACAAGTACGGCATGAGTACGGCGTTTGGCGATGATACCTTCGCCGACATTTCCGGTTGTATAATAGTAAAAGTGGGGTAAATCTCCCACTAATGCGTCTGCCCAGTCGCTATGCGAAAGAGCTACATTTTTTCCGGGGGTATACTCCAGATTTCCGTGAGTGCCGAAATGAATCAAGGCATCCGCCCGGAACTCCTTTTGTACATATAAATAAGGTGCCAGGTAACTGTGTGGTGGTGCTACAGGCATACCATGTACCAGTTTGAAATCGTCATCGCCCAGTGCCGGACGGGGTTGGGGGAAGAGAAGTACATTGCCGAAACGAAGACAAGCGATGGCAAGTTGTTCTTCGCCCTGTTCGTTCTTTCCGGTCAGCAAGTGGCCGGGGGCTTCGCCGTAACGTTCGGTTACTTCTTTGTATTTTTCTGCATCAATCACTTCGTGAGCCCATTTTTCATACTGCGTTTTGGTCAGCCAGACAGGATGTGCTGTCGACAGAAACTTTTCCTGGGCCCCTGCCGCATATGAACCCATAACGGCTCCGTCCCGGTAAATCTGTTTGCCGAACTCTTCGACAGTGGGAGGGAGGTTGCTGACATCATATCCTTCGGAGCGCAGCTTTTTCAGGAAGTTATAGAGAGAGGGGATTACTTCCATGCCGCTGGCAAGCAGTGCGTCTTTGCCCGGTGTCTTGAAATAGCAGATAGCAATTCGTTTATCGCGGTTGGGCTTCGTACGCAGATCCAGATACTTGCGCAGGTGACTGATAAAGTTGTCAACCCTTTCCATTTCGGGTTCGTGAAGATAATAACCGCTTTCGTGAAGGTTTTGTGTAGCAATCAGTAGGGGAGTCATTCCTCCGTCTATTTCGGGAACAAGCACACGGGCTGTCAAGGTTCCTCCGCTGACGGGCTTCATCGGATCGAGCCACTCTTCCCGTGACTGGATCAGGGGGAAAGGGTTGAAAATCGGGATGTTTTCTGTATGTAACCAGTTTATCAGCGAATCGTTGCCTAATCTACCCATGGGTAGGTATACCATTGCATCCGGATGGAGGTTACGCAGCATTTCGGTACGTTTATCTTTGCCTGCAATGGGATAAACATTAAATCCGGCTTGTGTCATTCGTGATATTAAGGTATCCACATGGGCACGGTTTCCTTCCATCGGGAAACTGATACCTGAGATAAATGCGATTTTGCGTCCCCCTTCGTGGTAGATTCCCTTTTGTCGCAAATATTGTTCCAAGTCTTCGGGAGTGTTGAAGTATTTACCATATTCCTGATGGTAGAAAAGATTGTTCGGTAAACGCAGAGGGGCGTCAAACGCTTCTGTACTCCAACGTGAAGGAGTGGCAATCCGGCGAAGGTAACGTAATCCGTTCCGGTAATTCTGACGACAGGCATCGCCAAAATAACGGAGCAACATCGCTTCTTCGTCGGAGGTGATGTTATGGTTAATGACAGTGTTGAAGTTGCGTAGCGAGACTGTGAAAACAGGAACACCGGCAGAAGCAGTACGTTCTATCTCTTTTGTTTGGCTGTCGGTTAGGTTGAGGCTCCGCCCATAGAGCACAACAGCGTCATAACCTTTGAGTGATTTCAGATCTTCGGTTTGTATGCAAGTGACCTGAATGTGACGGCTGTCATTGTTCAGTACAATGTCGGCTGCCTGTGCGGGCAACGGATTTACGATCAGAATCTGTGTCGGAGCCATCCAGTGCAGATAACCGATAGTAAAGGCAACAGCCAGAAGCAGTATGCTTCCGGCTATATACAGTGTTTTCTTATGGTGAAAGAAGGTCAGTACTTTCATTTTATCTTTTTATTTTCTTTCTGCATTTACGTTCGATGTACCTCACTCCGAGCACTACACCACTCAGCGAACAGACAGTACCGCCCAGCAATAGTACCCAAAGAACGGTTTTACGGAGTGTAGGCGAAGAGTTCAGCCCCTGTATGCGTAAGCGGTGCAGGGCGGTGTACATCCAGTATTTCCAACGGGCCGTATCGTTCACATATCGTACGGTGGCCGTTTCCGGATGGATGTAGTAACAACTCTTGTCTGCGTCGCCGACAGTGACTTTCCAGACGGGCAACAGACTGCGGTCACGGTACATCCGGCTCATATCCCTGTAGTAGGTTTCAAATTCGTTGATCAGTGCTACATGTAGCCGGGCACTGTCACCATGTATGGCTCTCACGGCATCAGTTATCTGCTTTTCGTCCAGTTTCAGCGGGTGCGACAGGGAGTCCGATGCATCGATATATAGATCTCCTTCACTTCGTTTTACTATATAGTAAGGTTGCGAGCGGAAATTACTCCATTCTATCTGGCGTACGTCGGGATATTCGGTTAATATCCGGCGGTAATCCAGCACATACTGCTCTAACCTCGGTGCTCCTTTCTTTATTTCGCGTGTGGGATTTTTATCCAATACCGGTTTGCTGATCCAGGACGGAACTTCTGCCAGCGACATCATTCCGCTGAAACAGAATGTCAGCACGAAGAGACCGAAAACGATTCCCGTCACATAATGCCAGTGATACCACTTTTTGCGATAGGGAGAGAAACCTTTTCCCTGTTTGCGTGAGCGGCGCCAGATGTCGATACCTACCCACAGTCCTGCAATCGTCATCAGGCAGCCAATGCCCGACAGCCAGATCACCGTGACGCTCCATAAAGCGGCATCTTGCCGGAGCCAGGTGAAGTAAACCCAATGTGGAATAGCCCCCAGCCATGCCCAGAAACGTTCGTTACGGGTGGTGAACTGCAATACTTCTCCACTTTGTGAGCCGATGTATAACTGGTGTCTCTCCGCATCGGCAAAATGGAACTTATAAATGGGAAACTCCTTCTTCAGGCTACCGAACGGAATCCATTGGTCGAGCCGGTTCAGCGTATCTATCCGCTCCACCGGCGCACTGCACCATAGGGACGCTGTCCGGCGGATACGGGATCCGTCTACAGATGGTAGTACCTGAGCAGAGTCAGCGGGCAGATTATGTTCACCTTTGTCCGTGCGGATGTGGAAGACGGTCTGTCCGAGGTATCGGTCTATCCGGATTCCTTTCACTTTTTCACCTTCGGGCAGTCGGGAAGTGATTTCGCCGACAGAAGGCAGTGAAGGAGACAGGGGTTCCAGTTTCTCTAATTTTTCAGCTTGAGATGCACGTGGAAATCCGTGGTACATCATGACAAAAGCTGACAGGAACCAAACTAAAAACAGGATACTGAGCAGTGTGCCCAGTACCCTGTGAATGGTATACATCAATTTCGTGATCATCATTATAAAGTATAAGACGCAGAAAGCATGAAATTACGTGGCATGCTTGGTATCAATTGATTGCCAAGTGCCTGGTTGCAGTATTCCTTGTTGAACAGATTGTTGACATTGACTCCCAGACGCACATTGCTCTTTAATGTATAAGAGAGACCGAGGTCGGTCAGCCAGTAAGCATCGAACGAACTTGTATTGTCTGAGTTGCGGTACACTTTGTCCTGGAAACTGGTAGAGAGATTCACTCCCAAACCTTTCAGCATACCTTTTGAAACCGTATAGGCACCGAAAGCGTAGAAAGTATTTTTAGGGATATAAGCATACTGCTTGCCTTCGCTTGCGTTTGTCTGCATATAAGGGTTGTTGGCCAGGTCACGCACTTTGGCGTCGGTGTATCCGTATCCGGCACTCATAGACAGGTTGTAAATAGGACTCCAGGTAATATCAATATCGAATCCTTTGGAATCCATTCTACCCACTTGCCCTACAACTTTTTTGTCCAGTTCTACACCATTGGCAATGTCTCCTTTGTTTGCAAGAGTCTGGCGGATATTATCTTTATTAATATAGAACAAGCTTACGTTAGCCTGCAACGTACGTGTGATCTCGTATCGTGCTCCCACTTCTACCTGGAAACCTTTCTCCGGCTTGAATACCTCTTTACCATTTATCGGAATAAACTCTTTACCATCTTTATCAATGTAAATGGTATTAGCGTCATAAAATGCGCGGATAGGTTTGAAGTAAGTACCGTATGAACCATAAATGGACACTTTGTCAATAGGCAGATACACCAATCCGGCACGGAACGTGAAGGCACCGTTGGTGATTTTGTTATATGCATCGTCATCCGGTTTGTCATAATGGCGTCCTCCGTCGCTGGTGTTCAGGTTGGCGGTCTTGTACATGAACAGGTCATAACGTCCTGCCAGCATCATTTTCAGTTTATCACTGAACTCCACCAAGTCTTGCAGGTAAAATCCGTGGGTGAATGTTTTCTGTGCGGTGACAAATCTGAAAGGCGCTTCCATCCAGCCAATGCTGTGTGGATTATATACCGAACCGTGTCCTGTGGTTCCGGGGCCGGTAGCTCCGGTACTTCCGCCACCATAAGCCATGTAAGAGTCACGCATCAGGGATACAAAAGAGTAACCGCCCAGATAGTTGTGCACAACGTCTCCGGTATAGAACTTACCGCTTGCTTCCAGTTGGTTGTTCACTGTTTTAGCGATATGTGAGAAGCGTAGCGGATAGCTGTAATAGATGGAATCCAGACAGATATACTTTTTGGTGTCGTTACCTTGCTTGTCTTTGGTCATGTAATAATGATCATAGATAGGGCTGTCACTTGTCAGATAGTCCAATGACTCAGTACCGAAGTAATCAATATCGTCATAAGTATAAGAAAGTTTGTCCATCAGCTTGAACGCTTCGCTGAAGGTGTGTTTATACATGGCGGATACGTTGAAACCACGGTTGTACATAAAGTCCGATTCACTGTTGTAGCGGGCTTTTTTGTTCAGTCCGGGCAGGGCATCTCCTTTGCTCAGGTATTTGCTGCCGTCTGTGGCTGAGAGTATATCATAAGACATTGTGGGAGGTAAACCGATCTCGGTCGGATAGAAATCGCGGTTGGCGCCGATACGGATGTCCAGTTCGTCGCTTTCAGTCAGATGTCCGCCAAGGGCCAGGTATCCGGAAAGACGTTTGGTAGCATTACTTCTCCATCCTTCCTGATCTTGCCAGTTGACGCTTGCACGATAGTTTAGGGGACCTACCAGTTTGCCGCCTAACGCCATTGTAGCCTGTTTGTTATAATAACTGCCATAAGCGAGACGTGCGTATACGCTTTGTTTGCTTACGGGAGCTTTACGGACAATGTTGAGAACACCACCTACGGCGGACTGTCCGTAAAGTACCGAAGCCGGACCTTTCAGCAATTCGATACTTTCAACGGAAGACAGGTCCATAAACGGATAGGAATTGTCGATGGATGAACGTTCGTCACGCACTCCGTCCACCATAATCACGGAATTATCGAACCCGCGGATGGAGAACTGCGTAAAGGCTCCGTAGGAGGTGCGGAAGCGTACACCTGGGAGGAAACGGGCAGCTTCCTGTATGTCCCGGATGTTTCGTTTCTCAAGCATCCCGGAAGTGATTGAATTGGTTGAAATAGGAATGAACTTGGCGGGAACATCCAGTTTCAGGGCATCGGTCTTTCGTCTGTAGTTGGTTGCCACTACTACTTCGTTGATTGAGAATATAGAATCATTGAAGTTGGTATACTTTTTGTTTTGCTGTTGTGCTTGCGAAGGAAGCAACAAAGCGCTTCCTAATGCAAATAATACTATTTTCTTCATTCGTCTTTTTCTTTTGCATAGTTAGCTTTTTTCTTCATAATGTCCACCATTTTGTGCTTCAGTATAAACCGGGCATGGTCGATAAATAGTTGTTGGATAGCGGGTATTTCACCCAATCCCTGCATACGTACATCTACTTTCAAGCCTTCCTTTTCAAGAGCTTCTTTCCAGTCGACGGCAATGTCGTTGTTGGCATGGTCACCTGCTACAAACATAAAGGGAACCAATGTCACTTGCTTGGTTTTGTTATCCTTCAGTTGCTGAAGCATGGTGTCGAATGTAGGGTAGCCTTCGATGGTACCTACATGAAAGTTTTTCAATCCTTTGGCTTTCAGCATATAGTCGATCATGGCATAAGTAGCTGTACTTGGGGTATAAGTGCCATGTCCGACGAGGACCACACTGCCTTTTTCCGGCTTGCTGTTGCCCAGGATATCCACCACAGCCTCAGCGTCTTCTACCGAATAAAGAAGCGGGTTACCTACCCGGATCTCTTTAAAGAATGGCGCTACTGAGGCTACGTCACGTCTCAACGACTCCATCTCAACACCTTCTATAATGTTAGTACTCTGCACAATAACATGTGTATAGCCATCTCCGAGAAGTTTCAACAGTGCTTCCAGTGGACTGGGTTTCTCAATGCCGCGAGCTTTGAGGCGGCGCATGACAATACGTGAAGTATAAGCCTCGCGCATTTCCAGTTGCGGGAATGCTTCTTTGGCTTTGGCATTGATGGCATCGATGGTTTTGGTACGGGTGTCATCGTATGTAGTACCGAAGTGTACTATAAGAAGGGCGGCTTTATCGCCCGGCTGCATGGTGGCCAGCATATCGGAGGCCACGAAGTTTCCCCCTTCGTGCGCGGAGCAGAAGAGGGAAACTAACAAGAGTAAAGAGAGAATAGATGTTTTCATTGGTTATTTCTTGAATCGGAGAGTTAAACTTACATATGCCATACGTCCCGGAGAAAGAAGTGCGTAGTTAACGCCATTGGGACGGGTATCACGTTTGTTGAAAATGTTGTCGAGCCCCATGCCGAAGTCCAGTCCCAAGTGTTCGAATCCTGTCAGTGAATGTTTCACGTTCAGGTTCCATACCCCATAACCCGGAGCGTCACCATAGCTGTGTCCCGGATGGAAGCGTTTGCTCTGGAAACGTCCGTTGATGTTGATGTTCAGCAGATAGTCATCCCAGGAATGGCTGTAATTCCCCGCTACGGTTCCTGTATGGCGTACCGAGCGTTCGATGTTACCCCACACGCCGTCCACACTTTTACCACGTGCATAAGCGAAAGCATAGTTTCCATTCAGGCTGAAGCCTGCACCGAGGTTGCTTGCTGCATTTATTTCAAAGCCACGGATAACACCCTTGTCGAGATTGCCGTAGAGTTTGTAATTGGAGAGCTTTTTGGCTTCGGCATCTGTCAGGTTGAAGTCTTTCTGAGCTTTTGCACGAAGTTCTTCACCATTGGGTAAGTCTTTGAGGGGAGTGGTGGTTGCGTTAATCATACCATTAATGTAATTCAGATAGCCCGTAACAGATACATTCAGACGGTTCGTGTTATATTCCAGATTGATGGAGTAGTAGTTACTGTGTTCTGCTTTCAGGTCTTTGTTACCTTGGGTAATGGTACTCCCCCCTGGCTTTACGAGATAATAATATAATTCATCCAAACCCGGAGCACGGTAACCGGTAGAGTATGTACCACGGATATTGAAAGCCCCCACGGAATACATCAGAGCTACTTTTGGAGTGAAACGTCCCCCGGCAAGTTCGTGATAATCGTAACGCACACCGGCAATACCTTTGAGGCAGTTCCATAATTTAATTTCGTGTTGTGCATAAGCAGAGGCCGTATAGATTGCTTTATCAACATTAGCACTGGGACGGTCCAGGCTTTCCGAACGGTAGTCTACTCCGAATACCGTCATGTTGTCTTTCGCAAAGTTGAAGATACCTTTCAGTTCGGCATCATAGAAGTGCTGCCGTTTTGTTTTTGTATAATCACCAATTGCAATATTTTTTTTAGTGTCATCAACCAGGTACTTGTAGTTCTGCATATAATTGTCGTTTATCAGGTCGAGTTGGATAGAAGACCGTTTATTGATTTTATAGCGTCCGCCTACACCGAAGTTATATGATTCGTAATGCAAGTCATATTTAGAACCTCCGTCGATGCTTTTATCGTATACAGGGCGATCTGTTAATTTCCAGTAGTAACCTCCATTAGCATAGAAAGAGAGCTTCTCAGTCGGTTGGAAAGTGAACTTTTGATTTACTAAATTTGAGTGGAAGCCATTGGATGTAGGCGATACGGTGGGAATAGTTGATACTGCTCCTGTTTTACTATCTGTTACGTATGCTAAGTCACTGTTTCTCCACCCTGCGCTTTGTTCATGTTTGTAGGAGGTATACGAACCGAACTTTTCAGTAGCGATGTCCGCATTTACCATTTGTGTCAGTTGGCGATGATCTTCATATCGGGTGGTAGAAGTTACCTGCATCAGTTCTTTCGGTTCATTGGTGATGATGTTGATTACACCTGCAATGGCATCAGAACCATAAAGCGATGAACCTGCGCCGTCAAGCACCTCGATGCGTTTCACGCGGCTCATGTCGATGCGTGAGAGGTCGATATTGTTCGCTGTGTCCCCTATCAGTTTTCGGCCATTAATCAAGATGAGTACATATTTGTTGGAGAGGCCGTTCATCATCAGGTAAGAACCCATTGAGTTGGTAGAGAATGAAAGGGAAGGAACGAGCATGGTCATTGCCTGCTGAAAGTCTGTGATACCGGCTTTCTTTATTTCGTTGGCAGTTACTACTTCCACCGGAGCCGGTGTGTTTTTCAGTCTTTGGTGTGTACCGGTACCTGTCACAACTACAGGGTTCAGGTCCACAGTCATCTCTTTGTCTTTGCCTGTTGCGTGTTGCTGTGCAAACGCACCCACCGCTGCACATCCTCCCAAGAGAATGGTCAGTAAGCATCTTTTGTCCATTGATGTTTTTGAATAATGTGTTAATAAACGGCCTTCCTGACCCCGGGACGGCACTGTTATCTATGTCTGCTTGGCAGGTTTCCTGACTATCCCTTTTTTAGAAAGCAACCTTCCCGCCTTGCCTTCCGGCATCGACAGTGGTATGTGTAGAAATGCTTTCCTTTCCTCCTTTGAACAGAATGCGGAGTATATGGGCATCACAGTAGCGGGCACTGTTCCGGATTCTCACCGGATTCCCTTTTATGCATCGAACGGAATGCTTCGACTGCATCACCTAAGCGGGGGCAAAGATATACATTTATTAGTTTATATAGAAATAAATTAAAGAATATACTTATTTATAGGTATATCGGAGAAGTGAAGCCTTTTATATTGGGAAAGGCGGATGTCTTTCAGTCAAAAGGACGCGGTTTACTGCTTATTTGTAGCAGAAAGAAGGGATTTACTCTGTTTTTAAAACAAGGGAAGAATTCTATATGTGTGAAATAGAAAAGTAGTCCGCATAAATATGGCATTAGTATACGATATCCGGACTGTTTTGTGATTAAATATACTTTGGATGATCAGAGATGATCGATTTCTTGCCTTTAGGAAGTTAATATTGTCTTTATATGAAGTTAACATCGTATTCGGAGGAAGTTAACATTGCGTTCAGAGGAAGTTAACATTGTATCCGGGTGAGGTTAACACTCTAAAAAAAGGCACTAAAAGCTCTGTTTCTTATGCTGGTTGACTCCGTCTCGATGCTCGGCCGGATTAATCGTTTGGATTGTAATATCAGTTATTTATATTCTTTATGCTACAAAACACAGTGGATACATTTTAATTTGCTTAGAAGATATGTTCACGAATGTTCTTTTGTTTTTGGAGAATTGTAAATACGGCGCTTTTTCCGGAGAAGCCTGGGACAGACTCCGAAAAATGTGCTACAAGCCACATAGAAAATACAAGATGACAGAATGTCAAAATGTCAATGATGGAAGATGCTGAATGGGATTGTATTTTACATTTCTTATTGATTATTCTTCCCCGCTCTGTTTTTTTCTTTATCTTTGTCCCGAATTGGTTTCGGATGAAGATTCTCGTCATTCGGATTAAAAGGGAATTGGGTGTAAGTCCCAAACAGTCCCGCTGCTGTGAAGCTCCGTTTATATATCTTGGAAACATCTTTTGCCACTGGTGTCGGATTTGAAACATCGGGAAGGCTTCAGGATAAGGAGTAAGTCAGAAGACCTGCCATTCATCAAAGGCTGTTTTTACTCGTGGGATTAGGAAAGCAGTACGAAAAAAGATTAACTTCAAAAAAGATGGAAAGGTGGTATGCCGATGAAAAAGGTATGTCCTCGTTGTGGTGTTGCTTTTGAGTGCCGGCATGACAATATAATGTTGTGTCATTGTGCAAGTGTGAAACTGGACGCATTCCAATACGCTTATATTAAAGAAAATTACACAGACTGTTTGTGTCATTCATGCTTGGAGGACATTGCACATAGGGTGAAGGACGACACATCTTCCGGAAAGCTAAGTATTGAACGAATCTAACTATATTATACTATGGAACTTTTAAGAAATCTTTTTGAAGGTTACCCCAACCTATGGGGTGGAGGAGTGGCACACTCCGTACTTATTTTGTCGCTTGTCATTGCATTTGGTATCATGTTGGCTAAAATAAAAGTGGCAGGTATTTCTTTGGGAGTCACCTGGATTTTATTTGTCGGCATTGTATTCGGGCATTTTAATTTGAACCTGGACGAGCACTTACTTCATTTTCTGAAGGAATTCGGACTGATTCTGTTTGTTTATTCCATTGGCTTACAAGTGGGACCGGGGTTCTTTTCCGCTTTCAAGAAAGGAGGTTTTACACTGAATGTATTGGCTATGACGGTTGTTTTCGCGGGAGTCATTATTACGGTTTCCATACATCTTATAACAGGTATACCTATAACGACCATGGTGGGCATCCTTTCAGGGGCGGTAACCAATACTCCCGGACTGGGTGCGGCTCAACAGGCAAATAGTGATTTGAATGGAATTGATGCCCCGGAGATCGCTTTGGGATATGCCGTGGCGTATCCGTTGGGAGTGGTAGGGTGTATTTTGTCTTTGCTGGGACTAAAATATCTTCTTCATATTAATACAAAACAAGAGGAAGCCCACGCAGAGCAGGGGTTGGGACATCTACAGGAACTAACTGTCCGGCCTGTTTCTCTGGAAGTCAGAAATGAAGCCTTGGAAGGGAAAAGAATCAAAGAAATACGTCCGTTGGTAAACCGCAATTTCGTTGTATCACGTATCCGTCACCATGACGGAAAGAAAGAGACGGAGCTGGTCAACTCTGATACGGTATTGCACCTGCAGGATAAAATATTGGTGATTGCCACTCCAATAGATATGGAGGCTATCACAGCTTTTTTTGGTAAACCGATTGATATGGAATGGGAGCAGTTGAATAAGGAGTTAGTGTCCCGCCGTATTTTGATAACTAAACCAGAATTGAACGGCAAAACACTTTCACAGCTAAAGATCCGCAATAATTTTGGTGCCAGTGTCACTCGTGTCAATCGTTCGGGAGTTGATTTAGTAGCCGCCCCGCAACTACAGTTACAAATGGGAGATCGTGTTACCATTGTGGGGAGTGAGTTGGCAGTAAGCCACGCTGAGAAAGTATTGGGTAATTCGATGAAACGGCTGAACCATCCCAATCTGATTCCTATTTTTCTGGGTATTGCTTTAGGATGTATTTTAGGGAGTCTTCCTTTTATGTTTCCCGGCATTCCTCAGCCTGTCAAGCTGGGATTAGCAGGAGGACCATTGATTGTATCCATCCTTATCAGCCGTTTTGGACCGCAGTATAAACTGATTACCTACACTACAATGAGTGCTAATCTGATGATTCGCGAAATCGGCATATCACTTTTTCTGGCTTGTGTGGGACTGGGAGCCGGCAGAGGGTTTGTAGAAACAATTATTTATGAGGGAGGCTATGTGTGGATTGGTTATGGCATCATTATCACTGTGCTTCCTCTGTTATTGGCAGGAATCATCGGACGTTGTGTCTTTAAGTTAAATTATTACACGTTGATCGGTGTGCTGGCCGGATCGACCACCAATCCGCCGGCATTGGCTTATTGCAATGACCTGACTTCGTGCGATGCGCCTGCGGTTGGTTATGCTACGGTTTATCCATTGACCATGTTCCTGCGGGTACTTACTGCACAGATCCTTATTTTGGCATTAGGTTAACTTTAGAAATAACAACATTACGCGGCGCGAAACAAGATTTGGATAAAATGAAAGGTTGCATCATGTCTCTCTTTCCTATCTTTTTTGTACTTTTGCGCCCGATTTTAAAAAGTGAGCATTATGACTACAAATGAATCTTTGATTTCCATATCCAAGTTCATTGCCGGATATTCGGCCCATCTGATGGGAGCAGGTGTGCACACCTCACGTGTCATCCGTAACTCGAAGCGTATCGGAGAAGCCTATGGGGTGGATGTGAAGTTGAGTGTTTTTCATAAAAACATTATCCTGACCATTATTGATAACGAAACGCGTGAGGCCTGTAACGAAGTAATTGATATTCCTGCCCATCCGATCAGTTTTGAACACAACTCTGAATTGAGTGCTTTGAGTTGGGAGGTTTATGACAAGCATCTGCCTTTACACGAGTTGGCGGACAAGTTCAATAAAATTATATCGGCACCGAAAATAGATCCGTTGTTTGTGCTTCTGCTGGTTGGATTCGCCAATGCTTCATTCTGTAAGTTGTTTGGTGGTGATATCATTTCTATGAGCATTGTCTTTTCGGCTACTATCACGGGACTTTTCCTGAAGCAACAGATGCAGAAGAAGAAAATAAATCATTATATCATTTTTATTGTTTCCGCTTTTGTTGCGTCATTATGTGCGTCGACAGCACTTATTTTTGACACTACCTCTGAGATAGCCCTTGCAACCAGCGTGCTTTATCTGGTACCGGGCGTGCCGCTGATCAACGGTGTGATCGATATTGTAGAAGGATATATCCTCACGGGATTTGCCCGGTTGACGGAGGCTGCCCTGCTGATTGTCAGCATTGCGATAGGTCTTTCGTTTACATTGTTAATGGTTAAAAACAGTTTGATATGATAGCTTTAGATATTCTTTCCGATGGATTTTTTGCCGCAATTGCGGGTATTGGTTTTGGGGCTATATCCGATCCGCCGTTGCGGGCTTTCAAGATGATTGCGTTACTTGCGGCTGCCGGACATGCCTGCCGTTATTGCCTGATGACTTTTCTGGGGGTGGATATTGCTACGGCTTCTTTGTTCGGAGCATTGATTATCGGTTTCGGCAGCTTGTGGCTCGGGCAGAAAGTATATTGCCCGATGACCGTACTCTATATACCGGCATTGCTTCCGATGATTCCGGGTAAGTTTGCTTATAACATGGTGTTTTCACTGATTATGAGTCTGCAAACAATGAACGAGCCGGAGCGGCTGGGTAAATACATGGAGACATTCTTTGCCAACGGACTGGTGACCTGTACCGTTATCTTTATGTTGGCGGTGGGAGCCACTTTCCCCATGTTCCTGTTTCCTCACAAAGCATTTTCCCTGACGCGGCATTAATAAATTAATCTGTTTAATAAGAATCTATATTTTATGGAGATATTCTGGAAAACTATTGCGTATTATAATTCTGCTACCTGGATCTATCAGTTGTTGATCATTGTTGCCGGCTTGCTGCTGACAGTGATGCTAATAAAGAATCCCCGTCCATGGGTAAAGATGGGCATGAAACTGTATATGGTTTTTCTGTATTTGTGGATTGCCATCGCATACTATGCCATCTGTTGTGACGAGCGCAGCTATAACGGGGCATTGGCTATGTTTTGGATTGTTATGGCTACGATATGGGTGTGGGATGCCATCACCGGATATACCACTTTTGAGCGTACGCATAAATACGATATGCTTTCGTACGTGCTGTTGGCTTTGCCATTCGTATATCCTTTGGTGTCTGTCGCAAGGGGACTTGCTTTTCCCGGCATTACATCGCCGGTGATGCCTTGCTCGGTAACCGTTTTTACCATCGGTCTGCTTCTGTTATTCTCGCGCAAAGTGAATATGTTTCTGGTATTGTTCCTGTGCCATTGGTCTCTTATCGGTTTGTCGAAAACTTACTTCTTTAATATTCCGGAAGATTTTCTGCTGGCCAGTGCAACGATTCCCGCATTATACCTCTTTTTCCGGGAGTATTTCCTCAACAATCTGCATGCCGATACCAAGCCTAAAGCAAAATATATTAATTGGTTACTTATTCTTGTCTGCGTATCTATCGGGATTTTACTGACCACGACCATGTTTTTGGAACTGGTGCCGACCCAGCAGCCATAGCGCATTTTTACAGACAAAGATATACCCTTAGAGAGAAATATTCGTATCTTTGCAGGATAAAAACTGACAATATGGAGTGTAGGATGATTTCTCAGTTTCTGATAGCAGCCCCTTCTTCGGGCAGCGGAAAGACAACGGTCAGTCGCGGATTAATGGCACTATTGATAAAGAAAGGGTTGAAAGTACAACCTTTCAAGTGCGGGCCCGACTATATCGATACCAAATATCATACGGCAGTTTGCGGGCGTCCTTCCATTAACCTGGACACCTTTATGGCTTCGGCAGAGCATGTGGGGGAACTTTATGCCCGCTATGCCACAGGGGCCGATGCCTGTATTGTGGAGGGAATGATGGGCATGTATGACGGATATGACCGTGACCGGGGTTCTTCGGCCGAAATAGCCCGCTTGCTGAATTTACCCGTCGTATTGGTAGTCGATGCCAAGTCGGCTGCCTACTCGATGGCGCCTCTGCTTTCGGGCTTCCTTCATTTCCGTCCTGAGATAAGAATAGCGGGAGTTATCTTTAACCGTGTAGGGTCTCCCCGTCATTACGAAATGCTACAGGAAGTATGTAGCGAACTGGGTATTTCCTGTTTAGGATATTTGCCTAAGCGGGAGAATCTGGTGCAGGAATCCCGTTACTTGGGGCTGGACTTCAGCCGTTCGGGAGGGACGGATGCACTTGAAGAGTTGACCGCCTTAATGGAAACACACATCGACTATACCCGCCTGCTTGAAGAGACAATGCTTCCTGCCCCCATACCTTCTACTCCGGATACTTTCCGGCAAGGAGATTTAAAAATATCCGTGGCATGCAGTGCAGAGTCTTTTTCTTTCATCTATCAGGAACATCTGGATATACTTCGCCGTTTGGGAACCGTTACCTTTTTCAATCCTGAACACAATCGTCCGTTGCCGAAAGGAACCGATCTGCTCTATCTTCCCGGAGGCTATCCGGAGAAATGTCATACCCGGCTGAGTCGGGCTTGGCGAAGAATGCAGTCTGTCCGTAACTATGCAGAGGCGGGCGGGCGCGTGCTTGCCGAATGCGGAGGGATGATTTACCTTTCTAAAGGTATCCTCTTCGACCGGCCGGAACATCCGGGGATTGCGACCGGACTGCAAACAGGGGTATTTCCTTTCTATATTTCAAGCCGTAAAGCCGACAGGCGTTTGACGTTGGGGTATCGGTCTTTCGATTATAACGGACAGCATCTTCGCGGCCACGAGTTCCACTATACGCAATTCGAACCGAAGACGGAAGAACTGCCGGAGTCTGTCACTCAGGTATACAATGCCAAGGGAATACCTGTCGGCACACCTGTGTTCCGATACAAAAACGTGATAGCCAGTTACACGCATCTATACTGGGGAGAGATTGATTTACTTAAATTATTTGAATAATGAAACGAATCTATACACGGACCGGCGACCGGGGAACAACCGGTATTCATGGTGGAGAACGGGTAGAAAAAGACGATATCCGGATTGAAGCAAACGGAACCATCGATGAATTGAATGCGGTGATCGGCATAATCCGTTCATTGCTTCCGCAAACACATGACTGGCAAAGGTTGCTGCATACCCTCCAGCGGGAGTTGATGGTGGTTATGAGTCATGTAGCGACTCCGTCGGCCATTCGCGACAAGAACCCGAACAGTCTATCACCCCATCTGGCAACCTTCTGTGAGCAGGAAATGGATGCGATGACGGCCGAGCTGAAAGAGAATGGTTACTTCCTGCTGCCCGGAGGCACACCGGTTTCTGCCCAATTGCAGTTTGCCCGCACAGTTGCCCGAAGAGCAGAACGCCGTCTTTGGACTTTGAACCGGCAAGATGCCGTCCCGGAAGAAATCCTGAGCTTTATCAACCGCTTGTCCGACCTGTTTTTTGTTATGGCACGCTATGACATGCAACAACAGGACTGGCCGGAAGAGCGCTGGCAGTCGTTCGCATATAAGAAAAAGAAAAAATAAGAAGCCTATCCCAAATTCTGTCAAAACAAAGCAAACATAATGATTAGCAAAACTCCTTTGGACAATGTAGCCAAACTGAATAAGATTTGTGCCGATGCACAAATCGGATGGTGGGAAGTGAACTTTAACACAGGACAATGCCTTATTGCGGAAACCCTGCTTAAGGCGCTGGAAGTCAGCAGTGAATTGTTGAGCATAGACGAATTAATGTCCACTGTACGCCGGGACTATCGCAAACGCATTACGGACGAATTCATGTCCATTCCCCAAAAAGGAGTATTCGAACAGACCTTTCCCGTATCTTCCAGCCACGGTAACATCTTCTGGATGCACTGCGCACTGAGCATGGAAGAGGAAAATGAAGAAGGACAGCTGATTGCTACCGGATATAGCCAACGGATAGAAAACCCGGAGACAGAAGGCTATCAGTGCGTATGGAGCCAACGTAGCGATAAGTTGTTTCACGATATATTCAACAACATTCCGGTCGGTCTCGAGCTATATAATAAGGAGGGCGTGTTGCTGGACTGCAATAACCGGAACCTCGAGATATTCGGAGTAACAGACAAGAACCGGATCATCGGCCTGAGCCTGTTTGAGAGCCCCAATGTGACTCAGGATATGCTTGAAAGCCTTCAAGCCGGCTGTCCCGGCAGTTTTCATTTGCATTATAACTTCGACGAAGAACGCAGGCTCTTCCGGTCGGAACGGAAGGGGATGGTCGATCTTGATGTGCGGAGCCTGATGCTCTATGATGCGGAAGGGAATCTGTCGAACTATCTGCTGATGAATATAGATAATACCGAACGCAATAATGCACTGAGCAAAGTGCATGACTTTGAGAACTTCTTCTCTATTATTTCCGACTATTCCAAGGTGGGATATGCGAAAATCAACCTGCTGAATCACACCGGATACGCTATCCGCCAGTGGTACAGGAATCTGGGTGAAAGCCATGACACGCCGCTGACGGATATTATCGGTGTGTTTTCGTACATGCACCCCGATGACCGGAAGTTGGTACTCGATTTCTATGAAAAGGCCAAAGCGGGTACGGAACGTTTCTTTGATGGTGATCTGCGTATCCGCCGGGCAGAGGGTTCGGACGAATGGAACTGGATACATAAATCTTCCATGGTGACTTCCTACCAGTCGCCCGATCCGAGACTGGAATTAGTAGAGGTGAACTATGACATAACGGTCCAGAAAGAAACAGAGGCAGAGCTCAGGGCAGCCCGCGATAAAGCGGAAGAGTCCAACCGGTTGAAGTCCGCTTTTCTGGCAAATATCAGCCATGAAATACGTACGCCGCTTAATGCCATTGTCGGCTTTTCCGACCTTCTGATGACAGTGGACGATCCGGCGGAGCAGGAAGAGTTCCGTCAGATCATACAGAAAAACAACGTATTGCTCCTGCAACTGTTCTCCGATATCATCGACCTTTCTAAGATCGATGCAGGTTCGTTTGAGTATATGCCGAAACCTGTTTATCTTTATCAGTTCTGTGCCATGATGCTACAGAAGATGAAGGACAGAGTACCCGAAGGAGTAGAGTTACGGATCGATGAAGACTCACCGCTCGATGCCTGGTTCAACGCCGACAGCGGATACTTGAACCAGGTGATTACCAATTTCGTGAGCAATGCGATTAAGTTTACGCACCGGGGCACTATCACCATCGGTTATCAGATCGATGCCGCCCGGCAGCTTGAAATGTTTGTAGAAGATACCGGCATCGGTATCTCTGCTGAGAATCAGACGGCAGTTTTCGACCGCTTTATGAAAGTAGACAGTTTCGTACAGGGTACGGGTCTCGGCCTTCCTTTGTGCAAGAGCATTATCGAAAAGATGGGCGGACGTATCGGCGTCACTTCCGAATTTGGGAAGGGCTCACGCTTCTGGTTTACGCTTCCAGTTTCTTCTTGTATACCCACACGCTAAGTCCGAAATAAACAACGACCTGTATCCATAAGGTAATGTATTCCGGTTGTATGTCTGCCATATCGGCCCCCATCGAGTTCAGCTTGACGAAGGCGAGAGTGGCGGGTGCGGCCGGGATGATGTAGTGCATCATACGCCAATACCAGGGCATCAGTTCCAACGGATAGGAGACTCCCGACAGGAAAATCAGTCCCACCGAGAAGAAAGCGATCATCAGCAGTGGGGCTTCCGAATCGGTGAAGAAACGCGAGGCGGCCAACCCGAAGAAAGAGGTTGCCATCAGGTAAGGCACCATCATGGCGGTGATGTACAGTCCGTTCCCAATGTTGGGGATACTGAAGAAGTGGGGTAACAGCCCGAGCAGGAACATGGAAAAGATCGCATAAAGCCCGCAATATACAAATGTTTTTCCCGCCACAAGGCGAGTTGCCGCTCCCCAAAGCCCGTTTTTACCGGTCGTCCTGAATCCCGGAAGTAACGGCTCTGTGGCACGGTGCTGATATTCGTCGCCCGTCAGCATACCGATGACCATCAGCAATGTCTGAAAGATAATGACCATCATGACAGCCGGAATCAGATAGGAGCCATACCCTTCGGTGTGGTTATAGAGTGTCGTGCCTGCTATGTTGACAGGTTTAGCCATCATTACGGTAAGCAGTCCCTGTGGAGGAAGGAATACGGCACCATCCATGCGGTGGGCATCATTGAGGGCAAGGTATACACGTGAAGTGGCTTCCTGCAACGCCTCGAAATAGAGAAAGGCATCTGTGGTGGCGTATAGCGAGAACACTGCTTCCCGTCCTTGAAAGACGCGGGTTTCGAAATCATGCGGAATATACAGAATGCCTTGCACTTTGCCTTCTTTCATCCATTCGCGGGCTTCCCGGTAGTCCATTGCCTGTGCATAGACGGCTACTTGCGGCGTGGCGTCCAGCCAACGGATGTATTGGCGGCTAAGGCTGCTGTGCGAGTTGTCGACAACTGCTACGGGAGCGTCGGTCACGATGTTGGGAGCATACATGTAATTATAGAGCAGCCCATAAACAAAGATACCTCCCATCAGCACCAACAGTACGGCATAACTGGTACTGATGGCACGGAATTCACGTGTGATGATGAAGGAAATCTGCGATAGTTTACCGGATATTTTCATATTTACGACTGATTATGGCTCGTCTGAGGTGAGGGAGCATCGCCAATGCCAATAGCGGGAAGATACAAAGTATCACTGCCGAAGGCCATAGGTGGATGAATCCGCCACCATAGTAGAGCATGGTTTGTGTAATCTCGGTGTAATGGCGCACGGGGAACAGATAAGAGGCGTCTCGCACCAACGGATACATGTTGAGTACCGGGAAGGTGACGCCGGACAAGGTAGCCCCCAGCGATCCGACCATGGATACGATACTGATGATGATTGCCACGGCAGGAAACAGGGAGAAGATGAACAGAGCCAGTGCCTGGGTGGCGATAATGAAAAGTACCGTCATTCCATTGAGTAGCAACCAGCTCCCTTGAAAAGGTATGTGCAGGATGCCGAACATGACAAAGTTGCCCAGTATGCCGATCAGGCTGAAAATAAGTGTATAAGGCAGCAACTTGCCGATAACGGCTATCGTGATGTCACCCCCGGCCGCCTGTAACCATTCGCCGGCCGTACGGAATTTGATTTCGCTCCCCACCGCATATACCGTGATAAGCAGTACCAGCACCTGGAAGAGTACGAAAAAGAAGGGCTGGCTCAAGTAGACCGAGTAGTCCAGCGATGGATTGTAAATCGGGTGATTGTTGGCTTGTACGGGGAGCAGGAAGGTTTCTATCTGCTGTTCGTTTACGCCCAGCGCCACGGCCTTCATCACGATAGGTGAGAGGGCTACGGGAGCAAGCGAGCTTTCGAAGGCGGCCATCAGCTCGCCTCCCACCGAGAGCAGTGCATAGTGATAATAATAATTCAACGTAGCGTCCTGTCCCGATATCATATCTTGCTCAAAGCGTGGAGGAATGGAAAGGTAACCATATATTTCTTTCTGCTGTACCGCTTTGCGTGCTTCGGCTTCGTCGACGAAGTGACGAACCACCCGGAAGGTGGGTACGGCAGACATCCGCCGGGTAATATCCCTCGAGGTGGCCGTATTGTCCTGGTCGACAATGCCGATGGGGATGTTCTCCATCTGTCCGTTGCCGAATATGGTAGCCATGAAGAAAAGCGTGAATAGCGGAAGCACCAGGCAGACGCCGAAGTAAAGGCGCCGTGAGGTCATCCGTCGCCACTCACGTTGTACGACACGGGTGATAGGGGATTGTTGCATAATGATTGGTTTTTGAGTTTGATTCACCACAGAGGACGCAGAGGGCACAGAGAAAATATATTTTTCTCTTTAATATTCTATAAACAGAAAATTTAAACTCTGTGCCCTCTGTGTCCTCTGTGGTGAATCGTATTCATTTCTATTCTCTATTTGATCTCCACCAATACCGACATCCCCGGACGCAACCCTTCCACTTTCCGGGTAGGGCGGGCGTGGATCTCGAAAGTCCGTAAGTCGTAGCTTCCTGTTTGTTTGGTCGACTTCCAGGTGGCAAAACTCCCCAGCGGACTGATATAGTAGATTTTAAACTCGATTCCCTTTTCGGCGAGGGCCGGCACGTCTCCAATGAATGTACCTCCCATGCGGAAGTTTGGCATCAGGTCCTCCCTTACATTGAGAACGACATGCACGTCGTCCATCACTACCAGATTCATGATCGGAGTGCCCGGTGCCACAAGTTCGCCCCGTTTGGGGAAGATCGTTGCTATCTGCCCGTCTTCCGGCGCAATCAGGCGGGCATCCACCAGCAGTGATGAAACTTCATCGACCGTGCTGTTGGCCGCGTTTACCATGGAGCGGGCCGAAGCTTTATCTTCACTCTGCGCCCCGTCCACTGCCATCTGGTATTGTTCGTAGGCCGCACGTTCGGCCGCCTGAGCCGCTTTATACATGGCTTCTACCTCGTCCTTGCGTTGAGAAGTGACCACGCTGTCCTTGTATAAGGTGAGGATGCGGTTATACGTTGTCCGTGCCAGTGCCAGGTCACTCTGGGTTTTGTTCCACAGTTGCTGCGCCGTAGCTATGATTTGCCGGCGGGTTCCGGCATCTATTTTCTTGTTTTGCTCTACAGCCACTTGCTTTAATGCGTCCACCTGGCGGTATTTCGCCTCTACGGTGGGACTGTTGATGACCACCAGCGTATCACCCTGTTTCACCCACTCGCCTTCGTCCACCAGGAAGGTGTCGATGCGTCCCGGCAGTTTGCCGCTGATACGGATTTCGGTTGCTTCGGCCTGACCTTGCAGGATCAGGGGGTGGCGGCGCATGGCAATCATTCCGATGGCAGTGAACAAGGCTACTACCACAAGTACGGCGATGAAGGCGATGCTTAAGTTTCTGCCTTTTTTAGATTCTGACTTCTCCATCTCTTTATTATTGTTTTATTGATTATTTTGCAGGTTCGAGTATTGTTCCGGTATGCCGCACAGTGCCAGCAGATTCATCAGGGTTACGTCATACTCGTAGTAGGCTGCCAGTCTGGCCACCTTTGTTTTCGATAGCAGAGTTTCTGCGTCTACTACTTCTGTTGAAGTTGCCATTCCCTCGGCGAAGGCTTTTTTCCGCATCCGCACCAATTCTTCACTCAACTCGATGGTAGTGTTCAGTGCCCGCACGTTGTCGAGCGCCTTTTGCAGACCGGTGTACAGTTTGTCCACTCCGACGGAAAGATCGTCACGTGCTTTCTCCTGCCCCAATGCGAGAGTCTGTTGGGTCAGGCGCGATTGCCGGATCCGCTTCTCCCGTTCCAGTCCGTCGAAAAGGTTCCAGGTGAAACCTATGCCGACCATGGTGCGAGGCAGCAGATTGCTTTGTATGCCATGAGAGTAAAGCGTCTGCTTACCGAAGAGGGCGATATTGGGCAGATAGCCGCTCTGGTCTATCCGGACCTGTTGCTTGGCCATGTGTTCCTGAAGGTTCAGTTGGTTGAGCAGGTAGTTGCTGATGCCTACCACCTGCAAAAACTCCATCTTGGGAGGTAGGGTATCGTTGATAAACAGGGGAGAGGAAGGTGTGATGTCTCCGCTTGTTTCCAGATTGAGCAGGGTTTTCAGCGTACGTTGCACCACGGCCTCTTCCTTGCGGGCGGCTTCCAGCTCGCGCAGTGCCTCGTCCATGTTGACTTGGGCAAAGAGGCGTGCCGCCTTGTCTATCATGCCGGTGGCCTCCAGCTTTAACGCATTCTCGTAATGGAGCTTCAGTGCCTGGTACGATTCCCGGCGGACACTGACGACTTCCTGCGCCAGGCGCAGGCCGTAATAGCTTTCGGCAAGCAGCGTGCGCTGCGTGGCGTCTACCTGTGCCCGGTTTTCACGGGCGAGGTCTATCATTGTGTTGCCTATCTTGGTGGCATGAATACGTTTGCCTCCGGCAAAGAGCACCCATTCGGCGGTGAGGTCTACAGTGGTCAGGTTACGCGGCGCCAACGGGAAAATAAGTGTGTTCGTACCAATCTGGTCGAGTATGGACGATATGATCTTATCATCCGGCAGGATGGTATGTACAAAGTCTTTGGCCGGATCGGTGAACTGGGAAAGAGGTTGTTTCACTTCGATCTTTTCGGAAAGGTGCACAAAGGCACCGGTCGATTGCAGGCTGGGCATCCAGAAGGCATTGAGCTTTCCCCGTTCGGCACGGGCTATGTCGATACCTTTGTCGGCTATCTTGAGGCTTTGGTTGCCCTTGTGCAGCAGTTGCAACGCTTCATCAAAGCTGAGTTGCTGCTGCGAAGTTTCCCGCGTGGGAGGGAGGCTTTGCGCCAGAACGGTGTTGCTGTATAAGAGTATTCCTGCCGCTATCATCAGCGCGACAGGTATTTTCTTTTTTTCCATACGTCTGTTACGGTTTAGGTTTATGAGTCCTTGTAACAGACGAGGGGGGAGGTTTGTTCAGAAAATGTAAGGGAATGCCGTCTTTATAATTCGACTTCTTTGTCCAACTTAGAAGGATGTTGGTGAGTATGGAACAAAGTTACGATGTATATGCTTTCTTCCTTTTCATCTACATAATATATAATTTTATAAGGATTTACGAGTAAGTATCGGCAGCTAATCTTTTTCTCTTTGGCAAGTATCAGTTCTACAGGTCCTCGGAATGGGTTATTGATTAGTTGCAATGTTTTTTGTTCAATGGTTCTTGCCAGGCGATCGGTTGCTTTGTTACCAAACTCTTGTTGGCTGTATTCTAAAATTTCAATAACCCTTCTTTGTGCTTGAATTGTCCATGCTATCTTCATCATAATAGATAGTGTTTAAAAGTAGTGTGCATTTCTTGGCTGCTGATGATTTGTCCTTGTTGTATTTCATCTATTGCTTGTTCTATTTCTTCTTTAATTTCATCTTCTGTGAGCTGGCAGGGAGCTGCTTTCTTAACAGCAGTTTTCTCTCTCAAACCGAGCACATCGTGAAGTTTCTGTTTCACTTTGTCGATGATCTCTTTGCTGTCTATATTGGCAATAGTCCGGATCAATTCTGCTTTCTCTGCTTCCAATTCAAGATAAGCCATACTATTGTAAGCTACTACCGGTTCGGATACTTTGGTTGTTTCCTCTTCTTGTTGCTTGTATTTTTTAGACTCCTTCATAATGCGTCTTGTTTTTTTAGTATGAATACAAAGATAATAAATTAATTGATAGCGAATAAGGTTCCGTTCAGAATTAATTTCATTTGCCTAATTGATGTCTATAAAACGTTTTCGGAATCAAAAAGACGGCTAATGGCCTTTTCCGCTAACTATCCCTTTTAATCTTCTTGCCCATATAGGAGAGAATGTCCCGGAACTTTCCGCTTCTTCGCCCGGAAAGCCGGGCTTGGGAGGAGGAAGAGCCGGCGTTTTCACCTTGAAGAGCCGGCATTTCGACTAAAAGAAGTAAGCATTTGCTCCGAAAGACGGTTGCGTTTTTCAAAAATGAATAAGAGTTTTGCCCAATATCTCTATATGTTTTCTTCCATTACATATATTGTTCTTGTTTGGGAGTGAAAACAGTGGTCCTATTTCTCTGGTTGCTTTCGTAGAGTGATAGGTTGATGATTGATAAAAATATGATATTTTATTGGTTTTTGTTTATGTTGTTAAACGATAATGCAAAATAGGTATCCTTTTGTTCTCGTAATGGATGTATTTGTTTCTAACGGTATTCTCTTGATGCGAAAATACGGCGATTTTTGCCCATCCTTGGTACTTTGTACGGGAAAAAGCGAATCTGAAGCGTTTGGATTATCATTTTGATAAAAGGGTACTTTGTGTCTGTCTCAATTCCTTTCGGGATACTCGGTTCTATCTTTTTTATATTACCAGCGCAGCGATCTCTGGTGACAGCTCGATGTTTCCGTCTTTGCGGACAATGATGAAGTTGGCATCCCTTAGTGCGTTCATCACACTCTTATACGTAACCAGTCCCATGCCCTTGAAGCGTCTCAGGCTTTGCCATCCGTTCTGGGTGGTGTATTGCAGAAGGTCGCGTACTGTCCTGAATCCCATCTCTCCATATAAAACATTATAGGCATGCGCGCCGACAAGGTTTGATAGGGGAGTATTTACGGGTGTGACCGTATTGCATTTATCGAACATCAGTTCCATCGTCCGACTGCGAAATGTGGCGATTCTCCCCTTATGTTCGCCCAGAGTCCGGAGGATGGAACTATAGTTAGTCGCCACTCGTGCATACGTCATTTTGTTACGTTTCGCCACCCGTGCGATGGGTTCGCCACTGGAGACGGAAAGGAATATTTCCCGTTCGTGATCGTCCGTAATCAACTGACCGAGTTCCTGAATGAGGATATGGAAAAGCGGTTGGTGTAGTTTCTGGGTTTTCAATAGAAATAGTTCGTCGTCACATTGTGAGAGGAGTACTTCACGTTCCAGTTCCTTTTCTTTGATGATCTTTTCCAGATAATTCTCACCTAAATCTTTGGTCTGGTGAACATCAAGATATTGGGCCAGGCTTTCGTCATCAATCATTAGGACGTTCTCTATCCTCGATGAAGCGATATATCCCAAGTTTGCCCATGTGCGGAGGTCGGATTCGGCAATACCGCGTTTCTCCGACAGTTGTTTGAGGGTTATCCAGTTAGCCATGCCTGCCCCTCCTTGTTACTTCTTTGATTGGTCTGTTCATACCTTTCTGATTATTATGAACGTCCACATCCTTATGTATACCTTATATATATAAGAAGTCGGGCGCTGAGTTCATATTTATCCAGACGAAAGGTAGTACCAATACCCCTGTATATAATAAATATGTTCACACGCCCGACCCTACGTCGTACGCATGAAACAGATTTATTGATATACAGTTTTTGCATTAAATTAATTTGGTACTTTCTTCGTCTGCAAAATTGTTTCAATATGCCGCATTTCTCTTCGGCTTTCAAGTGACAAAGATAAAGAATCTTGTGGGAATAGCAAAGAATGTGACAAGAAAGTTGAGACTGTTATGACTTCCGCATGGAAGCACTCTGCATGGATTGGGGATGTGTCATTATTCACCACAGAGTAACACAGAGTTCCATAGAGCAAACTTAATCTGTTGATAACTAATGATACTTATCTGTATAAATTTGTTGTGAATACGAGTTTCGACACACCCCCTCTCTGTGTCATTCTGTGTTCTCTGTGGTGAGTTTTTGATACCCCCACTTGTCCCCCCCGAATATTTTCACTAAGTTTGTCGCCCATTAACGTGACAAACACGATATGAATAAGAACTTACACCCTTTAATGTTGGCCGGAACCGGTAGTGATGTGGGTAAAAGCATCATTGCCGCAGCTTTTTGCCGCATATTCCTGCAAGACGGTTATCATCCTGCACCATTCAAGGCACAGAACATGGCATTAAATTCATATGCCACTCCCGAGGGACTTGAAATAGGAAGGGCACAAGCTGTGCAGGCCGAGGCCGCAGGCGTGCCTTGCCATACGGATATGAACCCGTTGCTACTGAAACCATCGTCCGATCATACTTCACAGGTGGTGCTCAACGGGCGCCCCATCGGTAACCGGAATGCTTACGAATATTTCCGACGTGAGGGACGTGAAGAGTTGCGGAAAGAAGTACATGCGGCATTCGACCGTTTGGCTGCCCGATATAATCCGGTAGTGATGGAGGGGGCGGGGAGCATCTCCGAGATCAATCTTCGTGACAGCGATCTGGTGAACCTGCCTATGGCTATGCATGCCGGAGCAGATGTGATTCTCGTGGCGGATATAGACCGTGGGGGAGTGTTTGCCAGTGTTTACGGTTCGGTGATGCTGCTTCGGCCGGAAGAGCGGAAGCATATCAAGGGGATATTGATTAATAAATTCCGTGGAGATATCCGCCTTTTCGAGTCGGGGGTAAAGATGCTGGAAGATCTCTGTGGTGTTCCGGTGGTTGGGGTGGTGCCCTACTATAAAGATATCTATATTGAGGAAGAAGACTCGGTGATGCTTCAGACCAAGAATATCCGTGCCGGACAAGGCAAAGTGAATGTGGCCGTAGTGCTGCTCCGGCATTTAAGTAACTTTACCGACTTCAATGTCTTGGAGCGCGATCCGCGTGTACATCTGTTCTATACCAACAATACGGACGAACTGATGAAAGCTGATATCATCCTGTTGCCCGGTTCGAAAAGCACTTTGTCCGATCTGTATGAGTTGCGCCGTAACGGAGTGGCGCAGGCCATCGTCCGTGCCCACCGGGAGGGTGCCACGGTGATGGGCATTTGTGGAGGTTACCAGTTGATGGGGCAGGAGGTTTGCGATCCCGATCATGTGGAAGGTGAGATAGAACGCTTGCCGGGATTGGGATTATTGCCCGTCAGCACCCGTATGCAGGGGGAAAAGATTACGCGGCAGGTACGTTTCCACTTTCTTGAAGGCAGCGAGACCTGTGAAGGATACGAGATACACATGGGCACAACGACGCCCCTTGCCGATGTTCCCGCTTCGCCACTCAACCATCTGGCAGACGGAAGGGAGGACGGATATTTTGCCGACCGTACCTGTATGGGGACATACGTACATGGCATTCTCGACAATCCTTCGGTCATCGACTATCTGCTGGAACCTTTCGCCGATAAGCTGAAGGAGACCACTTTCGACTATAAAGCGTTTAAAGAAGAACAATACGATAAACTGGCAGCCCACGTCCGCAAGCATGTCGACCTGCCGCTTATCTATCAAATATTGACAGACAATGATTGAAGGACACGGAGACGATTCTTATAAATACCTCCACCCGATACGGAGTAATTTCAGTTCGAACGTATATAATAAGGTAAACCTTGACGGGCTGCGGACGCATTTGTGCGGGCGTATCTCCGCCATTTCCGCTTATCCCGAACCGGAGCCTTATACATTAGAGGCCCGTCTGGCCGACCGTCACGCTTTGCCTGCCGCTTCGGTTTGCGTGACGAATGGTGCCACAGAAGCCATTTATCTGATAGCGCAAACCTTCCGGGGGACGAATACGGCCATCCTGATGCCTACGTTCAGCGAATATGCCGATGCCTGCCGCATGCACGGGCATAGGGTCACATCCCTGTATACGCTGGAGGCAGTGCCGGAGGACGTGCGTATGGTATGGCTCTGCAACCCGAATAATCCGACAGGAGAGGTGCATGGTAAGGAGCTCCTGACCGAACTGATCAGGAAACATCCGCAGGTTTGCTTCGTGATCGATCAGTCGTATGAATACTTTACGTTGGAGGAACTCTTCACCGCACGTGAAGCTGCCGGATTTCCTAATGTGATCCTCTTGCATTCCATGACCAAGCGATATGCCATACCGGGGCTCCGTCTGGGATACGTAACTGCGCAGCCGGGGCTGATGGCTCGTCTGCGTACGAACCGCATGCCTTGGTCGGTCAATCAGCTTGCCATCGAGGCAGGTCTCTACCTGCTTTCCGAGGGCATTCCGGAAGCTCTCTCCATGAAGGACTATCTGGCAGAGTGTGCCCGTCTGAAAAGTTCGCTTGAAGCGATAGGCGGACTGGAAGTATGGCCTACCGATACGCACTTTATGCTGGTTTGTTTGCGATTCGGTAAAGCTGCCGCCTTGAAAGAGTATCTGGCCCGTGAAGAAGGAATTCTGATTCGTGATGCTTCCAACTTCGAAGGGTTGGACGAACGTTTCTTCCGCGTTGCCACCCAGACACCGGAAGAGAATGATGAACTGGTGAGGGCCATTGCGAAGTGGATGGCGGAATAATGACAGATTAAGGATGTATCAGAGTATGGACGAGATGTTTTTTTGGTTTGTTTGCCTTGTATATTTCTGCCGGCTGTCCCCCTTGCCTTTGGCTTGGCTGCTGGATCGCTGGTTGGGAGACCCTGCCTGGTTGCCGCATCCTGTGGTGGGATTCGGCAAACTGATAGCCTGGGGAGAAAAGTCGATGAATGTGGGGAGTGCCCGCGTTTGGAAAGGTGGGCTGGTATCGGCAGTGCTGATTGCGGGAGTCTATCTTTTCACTTGCTTCTTTCTCAGGGTGACCGAAGAGTATTCCATCGTATTGACGGCTCTGATAAAGACCCTGCTGATATTCTGCTGCCTGGCTGGAACGACGTTGATACGTGAGGTCCGGATGGTTTTCGAGGCGGTGGACCGTTCGTTGGACGAAGGACGCCGACAGGTGGGGCGTATCGTGGGGCGGGATACTTCTGCTTTATCTGCGCAGGAAGTGCGCACGGCAGCTTTGGAAACCTTGGCGGAAAATCTGAGTGACGGAGTGATTGCACCCCTTTTCTGGTATGCTGTGCTGGGAGTACCCGGCATGATGGCGTATAAGATGGTGAACACGCTCGACTCGATGATTGGTTACCGAAACGAGCGCTATCGTCAGTTCGGTTGTATAGCGGCCCGGATAGATGATGTCGCCAATTACATTCCTGCCCGCCTGACGGCTCTGTTGATGATAATCGTCAGCGGACGGCTTTCTTTATTCAGGTTTGTGGGTAAATACGGCAGTCGCCATGCCAGTCCCAACTCCGGTTATCCGGAGGCGGCATTGGCAGGTATCCTGAATTGCCGGTTCGGCGGTCCGCATTATTACTTCGGGGAGGAGGTATGGAAACCGTTCATCGGTGATAACGAACGGGTATTGACAACAGCGGATATGAGGAAAGCGGTATCCGTCAATCAGAAGGCAGAGACGTTGATGGTCGCGTTGGTGTGGCTGACTGTTCTGCTGTCTTTGGGTTAAGTTGCAGCCGGACTATTCCACCGTAAGGTGTCAGTGCGCCGAAAGCATCTTCCATCTTTAATGTTCCTGCATAGATCTGTGCACAAATCAGTACTCCGCCATGTGCGAAGACAGCCACGCGCCCGTACTTTTGCCTGCTCACTTCATCCAGAAATTCGGAGACCCGTTGAAGTTGCATTATAAACGATTCTCCGCCTGTGGCTGCCACATGGAAATAGTCGTCATACCACTCTTGCAGTCGCGGATCATCTATTTTGTCGAACTCCTGCATCTCCCATTCACCGAAGTCCAGTTCTTTCAGACGGGCATCACGAATGGCATCCGGATAGCCACAGTGCTCTGCCAGACGGGTGCAGCGGCTCAAAGGACTTGTGAATACGGCATCAAACACATCATCCTGCAACTGTTGAGCCGTGATTGTGGCTTCTTCTTTAAAACTATCCCGTAAGGGAACATCGGTCTGGCCATAACAGACGCCTTTGGGAACATCGACAGAGGTATGTCGGATCAATATGATTTCCATGATCTTATTGGTTTAAGTATGAGTTTGATTCACCACAGAGTAACACAGAGTTTCACCGGTTTTTAAATTCTTGTTTATAAGATGTTTAAGAGATAAATCATCTCAGTGGAACTCTGTGTTACTCTGTAGTGAGTCAAACTATATGAATATAAGAATAACCACCCCTAGGTAGAAGGACAGTTCGCTTAAAAGGAACAGTGCACCGCAGCAATCGCCTGTATACCCTTGTAACTTTCGTTTCATCAGCCTGTATAGTAGATACAACACTGCCAGCGGGAATATAATGGCAATCCAATACCTGTACGGAAGCAGGAGCGTCAAAGGAAGTATTCCGCATAAAAGTCCGAAAGCAAATTCTCCTTGCGACATTCTATTATAAACCACCTTCGCCTTGCTCTCTTCTTCTTTCCGTGCGTAAGGCAGGAAGTTAATGATCTGTGATGAAGTCAACTTGCTCACAGTGTCGCCTGCAATCAGTACAGAGCAGGCGAAGGAGAGAGGAAGACTTGTCAGGAGATTCCATAGCAGGAAGAAGTATACGATCAATCCGATGACTCCATAACTGCCGATGTGCGAATCCTTCATAATAGAGAGGATACGTTCCCGGCTGGTGCCTCCGCCGAATCCGTCAAAGAAATCCGCCAGCCCGTCTTCGTGCAATGCGCCTGTAATCAACAATCGGCTGGTAAGTGCCAGCAATACGGCAACGGTGAAGGGGAGGACCTGTGCGGCCGACCAGAGTCCCCCCGCCATGATGCCGCCCGTAAGCCATCCTGAAAGGGGCCAGTAAGGCACCACGTGCTTAAAACATTCTGCCGGAACTTCCCGGATGCGCCAGAAGGGGAGACGGGTGAAAAAGATAAATGCTGCTAATATATTCATGTGGGGCTTCTTTAAAAGTATTTGGTGATGGACGCATGCGCAAAGTTGTCCATTTCGTTGATCATCCGCACCGCAGAGTCTACGATAGGATAGGAGCAGATGGCCCCGGTCCCTTCTCCAAGGCGCAAACCCAGATTCAATAACGGCTTGGCTCCCATGGCATCAAGCAGAAGCTTGTGTCCAGTCTCGTCTCCCTGATGGCCGAAGACGGCGTAGTGCATTACTTCAGGGTAAAGCCGGGATGCCGCGAGGATGCAGTTTGTCATGATGAATCCGTCCACCAGGATAATCATTTTCAGTTCGGCTGCCTGAAGCATGGCACCTACCGCCATTACCATTTCCAGGCCGCCGAAGTAACGAATCAGGTTGCGTACGCTTCCGTCTCCCTGATAATTGTCCAGTGCTCGCTGCAATACGCTGTATTTATGACGGATTCCGGCATTGTCGAGTCCGCTTCCGGCGCCGACGCATTGTTCGAGGGGAATATGAGTGAAGCAGGTCATCCACATAGAGGAGGATGAAGTGTTGCCGATTCCCATTTCACCCAGGGAGAGCACATTGCATCCTTCGGCGTGGCACCGGCGGACTATCTCTGCCCCACGGTCTATACACAAGTCCATCTCTTCTTCCGTCATGGCCGCTTCATGCAGGTAGTTGCGTGAACTTTTGCGTACTTTCATATTGATAATTCCCCTGTCGTAAGGCAGATCGTAATCCACTCCGGCATCCACGATCTTTAATTCGAATCCGTGTTGGCGGCAGAGGAAGTTGACACCTGCCCCTCCATGAAGGAAGTTGCTGATTTGCTGCCAGGTGATCTCTTTGGGAGAGAGGCTGACACCTTCGTCGACAATGCCATGATCGGCTGCAAATATAATGTTCTGCGGACATTTCAGCGTGGGAGTCAGTGTCTGCTGGATAAGCCCGATTTGCAAAGCCAGTTCTTCAAGTGTTCCCAGAGAACCTTTGGGCTTGGTCAGATTGTTTATTTTGTCAGTCAATGCTTCCCGGATTGTTTCGTCCGGTCTGGTGATTTGAAATGTTTTCATTTTATATAGGGTTAGTCTATCGTTTGTTTTTCATCTTTTACTTTCACGGGAATGCCCGATACCATTAATAAGACCTGATTGGCCTGGCTGGCAATATACTGGTTCATCCACCCCTGCATATCGGTGAACTTTCGTTGTATAAGGTTTTCTGAGGTGCCTCCCATGCCGATCTCGTTGGTGACGAAGATAAAGGTTGCTTCCTGTTCTGTCAGCCGGTCAAACTCGGCTTTTATGGCGGCGAGTGCCTTGTCTGTATCCGCTTCAAGGTCGAAGAAGTAATTGGTACACCAGAGTGTTACGCAATCGATCAGCACTACACGCCCTTGCAAAGAATGGCGGCTCAGTTCCTTTTCTTCTTCTATGTTGGTCCATTCCGGTCCCCGGTTGGCCTGATGACGTAACACCCGTTGACGGAACTCTTCGTCCCAGATGCGTGAGGTGGCCAGGTAGACCGGATTGGGGGAGAGAGATAATGCTAACCGTTCGGCATAGCTGCTTTTGCCCGAACGGGCCCCTCCGGTGATAAGTATGATCTGTTTCATGAATCTATCTGTGTATTTTCGGTTAGCAAATGTACGGTAATATTTTATATTTCCGTTCCCGGATGCAAAATATTGTGCCATTGCCATGGGTATTTCAGAAACAATATTTATCTTTGCACTGCTTTACAAAACGGAAGCAATTACATTGCGGTAGTAGCTCAGTTGGCAGAGCGGCGGCTTCCCAAGCCGCAGGTCACGAGTTCGACCCTCGCCTACCGCTCAATTCATGTTTTCAAGTCAAAAGTAAATATCGCAGGTTTCCTTGATCTTTTTGTGAGAAAAGAATGATGGAATCTGCGGTTTTTTTGTGTATTTCCTCTTTCACTCTTTGTTCTTTTCTTACCTTTGTGAATCAATTTTAATAGATAATCACATGAATAAGAAACTAATCTTATCTATCTTCGTTCTGGCGGGGGCTCCTGTACTGTTATCGGCTGCGGGAGAAGCACGATTACTGCGTTTTCCTGCTACGAACGGAAAGGAGATCGTATTTTCGTATGCGGGCGATTTGTATAAAGTGCCTGCTGCGGGAGGTGAGGCACAGCGTCTGACTTCCCATGTGGGATACGAAATGTTTCCCCGGTTTTCTCCGGACGGCAAAACGATTGCATTCACCGGACAGTATGATGGAAATACAGAAGTGTATACCATGCCTGCGACAGGGGGTGAACCGTTACGAGTTACCTATACGGCTACCAATAGCCGCGATGACCTGGGTGACCGCCTGGGACCCAATAACATTGTCATGACCTGGACACCGGACGGACAGCGCATCGTATACCGTAACCGTATCAGTGATGGATTTTCCGGTAAACTGTTTACAGTGGACAAGGAAGGCGGATTGTCAGAAGCAATTCCTCTTCCGGAGGGCGGATTTTGCAGTTACTCACCGGACGGAAAACAGTTGGCGTATAACCGGGTGATGCGTGAATTCCGTACCTGGAAATATTATAAAGGCGGTATGGCGGATGATATCTGGGTGTATAATCCGAACAGCAAAACAGTGGAAAACATTACCAATAATGTAGCTCAGGACATTTTTCCGATGTGGATTGGCGATGAAATCTTTTTCCTTTCCGATCGTGACCGCATCATGAATATCTTTGTATACAATACGAAGACTAAACAGACTGCCAAGGTAACTGATTTTACTGAGTATGATGTGAAGTTCCCAAGTGCCAGTGGAAATACCATTGTCTTTGAGAACGGTGGATATATTTATAAGATGGATGCCGCTACCCGGAAGGCTGAAAAGGTAAACATTACACTGGCTTCGGATAACATCTATGCCCGTACCGATTTGAAAGACGGAGCGAATTATGTGACTGCGGCCAGTCTGTCGCCGGATGGAGCACGAATGGTAGTGACAAGCCGGGGTGAAGTATTCAATCTGCCGGTAGAAAAAGGGGTTACAAAAAATATAACTCGTTCGCCGGGAGCTCACGACCGTGACGCACAGTGGTCGCCGGACGGAACACAGATTGCTTATATCTCTGATGCTACAGGCGAAACCGAACTTTATCTGCAGAATGCAGCAGGTGGCGAACCGATGCAGTTAACCCATAAGAACGATACATATATCCGTGGCTTTAAATGGAGTCCGGATTCTAAGAAGATAGTGTATATGGATCGTAAGAACCGAGTTAATCTGCTGGATGTGGCTTCCGGGAAAGTTTCATTATTATTGCAAGATCCGATGGGAGTGCCGGATGGAGTTACTTTCTCTCCGGACAGTGAGTGGTTGACTTATACACGGATGGGTAAAAATGAAATCAATGTCGTATATGTCTACAATATTGCGGAAAAGAAAGAATATCCGGTGACCGACAAATGGTATAACTCTTCTTCTCCGGTGTTCAGTGCCGACGGAAAGTATCTGATATTCTCTTCTGCCCGTGATTTTAATCCGACTTACGGATCATTGGAATGGAACCATGTATATAATAATATGTATGGTGTGTACATCGCTTTGCTGTCTAAAGATACATCGTCTCCTTTCATGCAGAAAGATGCGGAAGTGGCTGCATCTAATGCTACACCCAAAAGCGGGGATAAGAAACCGGTAGATAAAAAGGAAGTGGCTGATGCTTCGTTGGTGAAGTTCGATCCGGATGGCATTACCGATCGCATTGTTCGATTGCCCTTGTCTCCGTCTTATTATGGTAACTTCTATTCGGATGGCAACAAGGTGTACTACTGGGGACGCGGTGGTACGAAAATGTATGACTTGGCAAGTCAGAAAGAGGAATCGATTGCCGATGGAGCTTCGATGGATGTTACTTACGATGGTAAGAAGGCACTTTTCTTTAAAGGCCGTCAGATTTATGTGACCAATCTTCCTTCGGGTAAGACAGAACTGACCACTCCGGTCAATTTAAGCAATATGAAGATTGCTGTGGATTATCCGAAAGAGTGGGCACAAATCTTTGATGAAGCTTGGCGTGCCTATCGTGACGGATTCTATCAGGAGAGCATGCACGGTGTAGATTGGAAAGCAATTAAAGAAAAATATGCGGTCTTGCTGCCTTACGTTAAAACTCGTTTAGACCTGAATTACATTATCGGTGAGATGATAGGTGAATTGAACTGTGGGCATGCTTATGTCAATCCGGGAGAAACAGAACAGCCCAAACGGATCAATACCGGTTTGCTTGGTGCGGAGATTACCCGCGACAAGAGTGGCTTTTTCCGTCTGGAGAAGATATTCCCCGGAGCATCTTGGAGCAAAGAACTGCGCTCTCCGCTTACGGAACCGGGGGTTGATGTGAAAGCAGGAGAGTACATCGTAGCTATTGACGGTGTGACGACCAATACAGTTAAAGATATGTATTCTTTACTGGTGGGTAAAGCAGAGATACCTACTGAAATTTCGTTGAATGCCAAACCTCAGCTTTCCGGAGCACGTAAGGTTGTGGTCAGTCCGCTTGCCAATGAATATCCTTTGATACATTACAATTGGGTACAGGATAATATAAAGAAAGTGGACCAGGCTTCCAACGGACGTATCGGATATATTTATATTCCGGATATGGGACCGGAAGGCTTGAACGAGTTTGCCCGCTATTTCTATCCGCAACTTGATAAAGAAGGGTTGATTATCGATGATCGTGCCAATGGTGGAGGTAATGTTTCACCAATGATCCTGGAACGTCTTTCCCGTGAACCTTATCGCCTGACTATGGGTAGAGGTACCAGCCATGTGGGAACAGTGCCTGATGCTGTACAGGTGGGACCGAAGGTTTGTTTGATTAATAAATACTCCGCTTCTGATGGCGACCTGTTCCCGTGGGGCTTCCGCGCACTTGGATTGGGTAAGTTGATAGGTACGCGTACCTGGGGAGGTATTGTTGGCATTAGTGGTTCATTGCCATATATGGATGGAACAGACATACGTGTTCCGTTCTTTACCAGTTATGACCCGAAGACGGGACAATGGATTATCGAAAACCATGGTGTGGACCCGGATATCCTGATCGATAATGATCCGGTGAAAGAGTGGAATGGAGAGGATCAGCAGCTGAACAGAGCCATCGAAGAGGTTATGAAACAGCTTCAGGACCGTAAACCATTGGCTCCGGTACCTGCTCCGAGAGATTTTAGCAAATAAAAAACTTACTGAGATTGCAGTAAGAGGTTTTCACCACAGATTCCACGTACTTTTACAGACTCATTATCAGTGTCATGTATAGAATCGCGTAATCTGTGGTGTTTCTTTTTGATACATACCTTCTAACGTTTATGAAACAAGAACTAAAGAATAAACTTGCATTTTTGGCAGATAAATACGAGGTAGCCGAATTTATTATGGACGACCCTATACAGTTTCCACATCGCTATACCGGCAAGGCCGATATTGAGATCTCTGCCCTGGTAGCCTCTTGGATTGCTACCGGAAACCGGAAGGCTATTATCAAAAGCGGCGACCGGATTGACCGTGAACTGTTCTCGAATGCTCCTTACCGGTATATACTTAGTGAGGAGTGGAAGAAATATCGAGGAGTAAAAACCAGCTTCTATCGTTATTATTCCTGGAATGATTTCTATTTACTTTGTCAGGCTTTGTATGCGGCCTATCAGGAATATGAAGACCTGGAGTCGCATTTGTGCCATTCGCTTTCTTGGGGTACTCCGTTGGAAAGACTGCAATCCGTGTTCGGACATATCAATGGGATGCCTGCTTTGGCAAGTGCTTCCGAAGCGAAAAAGATGTGTATGTTCCTGCGCTGGATGATTCGTCGGGATTCTCCTGTGGATCTGGGTATCTGGCGGAGTTTTGATCCTTCGGATCTGATTATTCCTCTCGACACGCATGTGCATCGCATTTCAGTCGATCTTGGACTGACCGATGCACGTAAATGTCTGAAGACTGCGCGTTGTATTACCGATGCATTGCGGGAGATATGGCCGGATGATCCGGTGAAGGGAGACTTTGCACTTTTCGGGTTTGGTATCAACGAATCCATAAAAAGTTAGACGGTGTTATAAGAAACTTTTTAGCTTGACTATCTGTTCTTTAAGCGATAAAGGATATGTTAAACCTCCTTATGGCGTAAAATTATGACTAAGAAAGAAGAAGTTTTAGTAGAAGAGGGCAGTCGGCAAGCACCCGAGAAGTATTATATCAAAATAACTCCTGACGGCCCTTATCTTGTTTATGGTAATCCTCCCATTGACCAGGAAATTATTCTTCCCAATGAAGAAGGTTCTTCGTGGGTGTATCAACGCGGGCTGAGTTTCGACAGTTCGGCCACTCCGGTAGCTCTGTGCCGTTGCGGGCATTCCCGCCATAAACCCTTCTGTGACGGTTCTCATAAGCGTGTCACCGATTGGGACTCTAATGAAACCAATAACAAACGTCCGTTACTTGAAGAAGCCGAGGAATTGGAAGGCCCCGCCATGGTGCTTGCCGATAACGAAAAGTATTGTGCTTTTGCCCGTTTCTGCGATGCACGCGGCCGAATCTGGAATCTGGTACAACTCGCTGAAACGGAAGAAGAGCGTGAACTTGTCCGTCGCGAGGCTGGCCATTGTCCTGCCGGGCGGCTCGTCGTTTGGGACAAAGAGACGCAAAAAGTCTTCGAACCGCCTTTTGAGCCCTCTATCGGTATTATTGAGGATCCCGGAATCAGAGTGAGCGGACCTATTTGGGTAAAAGGCGGTATCCGCATAGAGAGTGCGGATGGCAAAAGCTATACAATCAGGAATAGGGTGACTTTGTGCCGTTGCGGACAGTCGTCCAATAAACCGTTTTGCGACGGTACACATGCTTCCATGGGATTCAGCGACGGACTTCCGTTGGAAGAAAAAGGCAAGAAGTGGTGATTCTGCTTTCTGAAAAATCATAAATAAGCCGGTTGTCAATCGATAAACCGGCTTGTTTATGAACTGCCCTGCCGGGTTCCCTCTTAAAATTATAGATAAAGAATGATCACAGTTCACCCATTTTTAGTATTTTTGCATCCTGTTTTGAAGATAGAAAACTTTAAAAGAAGAAAAATATAATGGCAAAAGAACTGAAAGACCTGACCAAACGCAGCGAAAACTATTCGCAGTGGTATAATGATTTGGTAGTGAAAGCCGATTTGGCAGAGCAATCGGCTGTACGCGGATGTATGGTGATTAAGCCTTACGGATACGCTATTTGGGAGAAAATGCAACGTCAGCTGGACGATATGTTTAAGGAAACCGGACATGTGAATGCTTATTTCCCGTTGCTGATTCCAAAATCATTCTTGAGTCGTGAAGCTGAGCATGTGGAAGGCTTTGCCAAAGAGTGTGCCGTAGTTACTCACTACCGCCTGAAGAATGCCGAAGATGGTTCGGGTGTGGTGGTTGACCCTGCTGCAAAGTTGGAAGAAGAACTGATTATCCGTCCGACTTCCGAAACAATCATCTGGAATACTTATAAAAACTGGATTCAGTCTTATCGTGACCTGCCTATCTTATGCAACCAGTGGGCAAACGTTTTCCGTTGGGAGATGCGTACACGACTGTTTCTCCGTACAGCAGAATTCCTGTGGCAGGAAGGCCATACGGCACATGCAACACGTGAGGAGGCAGAAGAAGAAGCAATCCGCATGCTGAATGTATATGCTGACTTTGCAGAGAAATACATGGCGGTTCCGGTGGTGAAAGGGGTGAAGTCGGCCAATGAACGTTTTGCCGGTGCGCTTGACACCTATACCATTGAAGCGATGATGCAGGACGGCAAGGCGTTACAGAGTGGTACGTCTCACTTCCTGGGACAGAACTTCGCGAAAGCGTTTGATGTGCAGTTTGTTAATAAAGAAAATAAGCTTGAGTACGTATGGGCTACTTCATGGGGTGTTTCTACCCGTCTGATGGGTGCATTGATCATGACCCACTCGGATGACAACGGTCTGGTATTACCTCCGCATCTGGCTCCGATTCAGGTAGTGATCGTTCCTATATATAAGAATGACGAGCAGCTGAAACAGATTGATGCCAAGGTAGAAGGTATTGTAGCGAAGCTGAAGGCATTGGGCATTTCGGTCAAATATGATAATGCCGATAACAAACGACCGGGCTTCAAATTTGCCGATTATGAACTGAAGGGTGTACCGGTTCGTCTGGTAATGGGCGGACGCGACCTGGAAAACAATACGATGGAGGTGATGCGTCGCGATACATTGGAGAAAGAGACCGTTACTTGCGATGGTATCGAGACATATGTTCAAAATCTGTTGGAAGAGATTCAGGCCAACATCTACAAGAAAGCGCGTACTTATCGCGATTCACGTATCACTAAGGTAGACAGCTACGATGAATTCAAGGAAAAAATCGAAGAGGGCGGTTTCATTCTGGCTCATTGGGACGGAACTACGGAAACAGAAGAGAAGATCAAGGAAGAGACAAAAGCTACTATTCGTTGTATCCCGTTCGATTCGTTTGTTGAAGGTGACAAAGAGCCCGGTAAGTGTATGGTAACCGGCAAACCTTCTGCTTGCCGTGTGATATTTGCTCGTTCTTATTAATAATTAATATAAGGTATAAGGAAAAAAGGTTGGAGGTACCGAAATGAACTTCCAACCTTTTTCTTTACTACCGTTATTCTAATAGCCTATGAATCCATTCTTGAATCTTATCTGGCTGCTGTGTGGCGGCATTTTTACTGCGATAGAGTATCTTATTGCAAGTCTCTTGATGATGGTTACCATTATTGGTATTCCATTTGGCTTTCAGACTCTGAAACTGGCCGGGCTTGCTTTATGGCCGTTCGGCAAAGAGGTGAGGAGCACCCCCGATTCGGGAGGTTGCCTCAGTATCATAATGAATATAGTCTGGCTGTTTCTCGGTGGAATTTGGATCAGCCTCTCTCACCTGGGATGGGGAATTCTGCTTTGTATCACAATTATTGGTATACCATTCGGGAGACAACACTTCAAACTTGCCGGACTGGCTCTGACTCCCTTCGGAAAGGTTATTGTCGATAAGGGCTTTTAATCGTTCTATCTTCTTCACATCCCTTTATCGGTATTCATACACTTTCCGTTTTTGTATTCTTTCTTTGTAAGAGAGACATACGAAAATAAAGACTGAAGAAAAGAGAGCGTCACATCGGATGCTCTCTTTTCATTTCCGATTTAGCTTTGGTGATGTCCTTTACCGTGTCATTCGGGATGCTGTCCCGTGCGGCAGCCTGTTTCTTTCTCAGGTTTCTCAACTTCCATTTATTCCAGAAGAGAAGTTCACTCCATTTATTAAAATCTTTTTTGTACATGATACCGATTCCTTGGGTAGTCAGGTTGGTTCGTGTATAATAACGGTCGTTCGTTTCATTATACGCCTTCAGACGTATGTCTCCTGAGCGGTTGAGCAGCCATTCCGCTTCAAAGTCTCCGATGAAATTGGTATTAGCTAACGGATTATCCCGGTAGCCGAAATTACCATTAATAATCAGACGGTTGTTCAATAACTGTCCGGACAGGATACCTTCTATTTCCATGTCCGTCCAGCCTTTGTCACCGGTACTGAGATTCGTTCCGATGTTCCAGTTGTTGTTATCGAATACCTGCGATAACAGATTGTTTAACTGTCCGGACAGGGTAGAGAATAGGGCTGACGATGTCATATTGGAGTTTTGGGTGCCTCCGGTACTCTCCTGTGGATAGAACTTGCCGATACCCAGCAGATAGAGTATCTGTATGTTCATCTGCTCTTCCGTACTGATGTAATTGCGTACCAGCGTCTGTATCTCGTCCCGTTCGTTGGGGAGTTCGATACCTAATTTAATATTGGGGCGCCAGAGAATTCCGGTCAGGTTCATGATGCAATTCACCTTTACATTGGGTTGCTGGGTGATCGGGTCTGAGGCATCGGGGATCAGGTCATTCAGCGAAGCAGAGTTCACCGTATAACTGGCTTGTATATCGAGCGTCGCATCCAACGGGGGACCGTTGAAAGTGATACTGCTTCCGTCTTTTATGATAAAGTCCTTGCGGATGACTTCCTGCAAGCTGAACTTATAAATACCCTGGCTGATGCGGTAGTTTCCGAACATTTTCACATCTCCTTTATTAAAGAACTCTGTCCGTATGTTGCCGGAGCCTTTACCGCTGATGTAGTCTCCGGCAATGGGGTCCATGATAATTTTCATAGTAGCGTCCGGAGTAGCATCTATCAACAGATTCAGGCGGATATCCGTTTTTGTCTCTTCCTCCTCCATCTCCTGCTGCAGCCGCTCATATTCTGATATTACATTGATGGAATCCTGAACGAATCTGCGCGGAGTTTTGTCGATAAACTTAATGAACTGGTTGCTGGCTGCTGAAGCAGTGGCATTGGTTATGTAGACAAAATTGGTATTGCGGTTGGTCGTGACGGCTGCATTGACTTGCAGTTCCTGCGGATTGCCAACCAGCATCGCATTGCCGGTTCCATACACTTTTCCGTAGAAGTTGATATCAGAGCTTTCTTTCGTGTCCATCAGTAACATGTTGTTCACGTTGAATTCGAAGTGATAGCTCAAATCCCTGAAATGCCTGAAATTCAGTTTGCCGTTCATTGTGCCCTGGTGCCCTTCCATATCTGCGATATGTATATTGTCGAAAGTGATACCGGTGGTGGACAGACGGATAGTGTCTTTTACGGCAAATGATGTGTTTAATATTCCTATCTTCAACGACGCATCTGTCATCAGATCCCCTTCGATGTTGAGCTCCTTGAATTTTCCATAGAAATGAGCTTTGCCACTGGTACGTCCATGCAGGTCTTCGACAATGGAGCGCATGAAATATTGGAGGAACTGAATGTTTGTATGCTCCGTTTCTATATTCAAATCCAGTTTACTTTCCGGCTTTAACGGATAGACGTGCCCGATGACGTGCGTTTTCGATAGCCCTTCTTCTTCCATGTGAGCATCCAGGAAGATGGCACGTTTGTCGTTCTCCCATGCTCCGTAAATATCCATTGCTCCCAAAGAAGCATCATTGAAGGTGAAGTTTTTAAAATGTAAGCGGGTATTCATGACCGGCTCCTTCAAAATGCTACTGGCATATGCCGTTCCGGTGGCATCTCCTTTAAAGTCCACATCGTCAAAATCTACCACATCGAATACGTAACCCACATTGATGTCCTTCAGGTCTACCTTCAGTGTATCTTCGGCATGTTCCGAGATGCGTCCGTCAATGCGGATGTGACGGTCTTTATGCGAGAAATAGAAATCGTTTACATCTACTTTGCCCGAATCTACTACTACTTGTGACGGATGAATCTGCCACAAAGTGTCGTTCAAGATAATGTCTGTCTGCTTAATGTCTACGACTGTTTTCAGTGCCGACTTTTCTTCGGCCTTGCGGAAGAAGCTGGCAGCAGCGGATAATCGTCCGCTATAAGTGTTGATGGTATTATTGCCCCAATTGATGTTGGCACTTATGGTATCATTTTGGGCTTGCGCATCCAGTGAGATGCTTACGGCACTCTCTTTTTTCAGGTTATTGAACCGTATCTTGGCCTTGAACTGGTCAGTAGGATTTTCACAGAGCACCAGTCCGGACTCGATAAACGTGTTTTGATATTGTAGCCGGGGGAAATAGCCCTCTACTCGCAGCCGCTGTGCCTGGTCATTGAAGTAACCCTTTACAGTCGAGTGCGTATATATCTTCAATGGGATGTCGAATACGGTAGACAGCAGTTCTGTATTGAATATGTGGACATCGAAACTGAAGTTGTTATTCGTTTCAATCGGCTTCTTATCCGGCTGGATCAATGAAGGAATGTATCGCCGCATAATATTCATTACGCTTGCCGGAAGTGTGTGATACAGATAATTGCCTTCAATACTTGCTTTTAGGAAACTGGAGGTCAGTTTCAGTTGGTTTTGTTTGTCTTGTCGAGTGGCTATGATGTTGATATTATCCAGAAAGTAATTCTTTTCGGGTGCGGTGAATTGTAGACTGTCTATGTTGATTTCACCTATCATTTCATCGATGGAACCGCCACGGAAGTTAGCTTTCAGCTTCAGAGAGAATTCTGCGTCCGGATAATCCTTGGTCAGGTTCAAGTCGTGCGGGCGTACTTTATCTATTACAGCATTGAAGTTGAAAGTCGGGATTTTCTCGACTACATTGATGTTGCCATTTAAATGTATCGAACCGTTTTCATCATCCAGTGCCACCTTTCCGTCGAAGCCGCCACGTTCGAACTCTCCGTCGAGTGTGATATTCTCATATTTATAATTACTGTATTCAAGGGCAGCTATCAGGCCTTTTAGCGTGATGGCGGGGTACTGGTTACGGTAGTGGCTGCCTTGAACATTCAGATTAAAGGTAATTTTGCCCAGTTGCTTGTTATCCAGCAACTGTCCCAGCTCGAAGTCGGTGGTCTTTACACCTCCCGAATAAGAAAACAAGGCTTTGGCCTTATCGGAACTGAGCTTTAAGTCAGTTTGGACAGAACCAATGTTGGTACGAAACAGACCGTACATGACCAAATCTGTGAAATACCCCGATATTTCACCGTGAAAGGAAGCATTTCCTAAACGCTGCAGAATAGGAGGAACCCCATTGTAATGCGGACTCAGGTTGCGTACCAGGAATCCGATTCCATCGTTATTGGCAGATAGATTGGCGAGATGCCCGTATACATAGGCATCTTGCGGGCGTGATAGATCCTGTAAAGAGACATCTCCCTTCAGTCGGAATTTATCGCCTGCATTAATTTCCAGCGTTTTGCAGTTCAACTGGTTGAGTGTACCTTCTACATCGATGCCCAGATCCAGCTTTTCTTTAAAATTGGATAGTGCCGGAACAAAAGCTGAAATATCATTCAGGGTCACGTAGGATGGCAGAGTACGGAAAGAGAAGCGGACTTCATCGGCAAAATGATTGAGTGCTCCCAAACTGTCATATTCCATCCGAATGGTATCCATTTTCATTTCGGTACCCGGCATTTCTATAGCAAAATTCTCTATTTTCATGCCTCTATCATTAGCTATGACTTTCAGGCTCAACTTTCTCAGCTCAAAGCCCGATTGTTCATCCACGCTTAGCCGTTTGATGGCCGCATTGATCGAATCGCCTTGAAGTGCTTTGAGAGAGATGTTGGCAATGATATTATGCAATTTGACATGCTGGGGGTTGAACTTTCCGGGAGTCTCTTTTTCCGACAGTACATCGTAAGCCAACTTACCACGGCGTATCAATATAGAGTTGATACGCAAGTCGAGGCTCTTGTCTGTTTTTACTGTGTCTTTAGAGGCAAATGCGTCAAGGACAAATTTGAAATTAGGGTCCGTATTCGGAGTAGGTTTGTTCAGGTTGATGTTAAAGCCGAACAATTGTACACTGCTGATTGCGATTTTTCCGTTGAATAGGGGGATAATATCAAACTTGGCGGAAAGACGAGTAATTTTAAGCATCTCTTTGCCCGATTGGTCGTCGAGCAGCACATCGTCTATGATGATACGATTCAATAGTCCGATATCTATCTTACCGATAGTCAGTTCAGTACCTAATGTCCGGGATAGTTCTTTTGCGACAAACGTGGTCATATTTCGCTGAATAAAAGGAATATTCAGCAAAATGATAGTTCCGATATATATACCTAATATAATACCGATAACCCAGCGTACAGTCTTCTTCAGCGTTCTGATAAGCGGTTGTTTTTATTTTGCGAACAAAAATATAAAATAGTTCGTTATGAATCCTACTTTTATCATTACTTTTGCATCGTTTAAATATCAAAAAGCGTATGAGTACAATTATATTAGGAATTGAGTCTTCCTGTGACGATACGTCGGCTGCGGTAATAAAAGATGGTTTTCTGTTGTCGAATGTAGTGTCCAGTCAGGCGGTGCATGAAGCTTACGGTGGTGTAGTACCCGAATTAGCATCACGTGCGCATCAGCAAAATATAGTACCTGTGGTGCATGAAGCATTGAAACGTGCAGGGGTGACGAAAGAGGAATTGAGTGCGGTAGCTTTTACGAGAGGTCCCGGACTGATGGGATCGTTGCTGGTGGGAGTATCTTTTGCGAAAGGGTTTGCCCGCTCATTAAACATTCCCATGATCGATGTTAATCATCTGACAGGACATGTATTAGCACATTTCATTAAAGAAGAGGGTGAAGAGAATGAACAACCCACTTTCCCATTCCTTTGCTTGTTGGTGTCCGGAGGTAATTCTCAAATCGTACTGGTGAAGGCATACAATGATATGGAGATTTTGGGACAGACAATTGATGATGCTGCCGGAGAAGCTATTGACAAATGTTCAAAAGTGATGGGGCTTGGTTACCCGGGCGGTCCTATTATTGACCGTTTGGCACGTCAGGGCAATCCGAAGGCTTATACATTCAGCAAACCCCACATCCCGGGGTTGGACTATAGTTTTAGTGGATTGAAGACATCGTTTCTTTACTCGTTGCGTGATTGGATGAAAGAAGATCCCGATTTCATCGAACATCATAAGACTGATTTAGCCGCTTCTCTTGAAGCGACTGTTGTAGATATATTGATGGATAAACTCCGTAAAGCAGCCAAACAGTATAAAATTAACGAGGTAGCTGTAGCAGGTGGTGTGTCCGCCAATAACGGTTTGCGTAATGCTTTCCGTGAGCATGCGGAGAAGTATGGCTGGAAGATTTTTATTCCAAAGTTTAGCTATACCACGGACAATGCTGCAATGATCGCTATTACGGGATATTTTAAATATCAGGATAAAGACTTCTGTCCTATGGAATTGCCGGCTTATTCACGTGTGACTTTATAAAAGAAAAGAGGGTAGATCTTTCTTCTTCTATCTATAATATTGAGAAAGTTAAATAAAAAAAATCATGTTTGCAGAGATAATAACCATCGGTGATGAGTTGCTGATAGGTCAGGTGACTGACACTAATTCGGCATGGATGGGACGCGAATTAAATAAAGTCGGTATCGAAGTTATTCGTGTAGTGTCTGTACGTGATCGTGCAGAAGAGATAACCGAAGCAGTGGATGCCTCGATGAAAAGGGCGGATATTGTATTGATGACAGGTGGTTTGGGTCCTACTAAGGATGATATCACCAAACAAACCCTTTGTGAATATTTTGGTACCAAACTGATTTTTAGTGAGGCTGTATTTGAAAATGTGAAGCGGGTATTAGCTGGAAAAATACCGATGAATGCGTTGAATAAGAGTCAGGCGATGGTGCCAGAGAATTGTACGGTCATTAATAATCGGGTGGGAAGTGCCTCTGTCAGTTGGTTTGAAAAGGATAGTAAAGTGCTTGTTTCCATGCCCGGTGTTCCTCAGGAGATGACTACGGTAATGAGTGAAGAAGTGATTCCTCGTTTGTGCGCAAAGTTTCATACAGATGCCATTGTACATCGTACTTTTACTGTGCAAAATTATCCGGAATCAGTGCTGGCTGAAAAACTGGAGGCTTGGGAGGTGGCGCTGCCGTCTTGTATTAAACTTGCTTACTTGCCTAAACCCGGTTTGATTCGCTTGAGATTGACAGGACGTGGACAAGATCGTCAGGAAGTAGAGACATACTTAAATGTTGAGAGCGCCAAATTGGAAGCCATTTTAGGTGAAGATATTTTGGATGAAGAAGATACACCGATTGAGATTCTGATTGGGGAACTTCTGAAAAAGAAGAAATTGACCCTTTCCACCGCAGAAAGCTGCACCGGTGGAAGTATTGCAGCCCGTGTTACTTCGGTTGCCGGAAGTTCGGAATATTTTAAAGGAAGTGTAGTGGCGTACTCTAATGAAGTAAAGATGAAATTGCTGGGGGTATCGATGGAAACGCTTGAAAAGAAAGGTGCTGTAAGCGAGGAAACCGTAATTGAGATGGTAAAAGGTGCGATGGAAGCGCTGAAAACTGATTGTGCAGTCGCCACTTCGGGTATTGCAGGTCCTGGCGGAGGTACTAAGCAGAAGCCTGTTGGTACAGTCTGGATTGCTGCTGCCTATAAAAATGAAATTTGCACTATGAAGCAGGAAACTGACCGCGGAAGAGAAATGAATGTGGAGAGAGCAGGTAATAATGCTCTTCTGTTACTTCGAAAATTGGTGAAATGAAGAAAAATTACTGCTGAATAATGAATTTATTTAAGAAATGCTTGTTTTATATCTATAAAAGTGCTTACTTTGCGCTCTGTTTGAAAGAAGTATAGATTAAAACTATAAAAATAAGATAGAAATGTCGAAGATTTGTCAAATTACCGGAAAGAAAGCCATGATTGGC
>ENA-OWPJ01000176-OWPJ01000176.1-human-gut-metagenome-genome-assembly--contig:-NODE-176-length-82967-cov-31.8324_pt1 | contig 82967 bp, 86 predicted proteins | sample MGYA00248264_ERZ651846 | MGnify/ENA primary metagenome ERZ651846 (study PRJEB26924, sample SAMEA4378271) | human gut metagenome | biome: human gut; feature: human-associated habitat; material: faeces...
GTACGGTGGTGTGAGAGGACAGTAATTGAACTAATCAATTACTTCCTACTCGATTTTGGTTATTTGATCCTTGAAGTACGAATCGTATGTAAAGCCATCTATAGGAAATATTCTGGCTGTTTTCGATTCGCGTATTCAATTTCTAATTCTTCCTTATGATAAAGATATCCTTCATCAATAAATGATTTCGCATGATAAGGACATGCTTTTACACATGCATTGCATTTAATGCAGATACCCTGACATACTCTAGCATCTTTAAAGCTAATTGTTTCCATAGGGCATACATTGGCACAAATTCCACATTGTACACAAGCATCACTTGTTACAGGTTTTACCTTAAGAATGTTGATCGGATTGTGGTTTCGATCATGTGGCATATAATAAGGTCGTAAAGGTGTTTGACCATTTACATAGACAGGGTGCAGGAATTCCTCTGTGCCTTCTATTTTTTGATACAAAAGATACGCAAATTCTTTTAATGTCTTTATATCCTCTTCATCAGGACGATGTTTCGCAAGGGTCGTAGAAAAAGCATGTTCGCTAATAAAAGCACCTGCACCAATGCATTGAAAAGAAGCATTTTCTAATAGATTTCGAAGTTCAATTAAGGCATCATCATAATTTCGATTTCCAAATGAAACTACAGGAACTGCAAGGGAATGATTTCCCTTTATGGTTTTTAAATATGGCAATAAAACATTAGGGACTCTGCCCGCAATTACGCTGGTGCCAAAAATAACTAAATCATTTTCATTTAGTTCTGGAAAGGTGTGACGATTTTTTAATAATGTAAAGTCATAGCTTTCAAGAGGGGATTGAAATTGCTGGGATAAGGTATCTGCAATTGTAGAAACAATTGTTTTTGTTCCTCCTGTTGGAGAAAACCAAATCTTCCATATACGTTTTGGTTTCATAATTACCTCCGTATTGTATACAGTTTTCATATGATAAAACACCTATGAGAATGATCTATAGGTGTTTATATGTTTGTTAATTATTCTTTTTTAATGAATCAAGAATTCCTTCTACAAGTCCATCCATTTCATTTTCATTTGTATCACGTAAGGCGGATACCATAGAGACTTCACTGTTTAAAACACTCATCTGTTTCATTTCATCATCAAGGAAGGCTTTCATTAAAGAACCAGATTTTGGTGCCCAGGAACCATTTTCAATAAGTCCGACAATTCGTTTTTGTACATTTAATGCTTTCGCATGCAGTAAATAATCATGCATCACTGGATAAATTCCTAAATTATAGGTTACCGATGCAAGAACGATATGACTGTATTTAAATGTATCCGCAATGAGTTGAGAAACATGGGTATTGGATACATCGTGTACAACGACATTATGGACTCCTTTTTCCACCAGTTTTGCCGCAAGTACCTGTGCTGCCGATTCTGTATTTCCATACATGGAAGCATAGGCAATCATAACCCCTTGTTCTTCAGGCTCATACGTGCTCCATTTATGATATTTGTCTAAAATATAGCCTAAATCTGTTCTCCAAACGGGTCCATGTAAAGGACAGATCATCTTAATATCCAAGGTTGCGGCTTTCTTTAACAGGTGCTGTACATGAGGTCCGTATTTTCCAACAATGTTTGTATAATAGCGGCGAGCATCATCTAGCCAGTCACGATCAAAGTTTACTTCATCATTAAACAGTTTTCCATCTAATGCCCCAAAAGAACCAAAGGCGTCTGCGGAGAATAAAACACCATTTGTTGTGTCAAAGCTAACCATAGCTTCTGGCCAATGCACCATTGGAGCTTCCACAAAGGCAATGGTATGTTTACCAAAATTCATTGTATCGCCTTCTTTTACTTCGATCATGCGTCCATCAACATCAAATCCAAACTGATGCATCAGTAAAAAGGATTTTTCGGTACTGATGATTTTTACATCTGGATAGCGTAACAGTACTTCTTCAATGCTGGCACCATGATCGGGTTCCATGTGGTTAATAATCATATAATCAAGTGTTCTTCCATTTAGGACATACTCCATATTTTCTAAAAACTGACGGCATACATCCCAATCTACCGTATCAAATAAAACGGTTTTTTCATCCATTAGAAGATAGGAATTATAGGAAACTCCTCTTGGAATTGGGTGGATATTTTCAAATAAAGCCAAGCGATGATCATTTCCACCAATCCAATATAAATCATCACATACATTTCTTACACAGTGCATAGTGTTTCCTCCTTATTCAATTTCGATGAAGTGTTCTTTTTCTTCACCGCAATCCGGACAAATCCAATCTTCCGGCAGTTTTTCAAATGGGGTACCTGGTGCAACATCACTTGCTTCATCACCAAAGTCTTTATCATATTCATAACCGCATCCGCTGCATACATAGCGTGGATAACCAGGTGCATCTTTTAAAATAAATGGACGTTTCATTTTCTTCATAGGAGGTGCCGGTTTTTTCGGTTTTCCATTGTCTAAGGCAGCAGCTAATAATGGCAAGATTTCTAGGACATCGCCAACGATTCCATAATCTGCATTTTTAAAGATTGGCGCATTTGGGTTGTTGTTGATGGCAACAATTGTCGTTGCATCTTTGATGCCTTTTAAGTGCTGACCTGCACCAGAAATTCCACATGCGATATATAAGTTTCCTGTGAATTTTTGTCCGCTCATACCAACATAGCGATTGATTGGTACATATTTTAAAGTTTCCGCAACTGGACGAGAAGAACCGATCGCAGCCCCTGCCTGTTTTGCCAGCTCTTCAATTAACTTCATATTTTCTTTTTCGCCAATTCCTTTTCCAGCACTGACAACACGTTCTGCATTCGCAATTGGTGTATCCATTGGAATACCAACACTGAAATCATAACCATCTTTCTTTAAAGCTTCTACAAGTTTATCTACCTGTTCTTTTGCAGTTCCATCTCTAAAAATCATTTTCTTGCGCTCACCGGTAATTGCTTTTGGTTTTTTCTTTGCGGATGCTTTTTTAGGTGCTTTTCCAATAATATGAGAGGCAATAACAACACGCTGAATTTCATTTGTGCCTTCATAAATCGTACAAATTTTCATATCACGATAAGCACGTTCTACTTCCATACCTTTCAAATAGCCGCTTCCACCAAAAATCTGCAATGCATCGTTGACAACTTCCAATCCAATATCACTTGCATATTGTTTTGCCATGGCAGATTCCATTCCATAAGGTTCATGGTGTTCCTTTAATTCCGCTGCACTGTAAATCAAAAATCTTGCACAGCGAAGCTTGGTTGCCATATCGGCTAGTTTAAAGCTGATGACTTGCTGCTGGGCAATTGGTTTTCCAAACTGTATACGCTCTTTTGCATATTCCAAAGCATGTTCATAAGCACCCTGCGCAATTCCCAGGGCCTGGGATGCGATACCGATACGGCCACCATCTAAAGTAGCCATCGCAATCTTAAATCCCTGACCTTCTTTTCCAAGCAGATTTTCTTTTGGTACACGTACATTATTGAAAATTAGTTCTGCTGTGGAAGAAGATCGAATTCCCAGTTTGTCATAATGATCTCCATATGTAAATCCTTCCATTCCTTTTTCCACAATAAAGGCACTGATACCACGAGTTCCTTCCTCTGGATTTGTTGATGCGAAAACCACATAGGTATCTGCATAAGGTGCATTTGTTATAAATATCTTGCCGCCGTTTAATACATAATGATCACCTTCTAAAACAGCGGTTGTTTCAGTTCCACCAGCATCACTTCCTGCATTTGGCTCTGTTAATCCAAACGCACCGATTTTTTCCCCTTTCGCAAGAGGTATGAGATATTTTTGTTTCTGTTCTTCTGTACCATACGCAAAAATAGGCCAGCTTCCCAAAGATACATGGGCAGATAAGATAACGCCGGTACCACCATCTACACGAGATAATTCTTCTACCGCAATTGCATAGCTGATGACATCCATCCCAGCTCCGCCATATTCTTTTGGATAGGGGATTCCCATAAAACCAAGCTCTCCCATTTTCTTAACGGCTTCTTGCGGAAATTGATTTTCCTTATCCAGCAAAAAAGCGATTGGTTTTACTTCTTCTTCCGCAAAATGACGGACTTTCATTCGAAACTCTTCTTGTTCTTTTGTTGTAGTAAACTTCATGATTCCCTCCTTGCCAGTTGTTGTATTGTATACATTATGGCTTATATCTAAGACCATTGTACTCTTTAGAAAACGCTTACACAAATGATATGCTCATAAAATTTTATAAATTTTTGAGAAATAAACAAATATTTTTTATATTTCATGTGCTTTCCTGTAAAAGAAATAGTTTTCGTATGTCTGCTGTGATATAATGAAAGCGTTGAAAAAACTTTAGGAGGAAGACAGAATGAAAATTTTGGTTACTGGTGGAACAGGCTTTATCGGAAGTCATACGGTAGTAGAACTGTTAAATGCTGGACATGAAGTTGTAATTATTGATAATTTATATAATTCAAAAGCAGATGTTGTTGAAAAGATTAGAAAAATTACTGGCAAAGAAGTCGCTTTTTATAAAAAAGACTGCTGTGATGAAGATGCTTTAGAAGAAATCTTCAGCCATCATAAAATTGATGCGGCCATTCATTTCGCAGGTTACAAAGCAGTAGGGGAATCTGTAAAACTGCCTTTAAAATATTATGAAAATAACCTGATGAGTACACTTGCTTTATGTAAGATTATGGCAGCACATAACTGTAAAAAGCTGGTATTTTCATCTAGTGCGACAGTGTATGGAGGTAATAATGTGGCTCCTTATACAGAAGATATGCCACTTGGACCAACAACAAACCCTTATGGTTCTACAAAACTGATGATTGAACAGATCTTAACAGATTTGCATACAGCAGATGAAGAATGGGATGTTGTATTGTTGCGTTATTTCAACCCAATTGGAGCACATGAAAGTGGATTGCTGGGAGAAAGTCCAAATGATATTCCAAACAACTTAATGCCGTATATCGTAAAAGTTGCGAACAAAGAATTGCCGATCCTGCATGTTTATGGAAATGATTATGATACACCAGATGGAACAGGGGTACGTGATTATATCCATGTGGTAGACTTGGCAAAAGGACATGTAAATGCTGTGCAGAAGACAGTGGAACATATCGGTGTTGAAGCATATAATCTTGGTACTGGAAAAGGAAGCAGTGTATTGGATGTTGTAAATACATTTGCGAGAGTAAATGATATCGAAGTGCCTTATCAAATCGATCCAAGAAGACCTGGAGATATTGCGACATGTTATGCAAGTACAGAAAAAGCAGAAAAGGAACTTGGATGGAAAGCAGAAAAAAATCTGGAAGAAATGTGCAAAGACAGCTGGCATTTTTTACAGATGGAAAAACAAAAATAAGAGGAGCCTGTGGAAGAAATTCTACAGGTTTTTTTATGATAGAAAGGTATACAGATAAGGAAAACGATGCATTATTCTGCATCGCTTTTTGTAACTTCTTCTTTGTATGTGATTGTTCGATGTGGGTAAGGAAATTCAATGCCTTCTTTATCGAATCGTTTTTTTATTGCGTATCGCAAATCGCATAGCATGGCAAAACCTTCCGCATTATTTTTTGAATAAATCGTTGTTTTTAGGTGTACAGAACTATCCAAAAAACCGGTAATACGCGTAATTACAGGAGGGATATGGTTGTTTTTTTCTTCTTGTGTACGAACATCTAAAAAATTTGGATGCCGCAAGATTTCTTCTTTAATGATATCCATAGCTTTATCTACGTCGCTTTCATAACTAATATCAAGTTCCAGGAAATTTGCCTTGCGATTGTTTGTTGTACTGATATTTTCAAGAATAGCTTTGTTCATCGTAGAGTTTGGGATGATGACACGTGTATTCTCATACGTTTGAATGATCGTATGCCGTAAAGAAATATCCACAACTGTTCCAATGATATTTTCTGAATCAATACGTATTAAATCTCCAATTTTAAAGGGTTTAAACATGGCAATCATCATACCATTGACAAAATTTCCAACCGCATCCTGTGCAGCTAACCCAAGAGCCAAGGTAACGATTCCGGTACTTGCGGCCAGTATTTTCGTAATATCAGAAAAAGGCAGAAACTGATTTAAACATCCATAAATCGCAAAGCTGTATACGAGAATGTTTTTTAAACGCAAGATAAAAAGCTTATTTCCTTTGTAATGGCGATGGATAAATTTTTTTAAAAGTTTACTTACGATAAAGGCAAGAATCAGTATGAGACCAATATTGATAATCGTTTCAATGAGCCCGTATTTCAAAAAGGAATTTTTACCCCAATTGTTTATTTGATCGATAAGATCTATATTCATATTATCTTCACATCCTTTCCTTTATTATACAGATTATCTGGTAAAAATCCAAATGCGTTCATGATTTAAAGGAAGGACTGGTGTTTTTTTTTGACGCAGATTTCTTTTCAAGAAAGTGATTATGGGGGAAGTATAGAAAATATTTGAAAAAATGCAGATGTTTTTTGTATTTTTACCTTTTTCTATCGTATATAGATAGTGGAAGGTGGTAAAGTGCGATGTTCTCGCTGTGGAAATGAAGATCTGGCTTATTTTTATTTGGATGGAACGACATGGTATTGTCGAAAGTGTATTGCATTTGGAAGAGTGGATGTGGGAAAGGGTGTAGAAGCGAAAGCATATAGAAAAAGGAAAATCGATTGTTCGTATTCTTTAAAATATCCTTTAACTCCTTTACAGAAACAGGCAGTTTCCAAGATTATGTCCTTTTTGAAACAGAAAAAAGATGTGCTTGTGTATGCCGCATGTGGTGCTGGGAAAACAGAATTAACGATGGATGCGATTCAGTATTATTTGCGTCAGGGAAAGAAGGTTGGTTTTGCGATATCGAGAAGACAGGTGGTACTGGAAATTAAAGAGCGTATGCAGCAGGCATTTTCCAGTTTGCATGTTGTTGCGGTTTGTGAAGGTTTTACAGATGTTACCTATGGGGATTTGATCGTATGTACGATGCACCAGCTATACCGTTATCCTTACTGTTTTGATTTGTTGATTATGGATGAGGTAGATGCGTTTCCTTATCGAGATAACGAGTTGTTAGAGGCCATTGCGATGCAGGCGTGTGTAGGAGAAAAACTGATGTTAACGGCTACACCAGATGAAAACATGTTGAAGAAAGTGGAAGAAGGAACATTAGGGCTGGTGGAATTGTTTCAAAGACCGCATGGATATCCTTTGATTGTGCCACAGGTTGTATGTTTGCCATTTGCATTGCAGCTTTGTTTTCTGATTCATTTCTTACAAAAACAAAGAAAAAGAGGAATACAGACACTGGTGTTTGTGCCAACGATTGCATTGGCAAATAAATTGTATCTAGGCTTGCGCTTGCTTTTTAAATGTGCAGTATTTACTTCAAAGACAAAGGATAAAGAAAAGGTAATTGATGAGTTTCATGAGAAGAAATATTCCTTTTTGATAAGTACAACCATTTTAGAAAGAGGAATTACAATTAAAGGAATCTATATCGTCATCTTGCAGGCAGATCATGCCGTGTTTTCACAGGCAAGTCTTATACAAATGGTAGGAAGAGTGGGAAGAAACATAGAAATGCCAACAGGAGAGGGGTGGTTTTTATGCGCAAAGAAAACAAAAGACATCGAACAGTGTGTTTCTGCCATTCAGAAAATGAACGAAACAGGATGAAGTATTGCTTGCTGTGTCATAAGGAACTTGACTATAAACAAAATTTCTTTCAGTATTTTCAAGAAAGTGAGGCATTGTGTGGAGGGTGTAAAGAACAGTTGAAGTTTTTAAATGTGAAGACCAAACTGGAAGATATGCCATTACATATTTTGTATGAATACAATGATTTTTTAGAAAGTATGTTGTTTCAATACAAAGAAGGAAGAGATATCGCGCTGGCAAACGTATTTTTTCAGCCGTTTCTAACAAAACTTTCCAGCAAATTTCGACATCATGTGATTGTTTTAATGCCCTCCAGCAAAGAGAAGATGCTGGAAAGAGGATTTCTTCCAGTAAGGGAAATGTTGAAGAATTGTCCTCTTGCCATATGGGAGCCTTTTTATAAGGTAAACAATACGAAACAATCGATGCAGTCATTTGAAAATCGTCAATTTATTTCCCAGGTAATAAAAAGAAAAGAAAATGAAACTCTGCCAGGCAGAAAGCTTCTTTTGGTAGATGATGTATGCACGAGTGGTTCTACACTTCTTTGTGCATATCATTTGTTGAAAGAGCATAAGTTGAAAGTAGAAGCCTTAGTGCTTTGTGCACACCCTTTGTTTGTCGAATCCTGCGATGAAAAAGGTTTGCTTAGAAAGGGAAGCTTCTCTATACTTTGATGTGTACTTTAGGAAGGTGGTTATCGTATGAAAGGTAAAGTAAAATGGTTTAACACAGAAAAAGGATATGGATTTATTAGTGATGAAAATGGAAAGGATGTTTTTGTACATTATTCTCATATCTTGCAAGATGGTTATAAAACTTTGACAGAAGGAGAAGAAGTGAACTTTGATGTTGTAGAATCTGAAAAAGGTATACAGGCAAGAAATGTAGAGAAAATAAATTAACTCGTTTTTAAAACGAAATGTCTTGTATTTTTAAACAACTTATTGTAATGTCTGAAAAAAGATTTTATAATAAAATACGTAGGGAAACCCTATATTTCACTCTGTTGCAGGAAACTTTCTAAGAACAAAAAGGGAGAATATACAAATTTGTATATACAGGCAAAACCAATGGAGAGAAAAGAAGAAAGTCTGTCAAATAAGGGGGACAGACTTTTTTTATGATTTAGGATGTGCTTATGGGGGAAGAATGTGTTATAATGCATTTATCTGGGTAAAAAGAATAGTAATACATATATAGAAATTGGAGGGTCTTTATGGCTGGATTATTAGAACGTATGTTCAGTGGAGAAAAACGTATTTTAAATCGATTGGAGAAAACAGCAGATGAAGTTATGGCATTGGCTGATTCTATGGCTTCTTTAAGTGATGATGAATTACGTGGAAAAACAGATGAATTTAAAAAGCGCTATCAGAATGGTGAAAGCTTAGATGATTTGAAAGTAGAAGCTTTTGCGGTTGCCAGAGAAGCAGCGAAACGTACGATTGGAGAATATCCATATAAAGTACAGATCATGGGTGCTGCGGCAATGCATGAAGGGGATATTGCGGAAATGAAAACAGGGGAAGGAAAAACCCTGACATCTACAATGTGTGTATATTTGAATGCGTTAAGTGGAGAAGGTGTTCATGTTGTTACAGTCAATGAATATTTGGCTCAGCGTGATGCTGAATGGATGGGGCAGATTTATCGCTTTCTTGGCTTAAGTGTTGGATTTAATGCAAGAGCAATGTCTGCTTTCCAGAAAAGAGAAGCTTATGCATGTGATATTACGTATACGACAAACTCTGAATTAGGGTTTGATTATTTACGTGACAACATGGTAACCGATGTAAAAGATCGTGTTATGAGAGGACTTCATGTGGCAATTGTCGATGAGGTTGACTCTATTTTGATCGATGAATCCAGAACGCCATTAATTATTAGTGGAGGAGCTAAGAAAACAGCAAATCTGTATTTGCAGGCAGATGCTTTTGCGAAACGTTTAAAAAGCGATGGATATGAAATTGATGAAAAGACAAAACAGATTATGTTGACAGAATCCGGTGTGGAAAAAGCAGAGCGTTACTTTAAATTGGATAACTTGTATGATGTTGATCATACACAGCTTGTACATCATATTACACAGGCTTTAAAAGCAAATTATATTATGAAAAATGAAGTAGAATATGTTGTGCAGGATGATGAAATCGTTATCGTTGATACCTTCACGGGTCGTACAATGCCTGGACGTGCGTATTCTGATGGTTTGCATCAGGCGATTGAAGCAAAAGAAGGAGTTCCTATCAAAGAAGAAACTTCTACATTGGCTACAATTACATATCAGAATTTCTTCCGTTTATATGACAAGCTGGCTGGTATGACAGGTACCGCAAAAACAGAGGAAGAAGAATTCTTGGATATTTATAATATGCGTGTTATTGAAATTCCAACAAACCGTCCTGTGCAGCGTCAGGATTTGCCAGATGCAATATTTGCAAAACCAGCTTTAAAATTTAATGCGCTGATTGAAGAAGTAAAACGTTTATATGATAAAGGGCAGCCGGTATTGGTTGGTACAATTTCGGTAGAAGCTAGTGAACTTGTGCATAATCTTCTTGTGAAAGCAAAAATTCCTCATGAAGTATTGAATGCGAAAAACCATGCTCGTGAAGCAGAAATCATTGCGAAAGCTGGACAGGTAAAAGCTGTTACAGTTGCGACCAATATGGCAGGGCGTGGTACCGACATTAAATTAAGTGAAGAATCAAGGGCACTTGGAGGGCTTGCAGTGCTTGGTAGTGAACGTCATGAATCTCGTCGTATTGACAACCAGTTACGAGGACGTAGTGGACGTCAGGGAGATCCTGGATTCTCTCGTTTCTATGTTTCTTTGCAGGATGAATTGATGATTCGTTTTGGTGGAGATAAATTTAAAAACTTGTTTGAAACTTTGGGAGATGCACAGATTGAATCTAAAATGGTAACAAAATCCATTACACAGGCACAAAAACGTGTAGAAGGATATAACTATGACGTTCGTAAACAGCTGCTTGATTATGATGATGTATTGCGTAAACAGCGTGAAATTATGTATGAACAGCGTAACTATGTGTTGGAAAATGAAGATGTACATGGTATCGTTCGTGATATGATGGATCGTGTTGTGGAAAGTGTTGTAATGGCTAATGTTGATGCATCAAAACATAATGAAGTAGACTATGAATCTGTTATCCAGGGATTGGAAATGCTTGGTGTTACACCTGAACAAAATATCAAAGTGGAAGAAATTCGTGGAAAATCCAGTGATGAAACAGCATCTTACTGTGCAGAAAAGTTATTCCAGCTGTATGATGATAAAATTAAAGATTTCCGTGAAGAGTTTAAACGATTCGAAAAGAATATCGTTCTTCGAAACATGGATAGAAACTGGATTGAACATATTGACATGATGGATAAACTTCGTAATGGAATTCATTTACGTGCTTATGCACAAAACAATCCACTTCAGGCATATATTGAAGAAGGGTATGAAATGTTTGAAGAAATGCAGCAGCGTATTGCACGTGAAGTTGTATTCTTTGCGATGAAATTAGAAATTCAAAGAACAGAAACTGAGGCTTAAAATATGGAACTTTATGAAATTAGACAAGGAGTGAATACTTATCAGGAGAAGCTAGCTTCTCTTGGTGAGTCTCTTTGACTTAGCTGAAAAAAGACATAAAATTGAAGAGTTAAACGCAAAAACGATGGAAGAAAGTTTCTGGAGTGATCCAGAAGCTGCACAGCATACGATTCGAAAACTAAACAGCATAAAAGAAGTTGTGGAAAGTTATGATCATTTAGAGAAAACACTGGATTCTTTAAAAGATAGTGAAGAAATGTTGAAAGATGATTTTGATGAAGAATTGTTTATGCTGGTGGAAGAAGAATATCAGGAATTGACAAAGGCATTTGATGATTTTGAAATTCAAATTCTTTTATCTCATGAATATGATCATTCCAATGCGATTCTTGAACTGCATCCAGGAGCAGGAGGAACAGAATCTTGTGACTGGGCAGATATGTTGTATCGCATGTATTCCAGATGGGCAGAGAAAAAAGGCTTTAAAGTCAGCGTTTTGGATTATCTTCCAGGAGAAGAAGCCGGTATTAAATCGGTTACGTTTATGGTTGAGGGAGATATGGCATACGGTTATTTAAAAGCTGAAAAAGGCGTACATCGTCTGGTGCGCATATCACCTTTTGATTCTGGTGGAAGAAGACATACTTCTTTTGCGTCTTTGGATGTTATGCCACAATTCAATAACGAAATAGAAATTGAAATCAAACCGGAAGATTTGCTTGTGGAAACAAAGCGAGCAAGTGGAGCTGGAGGGCAGCACATCAACAAAACAGACTCTGCAGTGCGTATGGTACATAAACCTACAGGACTTGTTGCGACTTGTCAAAACGGAAGAAGCCAGCATGAAAATCGCGAGGAGGCTTTGCGTATATTGAAAAGTCGTTTGTATCAGAAGATGATTGAAGAACAGGAAGCAAAACTTGCGGAAATTAAAGGAGAACAGAAACTGATCGAGTGGGGTTCTCAGATTCGAAGTTATGTATTTCATCCATACAGTATGGTGAAAGATCATCGCACCAATGTGGAAACAAGCGATATTCAAGGTGTCATGGATGGAGATTTAGATAACTTTATCTATGCATATTTAAAATCAATGATAAAATAACGCTAATTGGGGGTGAAATTCACCCTCTTTTTTATATATTTCTTAAATATATGGAATCTTTTCATTTTGCGTTTGGAATGTTATAATACGATACGTATGTTTTGTGGAAGTGTGGAGGATACGTATGTCAAAATCAAAAGAATTTGTTTCATCTCTTGCCTTTGTTGTTGCAGGGAATTTTGTGATAGCCCTTGGGGTATCTTTGTTTATTCTGCCATTAAATATTTTATCTGGTGGAGTTGCAGGTATTTCGGTGGCAGTACAGCCTATTTTCCATTTGCCGCCTACTTTTGTCATTAACTTTTTAACTGTAGCGCTATTTGTCGTAGGTGCTTGTTTTTTAGGGAAACAATTTGCCTTTAAAACGATCATCAGTACACTGATTTATCCAGTTTTTATTACTTTACTTACAAATGTGCTTGGGGATGTACAGATTACGCAGAATCCATTGCTTGGATCTATTTATGCAGGGGTATGTACAGGTGTTGGAATAGGACTTGTATATCGTGTAGGTGCAAGTACAGGAGGGATGGATATTCCTCCACTGGTTATTAATAAGTTTACAAAAATTCCACTTCCAGTATTGGTTATGTGCATTGATGGAATGACGGTTATTCTTGGGGCTAGTACCTATGGAATTGAGGCAGCGATGATTGGACTTGTATCGGTGTTTGTTTGTGGACAGGTTATCAATAAAGTTTTGACATTTGGTATACAGGAAGCAAAAAACATTATGATCATTTCAGATAAGCATGAAGAAATGCTGCAGGAACTTTACAGTAATGTAAATCGCGGGGCAACGATTTTGCAGGCAAAAGGCGGTTATACAAGAGAACAAAAACCAGTCATTATGATGGTGGTGGCAAAAAAGCAGCTTTCTGCTTTAAATAAAGTTATTCTGCAGGTGGATCCAGAAGCGTTTGTAATCATGAGTGATGTAAATGAAGTGCATGGAGAAGGATTTACCTACAAAGAACATTTATAATATAATTGTAAGAATTTACTAACCTGAATTTTTTTGAGTTCAGGTTTTTTTATGCTATAATGGGAAAAGTAAAAACAAGGAAGGAGTGCGTTTATGATTCACTTGAAAAATGTAAGCAAAACATATAAAAATGGAGTCCATGCACTTCGTAATATAGATTTACAAATAGAAGATGGAGAGTTTGTTTATGTCATTGGTCCTACGGGAAGTGGAAAATCTACCCTGATCAAACTGCTGGATGGAGAAGAAGTGCCTAATGAAGGACAGGTAATTGTGAATGATATTAATGTAGGAAAGCTTCGACATTCTCGTGTTCCTGTTTATCGAAGAAATATAGGAGTTGTGTTCCAGGATTTTCGCCTGCTTCCAAAAATGACAGTGTTTGAAAATATCGCTTTTGCCTTGGAAATATTGGCAATGGGTAAGATTGAAATTCGACGTCGTGTTCGTGAAGTGCTTGATCTTGTGGATCTGCGAGACAAAGCAAAAGCATTTCCTAGTGAGTTAAGTGGAGGACAGCAGCAAAGAGCAACGATTGGAAGAGCAATTGCCAATCATCCAAAAGTATTGATTGCGGATGAACCTACTGGAAATTTAGATCCGGAAAAATCAAAGGAAATTGTTGAGCTGCTGGAAAAAATCAATGAAGTAGAAAATACAACAATTGTCATGGTTACACATGATTCTGATTTAGTAAACACTTATAAAAAAAGAACGATTGCTTTGGAGGAAGGCTGTATTGTATCTGATTTGATGGAAGGCGGTTATTTGAAACATGATTAGGTTTATCGAAAGTCTTCCAAAACATTTTGTTACAGCATGTATTTCTTTACATCGTCACATGGCTATGACAATTTCCAGCATTTCTGCAATTTTGGTTACGATGCTTTTGATGGGAGTACTCCTGCTGGCTGGAGGGAATATCGATGCATTTACAGAGAATGTGGAAAAAGAAGTAAAGATTCATGTGTCTATTGATTCTTTAACAAAAGATGAGCAGATTGAAAAGTTAGAAAAAGAAATTTCATCTTTTCCTCAGGTAAAACAAGTTGTTTTTTCCAGCAGTGAAGATGAATTAAATGCTTTGATAGAAAATAATGGAGCGGTTTTTTCACGTTATAAGGATAGAAATCCAATGCCAAATGTTTTTGATGTAGAAGTATATAAGGCAGAAGATGTAAAAATGATTGCAAAGAAAATTGAATCTTTAGATGGGATTGAGAAAGCGGATTATGGAGGAGCTTCAATTGAAAACTTGATTTCTGTATTTGAAATCGTAAGAAATGGCGCTATGGCAGTAATTGCGGCTTTAGGTGTATTGACGTTATTTCTAATAACTCATACGATTCGCATGTCCATTTATACACGTATGAATGAAATTTCCATTATGCGCAATGTAGGCGCAGAAAACTGGTATATTCGTATGCCTTTTGTATTTGAAGGAATGATGATCGGGTTTATAGGTTCTATGATTCCTGCAGCAATATGCATTGCTGCATACAGTTCGATTTTTCAAATGTTAAATGGCTATTTTGTATCAGATATGTTTGTATTAAAACCAGTTGCTTTTGCTTATGGTATTGGTGGAATATTGCTTTTAGCAGGAACATTGGTAGGAATGTTTGGGAGTTTTTTGGCAGCAAGTAAATATTTGAGGTGGCGAAGATGAAAAAATGGAAATTAGGTGCATTGATGTTTCTGGTTTTTATGTTTGCAGTATCACCTTCTGCTTCAATCCTTCAAGCATATGATTTTGAAGGAAATGAAGAAGAATGGCTCAATCGCTGTTCAACGGCACAGTCATCGCAGTCAGGTGCACAAGCCTGTGAAGCGTTTAAAAAATATTATGCTGGACAGGAAAAAGAGCTGAAAAAAGAAATCAGTTCTTTAGATAGGCAAATTGATAAAATTGGAAATGATATTGAAAAGTTAAATGGTGCACTAAAAACACAGGAAAAATTAATTGCATCCATTAATAAAAAAATTGAAATTAATGAAGCGAATATAAATAAAATCAATAGTGAAATTAAAATCTTAGATGAAAAAATTTTAAAACTGCAAAAATCAATTGATGAAAGAAACAAGATCATCAAAGACCGTATGAAAGATGATCAGGCATATATTGGTACAAATATGAGTTTGGAGATTGTGATGGGGGCTCAAGATCTAACAGATATGGTTCGTAAAATGGATGGACTAAGACGAATTGATGAAGCAGATCAAAAAGAAATTAAGATTATTTTAGAAGAAAAGGAAAAACAGGATCTGCAGAAAAAAGAGCAGGTACGTTTAAAAGAGGAACAGGAAAAAACAAAAGAAGATAATGTAAAACAGAAAAAACAGGCAGAACAGGTAAAGAAACAGAAACAGGAACTTATAAAAAAGTTTAGGGAACAGGAAGCAGCACTGGATGAAAAAATGCGTTCTGTTAAAGTAGACTTATCGACGATTCAGGATAACATAATTTCTATTTCTAGCGGGTTTGATTTTTCTGGCAATGCAACATTGGCAAAACCGGTAAATGGTTCTATTTCTGCACATAGTTTCTATTATCCAGATGGCTCTGTTCATTTAGGACTTGATGTAGCAGTTCCACTGCTTACTCCTATATATGCACCTGGAAATGGTATTATTTTATATGCCGATAATCCAGTTTCAACAAACAGCGGGTATATCGGAAATACGAGCGGCTATCCTTCGGGTACTGGAAATTCTATTCATATGCTGACACAGGCAAATGGTACTACATATGCATTATCATTTTTCCATATGGCACAGGAAAATTTTGCTGTTCGTGCAGGACAGAGTGTAAAAAAAGGCCAGCTATTAGGGTTAAGTGGAAATACAGGGAATACAACAGGACCACATTGCCATTTGGAAGTTATTAATCTTGGAAAGATGAGCATTGCACAGGCGGTATCTCAATTTCAGGCTACAGCTGATTTTTCCTGGGGAAATGGCTGGGGGAATACAGGTTTATCTGGTATCTGTGATGTGAAAGGAGCTCCTTGCAGAGAGCATCCAGAAAAAATTTATGGGTATTAAGGATAACAAATAGGAGAAATAATATGATCGTTTTAGAAAATATATCAAAAGAATATAAAAATGGCGTGCATGCGTTAAGGGATGTAACTTTAACCATTGAAGATGGAGAGTTTGTATATATCATTGGTCCTACAGGAAGTGGAAAATCTACGATGATAAAATTACTGGATGGGGAAGAAATTCCAACTTCTGGAAGAGTGCTGGTGGAAAATACAGATGTTGGAAAACTGAAACATTCCAAAGTCCCTATTTATCGAAGAAATATTGGTGTTGTTTATCAGGATTATCGCTTGCTGCCAAGATTAACAGTATTTGAAAATATTGCATTTGCTTTGGAAGTTATCGGTATGAAAAAAGTAGATATACGACGTCGTGTAAGAGAAGTTTTAGAACTTGTATCGCTGGAAGATAAAGCAAAATCATTTCCTAGTGAATTAAGTGGTGGACAGCAGCAAAGAGCAGCTATTGGACGTGCGATTGCGAATCATCCAAAAGTTTTGATTGCGGATGAACCAACAGGAAATCTTGACCCGCAGAAATCAAAGGAAATTATGGAACTGCTGGAAAAAATCAATGAAGTAGAAAATACAACGATTGTTATGGTTACACATGACAGCACGATTGTTGATCGTTATAAAAAACGTACGATATGTCTGGAAGAAGGATATGTTGTCGCAGATATTATGAAGGGAGGCTATTTAAAACATGATTAGTTTTTTCAGAGCTCTTCCTAAGCATATTAAAACAGCTTTTTTAAGTATATTTCGACACTTGGCAATGTCTTTATCAGCCATTAGTGCAGTAACGGTAACTTTGGTGCTGTTTGCGGTGTTTTTGATTATTGCAGGTAATGTATCGCTTTTTGCGAATAACATTGAAAATGATGTAAGCATACATGTTGTATTGAAGGAAAACATTGAAAAACAAAAAGATATTGAGCAGGCAGAACAGGAAATTAAACAAATCAATGGTGTTCGCAGAGTAAAATTTTCAGATAAAGATGCGGAATTGGAATTGATGATCAAAGAACGCGGGGAAGAACTTGAAATGTACAGAGGGAAAGAAAATCCTTTAAGCAATGCTTTCTTTGTGTATGTAAATAATGCGGATAATGTTGAAAAAGTGACAGAAGAGATTAAGAAACTAGACTTTGTGAGTGATGCGGTATATGGGGGCAGTAGTGTTAAACAAATGGTTCAAATCATAAATATGGTTCGAACAGGTGGAAGCATTGGTGTTTTGTTGTTGACTTTGCTGGCGCTCTTTCTAATTTCCAATACGATAAAAATGACCATTTATGCAAGAAATACAGAGATTTCCATTATGCGAAATGTTGGGGCAGCCAATTGGTATATCAAAGTTCCTTTTATGCTGGAAGGTATGATAATTGGACTTCTTGGGTCCATTCTTCCATGTTTGTTTGTGTATTTTGGATATCCGTATTTATACGAGGTGATGGGGGGACAGCTTGTAACCTCTATGTTTAGTTTAAAAGAAGCAGTTCCATTTGTGGCACAGGTATGTGGTGCTTTGACTTTGTTTGGAATGCTTGTCGGCTTGATTGGAAGTTTCTTCTCTACGGGAAAATATTTACGTTGGAAAAGATAAATGGATGCAGCAGGTTTTACCCTGCTGCATTTGTATTTTGTAAAAATATTAAAAAAGTATTGCATTTCTGTTTAAAAAGTATTATTCTATATGAGAACTGCATTATTGCGGTGTTTTTCATGCGTGGGAGAAGGAGCAACGCCTTCAGTCAAACCACTGCATAAGACAACAATTATAGGAGGTGTGTCTTGTGAGTAAGAAAGTTGCAAAAGTATGTAAACTTCAGTTCCCTGCAGGAGGGGCTAGACCGGGACCAGCGTTGGCATCTGCCGGAATCAATATGCCACAGTTCTGTACAGCATTTAATGATGCTACAAAAGATCGTGGTGGAGATATGGTACCAGTTATCATCACTGCATACGAAGACAAAAGTTTTGATTTCGTATTAAAAACAACTCCAGCTGCAATCATGATCAAAAAAGCTGCTGGAATCAAAAAAGCTTCTGGAAACCAGAAAGATATCTGCGGTAAAATCACAGTTGATCAGTTACGTGAAATCGCTGAATACAAAATGCCTGACTTGAACGCTAACGATGTTGAAGCTGCTATGCGTATTGTTGCTGGTACAGCTAAAAACATGGGTGTTGAAGTAGAAGGTTTTGAATAGGAAAAGGAGAGGTAAGAGATTATGGCAAAAGTAGGAAAAAAATATGCTGAAGCTGCTAAAAAAGTCGACCGCTCTAAAACTTATTCAGTAGCGGAAGCTGTAAAATTAGCAAAAGAAACAAACACAGCTAAATTTGACGCTTCAGTTGAAGTTAGCTTTAAATTAAATGTTGATCCACGTCATGCAGATCAGCAGATTCGTGGAGCAATGGTATTGCCACATGGTACTGGTAAAACACAGCGTGTATGTGTTATCACACAGGGACCTAAAGAACAGGAAGCAAAAGATGCTGGTGCAGATTTTGTAGGTGGTAAAGAATTATTAGAAGATATCCAGAAAGGTTGGTTTGACTTCGATGTTATCGTTGCAACTCCAAACATGATGGGTGAACTTGGTAAATTGGGACGTGTTTTAGGACCTAAAGGTTTGATGCCAAACCCTAAAACTGGAACAGTTACTATGGATGTAGCAAAAGCTGTTGAAGATATTAAAAAAGGTAAAGTTGAATACCGTGTTGATAAAGAAGGTAACATCAATCTTATGATTGGTAAAGTTAGCTTCGATGATGAAAAACTAGTTGATAACTTTAATGCTATCTACAACACAATCGTTAAAGCTCGTCCAGCTGCAGTAAAAGGTGCTTTCATTAAGAACCTTGTACTTTCTACAACAATGGGTCCTGGAATCCATGTAGAAATTGTCAAATAAGCTTGACAAAGAAAAATCACCAGGTTAAAATATTCGATGTTATCAATATACCATAGACAGTAACGGCTATTGCTTAATCATGTTACCGAGGTAGAAAGTAAGAACATATATTCTTTCGCCCGCAGACTGTCTTGGTATGCGGGTGTTTTATATATCACTCTTCAAAGGTATATTGTTACATATATAAAGTAGGAGGTGTGAAGAATGAACCAGGCAATTATCGAAAACAAAAAAGCGATCGTTTCTGAAATTGCTCAGAAAATGAAAGAGTCTGATTCAACAGTAGTTGTAGAATACCGTGGACTAAGCGTTGCGGAAGTAACTCAGCTACGTAGAGATCTTCGCGCAGAAGGTGTAGAGTTCAAAGTTTATAAAAACTCTTTAGCTCAGCGCGCTGCGGAAGAAGTTGGTGCTAACGACTTGCTAAAAGACTTGACTGGTCCTAACGCAATTGCGTTTGGTAGCGATGCAGTTGCTCCTGCACGTGTACTTGCTAAATTTGCGAAAGACCACGATAAACTTGTATTGAAAAGCGGTATTGTTGAAGGTAAAGTTGTTGATGTTAATGTTATCAAAGAACTTTCAAGCTTGCCAAACCGCGAAGGTATGTTGTCTATGTTGCTGAGCTGCTTACAGTCTCCAGTACGTGGATTTGCATGCGCTGTTAAAGCTGTTGCTGACAATAAAGAAGGAAGCGAAGCTGCTGCTGAATAGCAGATTATTAAACATAGGAGGAAATTAAAAATGGCTAAATTAACACATGAAGAAATTCTTGCTTACTTAGAAGAAGCTACAATCTTAGAACTTAACGAATTAGTAAAAGCAATCGAAGAAAAATTCGGAGTTACTGCTGCTGCTCCAGTTGCTGTAGCTGCTGCTGCTCCAGAAGCTGCTGCTGGTCCAAGCGAAGTAACTGTTACTTTAACAGATGTTGGTGGAACTAAAGTTGCTGTAATCAAAGCAGTACGTGAAATCACTGGTTTAGGATTAGTTGAAGCTAAAGGAATGGTAGATAAAGTTCCTAGCGTAATCAAAGAAAACATCAGCCCTGAAGAAGCAGAAGAAATCAAGAAAAAATTGATGGATGCTGGTGCTAGCGTAGAAGTTAAATAATTAACTTTTAAAATTTGATACAAACACAAAAAGCCTTCGGGCTTTTTGTTACTTTAAAAAGGCGGGATAACTATGAATCATTATTTCACAGATAATCGTCATTTAGCTGAAAACCGGAAGGAGATTTCTTTCCGGTTTTGGTGTATTACCTATTCGTTTATAAGTGATAACGGTGTGTTCTCTAAAGATAATATAGACTTTGGTACGAAAGTATTTTTAGATACCTTGTTAAAAAGAGAAGAGATGGGAAATCGCATTTTAGATGTTGGATGCGGTTATGGACCTATTGGTATTATTGTGAAAAAAACATATCCAGATAAATTAGTAGAAATGGTGGATGTAAATCCACGTGCAGTTTTGCTTGCAAAAGAGAATGCGCAAAGAAATAATGTAGATGTTTATGCGCATGAATCAAATATTTACGAGCAGGTAGAGGGGAAAGATTATACAGACATTCTTACCAATCCACCTATTCGAGCAGGGAAAAGTGTTATTTATAAAATTTTTGAAGAAGCGTATGAGCGATTATGTAAAGGTGGCTCTTTATGGGTCGTTATTCGTAAACAGCAGGGAGCGAATAGTGCAGTAAAAAAAATAAATGAGATTTTTGGAAATTGTGACATTGTGAATAAAGAAAAAGGATATTTTATATTAAGAGCGAAAAAATATTGACAATTTGACATTGCATTGCTATTATAATAAATTGCATAATACTAAAATATTAAAATGGCTTTTTTGCCCTATTTTTAGTATGAATACATGTAGAAAGGATGGCGTACATGGACAAAAAACAACCTTATCGTATTGTCGCTTCCGGTAAGAAGGCAGAGCGTCGCGACTATTCAAAAGTAAGTGGGCATTTGGAACTTCCTAACTTGGTTGAAATCCAAACTGACTCTTTTGCGTGGTTTAAGAACGAAGGAATCAACGAAGTATTTAACGAGATTTACCCTATCCAAAACTATGGAGGGAATATTAAACTGAAATTTGCTGGATATGAATTCGGTGAACCAAAATACAATGCGGAAGAATCAATGTACCGCGAGTGTAACTATGCGGCTCCATTGAAAGCACGCATGGAACTTGAAATTACAGATAACCAGACAGGAGAAGTTATTAATAAATGGGAAGATGTTTTCTTAGGGGATTTCCCTTTGATGACAGAAACTGGAACATTTATTATTAATGGAGCAGAACGTGTCATCGTTTCTCAGATCGTACGTTCTCCAGGGGCATATTTTTCTACTGGATATGATGAAAAAACAGGTAAAGAATCTTATGCATGTGAATTAATTCCTAGTCGTGGTACATGGCTGGAATATATGAGCGAACAGAAAAAAGCGTCTAGCGGACGTATTTTAAATGTGAGCATTGACCGTAAACGTAAAATGCTTTCTACTGTTCTATTTAAAGCAATCGGTATGTCTGTAGATCTTGACCGCAGTGAAGATCCACATGATACTACACAGATCAAAACATTCCTAAATGCTTTAGGAAGAAATGTTATCGAAGATGTTGCACAGGATGATGAAGATCGTGAATTCATGAATCTATACCTTACATTATATGCTTCATACTTTGGTAAATACGAAGAGCTGGAAAACACTTTGTTGGCTGATAAAGTAAAAACTACACAGGAAGCATTGCTTTCTATTTACGAAAACCAGCGTTCAGATGAAATTCCTACATTAGATGGATCTATTACTTTAATGAATGCGAAATTCTTTGATCCTAGACGTTATGATTTAACAAAGGCAGGACGTTTTAAACTTCGCAAGAAATTAAATGCAATCAATCGTTTGACACACAATCGTTTGGCTATGGATATTTTAGATGTTAATGATGAAATGTTTATGCCAAGTGGTACATTGATCAATCGTGATGAAAGAAATACATTACGTGGAGAATTGGAAAAAGGTCGTTATGTAAATGCCTTCCCATTCAATCCATTGTTTAACTATCCAGATGCGGTAGAAGTACCTGTTAGCTATCATCTAGGTTTAATTGGACGTGTTTTAGCAGAAGATGTAGAACTAGAAGATACTACTTTATATGAAGGAACTATTCTAAGTGAGCAGGATGTTGAAATGCTGCAGGGCAAAGTAGAAAATATTACTGTTCATGGAGGAGTTATTGCGAAAAAAGTAGCGTTGACAAGTGAAAATGCAGGTGCTGTATTAAATTATGGACAAAGATTATATGCTTTAGGAAGAATCACTGATGAAAATGGAGCAGATTTATTGAGTGAAGATGGCGAAACTTATGCAGATGGATATCTTCCTCGTCATAAACCAGATCCAATGCATGTTCTTAAGGTTGAAGAGTTAAAGAACAAAGTAGGAAGTGGTGTAAAAGCATATGCTTGGCTTGTAGGTGCTGCTGTACAGGAACTTTTCGTACGTACAGAAGATGGTGCTGTTGTAAAAGTAATTGGAAACGATCCATTTGCCAATAAGCACACAATTACCATTTCCGATATTTATGCATTGTATTCCTACAATTTAAATGTTATGGAAGGCGTAGGGGAAACAGACGATATCGATATGCTTGGAAATCGTCGTATCCGTTCTGTAGGAGAATTGATTCAGAATCAATTCCGTATCGGTTTAAGCCGTATGGAAAGAGTAGTTAAGGAACGTATGTCTATTGCGGAAATTTCTACTTTAACTCCAAAGAAACTTACAAATATTCGTCCATTGACTGCAGCTATTAAAGAGTTCTTCTCTAGTTCACAGCTGTCTCAGTTCATGGATCAGCAAAACCCATTGGCAGAACTTACGAACAAGCGTCGTATTTCTGCATTGGGACCTGGTGGTTTGACTCGTGATCGTGCCGGTTTTGAGGTTCGTGACGTTCACAGTTCTCACTATGGTCGTATTTGTCCTATTGAAACACCTGAAGGACCAAACATCGGTTTGATTTCAAACTTGACTTCTTATGGGAAAATTAACGAATATGGATTTATTCAGACGCCATATCGTATCGTTAATCCAGATGGTTCTGTAAAAGATGAAGCAATTTATTTATCAGCTGATGAAGAAGCAGATTATGTAATTGCACAGGCCAATGAGGTTGTTAATGGACAGCTTGTAAATGAAAATGTCGTAGCTCGTAAAGCGGGAGAAACGATCATCGCTAAACGTGAAGAAGTTGAATTGGCCGACGTTTCACCAAAACAGATCGTATCTGTCGCAACAGCGTGTGTACCATTCTTGGAAAATGACGATGCTTCTCGTGCCTTAATGGGTGCCAACATGCAGCGTCAGGCAGTACCATTGTTAAAACCACATTCACCATATGTTGGAACTGGTATTGAATATAAAATTGCCAAAGACTCTGGTGTAGGTGTTGTAGCAAAAGAAGATGGATATGTTGAATATGTAGATGCACAGCGCATCATTATCAGTGGCGATGATGGACAGCGCCATGAATATCGTCTACGTAAGTTCCAGCGTTCAAACAATGGAACAAACATTAACCAAAGCCCTATCGTTAAGAAAGGGGAACGTATTGACAAGGGAGACATTCTTGCGGATGGACCTTCTATGGAAAACGGAGAACTTGCTCTTGGACAAAACGTAACTATCGCTTACATGACATGGTATGGTTATAACTATGAAGATGCTATCATTATGAGCGAGCGTTTAGTTCGTGATGACGTATATACATCTGTTCATATTGAAGAATATGACATTGACTGCCGTGAAACAAAACTAGGACCTGAAGAAATTACACGTGATATTCCAAACGTAAGTGAAAATGCGTGTCGTAACTTGGATAGCCGTGGTATTATCATGGTCGGTGCAGAAGTTGCAGAAGGAGATATCCTGGTTGGTAAGGTTACTCCAAAAGGACAGAGTGAAATTTCACCAGAAGAAAAACTGCTGCTTGCAATTTTTGGAGAAAAATCACGTGAAGTTCGTGACAATTCCTTAAAAGTACCACATGGTGGGGCTGGTATCGTTCATTCTATTCGTGTATTTAAACGAAGCGAAGGGCATGATCTTCCACCTGGGGTAAATGAAACTGTTAAAGTTTATATCGTTCAGAAACGTAAGATTTCTGAAGGGGATAAAATGGCAGGACGTCATGGTAACAAAGGGGTTATCTCTAAAATCTTGCCTGTAGAGGATATGCCATATATGGCAGATGGAACACCAATTGATATCATGTTGAACCCATTTGGTGTGCCTTCTCGTATGAACATCGGACAGGTATTGGAAATCCACTTAGGTTATGCGGCTAAGAAACTGGGTGTTAAATTCTCTACTCCAGTATTCGATGGTATCAATAACCAGGAATTAAGTGATATCATGAAAGAAGCAGATATGACAGTTGATGGAAAACAGGTACTGTATGATGGACGTACAGGGGAACCATTCGATGAACGTATTTCTGTTGGGGTCATGTATATGATCAAGCTGGCACACATGGTTGATGATAAACTTCATGCTCGTGCTACAGGACCTTATTCTTTAGTAACTCAGCAGCCATTAGGTGGTAAAGCACAAAATGGTGGTCAGAGATTTGGAGAGATGGAGGTTTGGGCATTAGAAGCATATGGTGCTGCTCATACTTTACAGGAAATCTTGACTGTAAAATCTGATGATATCGTAGGTCGTACAAAAACTTATGAAGCTATCATTAAAGGAAAAGATATTCCAGAACCAGGAATTCCAGAATCATTCCGTGTATTGAAACACGAATTGCAGGCTTTAGCAATTGATGTGAAAATGCTGGATGAGGATGGAAATGAAGTAGATATTAATAAAGAAGACACTACAGAACCTACAATTGTTCCTAATTTGGTAGAGGAAGAATCTGTACGTGAAGAAGATGTAGATGCAATTAACGCTGATGATGAAATAGAAGAATCTGAAATGGAAGAAGATATGCCAGAAGATTTCAATGAAGAAGCGTTTTTAGAAGAAGAGGAGGCGTAGTAGATGAGTGTTAATGATTTTGCTTCAATTCAGGTAAGCCTTGCTTCACCTGAAAGAATCCATGAATGGAGCCATGGAGAAGTTAAAAAACCAGAAACTATTAACTATCGTTCTCAAAAACCAGAACGCGATGGATTATTCTGTGAACGTATTTTTGGTCCTAGCAAAGACTGGGAATGTTATTGTGGAAAATACAAAAAAGTACGTTACAAAGGAGTCGTGTGTGATCGCTGTGGTGTAGAAATTACAAAATCAAGTGTTCGTCGTGAACGTATGGGGCACATCGAACTTGCTGCACCAGTAGCTCATATCTGGTATTTACGTGGTATACCAAGCCGTATGGCACTTCTTTTGGATGTTACTCCAAAACAGCTGGAAGAAGTGGTATACTTCGTTTCTTGGATTGTTACTGATCCAAAAGAAACAAGTTTGGAATATAAACAGGTATTGTCAGAAAGAGAATATCGTGAGTACATGGCAATGTATGGTCCAGGAAGCTTTGTTGCACAGACAGGAGCAGAAGCAGCTTTAACATTGTTGAAAAATGTAGACTTGGAATCTGAATATAAACAGATTCAGGAAGCTTTGGAAAATGCACAGGGTGAAAAACGTAAAAAATTGATTAAGCGTTTGGATACAGTGAATTCTTTCCGTAATTCTGACAACAAACCAGAATGGATGGTATTAACTGTAATTCCGGTAATACCACCTGATTTGCGTCCAATGCTGCAGCTGGATGGAGGACGTTTTGCGACTAGTGATTTAAATGACTTATATCGTCGTGTAATTACTCGTAACAATCGTTTGAAAAAATTGTTAGAACTAGGAACACCTGCGATTATCGTACAGAACGAAAAACGTATGTTACAGGAAGCAGTAGATGCATTGATTGATAATGGACGCCGTTCAAAACCTATTACAGGAGCTGGTGGACGTGCTTTAAAATCATTGTCTCACTCTTTGAAAGGGAAACAGGGACGTTTCCGTCAGAACTTATTGGGAAAACGTGTTGACTTCTCAGGACGTTCTGTAATCGCGGTAGGACCAGATTTAAAAATGTATCAGTGTGGTATTCCACGTGAAATGGCAATTCAGTTGTTTAAACCATTTGTAATTAATGAAATTGTTAATCAGGAAATTGCAAGTAATCCAAAAACAGCAGAAAAACTGATTGATCGTCAGGATCCACGTATTTGGGATATTGTAGAAAAAGTTATTGATGGATATCCAGTGCTGATGAACCGTGCGCCTACGCTTCACCGTTTAGGTATTCAGGCGTTTAAACCAAAATTGGTAGAAGGAAGAGCACTTCGTCTTCATCCACTTGTATGTACTGCATTTAATGCGGACTTCGATGGTGACCAGATGGCGGTACACGTACCATTAAGTGAAGAAGCAAGAGCAGAAGCCCTTGTTATGATGCTTGGTTCTAATAACATTCTAGGTCCTAAAGATGGAAAACCAATCGTTACTCCAGGACAGGACATGGTTATGGGAAACTTCTATTTAACAATGGAAGAGACTGCTGAAGAATTCTATGAAGAAGCAGAACGCTATAACTCTGTTGATTGCCCAAAATCTGCAGAATTATGGAAACGTTATGGGGATAATGAAGGTCATGTTTTTGGTAACATTAATGAAATTTTGATGGCGTACCAGACAGAACAGATTCATTTGCACTCTCGTATTGCGATTCCTGCACGTGCATTAAAGAAAACAAGCTTTACAGCTGAACAGCAAAACAAATATTTGTTGACAACGGTTGGTAAAGTTATCTTTAATAACATGTTCCCATCTGACTTCCCATTCTTAAATGAAGTTAGTGGAGAAAACTTTAAAGCAACTCCAGATCGTTATTTCCTTGAAATGGGGAAAGACGTAAAAGAAGCAATTCGCAATTTACCAATTACTCCTGCTTTCAAAAAGAAAGATTTAGGAAAAATCATTGGTGAAATCTTTAAACGTTATAGTACAGAAAAAACATCTCAGATACTTGATGAAATCAAAGATATGGGATTTAAATATTCAACAGTGGCAGGTGTTACTGTATCATTAAGTGACATTGAAGTCGCTCCTCATAAAGAAGACCATGTAGAATATGGTAAAGAAAAAGCCGAGGAATTAAAAACACTGCGTAAAAAAGGAAAACTTACTATGCAGGAATGGGAGCGTCACCTAAACAAGTTATGGGCAGATGTTAAAGATGATATCGCAAAAGAGTTGTTAGGTAACCTTCCTCGTAAAAACCCAATCAACATGATGGCTCGCTCTGGTGCTCGTGGTAATACGTCAAACTTTACACAGTTGGCAGGTATGCGTGGTCTGATGGCGAAACCGTCTCAGTCAAAATCCGCTAAAGGTGAATATGTACCAAGTATCATAGAGGTACCTATCTATTCATGTTTCCGTGAAGGTCTAAATGTGTCTGAGTTCTTTATCTCTACACATGGTGTGCGTAAAGGTCTTACAGATACAGCGTTGAAGACAGCGGAATCTGGATATTTGACACGTCGTTTGGTTGATGTTGCACAGGATGTTATCATCAAACAGGAAGATTGTGGTACAGATAAGGGATACTGGGTAGAAGCAATCGTTGATCGCAAAACAAATACGGTTATTGAAAGCTTGTTTGATCGTCTAGTTGGACGTTATAGCAAACAGGAAGTAACGGATCCGAAAACTGGAGAAGTTATTATTGAAAGCGATGAATTCATTAGTGAAGCAATCGCGCAGAAAATCGTAGATGCTGGTGTTGAAGGAATGTATATCCGCAGTGCTTTCACATGTAAATCTATCTATGGTGTATGTAAAAAATGTTATGGACGTAACATGGCTACAGGTAAAGATGTAGAAGTTGGAGAAGCTGTTGGTATCATGGCTGCGCAGTCTATCGGAGAACCTGGTACACAGCTGACCATGCGTACATTCCATACCGGTGGGGTTGCAAGTGCGGATGGTGGAGATATCACACAGGGTCTTCCTCGTGTCGAAGAACTATTTGAAGCACGTTGTCCAAAAGGTGTTGCTGTGCTAGCTCAGATTAGTGGAGAAATCACATCAATTGAGCAGGTAGAAACTGGATATGAAGTTGTTGTATCTAATGATAAGGAAAGTATTGTACACAAGCTTTCTCTAGTACAGGCAATTCGTCCTTGGTTAAAAGTAGGGGCAACAATTGAAGCTGGTGATAAGATTACAGAAGGTCAGGTAGATCCAAAAGAACTTCTAAAAGTAGCTGGTGTGCGTCAGGTACAGAATTATATCTTGAAAGAAGTTAAGAAGGTTTACCAAAGCCAGGGTATCGAAATTTCTGATAAACACATTGAGGTAATGATTCGTCAGATGCTTCGTAAAGTTGTTGTTTTAGAAGGAAATGATACAGATCTAAATTCTGGTGTTCAAATTTCATTGACTGAAATCACAAAAATTAACCGCCAGGCTTTATTGAGCGGTAAAACACCAGCAACATTTAAACCGGTATTATTAGGTATTTCGAAAGCATCTGTAGAAACAGATTCCTTCTTATCTGCCGCATCTTTCCAGGAAACTACAAAAGTATTGACAGATGCTGCTATTAAAGGTAAGAAAGATTACTTAATTGGTTTAAAAGAAAATGTAATTATTGGTAAATTAATTCCAGCAGGAACTGGTGTTAAGAATGATCGCCCAATGAATGAAATTGTTCATGAAAAAGCAGAAGAACTTCGTGAAAAACGTATTGAAAGAAACAGAAAACCTGAAGATGAAGGATTTATGAGCTACGCTGCTAGTCCAGAGACATTTACTAGTGAAATGGTAAAGCAGTTAATGGCAGGTAGAGATGCTATTCATGCAGAATCTTCTGTAGAAGACGAAGTTAATGATGTTAATGAATAATATATACAAAGCAATTGTTTGATGAATATATTGCAATAGAAAAAAACAGATGTTCTATGTAACTAGATTACATAGAGCATCTGTTTTCATTTATATAAAAAGCCACACTCTACAGCGTGGCTTCCAATATAGTATCAAAAGTATTTTATAAGTAAAATATGGCAGATCAAGATAAGTTCGTAAATAAGGTAAATGAGAGTTTAATATGTATATACTATATATCAAAAGCTTTCTTTAATCCTTGAGCAACTCCTTCGTCATAGACATTTGCGGTTACTTTATCTGCAAAGGATTTCACATAATCATTTGCATTTCCCATTGCAATACCTAATCCAGCTTTTTTCAACATTTGAATATCATTTGTACTATCCCCGAAACAAACACAATCCTTCCAGCTTAAATTTTCTTTTTTTAAAATCTGTTCAATTCCAACTGATTTATCATTACCAGCATTAAATATATCAAAGCAAAAATGATCTTGAGAAATTTCTATTAAATCACTACGTAATTCATCATGGGAATTGATAAATGCATCAACTTTATTTTTTTCTTTAGTCATTAAAACGGCATTATAAGCATTGTGACGTTTATGATAAGATAAATTTTCATCATAAAATAAATAATCTAATACATGATGATCTCTACAGAAGTAATACATCGGATAAAAATTATTGTAAATATAAGAAGAATCACCAAAATGAAACATAAGTCCGCTTTTGTTAGTATTGCACCAAGATACAATCTCATCGGTAGTTTCTGATTTTAAAGGATTTTCATAAAGTAGTCTTTGCTCTTTATCTAATACATAACCTCCGTTAATTAAAACCATATAGTCAAACTTTATGCGTTCTAGAATAAGTTTCATTTGATTTAATGGTCGTCCAGTAGCCGCACAAACTAATACTCCCTGTTTACGAAGTTCGTTAATGGCATCCAGATTGGCTTGCTGAATGATATCATTTTCAGTTTGATATAAGGTACCATCCATATCTAGAAATACAATTTTATAGTTCATTTCTTATTACCCCTTCTTTATAAATAACGATTAGTCAATCGTATAATGGATAAAACTTAAAGTAAATAAAAAGTTAACATCCGTTTATATTATACATAAAAGTATGGTTTTTCTCATGATAAATTAAAAGAAATCAATACTATAAGGATGCGAAAGCAAAATTTAAATTCAAAAAGCAAAAAAATATTTGACAAATTTATTCAGATGAATTAAGATATTTAAGCAAGTGGATTTTTTAGTTCCCCAATTTGGGGAATAAAATTTTTCGCTTCAAATGACACACCCGGAAATGTGTGTTAGTGAAAGGAGGACAATATGCCAACAATTAACCAATTAATTCGTAAAGGTCGTGAACAGAGCGTGAATATGTCAAAATCACCTGCTCTGAATAGAGGATATAACTCATTAAAAAGACGTCCTACAAATCTGAGCTCACCTCAGAAACGTGGAGTATGTACTCGTGTCGGTACAATGACACCTAAAAAACCTAACTCTGCGCTACGTAAATATGCCCGTGTTCGTTTAAGTAATGGGATGGAAGTTACTGCTTATATTCCAGGAATTGGACATAACTTACAGGAACACTCTGTAGTATTGATTCGTGGGGGACGTGTTAAAGACTTGCCAGGGGTTCGTTATCACATTATTCGTGGTACTTTGGACTGTGCTGGTGTGGCAAACCGTAACCAGAGCCGTTCTCTGTACGGTGCAAAAAAGCCAAAAGAAGCTAAGAAATAGCAATCAATTGTGAAAGGAGGAAATTAAAATGCCTAGAAAAGGACATGTAGCAAAACGTGATGTATTGGTAGATCCAATCTACAACTCCAAGCTGGTTACTCGTTTAATCAACAAAATCATGATTGATGGTAAAAGAGGGGTTGCACAGAAAATTCTGTACAATGCATTCGATATTATTGAAGTAAAAACAAATGAAAAACCTATGGAAGTTTTCGAAAAAGCATTAGAAAACGTAATGCCATTATTGGAACTTAAAGTTCGTCGTGTTGGTGGTGCTAACTACCAGGTACCAGTAGAAGTTTCTGCTGAAAGAAGATTGACTTTAGGTCTTCGCTGGATCGTAAACTACGCACGTTTACGTAGCGAAAAAACTATGGAGCAAAGATTAGCAGCTGAAATTATGGATGCAGCTAATGGAAGTGGTGCATCTGTTAAAAAACGTGAAGATACTCACAAAATGGCAGAAGCTAATAAAGCATTTGCTCACTACCGCTGGTAAGAAAGGAGTCAGACTATGGCACGTCAGTATTCATTGGAAAACACACGTAACATTGGTATCATGGCTCACATCGATGCTGGTAAAACAACAACAACAGAACGTATCCTGTACTATACAGGGGTTAACCACAAAATTGGGGAAACTCATGATGGAGCTTCAACAATGGACTGGATGGCTCAGGAACAGGAACGTGGTATTACAATCACTTCTGCAGCAACAACAGCTGCTTGGAAGGGTCACCGTATCAACATCATCGATACACCAGGACACGTAGACTTCACTGTTGAGGTTGAACGTTCTCTTCGTGTATTAGATGGTGCGGTAACTGTATTGGATGCAAAAGCAGGGGTTGAACCTCAGACAGAAACTGTTTGGCGTCAGGCTACTACTTATGGTGTTCCACGTATCGTATTCTGTAACAAAATGGATGCTACTGGGGCAGATTTCTTAATGTCTTGCAGAACTATCGTAGATCGTTTAGGGGCTAAATCTTGTCCAATTCAGCTTCCAATTGGTGCAGAATCTACATTCACTGGTATCGTTGATATCATTGAACGTAAAGCAGAAATTTACACAAACGATCTAGGAACAGATATCAAAATTGAAGAAGTTCCTGAAGATTTGAAAGATCTTTGTGAAGAATATCGTGCAAAATTAATTGATTATCTAGCAGATTATGATGAAGATTTCATGATGCAGGTATTAGAAGGTGAAGAACCAAGCGTAGAAGAAATTAAACGTGTTCTTCGAATCGCAGTATGTAAAGGGGATTTCTTCCCAGTACTTTGTGGTTCTGCATACAAAAACAAAGGTGTTCAGATGGTATTGGATGCAGTTGTTGACTATTTGCCTTCTCCACTAGATATTCCTGCAATCAAAGGAACAATCGAAGATGGTAGTGAAGTTGAACGTCATGCTGATGATAATGAACCATTCTCTGCATTGGCATTCAAAATCATGACTGACCCATTTGTTGGAAAACTTTCTTACTTCCGTGTGTACTCAGGTACAGCGAAAGCTGGAAGCTATGTATTGAACTCAACAAAAGGAAAAAGAGAACGTTTTGGACGTATCGTACAGATGCATGCAAACTCTCGTAAAGAAATTGATGAAGTATACGCTGGAGATATCGCAGCTGCTGTAGGTTTAAAAGCTACTACAACTGGAGATACTCTATGTGCTGAAGATGCTCACATTATTTTGGAAAGTATGGAATTCCCAGAACCAGTTATCGAATTGTCTTTGGAACCAAAAACAAAAGCTGACCAGGATAAAATGGGGCTTGCTCTTGCTAAATTGGCAGAAGAAGATCCTACATTCAAAACATATACAGATCAGGAAACTGGACAGACAATCATCGCAGGTGTTGGGGAACTTCACTTAGACATTATCGTTGACCGTCTACGTCGTGAATTTAAAGTAGAAGCAAATGTTGGTCAGCCAATGGTTGCTTATCGTGAAACGATTCGTCAGGCAGCTGATTGTGAAGGTAAATATATCAAACAGTCTGGTGGTCGTGGACAGTATGGTCACGTATGGATTAAATTCGAACCTCAGGAAGAAGGTAAAGGATTTGAATTCGTTGATGCTACAGTTGGTGGAAGTGTTCCTCGTGAATACATCAAACCTACTGAAGAAGGTTTAAGAGATGCATTGGAAAATGGTATCATTGCAGGATATCCAGTAATCGATATCAAAGCTACATTGTTTGACGGTTCTTACCACGATGTCGATTCAAGTGAAATGGCATATAAAATTGCTGCTTCTATGGCATTGAAAGCTGCTGCTAAACAGTGTAAACCAGTTATTTTGGAACCAATCATGATGGTAGAAGTAACTGCACCAAACGAATACCTTGGTAGTGTTATGGGAGATGTAAGTTCTCGTCGTGGTGCTATCGTTGATCAGGAAGAAAGAGGAAATGCTATTATTGTTAAAGCACACATTCCTTTATCTGAAATGTTTGGATATGTTACAGACTTACGTTCATTTACACAGGGGCGTGGTAACTATTCAATGAAATTTGATCACTATTCTGAAGTGCCTAAGAGCATTGCAGAAAAAATCGTTAAAAACAACGGTTCTGACAATTAACTGTTGCTTTTATAAAGATATTGAATTAGAATATATTTGAATCTTTAAAATAGGAGGAAATTAGAAAATGGCTAAAGAAAAATTTGACCGTTCCAAAACGCATGTTAACATTGGAACTATCGGACACGTTGACCACGGTAAAACAACTTTAACTGCTGCTATTACTAACGTATTGGCTAAAGCAGGTATGGCTCAGGCTCAGGCTTACGATCAGATCGATGGTGCTCCTGAAGAAAAAGAACGTGGTATCACAATCAACACTGCACACGTTGAATATCAGACTGAAAAACGTCACTATGCTCACGTTGACTGCCCAGGTCACGCTGACTACGTAAAAAACATGATTACTGGTGCTGCTCAGATGGATGGTGCTATTCTTGTAGTAGCTGCTTCTGATGGTCCTATGCCTCAGACTCGTGAACACATCCTATTGGCTCGTCAGGTAGGTGTTCCTTACATCGTTGTATTCTTGAACAAATGCGACATGGTTGATGATGACGAATTGATCGACCTTGTTGAAATGGAAGTTCGTGAATTGTTAAGCGAATACGGATTCGACGGAGATAACGCTCCAGTTATCCGTGGTTCAGCTTTAAAAGCTCTTGAAGGAGACGAAAAATATGTTGGTGCTATCCACGAATTGATGGATGCTGTTGATGAATTCATCCCAGATCCTGTTCGTGATACAGATAAACCATTCTTGATGTCTGTAGAAGACGTTATGACAATCACTGGACGTGGTACAGTTGCTACTGGACGTGTTGAACGTGGTGTTGTTAAATTAGGAGAAGAAGTGGAAATCGTTGGTATCCACGAAACTCAGAAAACTGTTATTACTGGATTGGAAATGTTCCGTAAACAGTTAGACTTCGCAGAATCTGGAGATAACATCGGTGCATTGCTTCGTGGTATCAACCGTGACCAGATCCAGCGTGGACAGGTTTTAGCTAAACCAGGATCAGTAAACCCTCACACAAAATTTAAAGCTCAGGTTTACGTATTAACTAAAGAAGAAGGTGGACGTCACACTCCATTCGTATCTAACTACCGTCCTCAGTTCTACTTCCGTACAACTGACGTAACTGGTGTTATCACTCTTCCAGAAGGAACTGATATGGTAATGCCTGGGGATAACGTAGAAATGACTGTTGAATTGATCGCTCCAATCGCTATCGAAAACAACACTAAATTCTCTATCCGTGAAGGTGGACGTACTGTAGGTTCAGGAAACGTAATCGAAATTCTTGGTTAATTTTAAAATGTATAAAAAGAGTGCCAGCGCACTCTTTTTTTGTGGTGTTTGATTAAGTGAATAAAGGAAATGAAATGAACTAGTACAGAAGTTTTAAAGTAATGTGTAGTTAGTAATTTCATTTGAAATGTTTAAGTAAGAGTACATAGATGATAGATCAATCTAGATAAAGTATAGAGCTGATGTAAGCACGTAGGAAGATGACAATTAAAATAGATATGAAGTTTAGTGATATTTATTGAGAATAAGATTTCTATAGCTTTAGTAGCATTGCAACCAATACTAAATAAATCTATAGCAAAATTACATATAGATAGATATTTGTTTCAAGAAACCTTCTTGTCAAAGAAAGCTTAGCATGAAGATTTTTTTATGAAAGAAAAGAATAACGATACAATATGTTAAAGATATTCTCCAATCATGAATAGATTGCATGATCAATTGCATCATTCTTATATATTATTATGGTTAGAATAATGACGAAGATAAGCGCTTAAATAATTAAATAAGAAATTGTTTCTATATTTTTTTTATAAGTATAAAACACAATTGCTTGATAAAAATATTAAAAAAAGATAAGCTATGACAACAATTCCTGGAGTGTCATTTTAATGTTTTTATTCAATGAAATGAAATAAAGATTGTTAAAATGACCTATAAATATGGGATAATATGTAAATCCTAATAATATATAGAGAAATCAAAAATAAAATAAAAAAGTTAAAAAAAGCCTTGTAATTACAATTTTATTGTGTTAGTATATTGACATGACCGCAAGGACATGCGAGGTTGCTGACCCACTGAAAAACGTTGTCATGAACGGCGTGGTCAGGGAATTCGCATCGAGCGAGTCTATCAAGATATAGACGAAAGGAGAATTATTCATGGCAAAAAATAGCGTAAGAATTCGCTTAAAAGCCTATGAACACAGAATCTTAGATGCATCTGCAGAAAAGATCGTTCAGGCAGCACAAGCTCACGGTGCTAAAAAAATTGTTGGACCTGTACCACTTCCAACTGAAAAGCAAGTCGTTACAGTCTTGCGTGCGGTACACAAATATAAAGACTCTCGCGAACAGTTCGAGATCAGAACTCACAAACGTTTAATTGAGATTGTCGGACCTACAGCAGAAACTATCGACTCATTAAGTCGTCTAGAACTGCCAAGTGGTGTGGACATCGAAATTAAACTGTAATGGAGGTGACATCATGAAGGGTATTCTAGGACGTAAACTTGGGATGACACAGGTATTCACGGAAGATGGTGTACTGATTCCGGTTACTGTTGTTGAAGCTACACCAAATGTAGTTTTACAGAAAAAGACAGTGGAAAACGATGGATACGAAGCTGTACAGTTAGGATTTGAAGATGTAAAAGAAAAACGTAGCACAAAACCTGAAATTGGTCACGCTGCGAAAGCAAATACTGCTCCAAAACGTTTTGTTGAAGAAGTTCGTGACTGCGAACTAGAAGTTAACGTTGGAGATGAAGTTAAAGTTGATATCTTCGCTGCTGGAGAAACAGTTGATGTTATCGGAACAAGCAAAGGTAAAGGATTCATGGGTACAATCGTTCGTAACAATGCGAAAATCGGACCTAAGAGTCACGGTTCTGGACATCACAGACACATCGGTTCTTTGGCAACTAACGGTATTACATCTCGTCAGGGGAAAATCCTGAAAGGGACAGTAATGGCTGGTCAGGAAGGATGCTATAGAACAACAAACCAAAACCTGACAGTTATTAAAGTAGATGTTGAAAACAACTATCTATTAATCAAAGGAAACGTGCCTGGTCCTAAACGTGGAATGGTAATGGTACGTACTGCTAAATGTTCTAAAGGTAATTCAGAACCTGTAACATTAGTAGATTACACGAAAGAGGAGGAATAAAAGATGCCTAAGATGGTCGTATTAAACCAAGCTGGTAAAGAGTTGCACGAAATCACTCTTGCTGATGCAGTATTTGGCATCGAGCCAAATCAGCAATGTATCTTCGATGCTATCGTAATGCAGCGTGCTAGCATGCGTCAGGGAACACACGATACTAAAAACCGTACTGAAGTACGTGGTGGTGGACGTAAACCTTGGCGTCAGAAAGGAACTGGACGTGCTCGTCAGGGTTCTATCCGCGCTACACAGTGGAGAGGTGGAGGAACTGTATTTGGACCTACTCCAAGAAGCTATGCATATAAGCTGAACAAAAAAGTTCGTCGTCTAGCTTTAAAATCAGTTTTATCTGAAAAAGTACTAGAAAACGCAATGAGCGTTGTAGATAAATTTGAATTGGAAGCACCTAAAACAAAAGCTTTCAACGAAATTATCGCAAATCTGGAAGCACCTAAGAAAACTTTATTCGTAGTTTCTGAAGGTGAAGATTTTGAAAATGCATTCTTAAGCATGCGTAACATCCCAACAATGATGATGTTAACTGCTGATGGATTGAATGTTTACGATATCGTAAATGCTAACAAAATCGTCTTTACAGAAGCTGCTGTTAAAGATGTTGAGGAGGCACTTGCATAATGAACAATTATAAAGATATTATTATCCGTCCTATCATCACTGAAAAAACAATGAGATACATGGACGAAGACAACAAAGTAACTTTTGAAGTTAAAAAAGGAGCAAACAAAACATTGATCAAACAGGCTGTTGAAAGCATCTTCGGTGTTGATGTTGTTTCTGTAAATGTTGTAAACGTAAAACCTAAAACAAAAAGAATGGGTAAATACGTTGGTAAAACAAAAGCTGTTCGTAAAGCTTATGTAAAAATTGCTGAAGGACAGGATATCAATTTATTCGGTGAAGAAGCTGAATAATCATCAGGAAGAAGACACGCTATTTCCTGAATAAATATTGCGTAAGGAGGACATTAGAAAATGCCAATCAAAAAGTATAAACCGACCACTCCAGGTCGTCGTGGTATGACTAGCTTGTCTCGTGAAGAGATTACAGCTAACAAACCAGAAAAATCACTTTTGGCACCTTTAAATAGTAAAGGTGGAAGAAACAACAATGGACGTATCACAACACGTCATCAGGGTGGAGGGCACAAACGTGCTTATCGTATCATCGACTTCAAACGTAATAAAGATGGAATCCCTGCTCGTGTAGCAACAATTGAGTACGATCCAAACCGTTCTGCAAATATCGCTTTATTGAATTATGCAGATGGTGAAAAACGTTACATCATTGCTCCAAAAGGATTAACAGTTGGTACAACTGTTATATCTGGAAAGGGTGCAGATATTAAAGTTGGTAATGCGTTGGAATTGAAAGATATCCCAGAAGGTACTTTCATTCACAATATTGAATTAAAACCTGGAAAAGGTGGACAGATGGCTCGTTCAGCTGGTACATCTGCTCAGATTTTAGGTATTGAAGAAAAATATACAACAATCCGTTTAGCATCTGGAGAAGTTCGTAAAGTATTGTCTAACTGCCGTGCTACAATTGGTCAGGTTGGTAATGAAGATCACAGTCTAGTTAACTATGGTAAAGCTGGACGTAACCGTTGGAGAGGTATCCGCCCAACTGTTCGTGGTTCTGTTATGAACCCTAATGATCACCCTCATGGTGGTGGGGAAGGACGTACGCCAATCGGACGTAAATCTCCAATGACTCCTTGGGGTAAAAAAGCTATGGGTGTTAAAACTCGTAAAGCAAAACAGCCGTCTACGAAGTTAATTGTTCGTCGTCGTAATGGCAAATAGGCAAAGGAGGAAATGAAAAATGAGTCGTAGTTTGAAAAAAGGCCCATTCTGTGATGACCACTTAATGAAAAAAGTGGAAGAACTGAATGCTGCTGGTAAAAAACAAGTTATTAAAACCTGGTCACGTCGTTCAACGATTTTCCCTCAGTTTGTGGAACATACATTTGCCGTTTACAACGGAAAAGAACACCTGCCTGTATATGTTACAGAAGATATGGTAGGACACAAGCTTGGTGAATTTGTCCCAACTCGTAAATATACTGGACACGATGACGACAAAAAAGCTAAGAGATAAGGAGGAAACGTTACATGGAAGTTAAAGCAACAGCAAAAACATTACGTATCCCACCTAGAAAAGCTCGTATCGTTATCGATCTAATTCGTGGGAAAGACGTTGCGGAAGCAGCTGCTATTTTGAAATTTACACCAAATGCTGCAGCTGATGCAATCGCAAAAGTATTGAAATCTGCAGTAGCTAATGCAGTAAATAACAATGAAATGAATGAAGAAAAATTGTATGTTAAGGCATGCTATGCTAATGAAGGTATTACTTTAAAACGCTTCATGCCTCGTGCAAAAGGATCTGCAAGTGCAATCCACAAACGCACCAGCCACATTACTATCGTGGTTGACGAGCGTGATTAAGGAGGTAGCTCATGGGACAGAAAGTTAGTCCAATCGGATTACGTGTCGGTGTTATCCGTGACTGGGAATCTAGATGGTATGCTGACAAAGATTATGCCGATTTATTATTGGAAGATGTTAAAATTCGTGAATTCTTATTCGCTGAATTAAAAGCAGCGTCCGTTTCAAGAATTGAAATCGAACGTTCTAAAAACCGTGTTGAAATCATGATCCGTACAGCTCGTCCTGGTGTGATCATTGGAACAAATGGTGAAAATATTGAAAACCTGAAAAAGAAATTAGAAAAATTAACAGGTGGAAAAAACATTTTCTTAAAAGTTTTAGAAATCGCAAACCCAGATTTGGATGCTAAATTGGTAGCTCGTAGTATTGCTGATCAGTTGGAACAGCGTGCAAGCTTCCGTACAGCACAGAAAAAAGCAATTCAGAGAACAATGCGTGCTGGAGCTAAAGGAATCAAAACAGCTGTTTCTGGACGTTTAGGTGGAGCTGATATGGCTCGTACAGAAGGATACAGTGAAGGTGTTGTTCCTTTGCATACTTTACGTGCTGACATTGATTATGCTTGGGAAGAAGCACATACAACTTACGGTCGTCTAGGAGTTAAAGTTTGGATTTGCCGTGGTGAAGTATTGCCAGGACAGATGGTTCAGGAACCAGAAGCTCCAAAAAACAATATGAACGACAGACGTCGTAACCGTCGCGGAAACCGTGGTGGAAACAGAAATAACAGAAGAGACAACGCTGCAGCAAGTGCTCCAAAAGCTGAAGGAGGTAACTAATTATGTTAATGCCTAAGAGAACAAAATATAGAAGACCTCACCGTTTAAGCTACGAAGGACGTGCAAAAGCAGGTCGTGATGTATCTTTTGGTGAATATGGTCTAATGGCTGATACTGGTGCTTATATCAGCAACCGTCAGATTGAGGCCGCTCGTATTGCCATGACACGTTATATGAAACGTGGTGGTAAAGTTTGGATTCGTATCTTCCCTCACATGGCAAGAACGAAAAAACCATTAGAAGTACGTATGGGTTCTGGTAAAGGTGCTCCAGAAGGATGGGTAGCAGTAGTTAAACCAGGACGTGTTATGTTCGAAATCGCTGGAGTTTCTGAAGAAGTAGCACGCGAAGCATTCCGTTTAGCTTCTCACAAATTGCCAGTAAAAACAAAATTTGTTGTTAGAAAAGGAGAGGAGTAATTTATGACAGCGAAAGAGATCAGAGAAAAAAGCAATAGCGAAATCCTACAAGAGATCGAAACGCTTAAAGATGAACTTTTTAATCTTCGTTTCCAACAAGCAACTGGACAGTTGACAAACACTGCTCGTATGAAAACAGTGAAAAAGGATATTGCCCGTATGAAAACCGTATTGACTGAGCGTGAGCTTAGCAATCAGGATTAAGGAGGATCACTAAGCTATGGAAAGATCTAACCGTAAAGTATATCGTGGAACAGTTGTTTCCGATAAAATGGATAAAACTATTACTGTAGTAGTAGAAACTAAGAAAACACATCCATTATATGGAAAACGTGTAAATTATTCTAAAAAATTCAAAGCTCATGACGAAAATAACGAAGCTAGAATCGGAGATAGAGTAGAAATTATGGAAACTCGTCCATTATCTGCAACTAAACGCTTCCGCTTAGTGAAAATCGTTGAGAAAGCTGTACAGCTGTAGACGCTAGGAGGTAGACATTCATGATCCAGAATGAAAGTAGATTACGCGTCGCTGATAACACTGGTGCCAAAGAAGTTTTGGTTATCCGTTGTTTAGGTGGTAGCGTTCGTAAGTTTTCAAACATCGGGGATATCGTTGTCTGTGCTGTAAAACAGGCTGCTCCTGGTGGAACTGTTAAAAAAGGTGATGTTGTTAAAGGTGTAATCGTACGTACAAAACGTGGAGTACGCCGTGAAAACGGAACATACATCAAATTTGATGACAATGCAGTTGTTCTTATCAAGGATGACAAAACACCACGTGGAACTCGTATTTTTGGACCAGTGGCAAGAGAACTTCGTGACAAAGACTTTATGAAAATTGTGTCTTTGGCACCAGAAGTATTATAAGGAGGTGTCTTTGTGAAAATCAAAAAAGGTGATAAAGTTCAGGTTATTACAGGTGCTTACAAGGGCACTATCGCTGAAGTAATTAAAGTTTTCCCTAAAGAAAACAAAGTTATCGTTGAAGGAGTTAACATGGTGAAAAAACACCTAAAACCTACTCAGGCTAATCCTGATGGAGGAATTGTTGAAAAAGAAGCTCCTATTCATGTATCTAACGTAATGGCTTACGATGCAAAAGCTAAGAAAGCTAGCCGTATCGGATTCGAAATTAAAGAAGACAAAAAAGGCAATAAAACAAAAGTTCGCGTCTACAAAAAAACTGGCGCTGAAGTTAAGTAAGGAGGTTATAAAGGATGAACCGCCTAAATCAAAAATACAATGAGGTTGTAGTACCTAACTTGATGAAAAAATTTAACTATAAATCAGTTATGGAAGTACCTTACGTAGATAAAATTGTTATCAATATGGGTATTGGTGAAGCTATTTCTAACCCAAAAGTATTAGATGATGCAGTTGCTGAATTAGCACAGATTACTGGACAGGCTCCAGTAGTAACAAAAGCTAAAAAATCAATCGCAAACTTTAAAGTTCGTGAAGGAATGCCTATCGGATGTAAAGTTACTTTGCGTAAAGAAAAAATGTATGATTTCTTAGATAAATTAATGAACATCTCTTTACCACGTGTTCGTGACTTCCGTGGTGTTTCAGATACATCTTTTGATGGTCGTGGAAACTATACTTTGGGTATCAAAGAACAGCTGATTTTCCCAGAAATCAATTACGATAAAGTAAATAAAGTACGTGGTATGGATATCGTAGTTGTTACAACTGCAAAAACAAACGAAGAAGCTAAGGCATTACTAGAAGAATTAGGTATGCCTTTCAAGAAATAGGAGGACTTGAAATATGGCAAAGAAAGCAATGATTAATAAATCAAAACGTCCTCAAAAGTTCAAAGTGCGTGAGTACACACGTTGTGAACGTTGTGGCCGTCCTCACTCAGTTTTACGTAAATACAAACTATGCCGTATTTGCTTCCGTGAACTTGCTTATAAAGGGCAGATTCCGGGTGTAAAAAAGGCAAGCTGGTAAGATAGGAGGAATAAAGTCATGATGATAATGACAGATCCGATTGCAGATATGCTTACTAGAATTCGTAACGCAGTTCAGGCTCGTCACGATGTTGTAGAAGTTCCTGCAAACAAAGAAAAAATTGAAATTGCAAAAATTTTAAAAGAAGAAGGATTCATCACAGATTACAAAGTAGAGGGTGAAGTTAAGAAAACTATTACTATTACTTTGAAATATGGTCCAAATAATGAAAAAGTAATCAATGGATTGAGAAGAATTTCAAAACCAGGATTAAGAGCTTATGCTAAAGTTGATTCAATTCCTCGTGTATTGAATGGTCTTGGTATTGCTATTATCTCTACATCTCATGGATTAATGACAGATAAAGAAGCTAAAGCTAAACACGTTGGTGGCGAAGTTATCGCTTACGTGTGGTAGTATAAAGCTATAACGGAGGTAAGGAAATGTCACGTATCGGTAATAAAGCGATTACCATTCCTGCTGGTGTTGAAGTTACTATCGCTAGCGGGAATGAGGTGACTGTTAAAGGGCCTAAAGGAACTTTAACTCGTCAGTTCAATTCTGATTTAGGTATCAAAATTGAAGAAAATATTTTAACTGTTACTCGTCCTAATGAAGAGAAACATACAAAACAGTTGCACGGAACAACTCGTGCATTATTAGCTAACATGGTAGAAGGTGTAAGCGAAGGCTTCACTAAAGAACTTGAACTAGTTGGTATTGGGTTCCGTGCTGCAGTTAGTGGTAAAAAACTAACATTAAATGTTGGTTACTCTCACCCAGTTGAATTTGCTGTTGAAGAAGGAATCAGTGTTGAATGTCCATCAGCTACTGAAATTAAAGTATCTGGTATTGACAAACAGCGTGTTGGTGAATTCGCTGCAAATGTTCGTGCTGTAAGAAAACCAGAACCTTACAAAGGAAAAGGTATTCGCTATAAAGGTGAATATGTTCGTCGTAAGGAAGGTAAAACAGCAGGTAAGAAATAGTGGGAAAGGAGAAATTGAACAATGCTTAAGAAAGTATCTAGAAATGATGAGCGTTTACGCCGTCACGTACGTGTTCGTACCAAAATCAGTGGTACTCCTGAATGTCCCCGCCTGAACGTTTTCCGTTCAAACAGCCACATTCACGCGCAGATCATTGATGACGTTAATGGAAACACATTAGTTTCAGCTAGCTCAGTTGAATTGAAACTTGAAAATGGTGGAAATGTAGAAGCTGCTAAAACAGTTGGAACAGAAATTGCAAAACGCGCAATTGAAAAAAATATTACAAATGTAGTATTCGACCGTGGTGGATATGTTTACACAGGTCGTGTAAAAGCATTAGCTGATGCGGCTAGAGAAGCCGGACTGAAATTTTAGGAGGTTATGCGAATGGAACGTAAACCAAGAAGAGACCGCGAACGCGAAAAGGAATTCGAAGAACGCGTAGTTGCCATCAACCGTGTAACAAAAGTAGTTAAAGGTGGACGTCGTTTCCGTTTTGCTGCTTTAGTTGTTATCGGTGATAAAAAAGGACGTGTTGGATTCGGTACAGGAAAAGCTAACGAGGTTCCTGATGCTATTAAAAAAGCAATTGAAGATGCTAAGAAAAACGTATTTACAGTACCTGTTGTAGGAACTACTATTCCTCATGAAATTACTGGTACATACGGTGCAGGTCAGGTATTCCTTCGTCCTGCTTCAGAAGGTACTGGAGTTATCGCAGGTGGAGCAATTCGTGATGTATTAGAATTAGCTGGTATTAATGATATCCTTTCTAAATGTTTAGGAAGTCGTACTCCAATTAATATGGTACGTGCAACAATGACAGCTTTAAAAGAATTAAAAACAATCGAAGAAGTTGCTCAGCTCCGTGGTAAAAAACCAGAAGAAATTCGCGGTTAACAGGAGGAATTTGACATGAAATTACATGAAATGAAATATACAGAAGGTGCACGTAAAGCTTCTTATCGAGTTGGACGTGGACATGGTTCTGGTAATGGGAAAACTGCTGGTAAAGGACATAAAGGACAAAACGCAAGATCAGGTGGAGGCGTTCGACTTGGTTTTGAAGGTGGTCAGACTCCTTTAGCTAGACGTTTACCTAAACGTGGATTTACAAACTTTACACGTAAAGAATATGCAATCGTTAATGTTGCTTCTTTAAATCGTTTTGAAGATGGAACTGAAGTAACTCCAGAATTACTAATCGAATGTGGATTAGTAAAAAAAGAATTGGATGGTATTAAAGTATTGGGTGAAGGTGCATTAGAGAAAAAATTAACAGTAAAAGCTAATAAATTCTCTAAATCAGCTTTAGCTACAATTGAGCAGGCAGGCGGAAAAGCAGAGGTTATCTAATATGCTAAAAACGATTATCAGCATGTTTAAGAGTAAAGATATCCGTAATCGAATACTCTTTACTCTCGCCATGTTGTTTATCTTCCGTTTTGGCGCAGCAATCACCGTACCAGGAGTTGACATTTCAACAATGACAAATGCTAAGAGCAATAGTTTATTTGAAATGATCAACCTCCTTGGTGGGGGTGGTCTTGAACAGTTATCTGTTTTTGCTCTAGGTGTAGGCCCTTACATTACAGCTTCCATTATTATCCAGTTATTGTCAATGGATGTTATTCCAGCATTAACTGAATTAGCAAAAGGTGGGGCTACAGGAAAAAAACAGATAGATAAATATACGCGATACCTGGCAGTAGTTTTAGGCTTCTTCCAGGCTTCAACGCTAATATACGGATTCTCCCGTGCATACCCTGGACTTCTAGTTGAGGGAGATGGATGGGCTTCCATTTTGTATATTTCAACTGTTCTAACTGGTGGTAGTATGTTCCTTTTATGGATTGGAGATCGTATTTCTATGAAAGGAATTGGAAATGGTATTTCTATGATTATTGCCGCTGGTATTATTGCTAGATTGCCGCATCAAATGATTACAGCATGGGAGACTGTTGTAGATACATCTAGTAGTTCAGCAACTTTCAATGGTATCCTTGGTTTTGCAGGGTATATTTTATGTTATCTACTAATCATCGTTTTTGTAGTATTTATGCAGACTGCTGAAAGAAAAATTCCAATTCAATATACTTCAAGTACTGTTACTACTAGAAAGAAAGATATGACATATTTACCTTTGAAAATAAATTCAGCAAGTGTAATCCCAGTCATTTTCGCTTCTTCTCTGATGGTAGCACCACTGTCTATTGTTAAAATGATTACTTCAGCTGACTGGGTAAATACACTAGAATATTTTTTAGGATTACAGACACCGGTGAGTTTAGTGATTTATGTTGTTTTAACAATATTATTTACTTTCTTCTATACACAGATGCAAGTAGATCCATCAAAGATTGCTGAAAATTTAGGAAAATCTGGTACGTACATTCCAGGAATTCGTCCAGGTAGTGAAACTAAAGAATATATAAATAAAGTACTAAACAGAATTACTGTTTTAGGTGCACTTGGCCTGGCATTTATTGCTGTATTGCCTCATGCGCTTCCATTGTTTACCTCTCTACCAGCATCTATGGGGATTGGTGGAACGGGAATTATTATCGTTGTTGGGGTTGCAATGGAAACCGTAAAACAAATTCAAGGACGTATGACACAGAAATCTTATCGTGGGTTTCTTCAGCGATAGAGGTGAATAAAAATGAATATTCTTATTATGGGAGGACCTGGTGCTGGAAAAGGCACTATGTCAGCAAGAATTGTTGAAAAATTTAATGTTAATCATATTTCAACAGGAGATATATTCCGCAGTGAAATTGGAAATGGTACAGCTTTGGGGTTAGAAGCAAAAAGCTATATGGATAAAGGTTTACTAGTTCCTGATGAATTGGTTAACAATATGGTTAAAAGTTATTTAGAAAATCTAGAAGATAAGAAGAACGGATACTTGCTAGATGGATACCCAAGAACACTGGATCAGGCAAAAGCTTTTGATGCTTTAGCAGGGGATAGTGACCTTGCAATTGATAAAGTCATCGCAATGGAGATTGATTTTGATGTTTTAGCAGGTCGAATTACCGGTCGTCGAATCTGTAAAGATTGTGGAGAAATCTATCATATAGAATCTAAACCTTCTAAATTAGAAGGAAAATGTGATAAATGTGGTGGAGAACTTTACCAGCGTAAAGACGATACTGTTGAAAGTTTGACAGTACGATTGGATGAATACAGTAAACAGACTGCTCCAGTTCTGGATTACTATGCAGAAAAGGGAATTGTTAATAAAATCAATGCTGATCAACCAATTGAAAGCGTCTGGAGCGATGTCCTGAAAGCATTGGAGGACTAAAATGGTCAAATCCAAGTCTATTCAGGAGTTGACATATATGAAAAAAGCAGGTATAATTGTTGCGCTTGCACATCGTGCAGCGCAATCAGTTATACATCCTGGAATAAAAACCAAAGAGATAAATGAAATTGTTGAAAAAACAATTATTGAGAATGGCGGTTATCCGTCTTTTAAAGGTTTATATGGTTTTCCAGCTGCAGCTTGTATATCTGTAAATTCTGTTATAGTACATGGTATTCCTGATAATACAGTACTAAAAGACGGAGACATTGTTTCAGTAGATATCGGTGCCTGTTATAAAGGGTATCATGGAGACTCGGCATGGACATATGCTGTTGGAAATGTAGATGAGCAGACAAAACGACTCATGTACATTGGAGAAAAATCTTTATATGAAGGTTTAAAAATGGCAAAGGTCGGGAATCATTTAACTGATATTTCTCATGCTATCGGAGAATATGTTTTTCAACATGGTTATTCGTTGCCAAGAGATTATGCAGGTCATGGCATTGGAACTTCTGTCCATGAAGATCCGACAGTTCCAAATTTTGGTCCGGCAGGTCATGGAATCATTCTTAAAGAAGGTATGACTTTTGCGATTGAGCCTATGGTTCTAGCAGGAAGACCGCAAACACGATTGTTAAAGGATGGATGGGGTGTTGGCACTAGAGATGGTAAAAATGGTGTACACTTCGAACATACAATCGTAATTACAAAAGATGGGTATGAAATACTCACAAAAGTTTAAAGAGGAGGAACACTCAAATAATGGGTAAGCAAGATGTTATTGAAATTGACGGGGTTGTTACAGATACTCTGCCAAATGCAATGTTTAAAGTGAAATTGCCAAATGGACACGAAATACTGGCTCACGTTTCTGGTAAAATCCGCATGCACTACATCCGCATTTTACCAGGGGATCGTGTTACTGTAGAAATTTCACCTTATGATTTAACACGTGGGCGAATTACATTCCGACACAAATAAGTCGGTAATAAGGAGGAAAACGCATGAAAGTAAGACCATCTGTCAAACCAATATGCGATAAGTGCCGCATTATCAAACGTAAAGGCCGTATCATGGTTATTTGCGAAAATCCAAAACACAAACAAAGACAAGGAAACTAATGGAGGTGTAATGTAAAATGGCTCGTATTGCAGGTGTTGATTTACCACGCGATAAGCGCGTTGTAGTATCATTAACTTATATTTATGGAATTGGCCGCCCAACTGCGGAAAAAATTCTAGCAAAAACAGGAATTAGCGAAGATATTCGTGTAAAAGATTTAACTGACGAACAGGTTAACGCAATTCGTACAGAAATTGACGCAATCAAAGTTGAAGGTGATTTGCGTCGTGAAGTAGCGTTAAATATCAAACGTTTAATGGAAATTGGATGCTATCGTGGGATCCGTCACCGTAAAGGATTACCGGTTCGCGGTCAGCGTACTAAAACAAATGCTCGTACACGTAAAGGTCCAGTTCGTACAGTAGCAAACAAAAAGAAATAGGACGATAGGAGGAAGTAAATAATGGCAAAAAATGTAAAAGCGGGCGCTCGTAAACGCAAGGCACGTAAGAATATTGCTCGTGGATGTGCGCACATTCACTCAACTTTTAATAATACCATCGTTACTATTACTGACGAAAGTGGAAACGCAGTAGCTTGGTCTAGCGCTGGTGCATTAGGGTTCAAAGGTTCTCGTAAATCTACTCCATTTGCTGCTCAGATGGCTGGAGAAGCTGCAGGTAAAGCTGCAATAGAAAATGGTATGAAGACGGTATCTGTAAACGTTAAAGGTCCAGGACCTGGACGTGAAGCAGCTGTAAGAGCATTACAGGTTGCGGGATTAGAAATTACAATGATTAATGATGTAACTCCAATTCCACACAACGGTTGTCGTCCACCTAAACGACCACGTGGTTAATAGATAGCGTAAGTGAGGAGGTATAATATGCAAAAATTCGAACGTGCACATTTTGAAGTAAAAGAATACAGTGATTCAGAACATTACGGTAAGTTTGTATTTGGACCTTTGGAAAGAGGGTTTGGATATACTATTGGGAATGCACTAAGACGTGTTTTGCTCTCCTCTTTACCGGGAGCTGCCGTATTCTCAATTAAGGTTGATGGAGTGTACCATGAGTTCACTTCTATTCCAGGAATTGTTGAAGACGTTACGGCAATGATTTTAAATATTAAAACTCTGGTAATGAAAATTCAAGATGATGAAATTTATACATTAAGAATTTCAAAACAGGGTCCAGGCGAAGTAACAGGTGCTGATATTATTTGCCCAGAAGGTGTAGAAGTGTTAAGTAAAGATTTACACATTTGTACATTGGAAGAAGGCGGAGTTTTGGAAATGGAACTGCAAGCACGCATTGGGCGTGGTTACGTAAGTGCTGATACTAATAAACAGTTATATCAGACACCTAATCAGCCTTTAGGAATCATTTATACAGATTCTATTTATACTCCAATTGAAAAAGTATCATATAGTGTAGATCCAACTCGTGTTGGTCAGGATGCACACTATGATAAAGTTACTTTGGAGGTATGGACTGATTCTTCAATTAGTCCTGCAGAATCCATCGCATTATCTTCTAAGATTTTAATTGATCATTTAGAATTGTTAACAAGTGTTGACGAAGCTGTAAATGATATGGAATCTTTAATGAAGGAAGCTCAAGGTGAAGTACAGAACAAAGGTCTTGTAATGATGATTGAAGATCTTGATCTTTCTGTTCGTTCATATAACTGTTTAAAACGTGCAGGTATTCAGACCGTAGAAGAGCTTACACAAAGAACTGAAGATGAAATGATGAGAGTTCGTAACTTAGGTAAGAAATCATTGAAAGAAGTTAAAGATAAAATTTATGATTTGGGCTTAAGCTTTAAATCATATGAATAGAAATACGAAGGAGGCTAATAACCAATGTGGAATCGTAAATTAGGACGTAAAGCTGACCACCGTAAAGCATTGCTACGTAACATGGCTACATCTGTAATTGCTTATGGTCAGATTGAAACTACAGAAATGAAAGCAAAAGAACTTCGTACTGTTGTAGATGAACTGATTACATTAGCAAAACGTGGTGATCTTCACGCACGTCGTCAGGCTGCAAGTTATGTACGTGATGTAGTAGTTAATGAAGCTACTGGGCAGACTGCTCTTCAGAAATTATTTGATGAAATTGGTCCAGCATATAAAGATCGTAATGGTGGATATACTAGAGTAATCAAAACTAGAGTACGTCGTGGTGATGCTGCTCCAATGGCAATCATTGAATTGGTTAAGTAATTTATAAAAGGCTGAATATCAGCCTTTTTTCTATTTATGAATTGAATCAATAAGAAAAAAATGGTACCATACACTAGATGAATTTTTCTTTAGGCAATATTACAAAATAAAGGATAAGGTGAATATACATGACATTGATTGAAGAAATGGAAGCATATGCAAAAGATTTTGATGTTCCTATTATGCAAAAAGAAGGAATTGATTTTATGTGCAACTTTATAAATGAAAATAAGATTACTTCTATTTTAGAAATTGGAAGTGCAATAGGGTATTCAGCTATTCGTATGGCACAGTTAAATAAGAATATTCATATTACTACGATAGAGCGTGATGAAGAACGATATAAAAAGGCAGTGGATTACATTCAACGCAGTGGATTAGAAAAACAAATAAATATAATCTATGGAGATGCATTAGAAACGGTAGTTAATGGTAGTTATGATATGATTTTCATAGATGCTGCGAAAGCTCAATATATACGTTTTTTTGAAAGATATGAAGGTTATTTAAAAAAAGATGGATATATTATAACAGATAATTTAAAATTTCATGGTTTCGTAGAACACAAGGAATTAGTAAAAAATAGAAACTTAAGACAGTTAGTTGGTAAAATTCAACGTTTTGTTGACTATTTGAAGAATAGAGAAGATTTTGATACTACTTTTTATGAGTTTGGTGATGGTGTCGGAATAAGCAGAAAAAAATAAGATTCTTTCTTGTATTATTTATTTCGTTTTGTGATACAATAATATAAAGAAAGTGGTGATGTAAATGAAAAAAATAATTCCAGCTTTAGCAGTTCTTGGAGGAGTTGCTGCTTTTGCAGTATACAAGCTAAAAAAAGAAGAGAAGAAGCATGTTGTTGATTTAGACCAGGGACTTCTTTATGATGAAGAAAACGAAGATGATATTTTAGAGAACAGCTTTAAAAAAGCAGAAACTGAAGTTCAAGATTTACCAGAACATAATGATACTATAACAATGGATAATGAGTATCCTAGTTTAACAAGTACTGAAGTTGAAAATTTAAAAAATGAATATAATACAAAAGTTGAAGAATTAGCGAGTGAAGGCGATATCCTTACAAAGGAAAGACCAGTTCGTCATAATGTATGTTTTTATAACGAAGTAGACTTAGAACATTTTAAAAAAGAAGTAATTAATCGTGGATTTGTTATTTCTACCGGAGAAGAGCCTTTAAATTTGGTTGTTTTACATATATCTCCTATAAATACAGAAAAACTTGTAGATAATATTTTATATTTAGCAAGTCGAGCAAAAGAAAATAAGGGAACTTATAAAAACTGGGAAACAAAAGTTATTTATGGATAATCGGGGATAATTATCTCCGATTTTTTCTGAAAATTGAAAAAATAAGAAAAAGTGTTATACTAAACCATGATATAAAAGAAAGAAGGAATTTTAATGACGAAAATAGATATTATTTCAGGGTTTTTGGGCGCTGGAAAAACAACGTTGATCAAAAAATTATTGCAGGAAGCTCTGCAGAATGAAAAACTAGTATTAATCGAGAATGAATTTGGAGAAATTGGAATTGATGGTGGATTCTTGAAAGATGCAGGTATTGAAATAAAAGAAATGAATTCTGGTTGTATTTGTTGTTCTTTGGTAGGAGATTTTTCAGAGGCTTTAAAAAAAGTTCTAGAAACATATTCTCCAGATCGTATCATAATTGAACCAAGTGGTGTAGGTAAATTGTCTGATGTAGTGAAAGCAGTAAAAGGTGTAGCAGATACAACACTAGAAATTAATAGTATTACAACGGTTGTAGATGCACAAAAATGTAACATGTATATGAAAAACTTTGGAGAATTTTTTAATAACCAAATCGAATATGCGAAAACAATTGTATTAAGTCGAAGCCAAAAATTATCAGATGAAAATTTACATGAAGTAGTTCATGAATTAAAAGAACATAATGGTGCTGCTCATATCATTACAACAGAGTGGGATAAACTAGATGGTAAAGAAATTTTAAATGTCATGGAAAATCAAGGCAACTTGGAATATGAACTTTTGCAGGAAAGTGAAGTTTGTCCAGAGTGTGGTCATGTTCATAACCATGATGAACATCATCATACTCATGAACATTGTGAATGTCATCATGACCATGAAGAACATGATGGACATGCATGTGATTGTAACCATGAGCATCATCATAAGCATAGCTGTGGATGTACACATGAACATCATCACCATGCGGATGAAGTATTTACAAGTGTTGGAATGGAAACTGTTCAACACTATGATAAAGAAGAACTTGAAAGTATTTTAAAACAATTATCAGAAAGCGATGAATATGGAACAATATTACGTGCAAAAGGAATGTTAGAAGATAAAGAGGGAAAATGGATGTATTTTGATTTGGTACCTCATGAATATGAAATTCGTGAAGGACAGCCTACATATACAGGACGTTTTTGTATAATCGGATCAAAATTACAAGAAGAAAAACTAAAAGAACTTTTTAAGATGTAGGAGGAATATACAATGACAGTACCTGTATATCTGTTTACTGGTTTCTTAGAGAGTGGAAAAACTTCTTTAATAAAAGATACTCTTTTAGATGAAGGGTTTAATACCGGTGAAAAAACGTTATTATTTGTCTGTGAAGAAGGTGTAGAAAGCTACGATGAGGAATTTCAGAAAAAGACAAACACTTCAATTGTAATAGTTGAAGCTAAGGAAGATTTAACATATGAATTCATGAAGAAATGTGACAGTATGATAGAACCAGAAAGAGTCATGATTGAATTTAATGGAATGTGGAATGTAACAGAATTTTTAGATACGCTAGATTTCCCATTTGACTGGCTTTTAGTTCAAATTCTATCAACTGTTGATGCTTCTTCATTTGAACTTTATTTATCAAATATGCGATCTATCATGAATTCACAGCTGCAGCATTCTGAAACTATTATTTTCAATCGCTGTGATGAGAATACAAAGAAACTATATTTAAGAAATAATATTAAGGCTGTTAACAAAGGAGCACAATTAATTTACGAAACAAAAGATGGTCAAATCGTTGATTTGAAAGAAGACGAATTACCGTTTGACAAACAAGCAAAGGAATTAGTGATTTCTGATGATGACTATGGATTATGGTATATGGATGCTATGGAACATCCTGAAGATTACGATGATAAAGAAATAACAATGAAAGGTAAAGTTATCAGCACTCATGTGGATGGAATGCAGAATGTATTCGTATTTGGACGTTATGCGATGGTTTGCTGTGCTGATGATACTTCTTTGATTGGATTATTATGTCATTTTGAACAAGCATCAAAGTTGCTTCCAAAAGAATGGATAGAAATGAACGCCGTTATTAAAGTTGAATTTGATGATGAATATAATGGCTATGTTCCAGTAATGTATGTGAAAAGAGTAAAAACAACAGAACCATTAGAAGATGAGTATGTGTACTTTACTTAAATAACTAAAAATTAAATCGTTGAAAAGAGTGGCAAATAAAGATATGTCATTCTTTTTATTGTTAATTGGTAATTTTATACAAATGTAAATTACTTGTAATGTCCAGTATCTTTATGTATCATATAAACTAATAAAGTTTAGGTAGGTGTTCATATGGAAAATACTTTTTTAACTCAGTTTATTTCAATCAGTAACATAGAAACAATTATATTCTTATTTGTTTTTATAGGCATATCCCTTATATTAAAAAATATGGCTAAAAAGAAAATTAGTTTTTCAACACGTGTATTATTTGCGACAGTTGCCGGGCTTATTATAGGGTTTGTGATACAGGCGGTGTCTGGATTTGTAAATGATCCATCAAGTGTTTCTTTTGTCAGAGAAACAACCTTATGGTATGGATTGATAGGAAATGGATTTGTTGGCTTTATTCGTATGCTGGTGATTCCTCTTGTCATGGTTTCTATTATTCATGTTATTTTACATATGGAAGAAGGAACACACGTAAAAAAACTAGTGCAAAGAGGAATCCTAACAACGATGGGAATGGTTGCTGTTGCGGCCATCATAGGACTATTATTTGGAATATTATTCCATATAGGTGGAGATGCAAATGCAATACAGCAGGAAAGTGCGAGCGCAAAAGAAATTGTTCCTGTTGTAACCACTCTGCTAAATTTAATACCTGCAAATCCTATAGAAGCTATGATACAAAATAACATTGTAGGAATTGTGATTTTCTCTACTTTTATTGGTCTTGCGGCAAGAAAGATGCAGAAAAAATATCCAGATATTTTAAGTAGCTTTATTCATTTAATCGATGCTTTGCATAAGATTGTTATTAGTATGGCACTGATGGTAATAAAAGCTATGCCATATGCAGTCTTAGCATTACTTGCTAATACGATTGCACAGCGTGGAATAAGCAGCATTATTGAAGTGGGAAAATTTATTATTTTAATTTATGTTTCTTGTGGAGTTATGATGGTCGTACAGTTATGTATGCTAGCTATATATAAAGTGAATCCACTTATTTATCTAAAGAAAAGCTTTTCCACTTTGTTATTGGCATTTACATCACGTTCTAGTTTAGGAGTATTACCTGCTACTATCGAAGTATTAGAAAAAGAGATGGGGGTTTCTTCAGGTACAGCTAATTTTGTTGCCAGTTTTGGTACAACAGCGGGAATGCAGGGCTGTGCTGGAATCTTTCCAGCATTACTAATTGTTTATGTAGCAAATACAACTGGAATGACCATTGATTTTAGTTTCTTTTTAATGGCAGTACTAGTTATTACGATTGGCTCCATAGGTATTGCAGGAATACCAGGTACTAGTACTATGGCTGCATCGGTTGGCTTATCTGGTACAGGATTAGGGGGATACTTTTCTTTCATTACTCCAATACTAGCGATTGATCCAATTATCGATATGGTAAGAACGATGTTAAATGTAAGCGGCTCTATGACAAATGCAATTTTAGTTGATCGTCAGCTGGGTCTTATGAATATGGAAATATATCATAATAAGACAATTGATTTAGAAAAAGCAGATGATTAAAGTTATAAGACTGTATAGATAGCAGAAGGGAATTGCTGTCTATACAGTCTTTCTTTTTCAAGAGTATATAGGAATAGACTTGACAGAAGATAAACATAGATATATTATTTAGCAGGCTAATAGTTAGTAAGCTAAATAATAGGAGTGATGACCATGAAGATACCGTTTCATTTAATGATGTTTAAATCCTTTCATGCGCAAAGAAATGTACTGCGAAAAGGAATGAAGGAATTATCACCAGGACAGCCCAAAATATTACGTTATGTTGCAACGCATCAAAATTGCATGTTGAAAGATATAGCTTCTTCATGTGATGTAGAATGTGCAACAGTTTCAAAAATTTTAAATGCATTAGAAGAAAAAGAATTTCTTGAAAAGGAAATTTCTAAAAACAATAAAAGAGCATTATGTCTTCGTATCACAGAAAAAGGAGAAAAAGCTTTACAGCATTGGAATTCACACTGTGAAAAAGTAGAACAGCTTTCTTTACAAGGATTTAGTGAAAGAGAAAAAGAACAGTTTTATGATTATTTAAACCGTATGTATGAAAATTTAAGTGGAAAAGAAATGAATTAGGAGGGAGTTCCATGTTGAAGAGAATATGGCCATTTATGAGCCGGTATAAAAAATATTTGTTTATGAGCTGTTTATGCGTTATGGTAGAAACGGTATTTGAACTTGTCATTCCTATGTTGATGGCAGATATCATTGATGTAGGTGTTGCCAATAGGGATACACATTATATCTTTATACGCGGTATATTGATGATTGCCTGTGCTTTTTTTGCACTTCTGTTAGGAGTATTCTATGCAAAATACGCAGCTATGGCAGGGCAGGGATTTGCGGCAGAATTAAGGAAAGCAGAATTTAGAAAAGTTCAAAGTTTTTCTTTTTCAAATATGGATCATTTTTCTACATCAAGTTTAATTACACGTTTAACAAGTGATGTTACCATATTACAAACTGCAGTATCCAATGGGATTCGACCAATCGTACGCTCACCCGTCATGCTTATTACCGCGTTGTTTTTAACATTTTCCATCAATGCGAAATTAACGATTGTATTCCTGATTGCGATACCGGTTTTAGGAATAAGCTTATTTTTGATAGTGAAAAAAGTAGGTCCATTGTATCGTTTGATGCAGACATCTGTTGATCGAGTAAATACGATTGTACAGGAAAACTTAAATGCGATAAGAGTTGTGAAATCCTATGTAAGAGGAGATTATGAACAAGAGAAGTTTGAAAAGGTGAATGCAGATCTTCGCTCTTCCAGTGAAAAGGCATTTCGAACTTCTGTATGGAATCTTCCAATGTTTCAATTTGTTATGTATACAACAATTATCTGTATACTCTGGTTTGGGGGAAATATGATTTTTGTTGGAACTATGAAAGTTGGGGAGCTAACAGGATTTTTAAGTTATGTTTTACAAATATTAAACTCTTTAATGATGATTTCCAATGTGTTTTTAATGTTGACTCGATCACTTGCAAGTTGTGAGCGAATCATTGAAATTTTTGATGAATCTATTGATATTTCTGAAAATGAAGAAAAACAGGCACAGGTGGAAAATGGAGACATTGTCTTTGATCATGTTTATTTTAAATATCAAGACAGTGCGAAAGAATATGTTTTACAGGATATTAATTTGCATATAAAAAAAGGAAGTACAGTTGGAATCTTAGGAGGATGTGGTTCCGCAAAAACAACTTTGGTACAGCTGATTCCTCGCTTATATGATGTAAGTGAAGGAGAGATTCGAATTGATGGAAAAAATGTAAAAGAATATCCATTACATCATCTAAGAGATGCGATTGGAATGGTCTTACAGAAAAATACTTTGTTTTCAGGAACAATTCGAGAAAATCTTTTATGGGGAAATGAGCAGGCAAGCCAAGAAGATTTAGATTGGGCATGCCATGTTGCCTGTGCAGATGAGTTTATAGAAAGCTTTCCAAACGGTTATGAGAATGATTTAGGTCAGGGAGGAGTAAATGTATCAGGTGGACAAAAACAGCGCTTATGTATTGCCAGAGCCTTATTAAAACATCCAAAGGTTTTAATCTTTGATGATTCAACCAGTGCGGTAGATACGCGTACAGAAGCAAAAATAAAAGAAGGATTAGCTTCTTTAAAAGATACAACCAAAATCATTATTGCACAGCGTGTAAGCAGTATTATGCATGCCGATCAAATTGTAATTTTAGATGATGGAAAAATACATGCGATAGGAACACATGAAGAATTGTTGAAGAAAGATTATGTTTATCAGGACATTTATACTTCACAGCTGGAAGGAGCTGGTTTATAATGGCAAAAGCTACAGGAAAAAAACCGCAGAATATGGCGAAAACATTACGAAAACTCATGAAATATATGGGGAATCATAAGTTCTCTTTATTGCTTGTAGGGATTCTTGTTATATGCAGTGCGGGGGCAAATTTATATGGTACTTATATGTTGCAGCCTATTATTGATGAATATATCGTACCAAAAGATTATGATGGTTTGGTATCTGTGATTTTATTTATGGCATTGATGTATGGTGCAGGGGTATGTGCTACAGCTATTTATAAACAGTTGATGACACATACAGCACAAAAGATTACACAGGAAATCCGCAGGGATTTATTTAAGAAAATGCAAAAACTTCCTTTGCGATTCTTTGACTCACAAACTCATGGAGATATTATGAGTCGATTTACCAATGATATCGATACTTTACAGGACGCTTTAAATAACTGTTTTGATAACCTTATTCAAAGTTTTACGATGATCATAGGTACACTAACAGCCATCTTTATCCTAAACTGGCAATTGTCTTTGCTGGTCATGATATTTATGATCATTATGTATTTTTTAATACAGTTTTACAGTAAACGCTCTAAATATTATTTCTCTCATCAGCAGGCAGCTATGGGTAAACTAAATGGTTTTATAGAAGAAATGGTGGAAGGAAGCAAGGTTGTAAAAGTATTTAACCATGAAGATATAAGTTTTAAAGAATTTGAAGAACGAAATGAAAGACTTCGTATAGCTGGGACAAAAGCTTTAACGTATTCTGGAAAGACGATACCTACGGTTGTCGCCATCTCTTATATCAATTATGCAGTTGTTGCCTGCATAGGTGGTTTTTTTGCGATAGCAGGAAAAATTCAGTTAGGTGCATTGGCATCTTATCTTGTTTATGTACGTCAAACTGCATTACCTATTAATCAGTTTACACAGCAGTTAAATTTTATTTTGGCAGCAATGGCTGGAGCTGAACGTATTTTTACAATGATGGATGAAAAAGAAGAAGTAGATGATGGAAAGGTAACATTAACAAGTGTGCGTCTTATGGAAGATGGAAGTTTAGAGGAATGCAAAGAGCATACAGGTCATTGGGCATGGCGTCATCCTCATGGAGACCAAATAGAACTTGTTCCTTTACAAGGGGATGTACGTTTTCATGATGTTGTTTTTGGTTATACTTCCAATGTAACCGTGTTAAAAGGAATTCATGTATATGCGAAACCGGGACAAAAAATTGCCTTTGTAGGTAGTACAGGAGCAGGAAAAACAACCATCACAAACTTAATCAATCGTTTTTATGATATTAAAAGTGGAAGTATTACCTATGATGGAATTGATGTAAAACTGATTCAGAAAGCAGATCTTCGTCATTCTATTTCTGTTGTTTTACAAGATACACAGTTATTTACGGGTACGATAGCGGATAATATCCGTTATGGAAATTTAGATGCAGATATGGAGCAAATCATAGAGGCAGCAAAATTAGCAAATGCACATAGCTTTATTAAACGTCTGCCGAATGGATATGATACGATGCTGGAAGGCAATGGCAGCAATCTATCACAAGGACAAAGACAATTGCTGGCAATTGCACGAGCTGCGGTTGCAGATCCTCCTGTTTTAATTTTAGATGAAGCAACTTCTTCTATAGATACTAGAACGGAAAAATTAATTGAGCAGGGAATGGATAAACTAATGGAAGGAAGAACGGTATTTGTCATTGCACATCGTCTTTCTACTGTACGTAATTCTGATGCGATCATGGTTTTGGATCATGGAGAAATCATAGAAAGAGGAAGCCATGAAGAACTTCTTCAACAAAAAGGAAGATACTATCAGTTATATACCGGACAGTTTGAACTAAGCTAGACAGTCGTTAGACTGTCTATTTTGATATCCGAAAAACATGAAAGAAAAAAAGAAAGAAATTAATTTTCCTACTTTGCATTCAAAATCTGTTATAATAAAAACGTAATAAATTCAAGAAGAAGGGATAAACATGATAGAAGAAATGCATAAACAGCAACTTATGGAATATGCAGAAGAAGTTTTACAGCCGCTTTTAGCTGAGGATATTGCGATTATGGATACGAAGACAAACGAAGATGGAGATACAAACATCTGGCTTGTTGAAATGGAAGATGGAGAGGAATACTGGCTTTTAGAAGGCGCATATCCTATGAATATATACAAAAAAAGTGGAATCTTAAATAATGCAGGGCGAGCATTTGAAGTACATTTGCAGTTTATTGAAAATATGGATAATAAAGAAGAAACAATGGATCGATTTCAAATGATAAATCTATAAAGTAAAGGATGGATAGTTATGAAAACAGCAATTTTAACAGATAGTGGATGTGGTTTAACACCACAGCAGGCAAAAGAATATGGAATCTATTTAGTACCATTGCAGGTTATAGATGAGAATGTATCCTATCAGGATGGCTTAGACATGACAACAGAAGATTTATATGAAAGATTGAGACAGCAGCACACTCCAAAAACAAGTATGCCAAATGGGGAATCTTTGGAAAAAGTTATGAAAGAAATACGGGAAGCAGGCTATGAAGATGTGGTTGGAGTTCCTTTGTCTTCTGGTTTAAGCAGCACAGGAAATGCAATGCGTATGGCTGCGGAAGAGGAAGGTTTAGGATTTGCCTTATTAGAAACATATACGACTTGTGATTTGCAGTTTCATAACGCTAAATTAGCGTTAGAATTTGCACAGCAGGGTTTATCAAAAGAAGATATCGTAAAAGAAGTAGAAAAGAAAGTAGTAAATAGTGCATCTTTGATCGTACCTAATGATATTCAGCATTTAAAACGCGGAGGACGCTTAACGCCAGTTGCGGCAGCTGCGGCAAACTTGTTGAAAATTAAACCGATATTAAAAATTGATCCATCAACAAATGGAAGAATAGATGTTATCGATAAAGTAAGGACAGAGAAAAAAGCAATTTCTAAAGTTGTGGATGATGTTTGTGATGTGATAAAAGATGCACAAGGAGATATTTTTGTTATTCATTCGGACTGTCTTTCAAAAGCAGAGGAAATTCAAGAAGAAATTCGTAAGCGATGTCCTAATGCAAATGTACACTGTAATCTTATATGTGCCGTTATTTCAGCACATACAGGACTTGATTGTATCGCAATTCAATACATGAAAAAGTAAGATATGGAAAGGGAGGAAGAATTGATGAAAGTATATGTAGCTGGAAGTTTGTTTAATGAAGCAGAAGTAGCACAGCGTAAAAAAGAAGGACAGCTTTTAAGAGAAAGATTTCCTTCTTTAGATATATTTAATCCCATTGATCAGCCATTTAATGAAAATAAAGCATCACTGCCTACACCACAGGAAATTTATGAAGCAGATACAAAAGCAGTGGAAGAATGTGATGTATTTATTGCGGATTTAACGAATGAAGATGCTGGGGTTATGGTAGAGTTAGGCATTGCGATTAAATCGAATACAAAAATTATTATTGGAATCAATAGTGATATTCGCTTAGCAGATGCGAATCGTTATGATATTCCTACTTATGGAATGAACCATTATGTATTAGGCGGTGTATTAAAACATGGTCATTTCGTTACATCATTTGCCCAGGCGATGGATGTGTTAGAGGAAGAATTAAAAAAATAAAAGAAATATTGGATAAAGCGAATCATATAGGCTGTATAACTAGCAAAGAAGGTTCGCTTTTTAAATGGGTCAAAACATAAAAGAGAATAAAAATAGAATTATATTTAAAGAGAAAATCAGGAATTATAGTTTCATATAAATCAATTTAGGAAATTTGCTTTGTTAATTAATAATTTAATTCTATAATAGATGATAAAACATTACAAAACCTTGAAAACAAAAAGATGTTCTTCATGAACAATTACGATATAATGAAGATATGTTAACAGTATATAAGATGTATATTTGTGCTAAAAAGTATAGAAATCAAAAGAAATTATTATTCATACTAAACACAAATAGTTTTTAATACTTATAGGATGTAAAACTAGTAAATTATGTTTTTATTACATAATTCATCTATATTTTTTATGCTAAGAAAGGCAGGATAGATTTTATGAAAAAAAACACTTTGTTAATTTTGATTACTGCATTTTATATTGCTTGTTTTATAGGTGTTATGTCATTGTTGAATGAAAAGAATTTACAAATAAAATTAGTATTTTTTGTTACATGTCTGTATTTTTACATATTTTCTAAGTTATTAAAACGAACAGGTAATGTATATTGGCTAGCTGGATTTGATTATGAAGATTATAAAAAAATGTCATTAGATGAACGTTTTGAAATATCATCTAAATATGCTAAAGATATTGCTGTTCCTAGTTGTATGTTTTGTATTTATCAACTTGTATCGCTTTATCTTCATATAAATACAATTATAGATGCTGTTATTTTTTTTATTTGTTTATTATTGATGTGCTTTCCTGTTGGTAAGAAAAAATCCCAAAATGATTAGCATAAAAACTTGATTTGTTGTATATTCTGTTAAATATACAGGTCTAAACAATATTTTCTATTGGGTTTTCTTTAAACCTTTAATGCTATCATTCTAGGAATTTTTGAATAAGTAATATTACTGCTTTTTTTTATTTTATTCAGCAGGTTCTAATGAATTTTATTGTTATTTGCATATTAAGTGATCTAAAATTCAAACGTTTAAATGATTATTTTTAACTATATTTTTTTTAGATTTCTTCACGAATATATAATGGTTCTTGAAAAGATACAGATAGACTATCTCTCACCATCATATAAATATCTTGTTTCATTTTTCCATGCAAGGATACAGTAGAGTCCATATCTAAAAGAACTTTTCGCTGTTCTAAATGAAAATGAGCTAACATAGAATGCAGGGTTTCCATACTATCATAAACACATTCACTTATATGTATCTCATTATCTGTTTCTTTTGATAGAAAATATCCTTTGCATACACCATTTTCTTCATAGGAAAGGAAAGTATAGTCCCATAATGACATATAGGCTTTCTGTTCTTCATACCATTGTTCCTCACGAATACGATATCCATTTTTGTTGCTTGTAAAGTTTTGATACGCGGATAACAAGTCTTTATTAACAGGATTTGTATTCCATGCACCATTGCATTTTACATAGGCATTTTTATCTAGTTTCCAGGTATAACGGGTATATTGTTCATGGAAACCAAAACTTCTATATAAATCCCAGTTATAAGCTTGTATAAGCTGGATATGATCTGGAAATAGCGATAAAACATGATTTAACAGCAATCGCATATATCCGCATCCTTCATGTTTAGAAGATGTAGCAATACCAAAAAACAACACAGCAGTATATCCTTTATTTTCAAGTGATATCTTCATTTTACGAACTTGAAGCATACATAAAAGTTCATCATTGGAATGTAAGATCCAGCAATTTTCTTTCTTGTACAAATTTTGGAAATAGTATTCACAGCTTTCTTCGCTCTCTTCTTTAAATTGTTCTATCCATAACTGTTTTATTTGTGGAAGCCATGTATCATTTGCCTGCTGAAGCTGAAGAGAAGATTGATGTGCTGTGAACTTTTTTACTTTATAGATAGGATGCATATTCGTTTTGGCTTTTCGAAGTTCCTCTAATCCCATATCTTCTTCACGATTGATATATAAAACATCACTTTCTAAAGTTTCTAAAAAGTGTTTTAATATTGCGACATACAAGCCGCGAATCTCACTGTTTGCCTTTTCTATATGAATCTGAATCGTATCTTTAGATAAATAAGAGGCAATCAAGAAGGCTTCCAGCTGTCCATCGATATAGATACATCCTCCTCGTAAAGAAAGTTTCTCATAATTCGACAATAAGAGTTTCATTCCTTTTTCTTCTGCCTGAATACTGTCAAATTCCTGCTCTTTTTTTCTTTCCTGCCATTTCTTTAAAAAAGCATAAATGGCCTCATGGTCACTTTCTTCTATTGGCTTATATTGCATACGATGTTCATATGTAGAAAGAAAAGCACGATAATGATTTCTTCGTTTTTGCATTTTTTTACCAGCTAAAGATTCCTGCTGAAAACGATCGTATATATAATCCTGTGCATCAATTACATTTTCAATCATAAACTGTAAAGGATATTCTTCTAAGATCCAGTCTCTAAATTCTTTGACTAGTGCACAAATAGAGAATGGAATATGCTGTTCTTTACTTATACGCATCATCGCTTCCATAGCATCTTTTCGATATTCTTTTTTACAATGTGGGGCAAGCCATAAGATACCTTTTTCATCTTTGCTGCAGATAAGAGCATAGGTATCTGTGGTTTCAAAATACATATGATAAAGGTTATTCCACATCAATAAAGTAACGATGTTAGAATTGTATTCTTTATAGTTTGCAATCTCTAAATAGGGTAATAATTCTTTATAATTTTCAAGAGTTAATGGTTTCATAATATCTCACTTTCTATTTCGGCTTCATTATAGTATTGTACCCAGAAAATAACAAGTCGTTTGAATTTTTAGAAAAATTATATATAAGTTTCAGGTATGGATTCATGAAAGATTATTCTATTTACATATAGTAGAATTGGTGAAGATAATGAAAAAGAAAACAATCATATTGGGTATATTTTTAACAACTACTCTAATTGTGTCCTCTTTTGTGACAGCACATCTTTCAAAAGTTGCGGCTTTACGGGAATACCATCCTTTAGATGGTATTTGCATAGGATTGGATGCAGGACATGGGGGAAAAGACGGTGGTACAAGAAGTGGCAATATTGAAGAAGATGATGTGAATTTACAAATAACTAGAAAACTGGAAGAGAAAATTAAAAAGGCAGGAGGGAAAGTAATTCTAACAAGAAGTGAAGACAAGGATCTGGCATCAGAGCAAACGGATAATCGAAAAAAAGAAGATATGAAAAAAAGAATGGAGATAATGAATGGAGAGCAGGTAGATGTGTTTTTAAGCATTCACTTGAACGCTTATCCAGATACCAATGTGAAAGGTGCACAGGTTTTCTATAAAGCAGATGATCAAATGTCAGAAACATTCGCAAAGATCGTTCAGAAACATTTAAAACAGGCAACTGGTTCTGGAATGGAAATAAAGAAAGGAGATTATTATATTTTAAATAATGCGAAAAATATAGGGATATTAGTAGAGTGCGGATTTTTATCTAATCCAGATGATCGAGATAATTTGGTAAAGAAATCTTATCAGGAAAAAATTGCACAAGCACTTTATGATAGTATTCGTGAATATTTTCGGATTTTAGATGAGTAATTGGGTAAAAATAGAAGTAGAAATAGAAATGCAAAAAAATTTAAAAAAGTTGTTGACATAGGGATAGGAGGATGGTATTATATTAAGGCATTCGATGGAAGACGGGCCTGTAGCTCAGGTGGTTAGAGCGCACCCCTGATAAGGGTGAGGTCGTTGGTTCAAGTCCATTCAGGCCCACCATCGAATTTAATATACATGTGGGCTGTTAGCTCAGCTGGGAGAGCACCTGCCTTGCACGCAGGGGGTCAGCGGTTCGATCCCGCTACGGTCCACCATTTATTTAGGAATTACTGCTAGAAGTGTTATTCTAGCGGTTTTTTTGTATTTTGACGAACTTTTAAATAGCAGTTCGACTGGAAAACTCCTTCAACTGAAGAGGGAGAAATTTTTGATAGATTTAAAATTCATAATAAATTGAATAAATATATTTTTAAATGAATATAGATAATGGTATTGCTTTATAACATATTAAACAATTAATTTTAGATAGAAAGTACGATATGTTTGCTGGTGACAAGTAAAGGATGCTTCCTTGGGTATATTTGGATAAATCTGAAATAATTATATTCAACTTTATTTTGCATAAAAGAACGAAATTGTTATTCTGTTCATGTAAAAAAACAGACTTTATAATAATCATGTAAGCGATATCTTAGAAAGGAGGAGCAGTATGAGATTGTATTATATTATAAACGATTTTTTAAATCGACAGGATTATTTAAACTTAGATTATTTTGTAGAAACTTACAAAGTATCAAAACGAACGATTCAAAATGATATAGCATTTCTTATGCAGGTTTCTTCCAGAAAAGGTTATCAGCTGCATATGCGTAGAGGAAAAGGGTATTTATTGGAAGTTGTTAATAGGCAGTTACTTGATGAATTTATAGAAACTTTAAAGGTCAATGAAATATATGACACAAAGGATAGAGTATATAACATGGTTGCTTATCTTGCTACTCAAAAAAATTTCATCTCTATGGATAATATTGCAGATAGATTTAAAACTAGCAAGACATTAGTAAAAAAAGGTTTGTTGGAAGTAGAAGAATTCATCAAAGGTTATCAGCTGAAGTTAGAAAGAAAAAGTCATTATGGTATTCGTATTACGGGAAGTATGAAACAATATAAAACCTTGTTGAATGATTTGTTTTTTATAAATAACGAAATAATTGAAGATGCTTTTAAAGAAATTATGGGAGACTTTTCTAATGTTCATAGTCTTTTGATAGAGCAAATTGAAAAAGAAAACTTAAATATTAATTATAATGAATTAAAAAATGTAATTGTTTGGTTAAGAGTAACCGTATATTACGCATATTTAACAAATGAAGCAAGAGTTGAAAATGTAGTAAAAACAAATAGTTGGAGCAATCGCATTGCATATGAAATGAAGATGCTTTTAGAGGAAGAGTATTCAATAGGGATAAATGAGGAAAGTACTGCTTTGCTTGAGGAAAAGCTGATTAAAAATGTGCGTGCCAAAATAACAAAAACTTCATTATGTGATAGATTAAGCCAAGATATTGATGAATTTCTTACGGAGATTGATAAAAGCTACTGTACAGATTTTGCAAGTGATAAGGAATTTAAAAAATCTTTATTAATGCATGTTTCTCTATTGATTGATCGTTTACACCAGAAAATATCATATAAAAATACTTTAGTAAATGAGATATGTATTCAATATCCAATGATATTTAATATTGCATTTCGATTTAGTGATATGTTGAAAGAAAAGTATGGTGTTGATGTTACAAATGATGAGGCGGGATTTATAGCTACGCATTTTGCTGGGCATATGGAAAAAGAAAGAAAAGAAAAAATAATGCGTTTTAATCGAATAGGAGTTGTTTGTTCATCTGGAGGTGGAAGTGCTTATTTGATTAAAATGCAGTTAGAATCTTTATTTAGTAAAGCAAATATAAAAACATTTAGTTTTTTACAAATGCATGAATTGGAACAATTTCAACCGGATCTTATTTTCACAATAACACAGCTTGATAGAGAATTTCATGTACCAATTATCTACATAAAAGAATTATTGGACGATGATGATTTGATGCAGATAAGAAAATTCCTGCAATACGATAATTGTGATTCATTCTCGCTAATAGATGTAAGTTCACCGATTTTGTCTTTGTTTTCACATGAGTTCTTTAAGGTGGCTTCTTATGATAGTTATATGGATGCGCTAAAAGATATGGCAAAGCAATTGGAAGAAAGTGGGTATGGAGGAAAAAATTATCAGAAATATGTGATGGAGAGAGAAGCCTATATGAGCACTATTTATATGAATGGTGTCTGTATTCCTCACCCTATTGAAATATGTGCTGATAAAAATATGATATCCGTCTGTATTTTAGAAAATCCAATATTCTATGATGGAAAATGTGTAAGAATTATCTTTATGATTTCATTAATTAAGCAAGAATATGAACTTCATAAAGAAGTTACAAAGAAACTATATCTGTTGATGAAAGATGAAAAAGCGTTGAAAAAAGTTTTAAATGCCAGATCATTAGAGGAATTGCTCATTGTATTGAAAGAAATAGATGGAGGTGTATAGAATGATGGACTTATTAAAGCGATTAAGTAATGCAGATGCTGTAGCGGCAAAAGAGAACGAAGTTCGAAACATTTTAAAAGAAGAATGTTCACCTTATTGTGATGAGGTATCATATGATCATTTAGGTAGTGTTATTTTTCATAAAAAAGGGACTGATAGTGATCCATTGAAAATAATGTTTTCTGCACATATGGATGAAGTTGGTTTTCTGGTTCGACATATTTCGGATATTGGATTTGTCTATCTAATTGCTCTTGGAGGAGTGCTGGATAAGAGTAAAGAGATGCAAAAAGTACGAATTACGACATGTACCGGAGAGAAAATTACAGGCATCTTAAATGTAACAAAAAATGAACATGGTGCTGTTAAAGATATGTATGTGGATTTAGGAGTGGACTCTAGGGAAGAAGTAGAAAATCTTGGAGTGGAAATTGGTAATATGGTTTGCTTTGCAAGTGAATGTATACAAATGAATAATGAAAAGGTGTATGCAGGTAAAGCGATGGATGATCGAAGCGGATGTTATGTTATAAGTGAAGCATTAAAAAGGTTGTCTAAAGAATCATTACGATCTGATGTATATATGTGTGGTTCCAGTAGTGAAGAAGTTGGAGTTCGTGGTGGAAAAACAGCCACGTATCAAATAAATCCGGATATCGTATTTGCAATTGATGTAGCAAACAATCCTGAATTAGTAAAAAATTATACGAATCATCGATTAATTGGTAAAGGTTGCATGATTGTACATTATGATAAAACGATGGCTCCAAATGAAAAGCTTCTAAGTTTCGTTAAAGAAACAGCAAGGATTCATGGAATATCTTATCAATGCGACATGTTTAGCGGTGGTGGGACTGATGCTGGTAATGCTCATCTTTCAAGAAATGGGAAGTTGGCATTAGTTATTGGAATTCCATTACGTTATTGTCATGGGGCATGGTCATTGGTTCATGAAGATGATTTGGAAAGTGCAATTGCACTGGTGTGTGAATTAGCGAAAACTTTGACAAAGGAGAAGTACAAAGAATTTATCAGTTTTTGAGGAGGAAAAGTAAATGACTGAAATTGAACAGAAAATTGTAGGAATGATCTCATCAGCTGGAGATAGTAAAGCAAAAGCATTTGAAGCATTAAAAATGGTTCGTGAGAGCCGATATGAAGATGCTAAAAAATTGTTAGCAGAAGCTCGTGAAATAGATCTTGCCGCTCATAAGATTCAGACAGAACTTATTACAGCAGAAATGTCTGGAGGAGAGGACAAACCGGAAATTGGGTTATTAATGGTTCATGCACAGGATCATTATATGACATCTCAATTAGCTAGAGATCTAATTGAGGAATTGATTAATATTTTTGAAGAAAAGGAGGGGAAATAAGATGAAGATTGTATTATGTTGTGCTGGAGGTTTTTCAACAACCATGCTAATGGATAGCATGAAAAGAACAGTTAAGGAATCTGCAAAGTTAAATGATGATGACTTTTCATTTGTAGCAGTGCCAGTAGATATCCTTAACAGTGAAGTTGAAAACTGTGATGTATTGGTTATCGGACCACAGATTGCTCACAGATTAGATTACATTAAACCAATTATTGATCCATATCACATTCCATATGTTATTGTTGATAAAGATACATATGGAAAAATGGATGGAGCAACGGTTCTTAAAATGGCTTTAATCGCAAGAAAAAAAGCTGATATGAACAAATAATGTTAGGGGAATTTAAGAAAAGGAGAGGAAAGAATTATGATGAAAAAATTTGAGTCATTTATGGAAAAATATCTGACTCCAATTGCAAATAAGATGGATAATCAAGTGCACCTAAGTGCTGTTAAAAAAGCTATGGTTGCCATGACTCCATTACTATTAATTGGTAGTTTTTGTTTGATTCCAGAAGCAATTCCAAATATGATTGGAGAAAATAACCCTGTTTCACAGTGGATTTTGGCAAATTTAGATACGATTTATATACCTTACAATGTAGGTATGGCATTAATGTCTATTTATGTATCTGCTATTATTGCATATCATTTGGCTAATTCATATAAAATTGATGTTCCAGGTTCTATTTCAATGGCGGTTATTGCATTCTTAATGATGGCAGTAGATTACACTGAAGATGGTGGAATCATGACTACCTATTTGGGGCCAAAAGGTTTATTTGCGGCGATGTTTGCGTCATTGATTGCTGTTGAATTATATCGCTGGTGTAAAAAGCGTAAGTTTACAATTAAGATGCCTGAATCTGTTCCTGATTTTGTTTCTAGATCATTTGAAATGATTCCAGTATCTGTTATTACGATTGGTTTCTTTTTGATCGTTCGTGTGGTTTGTGTAAATGGATTACATACATTGCCACCAATGATTTTCACTAATTTGTTTGCACCTCTTGTTGGATCTATGGATAATCCATTATCATTTACTTTCTTGCAGACACTTAGCTGTTTATTATTCTTCTTTGGTATTCATCCATCTGTATTAAGTCCAATTACAAGTCCAATTTCTACACAGTTCTTAGCAGAGAATGTTGCTGCATTTAAAGCTCATGAAGTGATTCCTCATTTCTATACTGGTGGTTCAATTTCTGCATTTGCTAACTTTACTGGTACAGGAGTTACTTTCGGGCTTGTATTCTGGTGCTTGTTATCTAAATCTAAGGCACAAAAACAAGTTGGGCGTGTTGCTCTTATTCCAGCATTATTTGGAATCAATGAACCTATTCTGTTTGGTGCCCCAATTGTATTAAATCCAATCTTCTTCATTCCATATGTGTTGTGTGGGGGTATTATTGGTACGATTCCACATTGGATGATGGCTGCTGGATTGGTTGCGAAACCTCTGTATACACCTCCATATGTTGGTGTTTTCTTGGAAGGTTTCCTAACAAATCTTGATTATATGTCAATTGTTGCAAATTTAATTCAGTTGGTATTATCAATTGCTATTTACTATCCGTTCTTTAAAATTTATGAAAAACGAGAACTTGAAAATGAAAAGGCATATGAAGAACAGAAAACTGAATCTGCAATTTCAGCAGAAGATGAAGCGTTATTAAATGACTTAGATTTAGATTTCTAGTCTTAAGATAAAAGGCAAGCATATGCTTGCCTTATTCTGCTTTTTAATAAATTTGGAGTAAAATTCAATGAATATTGCGAGGTGAAATCATGGCTAAGAGAATTGAAAAGATGCAGGAATTTTTGAAAAATCATAATTTAGATGCTCTTTTAATTAAAAGCAAAACGATGAAGAAGTATTTAGATACATTAACAGGAAGCGGAGTGCAAATACTTCTTATGCGTGATGCGGGGTATTTGATTCTAGATGGAAGATATTTAACAGAAGCAAACGAGCGAGAACATGATTTGCAAATAGTATTACATGCTCCACATAAAACAGGGAGAAACTATTTGGGAACTGTAGAGGAATTACTGAAAAAACATAAATGTAGAAGCCTGGGGGTAGAAAGTTCTCAAATGTTAATTAAAGAATATCGCCAAGTGGAAGAGTTGGGAGTTAAAGTTTGCTTGCTTGATGATGAACTTGCTATGGTACGTATTCAAAAAGATAAAGAAGAATTAAAGATTATGCAGGAAGCTGTTGGTCTTACTGATCAGATTTATGCGCAGGTAATTCAAAATCTTCGTATAGGTATGAGTGAGTTTGAAATTAGTGCGTTAATTCATTATTTTTCTATAAAAGCAGGTGCTCAACAGATGTCTTTTGATACAATTGTAGCAAGCGGAGAAAGAAGTGCAATGCCTCATGGAAGACCAACTGGAAGAAAAATTAAAGCACATGAACCTATTATGATGGATTTTGGTATACAATATAAAAATTATCAATCGGATATGACTAGGATAGCCTTTTTTGGTAAGCCTAAACCAGAAATTGAAAAAATATATAATATTGTTCTAGAAGCGCAGCTTGCTGGTATCAAAGCTATGAAAACAGGAGCTTTGGCTAGTGATGTAGATAAAGCGGCACGTGATATTATTAGTGCTTATGGATATGGCGAGTATTTTGATCATGGATTGGGACATGGATTAGGAATCGGTGATGGATGTGAATTTCCTATAATTAACCAAAAAGGAACAATTATTTTAGATGAAGGAATGATGATGTCATGTGAACCAGGTATCTATGTACCAAACCTTGGGGGAATTCGTATTGAGGATGATGTCGTAATTTTAGATGGGACTGGTATACCATTAAATAAAACACCAAAAGAAATATTAATCTTGAAAGAGGAATAAAATATGAAGTATAATTTTGATGAAGTGAATAATCGTTTAGGAACATATTGTACACAATGGGATTACATTGAAGATAGATTTGGTGAAAAAGATCTTTTACCATTTTCTATTTCGGATACAGACTTTAAGATTCCAAAACCAATTACAGAGAAAATTTTAGAAGTTGCAAAACATGAAATATATGGATATACGCGCTGGAATCATCATGATTTTAAAAGTAGTATATGTGAGTTTTATAAGCGTAGACATAATTGTGATATGAAAGAGGACTGGGTCTTATACAGTCCATCTGTCATGTACTCTGTTTCATTGCTTATTCGCTTATTATCTAAACCAAAAGATAAAGTTGTTACATTTAACCCTATGTATGATTCTTTTTTTACAGTTGTTGAAGATAATGATCGTATATTGGTAAGTCATTCTTTAAAACATGAAAATAATACATTTGTTATTGATTTTAATTTATTAGAAGAGCAGTTAAAAGATGCTTCTATTTTGCTTCTTTGTTCTCCACATAATCCAACTGGAAGAGTCTGGACAAAGGAAGAAATGGAACAAATGGTAGGGATTTGTAAAAAGTATGATGTGTCCATTATTTCTGATGAGATTCATATGGATATTTTAATAAAAGATAGATTGCATTTACCTTTGTTAAAATATTATGATGTTTATAAAAATATTTATACAGCATCTTCCTGTAGTAAAACGCTGAATGTTCCGGGTTTAATAGGTTCTTATGCAATTATTCCAGATGAGAAAATTAGAGATGCATTTTTACATCAAACGAGAAGAAAAGATTTTTTGAACTCTGTAAGCATTTTTGGAATGTATGCAACTATGGTAGGTTATACTTCTTGTGATGATTATATAGATCAAATGATAGAATATTTAAAAGGAAATATGAAGTATGTAGAGGATTTTATTCGAGACAATCTTAAAGATTTTTCTTTTGAAATTCCAGATGCTACTTATTTAGCATGGATTGATGCTAGAAAGGTACCATTTACTTCAGAAGAAATACAGGACGCCTTAGTCCATGTAGGAAAAGTTGCTATCATGAAAGGGGAAGTTTACGGAGATAACGGAGCTAAATATCTTCGTATGAATTGTGGTTGCCCAAGATCAAAATTAGAAGAAGGAATGAAAAGGTTAAAAAAAGCAATGGATTGGCTTTATGAGCAAAAAAAGTAAGTGAGGTTTAAAAATATGGGAGTACTATATAAAGCATATACTTGGTATCAAGGAAAAATTGATCAAACCACTTGTGATGTGGAGTTTTCAAAGCGGTTTTTATCTTATGTTGTTGATTGGGGATTAGGTGGTATCTTTACCGGTTTGCCTGCTGTATTGACGTATGGAGCAGTTACTGGAAAATCTGATATGTTTTCTGATTTATATGTTTTTCAAGCATTAGGTTTTGATAAATCATGGGCATATGTGGCTGGAATCGGAACAATCTTATTTGCATTGTTTTATTATATATATATTCCATGGAAAGTATATCCAGGTCAAACATTGGGAAAGCGTTTGATGGGGTTTCGTATTCTTAAAACAGATGGGAATACAGTTGATTTAAAGACGCTGATTCTTCGTCAGTTTGTGGGATTAATGTTGTTAGAAAGTATTGCACTTGTGGTATCAAATTATCTTAGTCAATTAGTTACGTTAACTTTTATGGTTTATGTAGATGATGTATGGTCTGTTATAGGCTCAATATTATTTGTTCTTTCAACGATGCTAGTAGCTGGAACACCTTCTCATCGCGCAATACATGATTATATCGCGAAAACAAAATTGGAATTATATGATAAAAATAAAGAAATAAAGAAAGAGGAAGAGGCATCTGTAAAGGAACAGGTTAATAGAGAAAAGAAACATCGTCAGACAAAACAACAAGGGAAAAAGATGGCGAATCGATTACCAAAGAAAAAAAGTAGCTCTCATATATAAAAAGATAAATAATTATTAGTCTATTGGGCAAGGTATTCAGAATTCTTGAATTTCCTTGCTTTTTATATTAAAAATCAGTGATTGTTTTGAATGTAAGGAAACATTCTCATCAATCACTGATTATATTAATAGTTTTTAATAAGATGAAACATTATAGAAAACTCCGCCAAGCTCAGGTAATGATTTTAATGTATCTTTAACCTTTCGTACAATGACTTTTTCATCTCCATCAGGACAACTAAATACCATATTCAATCCTTTTTTACCTTCGTAAACAAATGAAGGTTCATCTATAGAAAGTATAGTGTTTTTTATTAATTCTGTATGAGCAACAGAACCTACAAGTATTTTCATAAGCAAATCCTCCTTATTCTTTCTTTTTTTATTTTAACATTTTTTAACAGAAGAATTATGCTGATATTTGCATGGAAAAATGCAAGATCGATTCTAATCTTTGTAATAATAAATAGGAATTAGATCACGAATTTAAATATTGCTACACTTGCTTTGTTTAGTCTTACTGAATTTTCTGTATTATTTTTTAAATATTATATTGAAATTTGTAGAAAAAACGATATAATTGTTTTGTTTGATTTTTAGAATTAAATGTTTAGTAAAAGAAAACAGGGAGGAGCATGCGTGGATATAGGTAGACGATTAAAAGATCTTAGGATTTTGAATGATCTTACTTTAGAGGAATTAGCTTCCAGAAGTGAGCTTACCAAGGGCTTTTTATCACAGGTTGAGCGTAATCTAACAAGCCCCAGCATCTCTACATTAGAGGATATTTTAGAGGCTCTTGGGACAAACCTTTCGGATTTTTTTCGTAAGGAAGAGGAAGAAAAAATTGTGTTTCAGACACAGGATTTTTTTGTGGATGAAAAGGAAGAATATACACTGGAATGGGTAATTCCCAATGCACAGAAAAATGAAATGGAGCCGATACTTTTGACATTGCATCCACGACAGGAAAGCAAAGTTATGGAATGTCATAGCGGAGAAGAGTTTGGCTATGTGTTAAAAGGCAATGTGATGCTTGTACGTGGAAATAAAAAGTATCGTTTAAAGGCAAAGGAAACGTTTTATCTTAATGGGAAAATAAGCCATTATCTTGTGAACATAGGGAATAGTGATGCGAAGATTTTATGGATTACTACCCCGCCAATGTTTTAGGAGGATGTCGTATGGAAAAGAAAAAACTGATTCAGTTTCGCAATATTGTGAAAGACTTCGATGGACAGATTGTATTAAAAGGAATCAATCTAGATATTTATGAAAACGAATTTGTAACACTGTTAGGGCCTAGTGGATGTGGAAAAACTACCTTGTTAAGAATCCTTGGTGGTTTTTTAGAGGCAAATGAAGGTGCCGTTATTTTTGATGGGGAAGATATCAGCAATGTTCCTCCTTATAAAAGAGAGTTGAATACGGTATTTCAAAAATATGCTTTATTTCCTCATATGACAATTTATCAAAATATTGCGTTTGGCTTAAAAATCAAGAAAATGAGCAAAGACGTAATTGAGCAGAAAGTCATGAAAATGTTGAAGCTGATTGGATTAGAAGGATATGAAAATAAGAATGTAACGCTTCTTTCCGGAGGGCAGCAGCAGCGTGTTGCGATTGCCAGAGCTTTGGTAAATGAGCCAAAAGTATTATTGCTGGATGAACCATTAGGGGCGTTGGATTTAAAACTGCGTAAAGAAATGCAGTATGAACTAAAACGTATTCAGCAGGAAGTTGGAATCACTTTTATTTTTGTAACACATGATCAGGAAGAAGCATTGACAATGTCTGATAAGATCGTTGTTATGAAGGATGGAGAAATTCAGCAGGTAGGAACACCAGAAGATATTTACAATGAACCGCAAAATCGCTATGTCGCAAGTTTTATCGGGGAAAGCAATATTCTTCCTGCAGTAATGCTGGAGGATTACAAAGTGAAGTTTGATGACAAGGTGTTTGACTGTGTAGATTTTGGTTATAAACAGAATGAACCGGTAGATGTTGTCATTCGTCCAGAAGATATTGATATTGTAGATGTGAAAGATGGAAAGATGACAGGAGAGGTCTTAAGTGTATTATTTAAAGGAGTACATTATGAAGTTATGGTAGAAACAGTACCTGGAACTTCTGTGAGCGTAAATATGCATGTCATTCGAAATCATGATGTCACATCAGAAAATGGAAAAGAAAAAATTAGTGCAAATGATTTCTATGTGGATATTGAAGACTTGAAAGAATTAGACGATAAAGAAATCGTTGCACGTGCGGATGCACAGGCATGGAACCCGGAAACGGATGAGTACATCTCCATTAGTAAGATTGAATATGAATTAAAAGAAGAAATTGGAGAATATCCGGTAACGTTCTCTACATCCAATGGAACATCCATTCAAAGAACCATTTTTGTTGTTAATCAGCCATTTGTGAAAAATGAAAAAGCCAATGAAGCAGTTATGGCGTTTAACTTCTTTAAAACAGTAGATGAAATCAAAGAATCTGTAGCGCTTGACACGGATTTGAAAACATGGGCAAATGCACAGGGATGGAAACTGTCTGATGAAAATGAAGCTGTGGATATCAGTGTAGATTATGATTTCGATGATGAAAATATCAGTGAAGGTGTATACAAAATTACGTTCTGGACAACTGGTAGAGAATTTAAAATTCACACGACAGATTTTGTGGAGGAAGGAAAAGAGGTCGGTTTAACATTCTTCCCGCAAGATATTCATGTCATGGAAAAGATGGGATTCTAAATGAAACGTTTTTCACAGCTAGCATGGCCATATATGATCTGGTGTGCAATCATGCTGCTTCTTCCAATGTTACTGATTTTCCTATATTCTGTAACAACGCAGGGGAACAGCGTTATTAGTTTTTCTTTTACACTGGATCATTTTAAACGTTTTTTTACCGACCCTGACTTTCTCCTTATCTTATGGAGATCTCTTGTTATTGCGATTAAAACAACGATCATTTGTGTACTTTTAGGCTATCCGATTGCTTACTTTATCGCAAGAAGTTCTGATCGTGTACGTAATATTTTAGTGCTTGTGATTACGCTTCCTATGTGGATCAATATGCTGGTACGTACGTATGCATGGATTGGAATTTTATCTGATGGAGGTATTGCGCAGCAAATTTTAGGATGGTTTGGTCTTGGTGATACAAAGCTTCTATATACAGAAGGGGCTGTATTGCTGGGAATGGTATACAACTTTATTCCCTTTATGATTTTGCAGGTCAATGCTTCTTTAAGTAAAATGGATACTTCCTTGCTGGAGGCAAGTAGTGATTTAGGTGCAAATCGTTTTCAGACATTTTGGAGAGTTACCTTTCCTTTGTCTTTGCCAGGAGTCATCAGTGGGATTACACTGGTATTTCTTCCTGCTGTGAGTTCCTTCTTTATACCAAAACTACTTGGTGGAGGACAGTATTTCCTAATTGGAAATGTGATTGAAAACCAGTTCATTACCGTTGGAGAATGGAACTTTGGTAGTGCAATTTCCATGGTCATGGCTGTCTTGATGATGGTTATGATGATGGGCGTAAGAAAGATGGAAGAAAGAAATAGAGGAGGGAAGAAAAAAGAATCATGAAAAAAGAGAGAAGACTGTTTGGAAAAGGACTCATGACTTTGATGATTCTGTTTTTCTACTTGCCAATCATCTTTATGATCGTCTTTTCCTTTAATGAAAGCAAATCACTTACAAACTTTACCGGATTCTCTTTGAAATGGTATACACACATGTTAGAATCCAATGATATGGTTTCTTCCCTGTATACGACATTTAGTGTAGCTATTATCGCAACGATCGTATCCACTATCATTGGTACGATTACCGCTATTGGATTATCCAAATCACGTAAGGTAGTACGTGAAATTGTTACACAGGTAAATGATCTTCCTTTGATGAATCCGGAAATTGTAACAGCGATTGGATTAATGTTGCTGTTTATTACGTTCCAGATTGAAAAAGGATATATTACGATGCTTTTGGCACATATTGCCTTTTGTATTCCTTATGTAATGTTATCGGTAATGCCAAAAATCAAATCACTGGATCCAAACTTAGCAGATGCAGCAATGGATCTTGGGGCAACGCCTTGGCAGGCACTAACAAAAGTTATGGTTCCACAAATTATGCCGGGAATCATATCTGGTGCGTTAATTGCCTTTACTATGTCTTTTGATGATTTTATCATTTCTTATTTTGTCACAGGCAGAGGGGTTAAAAACCTAAGTATCATGGTGTATACGATGAGCAAACGTGTGAATCCAAGTATCAATGCGATTTCTACTTTGGTAGTTGTACTCATTACAATTGTATTGCTTATCGTTAATGTACTTCCAATGATAAGAAACAGTAAAAAAGAAAAAGCAGAAAAACAGCCAGTCCAAAAAAGCAGAAGAAAAGGAAGTTTGCTTGCACTGCTTCTTGTAGTTGTAGTTGCGGGAGCATCTTTCTTTGGATTACAGCATATGCAAAATGGTGCAGGGAAGTTTAAAGGACAAACACTGCATGTATATAACTGGGGAGAATATACAGGGCAGGAAGTCATTCCTATGTTTGAAAAACAAACAGGTGCGAAAGTTGTTATGGAAAATTTTGAATCCAATGAACAAATGTATATCAAGGTGGCAAATGGGGATTCTTATGATGTTATTGTGCCAAGTGATTATATGATTGAACGTTTAATCAGTGAAGACTTGTTGCAGAAACTGGATAAGAGTAAATTAAACTGTATGGATTTATTATCAGATGGTGTAAAAGGTTTGCCATATGATCCAAACAATGATTATTCTGTTCCATATTTCTGGGGAACGGTTGGTATTGTTTATGATAAAACCAAAGTGGATATCAAAGATTTGGAAAAAGAAGGGTTCAATATCTTCCTTGATACAAAATACAAAGGGGATATTTACTTATATGATTCTGAACGTGACAGTTTTATGATGGCTTTAAAAGCTCTTGGCTACTCTATGAATACAAAAAATGAAAATGAACTTCAAGAAGCATATGAATGGCTTGTACAATGTGTAGAAACGATGGAGCCTGAAATTGTTACGGATGAGATCATTGATAACATGGCACAGGGAAGAAAAGCTTTAGGATTAATTTATTCTGGAGATGCAGCTTATGTTATGAGTGAAAATGAAAATATGGGATTCTATATGCCAGAAACAGGTACAAACTTGTGGAGTGATGCAATGGTAATTCCTAAGAATGCAAAAAATCCAGAATTAGCTCATGAGTTTATTAACTTTGTTTCCAGCTATGAAGGAGCTATGAATAATTCCAGTGAGGTAGGATATACGTCTCCAAATAAACAAGTTATGGAAGAATTATCTAAGTCAGATTATGAAGGTATCAATGCGTACATTCCAAGAACTGGAAATAAAAATGATGAAGTATTCAAATATGATGGAGAAATCAAAAAAGTCATTTCTTCCTTATTCAGTAAAGTAAAAGTTATCGCATCAAATGCAGAATAAAATTGGAAAAGGCAGACAAGATTTATCTCTTTGTACTGTCTTTTTCTTACTATGGTTATGATTTTTTGTTAGATAAAAGTAAAGTTAAATATCTGTTTTCAGCATGCTGCTAGTAAAAGGAAACAATACTTTTTCTTGTAATTTTTATTTTGTTGCATGCAAGTATATTTGAATTGTAATATTTTTTGTCTTCTGTTCTTTCTTTGTTTTGCGTTTTTTTGTTATGTGTAGTATATTATGATAGTAGTTTTATTGATAAATGGGAGTGTAAGTAAAATGGTAACAAAGATAGGTATTGATTTGGGTACAACAAATTTGTTAATGTGTTTAAACAACAGTGGAGTCATTGTAGATGAACCTTCGATTATTACAGTTGATGCATCTACAAAAAAATGTATTGCGGCAGGTATAGAAGCAAGAGAAATGATTGGAAGAACGCCAAAAAGCATGATTTGTATTCGTCCATTAAAAGATGGAGTAGTTGCGGATTATGAAGCAACCGATATGATGTTAAATTATTTCTTAAAAAAATGTAATTTAAAAAGATGGTTCAAACGCAATGTGATTTTAATTTGTCATCCAACAAAAATTACATCGGTAGAGAAAAATGCAATTCGTGACTGTGCATATCGTGCCGGTGCGAAAAAAGTATATTTGGAAGAAGAACCAAAAGTGGCCGCTGTTGGAGCAGGCCTTGAAATTGGAAAACCAAGTGGTAACATGGTACTAGATATTGGGGGAGGAACCAGTGATATTGCGGTATTATCTTTAGGAGATATCGTTTGTTCTACATCTATAAAAGTGGCAGGAGATCGTCTTTCTCATGACATTATAGAAGGGGTACGTTTACATAAAAAGATGTATATCGGTGAGCAGACTGGAGATGAAATCAAGCAGAAAATTGGTACAGCTATCAAAATGGAAAATCCAGAAGTTATTACCGTAAGTGGAAGGGATGTAGAAACAGGACTTCCACATACAATTGAAATCAATTCAAACGAAGTAGAGTCTTATATCCATGACAGTTTACAGGAAATTATACATGCGACAAAAACAATCTTGGAAATTACTCCGCCAGAATTAGCAAGTGATATTGTGCAAAGAGGACTTGTTTGTACAGGTGGTGGATCTTTGCTGCATGGACTTGATGAACTTTTAAAACAAGAATTAAAAATTCCTGTGTATATTGCGGAAAATGCACTGCATTGTGTTGTTGATGGATGTAATATCATGTTAAACAATTTATAAAATAATGCTTTGAATTTCTTGATAGCAGAATGGTTTTTGTTATCAAGAAATTTTTCTTTTTAAAAATGTGAAACGAATATGTGAAAAGTGTTAGAAATCTTTACTTTTTATATTGGGTAAGGTATCATATGATTGATATAAAGTAAGGAATAATGAGTGATTATATGAAGAAATTATATAGATATTTTAAATTTCAATTAAAAATGACAGGAAAGAATTTAGCTCGTCATTTCGGTTTAGCAATGTCAGCTGCTTTTTCAGTTACAATTACTTTAGTACTTATATCTTCCTTCCTGCTGTTAACAAGTAATCTTTCAAACTTTGGAGAGAATATTCAGGGTCAGGTTACAATACGTGCATCAATTGATCCAATTGTAAAACAGGAAGAAGAAGCTGCTTTGCAGGAAAAAATTGAGAAAATGGATAATGTAAAAAGTGTGCAGCTTTCTACTGGTGATGAAGAATTAGAAGCTTATAAAAAAGAATATGCAGATGAAAGCAGTTTATTCGATATGTATGAAGGAGAAACAAACCCTATTCGTGATACATTTGTTATAGAAGTAAAAAACAGCAGTAAAATTGCGGATACAACAGCTTTGATTGAAAAAGAAAAAGGAATTGTAAAAGCGGATTATGGAGGAGAGGCAACAGCGTCCATGCTGGAAACTTTTTCTGCAGTACAAAAAGGAAGTATGATATTTATTGCATTTTTAATTTTAGTAGCATTGTTTTTAATATCTAATAAAATTAAAATGTCTATTTATACAAGAAAATCTGAAATTGCGATTATGCGTTTTGTTGGTGCCGGCAATTGGAATATTCGTTTTCCAATGATGCTGGAAGGGATGATTATCGGTCTTATAGGTGCAGTGATTCCGATTGTATTAACAATCGTCATATATCAGTGGATATATGATTTAGGAAATGGCATTATGCTTAGCAGCATGTTTACTTTACAGCCAGTATATCCATTGACTTTACATATTTCTATACTGCTTGCAGGAATTGGTATTCTTGTGGGGCTTATTGGAAGTTTCTTTTCAACTAGTCGTTATCTTAGATGGAAACGGTAAGAAGGAGTGTGAATACGATGAGAAAAAAATTACTTCTTTTAACATTAAGCAGTTCACTGTTTATAATGTGTGCTTATCCAGTGCAGGCAAAAAGTTTTGCGGGAAGAGAAGAAGAGATGAATCAGAAATGTTCTGCTATTTATGATGAAGAAACACAAAGAGAATGCGAAGAATATAAGGCATATATACAAGAACAGAATCAAAATTTAAACAAGGATATTCAAAATATAAAATCACAGTTGAGTGCTGTTGGAAATGATATTAATAAATTAACGGAACAATTAAAGAAAAATAATGATACTATTAAAAATCTGGATTCTAAAATTCTTAATGTGCAAAATAGCATTGATGCGATTTCACGAAATATCGTTTCTTTAAATAAGAAAATTGATGAGAAGGCAAAAAACATTGAAAAACGAGATAAGCAGATGAGAGAGAGACTTGTAGAGATGCAGGTTTACACAGGAAGTAACAATTTCGTTGATTTTTTGATGGGTTCAAGCAGTTTTGCGGATTTATTGCGTCGTTCAGAAATTCTAGGTGAATTGAATGCGTATGAATCAGAGCAAATAAAAGCTTTAAATAAAGAAAAAGAAGAATTGTATCAAGATAAAGAGAAAGTACAAAAACAAAAGGATATGCTTGAAACACAGAAAGCTTCTTTGAAAAATAATAAGGAAAAGGCTGTAGAACTAAAGGCAGTGAATGATCAGCTGATGAGCAAATATCGAAAACAGGAAGATGAACTTCTAGATGCGAAGATTCGTAAGCAGTTAGCACAATCCAATCTTCCTACCATTGATACATCTATCATTCCTAAAGAAGAACCAGATAATGGAAATGATAATAATTCTAATGGAGGCGATTCCTCAAGTGGAGGAGATTCTTCAAATGGAGGTAATTCCTCAGGTGGTGGAGATTCCTCAAACGGAGGAGGCTCTTCTGGTGGTGGAGGATTTAAGCCAAGCAGCGGGTTAATTGTACCAATTCAGGGTAAATGGTATCGAAGTGCAGGAACATGGGCTTATCCAGATGGCGGTGTTCATAGAGGAATGGATTTCGGTACTTACAGTGCAACAGGACTTTCTGTAGTGGCCCCGGCAAATGGAATTGTTATATGGACATATAATGGATGTGCCAATAATGGTTATCTTGGAAATCAATGTGGAATTCCAAATACGACAGGAAATAATATGACCATTGTTGTTCGCGCAAACAATACAACCTATGCAATTTCCTTCTATCATCTAACATCAACAGTTGCCCCAGTTGGAAGTATGATCAGTCAGGGACAGCTAATTGCCTATACTGGAAATAGTGGAAGCTCAACAGGGCCACACTGTCACATAGAAGTTATTAATCTTGGAAATATTTCATTAGAGACAGCAGTACAAAGATATAATACAGGATATTATAGTTATCCAAAAGACTTATCTTTTGGAGTAGGATGGGGAATAGATCCAAAAGCTTGTGGAAGTGCTCCTTGTCGAATGCGTCCGGAAACTTTCTGGGGATATTAAAAGTATAAAAGCAGTATCGAATCCTATTTATAGGAAAGATGCTGCTTTTGGTATATATATAATAAAAAGGACCAGCAAGTAGTCCAGTAATTTTCAATGGTGCAGAAGATGGGACTTGAACCCACACGAGCATACGCCCACTACCCCCTCAAGATAGCGTGTCTGCCATTCCACCACTTCTGCATTTTACGTCCATAATCATACACTATTTCTGTTGAATTAGCTACTCTTTTGTCTAAAAAAGTTATTGAAATAATTTATATATCGTTACTGTTCACAGCTTAAATAAAAAAGATACTTGAAAAAGCACGAAAACTAGTA
>ENA-OWPJ01000182-OWPJ01000182.1-human-gut-metagenome-genome-assembly--contig:-NODE-182-length-81900-cov-4.0016_pt1 | contig 81900 bp, 69 predicted proteins | sample MGYA00248264_ERZ651846 | MGnify/ENA primary metagenome ERZ651846 (study PRJEB26924, sample SAMEA4378271) | human gut metagenome | biome: human gut; feature: human-associated habitat; material: faeces...
AATCACAATAATCTGGCATTCTACTAAAATCAATATAAATCACATGGTGTTTATTGATATGTTTCTCATAAGATGTTGTTTGTGCTATTTTTAAATTTTTGAACAAATCATGTGCATCATATCCTTGCGTATAATATGCGCCTAGCATTGTTGCATTCATGGTTTTACCAAATCTTCTAGGTCGTGTGATGCAGATAAAACGATTCCTTGTTCTTATAAATGAATTTAATTTATCAATCAGCAAACTTTTATCCACATATGGCTCACTTGCGATATCCATTTTAAATTGTTTCAAAGGAATATTTGTATCCAAATAATACATATATATCACCTCATCTCTTTTTATATTATAGACTATTTCATCTTCTTTTACTATGAAAAAAATACTATCTAATATTCTTTTCTTGATACCATAAACAATCCTACAATTTAAGATAATCTTATCAATGATCACACTGTCTTTTATCTTTCTTATTTGCTTCCTGCTTCTCTTGTTCTTCTATAAACTTGAATGAAAAAACATGTACATTAGGCAAAGATTTTTTAAATAAAAAAAGCCAGAACACTTTCGTTCTAGCTTTCCTTCTTCTGCATAATATTTAAAAGCTGTTTCATTAGTTCTATTACATCATGAAACTCGTATAACATCTCAAATTGTTCATTCATCACACAGCCCTGCCAATTGGAATACTGTCTTGTATCTACCATAATAATACCAGTAAACAACTTTCCATGATGCTGAATGATTTCATCATGTTTTCGTTTTTCATTTGTATGTATTTGTGCATTATAAATTTGATGTTCCTCTTCCACAAAAGAACGTTTATTTTGAAAAGCCTGTGGAAAAGCAATCTTATCCATAAATGCATCTGCCTTCAAAACCATCTGGTTAAAGTCATGAAAGACGATATCTTCTTCATCAGCGGTAGAATATAACGTACCATGCATACTGTCATTATCCATATCGTCAATACATGTCCAAAACATATTTGCGCTTAACTTTCTTATCATATCACTACCTCAGATCCATTTCTTTCAAATCACAACGAAGTCGAGCATGATACCTTGTCGCAATACGATAAAAGTTTTCTTCTATTCTTTCTAACGCAACCAATCCACCTTCATAGTCACAGGTTGGAAGCAGCATGATAAACTGTGTTGCACTATAACGAGCAATGACATCACCAGAACATAAGGATGAAACAATCGTTGCCTTTAATGTTTCCATTGTACCATCACGAAACTTACGATAAGCATTACTATCAAGTGGTAAATCCAGATTAGATTCAATCGTAATCAATCCACAATATACTGCGATTCCTAAACGCTTTGCCTGTCGCTGCTGTAAGGCATAAATTTCTTTAAATACACCATAATCACAGAAATACGCTCCATTCGTATTCTCTTTCGCATTTGCTATTTCATCCTGAATCATCGCAAGATTCATTTCTTCATTCTTGATTTCACGCATGATTTCTTTGTAAAGATTCTGCATTTCTTTTGAAGGAGTTGTGCCTAATTGTGAATATAACAGTTCACTTGTCTGTTTATAATGCTCTTTCGCCTGAGAATTCTTTCTTTGTTTAATATAAGCTTTCATTAATAAACAATGAATCGTTTCATCCAGATTCTCGTATTTCAAAGCATTAATGCACAAAATCTCCATCTTCTCATAATTCTGAACTTCTTCATATGTCTGTGCCAGTAGTTTTACGATAGATATGTACAGGCTGTGATAATAGGTCGTCTGTCGAAATATCCAGTGTTCACTAGTAAACTTTGGTAGAAAATCGCCTGTATATAACGTCAGTGCTTCTTCCAACACATCAATTTTTTTATTTACATCATCTAATAGTTTTGCTTCATTATATTTACTTTCAAATTCTTCTGCATCAATGATAACTTTTACATCATTATTCCAGGCATAGGCCCCTCTTAATGTTTTGATAAAATCATTATAGCCGAATGTCTTTTTTAATATGGTACGTAAACGGTACAACAGATTTTTTAATGCGCCAATCGGATTATCACTTTCATCTTCTCTCCACAATACATCACACAGATCATTTGCACTGATAATCGCCTTTCTGTTACACAGTATATACACAATAAGTTTCACAAGCATATTAGAATGTAAAGTTTCGTCACTTAATGTTTTGCCATCGATTTCCATCTCAAAATAGGAAAACATTTTTACATGTATAATTTTATCTTCCTCATTCATATACCTGTCACCTGTATCCTTTCTTTCCAACTTCATTTTACCATATATTTTAATTCTTGTTTTTTTGCTTTTTCAGAAATCCACATAATAATATAGCAGAATCTAACAGTTTTGAGGAGTTTTTTCCAAAAAAATTGTAAATTTCTAAGATTTCCCTCTTTTTTTTATCCAATATTTTTAAAATATCTAATTTTTACTTTTTCATTTGGTTTTATCGCATTAATAATGCATATTAAGATTAATTTATGCCTTTATTATAGCACAAACCACAATATTAATATAGTATATCTTAATCGTTTTCTATTTCAATTTTTACAAATCACAAAAACTATATTTTCATCCAATAGAAAAGGAATGTTTAATTCTCACCAAACATTCCTTTAAAATCTATTTTTTTATACCAAGTTCTTTTTTCCACTTTGCGACATGAAGCCACAATGTAATCACCATAATCAATGTAAATGTACACGTTGCTACACCAAACATTGATACTAGCCATAAGTATATATTACCCAGCATTGGTACACATAAAACAACCTTTCCAAGTAATCGTTCATATGCGACTGCAGTTGCATCCACATCATCATTATGATCTCCTTTGGTCACAAAAGATCTTTTCTTTGCATCATTGATCATTACTCTGTGTGTTGCGACACTATCATTTACCACACTCGTTTTAAATGTAATAACATCACCTTTCATGATGGATTCCGGTGATTGTGATTTCACATAGACTACACTGCCTACTGGATAATCTGGTTCCATACTATTACTTAAAATACCATAAGGTTCATAACCAAAAAGCTTCGGTACTACAAAAGGTGATACAACAAGAATCAAGGCAATCAGCATAACATAAGCAAGGATATTACAATACTTAATCTTCTTCATCATTCGATACCGCAGAATCCATGATTTTCATCAATTCCAAAGCACTACGAAAACTCGTTGTCTGATTTTTTTCAACCCATGTTAATCTACCTTGCCAGCTTTGATTTTTACAACTTTTTATCTCTACTAGAAAAGTAGGTGTATTTGTTAGATTTTCCTTTTCTATATTCTTCATTTTTTATCACCATTCCAAGTATACTTTATGATAGTAACATATTGGTAACGCCAAATATTCTGTCAAACAAATATAAGACATTTTTACTATATACTGGCTTTCAAGCTTAGTATAACACAACACTTTTCTTGAAAATCAAAAGTTTTCTTAATTCCAAAAATGAGTGATCTGATTGACCACTCATTTCTTGTAATTCTTTATTTGTTATAAGTTTCAGCAGTTACGTCATTCCATCCAATGATGTTAGTTCCATCCATTTGTGGAGTGAAATTATCTGCCTGAATACCTTCAGCAACGATATCAATTGTTAATACTGTATCAGCATATGCATTTCCCCAACTCATAGGAATTTCTACTGTATACTTATTTTCACCTTCACCTTTTACTTTAAACAAACTTACTGTTGTAGGTGCAGATACTTTCGTATTGTAATAGTAATATCCATCAGCATCTGGTGTTGGATTCCAACCATCATTGATATCAACAACTTCACTTAATGCAGGTAACAACTGTTCACCATCAACCATGACATCATTTCCATTTTTGTCTTTCAATGTAACAGTTACTTTTGCTCTTAAATAAGCATCCTCTGATCCATCAACAACACTGATCTGTGGATCTTTCAGATATTTATTACCAGGTTGTACGTTATTAGGATTTTCCCATCCTGGTTCTTCTAAATCAACATCAACATGTCCCATAGTGATCACATTGGTTTTGTTATCACTATCTGTGAAATATGCCAGTGTGCCACCAGCAATAGCTCCAATTCCCAGTACACCTGCAATAGCTAATGCAATAAGTTTTTTATTTTTCATAAGTTATCTCCTCACTATTATTTTGCATTCATTAGGTTTGTTAATTCTTCAGCAGCGTTAATTCCTTCTGTACTCTGAACTAAATAACCTTGAACATGAATTTCAAAAGGCATCATATCTTTAATATCAATATCTTTTACAATCTTCACTTCTTTAAAAATTGGTTCAGTTAACATTCCATGTTCAACAGCTAATGCTTTACCATTATCTCCTACATACATATATGAATTTGGAACAGTGACATCTCCATTTTTTAATGGTACCCAATAACCTTCAACTTCTTTTCCGTTTTTTGTAGTTGCTGCAGTAAATTTATCAAGAGTTAAATTAAATTCTGTTTCAGCAGTTAAAGCTTTAATATATTCTTCTTCATTATTATATCCTAAATCTTTTAATACTTCTGCATTACTTTTATACTGCTTATCATTGTTATTACTATAAGTCACATATGCATCTTTAGGTAAAGAATATCTCAGCTGAATACCAATATAAGCACTTTCAGCATCACTGTTATTTTTAATCTGTGGATCTTTTGAAATAGTGCTATCTGGTCTGTATTCTACACCCTTTTCTTCTGTACCTTCCCAATTTGGTTCAAAGATTTCTCCATCAATTCCTGTACCAATTGTAAAGATATTATTCCTTTCAACTGTTTTATCTGAGAAAATTGCATAAGTTCCTGCACCAATTGCCAATACTCCTGCCATTGCAAGGCATGCTAATAATTTACTTTTTTTCATTTTATTTCACCTTTCCAAATTTATTTATCTTTTAATTGAAGTAGCTTCGGCCAATTTAACTAATTCATCAATTGCCTCTTCCTGACTTACTTCATCATTTCCTTGTACAGCATAACCTGTTACTTTAATTTCAAATTTTGGTAATGTATAAGCATCGCCTTCGATTGGAACATATTTATCTCCAATTTTTTCATATAAAACTCTTGAGCTATTTGTTGAATCTGTTTTATCAATAATTTCTGGTTCTTTATCGTTTCCATTTTCGTCTTTATCAATGCGATATAATGTTTTACTAGAATATTCAGTTTTGATAACTTCTTTAATACCAGTTATAACTTTAATATCAGTAAAGATAGGATCGCTGCTAGCTCCTGGTTGAACGACGTTCTTAAAAACATAAAATTCTGAACCATCATTATAAGTACCAAATTCTTTCCACAAATTATTAAATCCTTCTTCGCCATTATTCATGATTTCAGCATAATTTTCGATAAATTCTTCTCTTGAAATATGCTTACCATTATTATCAATATACTCTAATTTAACACCAACATAAATTGGAAGTCCTTCATTTTTTTCTGCATCATTTTTCATAACAGGATCTTTTGCAATTACCTGTCCTGGAATGTAATTTTCTGCAATTTCTTCATCAAAGTTTTCTTCTACTAATTCAGTACTGATATCCTTAGATGATGTAAACGTATTTGTCTTCGTTTCTGTAACTTTGTTCAAAAATGCCCATGTTCCTGTTACTGCGATAGCTCCTGTTAATACCATTGCGCCTAATGTTGTAAATAATCTTTTCTTTTCCATTTCTCTCACCTTTCAATTTTACCTTTCTTAATTTTTTTTCGCTAAATTTAATAAAGACTCTTTTGCTTTATCTATTGTTACATTTGTTTCCTGCACTGCATATGCTTTTACTTTAATATTGAAGCTCGGTAATTTATTTCCATCTGGTTCTATATCAAGTTTGATAACAAATCTATCAAACAATGCAGGAGTAGTAGTATTTGAATTTAATACTTTTTTATAAATATAAAGGTCAAATTCTTCATCTGTATCAACTAATTCAAATTCATTATTCATACCATTCTGATATGAACTATTCAAATGCTGAAACTTGCCATATAAATTTTCAAATTCAGTTTTTGAAATAGGAACACCCTGACTATTCTCATAAACTACTTTAATGGCAACATATTCATTTTCATCACTAGTGTTCATCACAATTGGATTCTTAGGAATCGCATCTCCTGGATGATAATTCTTCGCAATATTAAATCCTAATATTTCTTTATTGGTTTCCTTATCATCAATTACTGTTCCAGGTATTGCTCCATCTGGATAGCTTTCATTAAAATCAAAGCCATCCCATTTATCTTCACGAAGCTTTAATGAAATACTTCTATCAGAGCTAAATGTATTCGTTGCTGTCTCTGTTACTTTTGACAGAAGTGCATATGTTACACCAGCTGTTATCAAACAACAAATAGAAGCGACTACCAGCAGTGACTTCTTTACTGGTTTCATAATTTGCCTCCCTTCTTCTCTTTCTTTTTACACATATATTATCTAACTGAATAGTCACATGGCGGTAACAAAAAAATAAAATGCCATAATCAGTACATATTTATTTGTGACCTTATTTTTCTTATAATTTCAAGCAAAAAAAAAGTGTAGTAACAGAAATTTATGTTTCTTATTACTACACCTTATTATTTTATTTCTTTTCTTTATCATCCTTTGAAAGCTGATCTACGATGAATGATAACAACATCATGATTAATATAAAAGCTACTAAAATGATGATACCACTTGTTGAATTTAAATAAACAGCAAGGAAACCTAAATAAGGAATGGTGAATCCTAACGCTCTTCCCTTAACATTATTAAATGCAACGCTTCCGCCATCTTCATTATCGTTAGCATCCCCCTTGGTTTTAAAAGATTGTTCTTCTTTATTTACCTCTATTACTCTATGTGTTACTACAGTATCATTTCCAATAGTGAACGTGATAGAATCTCCTACTTCTACATCAGATGGGTCTACTTTTTGTACAAAGACTAATCCACCTACATGATATGTTGGCTCCATACTACCACTTAATACCGCCATTGGGGTTATACCAAACAATCGTGGCACAAAAAATATACAAGCTAACAAAATAACCAAAATTACAACAATTGTTGTAATAATATTCCAAACTTTCTTAATCATATTGTTCTCCTTTTTATTTATGCTTATATTTTACTACTATTCTTTAACAAAGGACAATATTATTCCTAATTTAAATAGAAAAAAGCAGCGAATATCCACTGCTTTATCTATTACTTCAATTTACTGGGTTAAAACCTGTAAAATAATTACCATCACTATTTGCTGTTAATTTCCAAGCATCAGTAAGGTTTGTAACTGGATGTGCGCTAATTGCGTCAGCCATTACCTGTAATTCTAAATGTGTATTTTTTGGTAAATCTTGATTTAATGTTATAGATTCAAGCAATACATCTGTTTCATTATTCGGTGCAACAGCTTCAGTATAATAATAAGTATCAGAATTTTGATCATAAACCCATTTATTTGAATTTCCATTAAAGTTATACTTCAAATCTACAGATTGACCAATGGAATCACCATCCTGGTTTTTAATCATAGGTACAAATTTTACACGGATATAACAATCTGTAGTAGGATAATTTGAATCATAAATATTCTTTATTTTAACCACCTTAGATATAGTATCATTTTTGTTGATTTTGCTATATTCTTCTTCATCATTTGTACTATCTTCATGGTTTTTATTATTCTCAATTACTGAAATATTTACTTTAGCTGCAGCTCCCTCAAACTTATTTAAATTCTCTTGAGAAGATGATGAGAGCAACGCATATGTAATGCCAACTGCAGATAATGCTACAATTAAAGCCCCGACGATCATAGCTTTCTTTTTAATTTTTGTAAAATTCATCATGCTAATTTACCTCCCATCATTTCGATTTTTTTGTTGGAGTTAAGCAAGAATTTAAGTTCTTGCTTAACTCTTAATTTACTTCTATCTTTCATATAATTCACCAAATCACTTGTTAATAAATTGATTAATTGCAGAAGCTACATCACCAAATAAATTAGATAAAGCTTGTATAAACTCATTTTCAAAATTTGTGTTTGCTGGATTGCTATACTCTACACTCAATTTTGTAGTATCTTCTTCTACTCCATAATAAGGTTTATTTCTTGTATACGCAGTAGTATCGTCTCCAATGTAAATATTAGATGTTGTATTCTCAGCATTTCCACTATAGTCATCTGCTTGAGATTTTAATTCATACTTCCAAGACCAATCTGTTATTTCAGTAACTGTATAATATCCTTTTTTCAAACCTTTAATTTTCACTGTCTTTTCTTTTGTATTCTGATTAGCTGAGAAATCAATGGTTTGATAGAATGTATCTAAAACATTACCATCTTTGTCTTTTCTCTCAATTTTGTATAGAAAACTCTGATTTGCTTTAATAAATTCATCGTCTCCACCTACATATTGCTGATTTATTTTTTTGGTAATATTTAATTGACCTTTCACAACATAGATTGTAAAATCATGAGAATCATCTTTATCAGAATTAGGTGTTTTATTTGTTATACCTGTGTTAGCAGTAATATCTTTATTGGTATCAGTACGCTTAACATTTAATTTAAATTGAGTATCTTCTGACAATTCAACATCTATATTGTTATCAATAGTTTCTTCACGATTGACAACTTGAGCATTTAAATTTAAACTTGGTTGATTTGTTAAAGGTTTTGGAGCTTCAGAATTAGCTTTGCATTTCCATTCAACTTCATCTGAATTATATCTTTCTTTAACTTTTGTTAAATCCCCATAGAATATAACTTTATCAGTTACATTTAAATCAGGAGTAAACACATATAAATGAGACATTTTATCAGTTATATCTTTAGATCCGTAACTTCCATTTTGGGTTGGTTTCACAACAGCGCTAATACTAAAGTTATGAGTTGTACTATAGTCTGTAGTATCAAAGTTATCATTCACTTCCAATGATCCCTTATTTTCTCCAGCATTTACTGTGAATGTTCCAATTACAGTATCACCATCTTTAATGGTATATTCTATTCCGGCGAAATCATTTCTGTTTCCACCCCATTCAAAATTTTTACCATTAATCAGATAACCATTTTGTAAGAATTCATCTACACTCTTCCAGTTATCTCCAATATAAATACTTGCATCTTTAACTTGGAAATCATACTTCAATGGGACATCAACATCAGGTGTATCAAAATTTTCAACTACTTTATTATTTTTATCATAAATACCGGAATCATCCTTATTTGTAGGAACCTCGTTTCCTCCAACAAATCCATCAATAGGTTCTACGTCTTTGATAACTACAACTAATTTATAGCCAACAGGTGTTCCATCTTCCAAATAAACAAAATTTTTAGAATAATCATAGCCAGTAACTGTAATAGTATCTCCTTCAGTTTTTATTGTTACTTCATTTGTAATGTTTATTTTTTCACCCCAGCTATTAGAATCGCCTAATTCTCCACCATTGTAAGGCTGTTTATAGACAGTTATATTTTCTTTTGGGATATCACCTTTAAAATATTTTGAAATTTTATCGATCAGCATTGTATCTGAATCTAACTCTATTTTTGGTACAACTTGAGAGAATATATTTTCAAAAATTTCCTTTAAACTATCAGCATCGTTAGCTGCTAAATAATATCCTAAATTATTAGGTTTCCCATACCCAGGCCAAAGATTGGCAACTATTGCATCCATATTTAAATATTGATTGCCAACATAATTATTTGAAATTAAATGCAAGAACTTATTTATAATATTTTTATCACTAGTAGGCGTATTATAAATGTCAGCAGATGGATCAGCTTCAGTAACTACACCTATACTATAACATGTTGCGTGATTTTCAATCTTAATATCGTTTGCTGTTTTTATTGCATCATTAGCTATATTTTCACTATAACCACTATATTTTGTCGGCAACCCATCAGTAAAAGTGATTACGACTTTATCTCTGTTTTCCGTTTTATTATAATCTAAGATTTTTTTTGCCATTTCCATTCCTAAATCTATATTTGTTGCTCCAGAGGCAGAAATAGAATTTACAGCTTGATTAAGAATGTTTCTGCCATCTGCTTCAAGTGTATTTTGTAATGCATTACCATATACATTTTTTTCGTTATATTGATTAATATTTTTATAATTCATTGGATTATTTAAACTTAACACCTCTGTATTCTTATATGCAGGGTAGCTATTAGAATTCTCTGTATATTCTCCCATTGCAAATCCCACCATAGCAATTCTATGATTGAAATTAGAGTCTTTTGCGTTTTTCTCAACTAAATCAATAAAATTGCTAACACTTTTCTTTAATGCTACTTTTTTTGTATATATCGCATAAAATTGCGTATGTTCAGAATCATTTTCATTCACTTTAGGTGTGCAATAAACTTTCCTATTATTTCTACTATAATACCATCTATTACTATTACTTTCATATGTTAATTTAGTGTAATAATTGTTTACATAAACATAATATTTTGTTCCGTCTAAAGACAATTCATCTCCATAAACTTTGTAATAGCTATTTTTTTCAAATGGATCATCCATACTTCCGGATTGATCTAATACCAATACAAAATCTATTGGATTTCCTGACATTGACACTTCTCCTGTCAAATAGGTTTCCAAAGTAATATTGGCAGTATTACTATTAGGATCAAATTCTGCTATTTTAGATGTTTCAATATTAGAATTTTTTGTAGGAGTAAAATTAGTTGGTACACCACTTAAACGAGCGCTTCTATACATCACACTATTTTTTGAATAATCATAGAGTGGTGCTGCATCTAATAATGGAACAATTGTTGATGGATCAAATGTAGCTGGGGCTTCTTTTACACCGCTTTCTCTAGAATCTTCTTCATTTTCTGCTTTAGGTTGTTCTAAAGTTTTTGCTTCTAATTCAATCCAGCCAGTTGTCTTGAAAGTTTGTTTTACAATACCGTTTTCCAAATTCTTATCAGCTTTTGCAGTCACTACTTTTTCTGTAGTTTCTGTAGCAGATGTTACATCATAGTAGAAAGGATTATCTTCACTAGGAGTAAACTGTGCTTCAGCTTTTCCGTTTGTATAATATGTTCCGCTTTCTTTTGCAGAATATTTTACTTTGAAAGATACTGTTTTAATTACTGGTCCATTTGCATCAGCTGTTAACTGATCTGATTTTAATGTCCAAGTTGCTGTACCATTTGCAAGGGTCATATCTGCTGGCAAAGTACCTTCAACTTCAAAACCATTACCAATTACATCTGTAAATGTCAAAGATGTCTCTTCTTTTAAAGGAGCCTTTATAGTCTCACCATCTTGATAGTTATTTGCCATTGCACTTAATGTAATTGTAAATGTACCATCACCATGGTCTACTACGTCTTTATTAGTCCAGACTTGTCCTGCATCTAATGTAGCTGGTTTCTCTACAGCATTATTCACACCATGATTTTTGATAGTGATATCTGTATCCTCCGCTTTTATATACTTAGTATCAACATTTAGACAAATCATCACAAAGCTTAAAACTAAAGCCATTGTCTTCATTAATTTTTTTCTCATAGGAAGTCCTCCTCATTTCATATAGTTTAAATATTAGAATCTTTTCTTTATCGTCTATATCTTACCAATGTCAAGTCACATAGTGGTAACAAAAAAGTTTTTCGTGTGACCATTGATTGGAAAGAAAACATAGCCACACTGCATCAGGATGGCTATGTTCTGTTATTTATTTATGAATTGGCTTCATTGTTTTGTCTTTTTTTATTCCAATACATGAAGATAATTGCGATACCTGCGACAACCAGAATACCCAAACCGCCAGCTAACATTGCATAATCATTGCCTTTACCATCGCCTTCTGGTGTTTCCTGATCATTGATATCTGTCTGGTCTTTATCTTTATCTGTGTCCTTATCGTTATTACCATCACCATTTGGCTGATTATCATCAGGGATAACAACATCAGGATTAGGTGCTGGAGTAGGATTTGGATTAGGAGTAGGTGTTACATTGTTCTGGTTGCCATTTTCCTGTGGAACAACCTGATTAACTACTTCTTCCTGTGTTATCGTTTCATAACGAATAACTTCGTTAGGATTTGTTAATGTATAAACAAATTGAATTTCCATTCCATCTTTTAATGTAAATGTCTGTTCAGCTTGCTGATAGGTATAACCTGGAACTGTTTTTGCACGTTCCACAATCTGTGTACCACGTTCCCCTAACATTGTTTTAGGTGTAGCGATATCCGTTTTATTTTCATCAACATAGCGTACAGTGTATGATACACCATCGATCAATACGCCATATTTTGCGACATATACTTGTTTACCTGTTACCTTTGAACCAACAGAAGGAAGCTGTTTGCTCCATCCTTTAAAGACATAACCTTCTTCTGCTGATACTGTAGGTTCATTAGGGAATACATCATTTGTACTTAAATGATAAGATACTTCTTTTTGACCATCTACACTGCCGTGTGAACCAGCCTTAAATACGATTTCATATTCTGCTGCTTTAATATCTGTAGTGGAAATAGGTAAAAGGAATAAGCATGCCATCACAATGCCTGATAAAGCTGTTAAAAATCTATTACGCTTTTTCATTTCTTTCACCCTTTCTGTTTCTAACCCTCATTACAATAATCACGATAATCAATGCTAAACTTGCCACAAACATTCCAAGAATTGTTCCAATAACCGTTGTATCACCAGTCTGTACGCCAGGAATCTTATTGATCACTGGGACTTTTTTAATGACTGTCACAACTTTTTCCACTGGTGTGTTATCTTCATGTTCTACTGAGAATATCAGATTTAAGTATCCTTCTGTATTCTGGTATGTGTTATCCATGGAATCTCCATCTACTTTGATTTTCATCAATACAGTTGTAGATTCACCTTTTTTCAATGTTTTTAATAAATAATTCTGATCTAATGAATCCATATTGCTTTGTGTCATACCACCAATTTTACCAGTATAGAATGTTTCTCCATTATTAGAGAATTCAATATCATAGGCAATCTGGTTATTTGCGACACCTTCACCTAATGGATTGGTATATTCACTTCTAACATAGAACTTTAATTCACGATAATCATCATTAGATAATGTAATTTGTTGAATTCTTTCTTCACCAGGTGCCATATTTTCATAAGCACTGCTTTGTTCATATGTTATAAATTTTTCACTGTCACCTTCAAATGTCAATCCCATATCGCCATCAGCGGCATGAATGGATGCACTCCCCATCATCATTGCTAACAAAGCGGAACATAGGAATATTTTTTTTATTTTCATAAAGGTTTCCTCCTTCTTTATACGCTAATCTTCAACAGAGATGATGTTTCCATTTTCATCAAATTCAATTTCTGCGCCCCATTCTGACAATACAGCATCTTTCCCTGAAATACTCTGTACAGCTTCGGCATCAAAAGATAAATGTACTTGATATGTAGAATAGTTTGTATCCTTTAATTCAGGACTGATCTGAATTGCATCCATCAGATTCGTAGATACTTCATCAGATTTCATTGGTTTTCTATAATAGAAATAAACGTTTTCTGAATTAGAATTTGCTGCATCATCCATAATGATCCAGTTTGCAGGATCTTTGGTAACCAGCTTAATCAAAGATGCATCAGCATCTGGCAGTTTATTTCCATTTCCATCTTCCCAATATTTGGTTGCTGTTACACGAACATATAAAGTATGTTCTTTTACATTTTCCACATGTACGCTGCTTTTGATTTCTGCGCCTGGCAGAACTGACATAAATTTATATCCATTTTCTGTTTTTTCAGCATTTGTTTCATTAGTGCTTTCAATCAAGTCTATACCCAGGCTTCCAGCACTGATTTTAGCACCAACCTGTGTTTCCGCATGAAAGAATGCCATTGATCCTTGATATACTAAGAAGCCAAGTAAAACAGCTGCTGTTAATACCATCACTATTTTTTTCATACGATCATTCCTCTCATCATAAAGATTCTAATTTCATCCTACTCAAAGTATATAGAAGTGAAGTAACAAAATAGTCACACGGTTACAATTTGAATTTCCATGGATGTGACCATTTTCTCTTTGATAATTAAATATCCATATATGATAGAGTTATATATTTGCCTATGCGTTGTTATAAAAGAATATGTTTATACGATTTATCTAGCATATATCATGGCAAGAAATGATTATACAATGGTAAGAGAATTTCCAAGTGGAAAAGAGTTTGCGGATGTCGTTTTTATTCCACGATATGATAAGCCAGCGATGATTATTGAACTGAAATATGATAAAGATGCTGATACTGCGATTAAACAGATTAAAGAAAAGAAATATTTCTTTGGCTTAGAAAAGTATTTAGATAATTTGTTGTTGGTAGGTATCAACTATGATAAGGAAACAAAGAAACATACCTGTGTGATAGAAAAATATAAATAAATTAATGAAAAAAGTATATGGGTTGTTCTCATATACTTTTTTTACTTTTTAAATTGTACACTGTCTTTGATAATCAAGTGTGGCTCTAAACGAACATCTTCACATGGTAAATCTTCATTTTCTATGTGGGATAACAAGACCTTACAAGATTCAATCGCAAGTTTTTTTACATTCTGATCAACAGAGGTGATTTCTGAACCCTGCATATAAGGGTATAACAAGTTGTCATAACTGATAATAGAATAATCTTCTGGAATACGCAATTGATGTTCACTCAGGCATTTGATCAAGCCTAAGGTCATCATATCATTACTGACAAAGATAGCTTCTGCATCTGTCTGAATCAGCTTCTGTCCTGCTTCATAGCCACTATGGTAACGATAATCTCCGATTTCTATATATTCTGGTTTGATTGGCAAATGGAAGTACTGCATAGCTTTTTTATAACCGATAGTTCTAGAAGAGCCGTTTTTACTGCTTTCCGGACCACCAATACAGGCAATTTTGGTATGCCCACGTTCTACAAAGTGCTGTATGGCAAGAAAAACACCTTTTTCATTATCGAAATATACCCGATTACTATTTATTTCTGGATAGAAACGATCTATCATCACATAAGGTATCGTTAAATTTTTTAATGCCTCCTGCATCTGTTTTGCATCTTCAAAGGATTCATTACTGACGGTGATAAATAAGCCATCTACACCACGTGATACGAGCAAGTCTAACAACATTAGATCATCAGAAGCTTTATCATTAGTATTCATGATCATTAAGGCATAACCTTTTTTACGGCAGTATTCTTCAATGTTTTTTGATAAGGAAGAAAAGAATATGTTTTCAATATCAGGAATAATTAGACCTAGCAGCTTGGATTCTTTAGTGACCAGACTTCTAGCGGACTGATTAACACGATAATGATGTTTTTTCGCTATCGCCATGATATTATCTCTTGTTTCCTGTGCTACACGACATGGTTTATGGTTTAAGACAAGGGATACCGTGGTAACACTGACATTTGCCTCTTTGGCAATATCTTTGATTGTAATTTTCATACGTTACATCCCCTTTATTGATTTCTTTATATAGCATATTGTAACATGAATGAATTATTTCTTACAATGAATTTTTCAATTTCTAAAAGTAAGTACAAAAAACAGTCCTTCGACTGTTATTTTGTTTGTTTAATTTTTTCCACAATACTTTCTGCATCTAATCCATAAGCTTTTAATAATTCTTGTGGGGTTCCACTTTCCCCAAATTGGTCTTGCATACCAATCATGATTTGTCTACAGGATAATCCAAGTGGTGCCAATACTTCCGCCACAGCACTACCAAGACCTGCCATGACATTGTGTTCTTCTATGGTATATATCACATTATGATTTTTTGCAGTTTCCACAATCAGCTCCTGATCGATTGGTTTGATACAATCGATATCAATCACTGTGACTTCTTCCTCCAGCATATCCGCTGCTTTTAATGCTTCCTGCACCATCAGTCCACTTGCAATCAATGCGATATGTTTTCCCTTGCGAAGAACATGTCCTTTGCCAAGTGTAAAGGTGTAATCCTGATATATCGATTCTACTGCACAACGTCCCAGTCTTACATAACATGGTCCATCGATATCCGCAATCGCCGCAATAATAGCTTTGGTACTTGCTTCATCACATGGCTGAAATACTTTCATTCCTGGTATGACACGCATTAATGCGATATCTTCAATACATTGATGAGATGCGCCATCTTCGCCTACACTGATTCCTGCATGTGTCGCACATATTTTTACATTGCGTTTTGGATATGCAATACTGTTTCGTATCTGTTCATAAGCCCTTCCTGCCGCAAACATCGCAAAACTTGATGCATATACAACTTTTCCACTTGAGGCTAGTCCTGCGGCTACACCCATCATATTGCCTTCCGCAATACCGATATTATAATGTTGGTTTGGTGCTGCTTTTTTGGCATCTGCTGTTTTTGTGGATTTACTGAGGTCTGCGTCTAATACAATGACATCTTTTCGTTTCTCTACTAACTGTGCTAAAGCCTTCCCATAGGCTTCTCTTGTGGCCATCTTACTCATACGCTTTCCTCCTTTAATTCATTCATTGCCTGTATGTATTGTTCATCATTTGGTACACTGCCATGCCATGCATAGTTGTTTTCCATAAAGGAAACCCCTTTTCCTTTGATGGTATGGGCAAGTATCATTGTTGGTTTGCCTTTGTTTTCTCTGGCTTTTGTGAAAGCTTTTGATAATTCATCAAAATCATGTCCATTGACATGCTCCACATACCAGCCAAATGCTTCAAATTTTTGATCGATCGGTGTAGGATCAATGACATCACGTACATCTCCATCAATCTGAAGACCATTAAAATCTACGATTGCACACAGATTATCTAAATGATAATGTGCCGCAAACATAGCAGCTTCCCAAACTTCCCCTTCTTCACATTCTCCATCACCTAATAGTATATATATACGATAGGGTGTTTCATCTATCTTTCCTGCAAGTGCCATACCAGCAGCTGCGGAAATCCCCTGTCCTAAAGATCCTGTGGACATATCCACACCATCTATATAATTCATATTCGGATGTCCCTGCAGACGGGAATGGATTTTACGAAAACCTGATAATTCTTCTTCCTGCAACAATCCTTTTTCTGATAATACAGCATATAATAAAGGACTGGCATGCCCTTTGGATAACACAAAACGATCACGCTTTATTCCACTTACATTTTTTTCATTGATATCCATTTCTTCAAAATATAGATATGTTAAGATATCTGTCGCTGATAAAGAACCGCCAGGATGTCCTGATTTGGCTTCATATACCATACGAACAATATTTTGACGAATATGATTGGCTCTTTTTTCTAACATTTCTTTATTCATATACGTTTGTTCTCCTTTACAACAGAATCATCATAGAAAAGATAAACATAAAGATGATTCCAGATAACATTGGGACACTCGTTCTTTTGACTAGGTCCAATGGATTTACTTTGATAAAACCTGCGACGATGACTGTTACAGCAGCTACTGGCGATACAGCTCTCATCAGGTTGCCAGCTAATGCCATCGGTACAGATATTGCGGTCGCATTAATTCCTGCTGCAATTGCAAGTGGCATCATCAATGGTACCATAGCATAAAACAGCGCTGTCCCACTTCCACTTAAGAATACGATCAATAAGGATAATCCTACTAAGATGAGTGGCAGAATAAATCCTAGACCATTACCTTTGATGCTTGTCATCATATTTTGAAGGGTTGAAATAAGTCCAATAGAATTTAAACCTAATACAAATACAGATGCACTGACTAATAATGCCACAATAGACATAGAATTCCCCATTCCTTTAAAGAATTCTTCTGTTTGTGCCAGTACGCTGGATGTTCCTTTTTTACGAATCAATTCACAGAAAATAGCGATAATGAGTGAGAAGATAGAAGCAACTTCTACACTGATATTGATTTGCATGTGCAGCATTGTCTGCATGATATAGATCGCAATCAACAATAAAATCGGAAATACTGGTAAAATGGCATATACGATTTTAAACAGTTTACTGCCTTCAATCGCCTGTACTTCGGCATTTGCCACAGGCAGCCCTTCTTCTTTTGGCATATGTTTATCCATATGCTTTTGCCAGAAGAAATGAGCGATTGCCATTACCAGCAGGGTAGGCACAGAAATAATCGCATGGTATTGAATGACATAATCTGTGACAGTTAATCCAGCATATTGTGGATAATTTGCTAATTCATTGGCAATGGCAACATTATCTCCGCCTAGTGGTGTTGGCATAACAGTTGCGGCAGTTGCGATAATTGCGGCAGCTGTCATAGAGGACATACCAGCACTTCTTAATACCGGATATAAAGTTGCAAGAAGGATAATCGCAAGATTAGAAGCACTTGGTATAACAAGGGATAATACATTGACCAATACAAAGACAAATGGTACCAGAATATAAACGGATTTAATCTTCATAACCGGTTTGGTTAATACATGAACCGTAACATCGTTGGCTCCAATGCTAGACATGTAGGAAGAATAACCACCTAATACCAAAATAATCAATCCTGCACCTGATATGGTTGTTTTGAATTGTGAAATTACGGCAGCCAGAGGATCTAACCATTTGACTCCGGTAGATGTAAAGTCTTTGATTGCAATATCATTCCCCATAAATATCGCAACATACATTAAAACAATTCCCATTGCAAACAGTGTTGTCTTAATATCCATTTTTTTAATCAGCATATAGATCACAATACCAAACACCAAAACGGTTGTGATCAGCATAACAACTGTATTCATACATTCACCTCAAATTTTATAACAGAAAGAATCTGAGCCTCCAGATTCTTTTCTGTTTCTTTTCATTATAATAATACGACAGCAAGTACCATACAGGCAACGCATCCAACTAATACTGGAACACTTGTTCGTTTAATCAGCTGCATTGGTGTAACACCCATTGTAGAACATACAATCATGATACACGCCGCTACTGGAGAAATAGAACGTACCAGGTTGGCAATCATCTGCATAGGAAGTGCAATCATAGGTCCGGTTACTGATGCTGCATGTGCAATACCAGGAAGCATATCTACGGTAGCATAGAATACGCTTAAACCACCACCAGAAATCAAACCAATCAAGAATGTAACACCAGAGAATGCAAGCATCATCAGGGTACCAGCACCTTCAATACCAGTAACTGAGTTTGTTAACATATCTACAACACCTAATACTTTTAAACCTTCAATTAACAGGTTGGCAGCAACCAATAAGGATACAACCATAGCAAGACCATTTCCCATACCCTTGAAGAATTCCTGGATATCGTGTGTAATCTGTGTAAATTCATGTTTACGAATTAATTCTACAATAATAGATGCAATCAAAGAAATAAAGGTAATCGTTACAAGTCCGATGTTCAAGTTTAAACCTTTTAATGCTAAATTGAATACCAGTACCAGAATCAATGGTAAGATTGGAAGAATAGCGTAATAAGCAGGTGGCAGATTTGTATTCAGTTCTGCGATCTTACTCTTATCAATTTCAGCATTTGTGCCATCTTTTTTATCCAGATATTTCTGCCAGAAATAGTGTGCAACTGCCATTAACAACAATGCAGGAATAGAAATCTTCGCATGTGCAATAACATAATCCATGATATTCATACCAAATGTATTGGCAGCAATAACGTTATCAGCACCAAGTGGTGTTGGCATAATTGTCGCAGTCGTTGCGATAACAGCACCAGCCGCAAGTGGTGATACATCAATTCTTGTAAGAATTGGGAATAAGGTAGCCATCAATAATACAGCTAGAGAGCTTGCACTAGGTACAACCAAAGATAACAAGTTACCTAATAAGAAGATAATAGGAATCAGGATATATTTACTTTTGATTCTACCAAGTGGTTTTGTCATGATATTGACAGTCACTTCATTTGCGCCAATCAAATTCATATAGCTGGAATAACCGAATAATACCATGATGGTTAAACCAATGTTGCCTAAATTACTTAAGAATGATAATTCAATTTTTTTGAATGGATCCAACCAGATAATACCAGTTGTTTCCTCTGGTGATAAGATTGGATGACCAAGTGCTGCAGCTGCAAATAACAGTGCGATACCACCTAACGCCAAAGCGATAGTTGCATTGTACTTTTTGGTAATCAAATATACAACCGCAAGTACAACGACTAATGAAATAATAACTTCTAACATTTTAATTTCCTCCTCTTTTGATTAAATACACTTCTGTATAGAGTCCACAAACCATTGACGGAATGCATCCTGGTTAATATCCAGACATACGGTTGCATTCGCATCTTGGTGTAAGTACCCTTTCAAATCTACTACTGTACATCCAGCTGTCATACTGCCCGCAAGCTCAACATCCAGATATGTTTCTTCAGCGGTAAACATTTCCGGTGCCAACAGATAAGCAATCGCACTGCTGTCATACATTTTTAATCCCGTATTGAAACTTCCCCCACGATATTTCTTAAACAGACAATATGCCATCGCACCTGTCTTATTCATATCTTTAATACGTTCACTATCCTGTGGCAATACCAATGCCTTTAATCCAACATCCAAACCTACCATGGTAAGTTTTACTCCACTGTGGAAAACCATATGTGCAGCTTCAGGATCCAGTGCTACATTAAATTCAGACATAACCCCTTTATTTCCTCTGCTGGCACTTCCACCCATCATAACGATTTCACGAATGTTTTTCTTTACTTCTGGGTATGTTTTCAACAATAATGCAATATTGGTAAGTGGGGCAATCGGTACTAGTGTCACTGGTTCAGCACTTTCCATAATGACTTTACGCATTGCATCTACCGCATTTTCTTTGATAGCGCTTATCGTTGGTTCTTCAAAATCAAAGCCTTCCATACCGCTCTTTCCATGTACGTTGCTGGCATCCTCATAAGGACGAATCAATGGACTATCCGCACCCATTGCGACAGGAATATCTTCTCTTTCAAAATATTTCAATAAACGTAATGCATTATAGGTTACTTTATCCAGGCCTACATTACCTGCCACGGTCGTGATCAGTTTCACATCCAGTTCATCAGAGAATAATGCAATTGCGATTGCTAAAGCATCATCAATACCTGGGTCTGTGTCAATAATTATCGGTCTTTTATTCATGTGTTTTCTCCTCCTTGAAATATGACTCAACTTCTTCTGTATACGGAATGGATACCTGCGCGCCACGTCTTGTGACTGTGATGGCAGCTACCTTTGTCGAAAATTCCAGTGCTTCTTTTACTGGCATATCCTTCGCAAGACATGCACACAAAGCACCGATATAAGAATCGCCTGCGCCTGTGGTGTCCACTGTTTCAACTTTACGGCTATCCACAAATACTGGCGTATCTTCCATTTGGGTGATACTTCCATGAGCACCTAATGTGATAATTGCTTTAGCACCTCTGTTTTCAAATGCTTGTAAACCTTTGATGCAGGACTCATCATCATTAGGATAAATACCAGTTAATAACTGACATTCACTTTGATTTACCACGATCAGATCTAAGTAGTTATATAAATCTTCTTCCAATACTCTTGCCGGTGCTGGATTTAAAATCGTATATAAACCTTTTTTCTTCGCATAGCGAATAGAAGCATCTACTACCTGAAAATCATTTTCCAACTGTGTTAAGAAGATATCTCCTTCTTCTGCGATTGCATCTAAACGTTCCTTTACCATAGAAAAGGTTAAAGTATGATTCGCACCATTTCCTAAGATGATACGATTATCATGATCACAACAGATAATCACCGCAACGCCTGTAGAATCAAATTTAGAAATACTGATATCGTCTGTACACACACCATATTCCTTTAATTTATTTAAAATCTCCTGACCAAAGATATCATTTCCAACATTCGCAATCATTCTTGTATCTGCGCCAAGTTTTGCGGCTGCGACTGCCTGGTTGCCACCTTTTCCACCTGGATTGATCAAGAAATCATATCCGTTGATGGTTTCCCCTTTCTTTGGCATATAATCACTGTTGATACTTAAATCCATATTTAAACTTCCAAGTACGATTACCTTTTTCATGCGATCACCTCATTCTTATCAAAATATTTTAACATGCCTGGTCCTAAGCCTTCACTTGGTCTTTTCACAAATCCATATTTTTCATAAAATTCCACACAGCATGGCGTAGACATCAGACCAATGTATGCCCCCTGACATGCCTTCTTTGCGATGTACTGAAACATGCTTTTCATCAAAAGCTTTCCAATCTTCATCTTCTGATAGTCTGGATCAACAACCACATCTTTAATGAAGAAAACGATACGATCATCCCCAACAATTCTTGAAATTGCGATTGGTTTGTCATCATCATAAATGACAACTGTATAGATAGAGTTATGAAGTGCTACAACAACATCATCATACGCATATTCTTTAAAGTCTACTTTTTTTCTTAAGCTGATATAGATATCTGGTGTTAAAGCGTTATCTCTTATTTCTAAATTCATGTTCTCACCTCAGTTTGATAAAACGTTTTATCTATCTTGCACAATTATCCTAACACGTGATGAAAGCGTTGTCAATACTTTTTGACAAAACGTTTTATCATTTCTTTGTAAGCTTTTACAAAAACTGTTGGCACTCCAACAGTTTTACAATTTTTCAATCAAAAAAAAGCAATGAGGATGATTCATTGCTTTTTTCGTTCTAAAAATATTGTTCTTGAAATAGTAGTTTTTGATATCTTTTTTTTCGTAATTAAATCATTAATACATTCTTTAAATGTTTTTGATGGATTTCCTGTATATCCTAAACTCTTATAAAGTTCTTTTAAAGACATAATATCCGTACCTAATTCTTTTAATATTGCTTTTTCTAATTCTTCTCTGGTTCTTTTCGTTTTTGCAATTTGCACACCATTATCTAAAGCATCCGATTTTCTTTCTTTAAAAGTTTCATGTATTGGTAAAATCACGGAAAAAAATGATCGTTCTTTATCGGTTAGGAAAATCGGCAATGGCGATTTATTCGCTTTTATCGCCTTTAATGCTGTAGGAATACCAGTATTTCTTCCCTCAATCAAATGCAATTCCTTTAAAAAATCTCCTATTCGCCTATTTCGATATCTACGTGTTCGCATATGAAATGTTTTTATGTCTTTATCACTAATTGACCTATCGGGACCAGGAGCATTTGTTATTTCAATCGATTCTTTTTCAATCCTCACAGTAACCGGTTCATTTATTTGATATGATTTATGATATACTGCATTTGAAAGAAATTCTTCAATCGCTGAGTAGCTATAATTGGTATATCGTTCTGCTTCAGCTTTATCTTCAACCTTAAACACCTTTTCAGCAATAACATTATTTTTTATGTATGCCAAAGCACTTTTTAATTGTTGATGTATTGGTCCTTTAAAAATCCTTTCCTCCATACCTTGTCCTGTTGGATCAGGTATGTTTACTACCTCGATTTGTGTATAGGGAAAAAATCTCTCTGGTGCATCATTAAAAAATAACAAGCCAACATTTAAGGGTCTATAATACTCTTTAGGCCCGTTTGCAATTCTCAAATCATTTGCTAACTTCTCTAATTCCATAGTATCAACCGTTTCTATTAAAGAACTTTCTACTTCTCTTAAATAGTCTTTAATAATTTCACGTTTTAAATCGCTTATCTCAGCATTCATATTCATACGATCATCAAAGGGAACGTTATGGGATAATGATATTAATTCTTTTACATCAGCATTAGAAGCAACAATTGTACTAGATAATTTTCTAATATAATATAATTTTTCACTGTTTTTTGATGTAGGAACTTTGGGACATTGGTATGGTCTTTCATAACCACCAGGTACCCAAATAAGTAAAAGCAAAGCATTTTCATAATAGACTGGTTGCGTGACAGGAATATAAACAGGTCTTATATATTTACAAAATTGTAAAATACTTTTTTGAATTGAATCAATAGAATCTGGATTCAATCCTTTAATTGGTCTTTTAATTACACCATTTTTTTCTTCAATTCCTATAATAATATAGCCTCCACCCCAATTATCTATATCATTAGCAAATGCACTTATAGTTTTTAAGGTTGTGTCTGGATTCCAGCCTTCCTTAAATTCAATCCTGGCCCATTCAACAATATTTCTCTCCATTAAAGAATCAATTGTAATTGGTATTGACATAATTTCCTCCCATCCGTTTTTAATTTCTTTAAACGATTTATCGACGACTTATCGACGACTTATCGACGACTTATCGACGACTTATCGACGACTTATCAACGACTATTTTTTATCAAAATACGCTATTTTAAAGGCTTTTTGACCGATAACCATATTTTTTAATCGACGACTTATCGACGACTTATCGACGACTTATCGACGACTTTCATTATATTCAATAGTATAACACGTTTAATCATAAAAAAAATGATTAATTCAAATATTTTAATTCACTTCTCTATAACATCCTATAGAAAAACATCGCCGAAATCGACGATGTTTTCTCATTATTCTTCTTCCATGATATCCACGTTTTCCCCATTTAGTATCTTATTCATATTACGAATTGCACACATTTTTCCACACATTGTACATGTATCTTCTCTTTCTGGTGTGCTGTCTTTACGATATCGTCTTGCTTTTTCAGGATCAATCGCTGTTTCAAACATGGTTTCCCAATCCAGATTTCTTCTTGCCATTGCCATCTTGTGATCCCAGTCAATCGCACCTTTAACACCTTTGGCAACATCTGCCGCATGTGCTGCGATTTTACTTGCGATAATACCTTCTTTTACATCATTCACATCTGGTAGACGCAGGTGTTCAGCCGGTGTTACATAACATAGGAAACTTGCACCATAAGTAGCCGCAATGGCACCACCAATCGCTGCCGTGATATGATCATAACCTGGTGCAACATCTGTAACAATAGGTCCTAATACGTAGAATGGTGCGCCTTTACAAATGGTATTCTGAATTTCCATATTTGCCTGAATCTGATTTAAAGGCATATGACCTGGTCCTTCAATCATGACCTGAACATCTTTTTCCCATGCCCGTTTTGTTAGTTCCCCTAATGTCACAAGTTCTTCGATCTGAGAAATATCAGAACCATCTTCAATACAGCCAGGGCGACATGCATCGCCTAAACTTAAAGTAACATCATATTTCTGGCAGATATCCAGCACTTCATCAAATCGTTCATAGAATGGATTTTCATTTCCTGTAATTTCCATCCATGCGAAAATGATAGAGCCGCCTCTGGATACAATGTTTGTGATACGTTTATTGTCTTTAAAGCGTTGTGCTGTACGTTTGTTTATTCCACAATGGATAGTCATAAAATCTACACCATCTTCTGCATGCATACGAAATACATCCATCCATTCCTGTGTTGTGATATCTTTTAATGCCTTATTGTAGTAAACGACTGCATCATAAATTGGCACAGTTCCTAATATTGCTGGACATTCTTTTGTCAGCTTTCTTCTAAATGTTTGTGTATCCCCAAAAGAGCTTAAATCCATGATAGCTTCTGCGCCCATGTTTACGGCACTTTTGACTTTTTCCATTTCCATATCCAAATCTAAACAGTCTTTACTTGTGCCCAGATTAACATTAATTTTTGTTTTTAGCATTCTGCCAATCCCATAAGGTTTTAAACAGGTATGGTTTTTATTTGCCGGAATGACAATTTGTCCTTTCGCAACATAATCGCGTACCTCTTCTACATCCATCTGTTCATAGGCTGCGACAGCTTTCATTTCTTTTGTGATCACGTTGTTTCTAGCAGCGTTCATTTGTGTTGTGTATTCCATTTTCTTCCTCCTAAAAAAAGCTGAACGCCTGCTACGGTGTCAGCTTTTGCTTAGTAAATTTATATCGTGGATTACACTTTCGTCACAATAAAATCCCTTCGCCGGCATTACCCGTATCAGGTTCAGTGGGTCAGGATCTTTATTGATCCAATCTCAGCCATCATTGGCACCCCATTTTTTGTACGTATTTATTAGACCATACATAAACCAATAAGTCAATGTAAATTTTACAATATACTATTCTGCGTAAATATAATATTGATTCTTTCCATTTAATTTTGCACGATATAAAGCTTTATCTGCTTTCTCATATAAGACTTGCAGATTCATTCCATGCATTGGTGCTGTGGCAACGCCAATGGATATATAAACATTTTCATTTCCCTGAAGGGTACAGCATTTCGCAAGACTGTTTTGAATAGCATTGATTTTTTGTTTGATGGCATCTAATTGTTGATATTTCATCAGAACTAAGAATTCATCTCCACCATAACGGCAGAAGATATCTCCATTACCCATATGCGTCATAATCACGGAGGCGATTTCACGTAATACACGATCTCCCTGTAAATGTCCATATTGGTCGTTGATTTGTTTGAAATCATCAAGATCAATCATCATCAATGCATATTTCTGCTTACTGCTGCATAACGCAAGTGCATTACGCATCATTAATTCACCCATACGACGATTATAAATACCTGTCAAAGAATCAAACTGTGCATATTTCTTTTCTTCTTTTGCCAGTGTTTCCTTTTCTACCTGTTTACTGATATTTTGAAGATATCCTATTACTTTGATCAATTCACCATTTTCATCAAAGATAGGCTCACAGGTTAATTTTACCCAGCGATGAAGATTGCTAAATAACATGACTTCAATAATTTCTTCGTTGAATTTATGTTTTAAGATTTTATTTTTCAACAATTCCAGGCTTTTACATCCAGAATATCGATTATAATCACGTTTTAAGAAATCACTCAGTATATAGTTATTATAGTTCTTTACTGCGTTATTGGGATTCATTGTACAGATTTGTTTTAATCCATCTTCATTGATTGTCAGAATATCTCGTTTTGCTTCATATTCCCAAACACTTAGATTTGCCTGATGGATAATGCTTTCATACATCTGCTGGGTAATATTTAATTCTTGTTCCTTATTGATAAGTGCTGTCGCATCCATCATAATTCCATAATACAAAAGATCTCCTTCATATAATCCTCTGTTCATCGCAATCATATGAATATAGCGGGTTTCTTTGTTTTTCGTGATACTGCGAAACATCAGATCAATATCCTGTTTGGTTTTTCTTGCGTTGAAAATGGCTTCATGAACCATCTTTTTATCTCTTGGATCTGTAAAGCAGGTACCTTTGGTTTCTATGATCTGCTGTTTATACTCTTCATGGGAATAACCCATTGTTTTTGAAAGGTTAAAACTATAGAAATATATTTCGTTATTCTCTATACAGAAAACATCTCCCGGTGTATTTGCGACAATGGTTTCCAGTTTCTGTTTCATATTGATAATGTCTGTGATATCTTCAATGATACCTGCAAAGAAACATTCGTTATCTTCTATGATGATCCGTGTTTGATCACGCACCCAGATAATTCCATTGGCTGTATATAATCGGTATTCTCCCGTAAATAATCCTTGATTGCCACGAGAGTAACGTACTGTTTCACGCATGAGCTCTCGATCGGCAGGATATATCAGGTTGATGTATTTATTATCAAAGTTTAGCTCCAGTTCTTCTTTGGTGTATCCAATCATATCAAGGAATCGATCAGATACATGTTTAATTGGAAAATCTGGTTTATCGTAACATTGATGATAGCCTCCTGGTACCAGAGAATTTAAAAGGTTGATATCCTCCTGGGCTTTTCTTAATTCCATCTGTGTATTCATTTTTTCACTGATATCGATACAATAAGAAATTACCGCAAGCTGATCATTTTCAGCCTTAATCACCCTTCCTCTGTTAATGACCCATAATAAGGAATTGTTTTTACGTACCATACGATAGTTTACTGTATATTCGTAGCCCTCATAAAAGTTATCCCCAATATCTCTTTTTACTCGGTTGCGATCTTCTATATAGATTGTGTTCATTAATTTACCATTGATCCCATCATAAAAATCCTGATAAGAATCAAATCCCAGTAAACTGATGATTTCATCATTTGCGAAATACAGGGTAAAGCCTTCATCACAATAACCAGCGATAATACCACCACTCATAGAATTTGCGAACAGATAAGCTGCATATTCTTTATTTTTCATTGCTAAGGATACTTTAGAGCCTTTTGCATTGGAAATACCCAGAATACTTTGAAGTACATTTTGTGAATCCAACAGTTCTTTTTCCTGCTTCTTAATGGCTGTCACATCTGTACACAGGGTATCATAGATATCCACACCTTCTTCAGAGCCAGCATAGTGTACACTGATTTCCAGCCATAGAATACTTCCATCTTTTGCGACATCTCTAAATTCTATGCCTTCATGTTCCGCCCATTTCATAGGGTTTGTCATGATATCCATTACCCGTTTACGATCTTCTTCATAAATCAGGGTATGACTGCCATCTACCGCAATCAGTTCTCGATACTCTGCTTTGTCATAGCCATGTTGCGCTGCTAAGCCCGCACATACCACATGACGGGAAACAATCTTATTGTCTTTGACTTTGAATTCAAGCACATCGCCTGGAATCGTATCTAAAAGACGCAGCATTCCATTTTTCAGATTTACCATTTCACTGTAATCAGAGATTGCACCATAAAATAACTTACTGTTGCCCTGGGTACGCAGGAAGAATAAGCGCATATGCATCCACATGAGTTCACCATTTAAGCGATAACGGCGGAATACGCCGCTTGCGCCCAGCATTGGTGATTTTTCCGCATTATGGAATATTTCCATCACCATTGGCACATCATCAGGATGAATCTGTTTTAAGATATTTTCTTTCCGTTCATTTAAATCAACGGAATTACAACCGGTAATATGATAATACGTATTATTGACCATACGAATTTCCAGCTTATCTCCATCAATCAGTTCATATAAAGCAATACCACCCAGTAAATTATTTAACATCGCTTCGCTGGTAATATCCTTATGAAACAGATCATCCAGCTGTATCGTAGGCAGCTTCTTTGCTAATATGCCACGTGTATCTATTTTATCTTTTTGATTTAATAAGCTGATAAAATCTTTGGTAGACATAGGTTTATAGTAATAATAGCCTTGTACATATTCACAATCCAAACTTAATAGATTCTCAATTTGTTTTTGTGTTTCCACACCCTCTGCAATTAAACGTAGACCAAGCCATTTTCCCATTTGAACGATAGATTCCAATATGCCAGAACCTTTCATTTCACTAATTTCATTCATCTCCAAAAATTTCATATCAATTTTTAAGACATCTACTTCCATATCCTTCAACATATTCAAGGAAGAATAACCACTGCCAAAATCATCCATTAATACAATGAAGCCTGCTTTTCTTAATTCTGTCACTGATTCAATCAGAGAATCATAATTCTCTGTATATGCACTTTCTGTTATTTCTATTTCTAAAATATTGGCTGGCAATTCATATTTTTTTATTAATTCTAAAAATACTTCCGTAATATGATATTGATAAATATCCATACGGGAAACATTGACAGATATTGGCACTACTTCCAGATTAGCCTTGATACGCTCATGCAGCAGCTTACAGACATGTTCCCACACATAATAGTCCAGCTTGGATATAAAGCCGCTGGATTCTAATATTGGAATAAATGATAATGGCGCAAGCATTCCTTTTTGAGGATGATTCCATCTGACTAAGGCTTCCGCACCAATGATTTTATTGGTTCTTGCATTACATTGCGGCTGATAATAGACTTCAAATTCTTCATTTTCTAAGCCATGTTTTACCCCAAACAAAATCTCTTGTTCATTTTCTAGTTTCTGTTTCATCGTTCCATTATAAAAAGCTACACGTGTTGCATAATTGCCTTTAACACTGTTCAATGCCAAAGTAGCCCGATCACACATTAATGTGACAGATATATCATGATCTTCGATGATATAGATGCCACCTGTAGGAAGGAATTTTACATCACTTGCATATCCCTGCATCCATGCAAAGATTTCTTTTTCTATCACTTTCACATTACAATATTTTTCAGGCAGTAACATCATAAAATCATCGCCGCCAAAGCGTGCCCCAATTCCACGACAGGTTCCTGTTTTACTTTTAATTTTTTCTGCGATATAAATCAACAGCTTATCGCCTTCTTCTGTACCATACCAATCGTTGAATAATTTGAAATGTTCAATATCGATATTCACGATACCATAGGATTGATCTTTTTCTTCTTTTAAACGTTCTCTTACCATTTTGTGAAATGTAGATGCATTATAAAGACCTGTTAATGGATCTAGCATCTGATATAAAGCATTTTCTGCAGTTGTTTGTTCAACGACATATTGCCTTTCCGCATCAATCACAAATAATAAGCACATCTGTTGTTCTAACAGCTTTGTCACCGGTGTGATATAAAAAGACATCCAGCGATATTCATCTTTATTGTATAAAACACGGAATTCTTTATTGATAAAGCCCATATGTTCTAAGCGCTGGTTCATTGTGGCAAGATAAAAAAAGTCCATAAACTCCTTTTGGTCATGTGGATGTATAGATTTATAGCATATCGTCTGAATAAAGTTATCCAGATTTCCTTCCGTAGCGATTTTATTATCTTCTTCTAAATATAAAGACGTATATGTATGCTTCTTTAAATTTAATTCAAAAGCTTCCTCGTAATTGGCTTCTTTATTCATTTTCAGATTTACGATATGCTGTGCATTTAATACGGATTTTAACGAGATTAAAACACAGTTCCCCTCTTTTGGCCATTGTACATGAATCATATTATAGATCAGCCAGCGTTTTAATTCAGGATAGTACAACATAAAATTACTGGTTGTCTGTGTACGAATGAGATGATTTAGATGAATTGGACAATCCCGACAAGGCGTATGCTGCATACGTAAAGAGCTAAAGCATTGTTCCCCCATTCTACAAAGAGGAAAATTATATTTTATCCCCTCATCCATATACACGATATGGTAATCTTCATTGATTACAAAAACACCCTCTTGAAAATCCTTGTACTGCTGCTTACCCATAATATAGGCCTCCGTTCTGGTCTTTAATTCTAGATTATGATTTGCTTACAACTCCCTATGTCACATTTACATCACTGTTTCTTATTATAATAATTTTACCACTATTTTGAGTGGTGTGTATAAATTTAAAAAAGTTTTTTGAAGATTTTACTATAAACTTTTTTATTCTATATGTTTTCGTTCAAATGAGGAGAAATGTAACAATGAAAATTTATTTTTTATTTACTTTCTGGGTGTTTGCCCGCTCACTTAGGAAATCTGGTTCATATCATAGATTGAAATAAATGAGGTGAAAATATGAATTTTGATGATGCATATTATGATGAAAATGCTTCGCAATGTTGTGAACCATGTGCAGTACGTAATGATGATTATTGCGGCTGTTGTCGAGGACCAAGAGGATTTCGAGGAGCAACAGGTGCCACAGGAGCAACCGGTGCGACTGGCGCAACGGGACCTGGTGTAGGTGCTACGGGGCCTACAGGAAACACTGGTGCCACTGGAGCGACTGGGCCTACGGGAGCTGATGGAGCAACGGGACCAACAGGGCCTAGAGGAAGCACGGGTGCAACTGGTGCCACTGGAGCTTCTGGTATCACTGGGGCAACAGGGGCAACGGGCGCAAATGGTGCGACTGGGCCTACGGGTGTTCAAGGAATTCAGGGTAACATTGGACCAACGGGTGCCACAGGTAATACTGGGGCGACTGGTATCCAAGGTGCCACGGGTCCAACGGGGGCTAGAGGAAATACCGGCGCAGATGGTTTGCCAGGAATCACGGGTGCAACAGGTGCCACAGGTGCTACTGGGCCGGCAGGAGCAGGTGGTGGTTTATTGGCATATGGTGGAAAATACAATGCTACACCACAGACCTTAAGTCTGATTGTTGGTTCTGCTACAACCCTTCCATTACCTGTGACGATGCCAGCAAACAATGTAACAACATCAACTGTGAATGCCTTAACCATCAACGAAACCGGAGTTTATGAAATCAACTACATGTTTAATGCATCTGCTTCTTTAGGGGCGGCAGTTACTTTAGCTGTAAGAAGAAATGGTGCTGCCATTGCCAGTACACAGGAAACACATTTACTTGCTGTGGGTATAGAATCCATTTACTCTGGCAGTGTTATTGAAAGCTTGAATGCAGGAGATGTCATTACGATGACTGTTTCTGCCTTATTAGCATTAACATTAACGCTGGGAACAGGTGTAAGTGTCACCTTAACAGTAAAGCGATTAGATGATGCAGGCATAGAATAAAAACAGGCTGAATATTCAGTCTGTTTTCTTACATATATTATTTTGATTTCAAGGTAACATCTCCATTATGTGAAGGATCAAAGTCATAAAAAACATGTTCCAACAAGCTGCATACAAGTACCGTTACAATGGCTTCTATGATATACATGTATTCAAAATTTGGTATGACAAGCCATTTTTTTACTATATAATCCATCGCACAATATATAACAAAGCAACCAATACAAAATATCAAAGTCCGTACATATTTGTTTATTTTCATTTGAATCCCTCCCTGTATTAGGCTTTTTCTAACTCTATAGTAACATATAGTTCATTGAAATAACTACATTAATCAAAAAATTCTGATAGATTTCACTTTTCCACCATTTATATCTGGATTATTTTACAAATTTCATCCAAATTACGATATAATATAATATATATGTCACAGGATAGGGGGGATTGTCATGCAGAAACTGTTTACACGTTATATCAGTATTGTAATTATGATTTCCAGTGTGATCATCTCGATCATCGCATGGCAGTCTTTAGAAAGTATCGAAATCGTTACAGCTGAAAATACCATGAAACAGCGTTTAACTCAGTTATGTGAAAAATTTGACAGCAACAAGAATGAACTGGAAACTTTAACAAATAATCTACATAAAGATTATCTTACCCGTGCGTATGCTTTTGCCTATATCGTTCAAAAAAATCCTGAGGTCATTAACAGTTTATCGGAATTAGAAAAAATCAAAGATTTACTTCAGGTGGATGAATTACATGTCATAGATAAAAACGGAATTCTGATAGCAGGAAGCATTCCAAAATATATCGGGATGGATTTTCGCAGTACCAAGCAAACAAGTGAATTTCTTCAGATATTAGATCATAAAACAGATGAGTTAATCCAAAAGATACAGCCCAATGGCGCTGAAAAGAAAGTCTTTCAATATATCGGTGTTAGACGACAGGATGAAGAAGGAATCATACAGATTGGGATATCTCCTACCACATTGCTGGAAGCACAAAAGCGTAATGAAATCTCTTATGTTCTTGACAATCTACAATTAGGACATGATTTGAATATCGTTTGCGTAAATAAAGATAATGAAAAAATTGCTTATACTGGAATGGATGAAAAAGAAGCCTCCACATGGAAGCTTACTTATGACGCACATGAACAATTCAATGATGGAGGTACCTATACATGGAATAATGAAAAACATTATGTTATGAGTACCACTTATGATGATATGGCAATTTTTGCGATGATGCCCCAACATGAAGTATTTGCGGACAGAAACTCTCAAATGGGGATCATTGTTATTTGTATGGTTGTTGTTTCTATCATTACCATCCTTGTATTAAATTTATTGATAAAAAAGAATATTACTAATGGAATTAAAGAATTATCCTCAAACCTTCACCGTATCAGTAATGGTGAACTGGATACCGTAGTCAGCGTTGATACCACACCAGAATTTCAACAGATCAGCAGTGATATCAATAAAATGGTACAAAGTATTTTGAATACCACCGTCAAAGTATCAAAAATCATTGATATCATTGATATGCCTATCGGTGTTTTTGAAATGCGAAAAGAAGGCGACATCGTGCTTGTGAACGATCGTTTGAAGCATATTATGTTGTGGAGTGATGAAGAAGCTGAAGCATACTTTAAAGATAAGGCACTCTTTTTATCAAAGCTGAAAGAAATCACAAACCATGAACAACTGGATGATGCTTATCGTATACATAAATCTCCAGAGCTTTGGGTCAGATTGTATTTCAGCAGTGATGATGACAGCTTCTATGGGATTATTACGGATGTGACAAAAGAAATCAAAGAAAAGAAAAATATCGAATATCAGCGTGATCATGATAATCTAACAGGATTAAATAATATGCATCATTTTAAAGAAATGATTTCACGTATTACGTATCAAAAGCACCATCAACAAGCACTTATTATGCTGGATTTGGATCATTTCAAAAATATCAATGATACCTTTGGACATGATTGGGGCGATATTTATTTACAAAAAATTGCTATGGCATTGAATGCATTAGAGAATGATCACTGCATAACTGCACGTCGTTCGGGAGATGAATTCTGTATCTTCTTTTATCATTTTGAGAATCAGGCAATGATTCGAGAAATTATGCATCAATTCTATCATGATTTATCTATGAAACTGATTACCTTTCCTGATGGCACAAAAAAAGCAATCAGTATTTCCGCAGGACTGTCCTGGTGTAATCAAAACGATACGATAGATGTATGGTTAAAACAGGCAGATATTGCTTTATATGATTCTAAGCATCGAAAACGCGGGGCATTAAGTGAATTCAAAGAAGATGGTCTTTGCAAGTAGGATTCTCTCCTGTATAATGAAGATTAGGTGATGTTATGAAAATTTCTACAAAAGGACGTTATGCTTTACGTATCATGCTGGAGCTGGCAAAGAAAGACCCTGATGTATATGTTCCGTTGAAACAAATATCTAAAAATCAATGTTTATCTGAGAAGTATTTAGAAAGCATTATCAAGAAACTTGTGGATGCGGGATATGTACAGGGAATACGTGGAAAAGGCGGCGGTTATCGTCTAACAATGACACCGGATCATTACACAGCAGGGATGATTTTAAGACTTGTGGAAGGCAGTCTTGCTCCTGTATCCTGTCTGGAAAGTAAAGAAAACACCTGTCCCCGTGCAAAGTCTTGTGAAACCCTTCCCATGTGGGAAGAGCTTTATCAAATGATAAATTCCTACTTTGATGGTATTACACTACAAAGTCTGTTAGATCAGCGAAATGATATTGATGCATTGTCAGATACCATGGATGATTATCCTTGTGAAAAGCTATGAGATTCCTATGAAATATATAGGAATCTTTATTTTTTCTTTAATTGCCTATTGACTTGGTGGGTTGATAGGAATATAATTCCAATAACCTATAGAAATAGTAGGATAAATAGAAAGTGAGGGGCTTATATATGAAAAATACCTATCGATTTGAAACTATACAGATTCACGCAGGACAAGAACATCCTGATCCTTATACCGATGCCAGAGCGGTACCTATCTACGCCACAACCTCTTATGTTTTTAAAGATTCTCATCAGGCAGCCGCAAGATTTAATCTGAAGGAGGAGGGAAATATTTATACCCGTTTAATGAATCCAACTTCCAGTGTCTTTGAGGAAAGAATGGCAGCGTTAGAAGGTGGAAAAGCAGCCTTGGCAACGGCTTCTGGTTCTGCGGCAATTGATCTTGCGATAAGAAACATCGCAAAAGCAGGTGATCATATCGTTTCCAGTAATACGGTATATGGTGGTACCTTCAACCTGTTTGCCAACACCTTAACCGAAGGTGGTATCACCACAACTTTTGTGGATGGTCAACAGCCGGATAACTTTGAAAAGGCAATTCAAGAAAACACAAAAGCAATCTTTTTGGAATCCCTTGGAAATCCAAATTCTGATATCATTGATTTAGAAGCCGTAAGTGAGATTGCACATACACATGGTATTCCCGTAATTGTGGACAACACTTTTGCGACTCCATATCTTTTTCAGCCATTAAAACATGGCGCAGACATTGTTGTACATTCTGCCACTAAATTTATTGGCGGTCATGGCACAGTCATGGGTGGTGTCATCATTGATGGTGGTCACTTTGACTGGAGTCAAAATGATAAATTTCCTGGTATTACACAACCAAATCCATCTTATCATGGTGTGATCTTTCATGAAGCTTGTGGAGATATTGCTTATATTATGAAAATCCGTACAACCTTAATGCGTGATCAGGGTGCTTGTATATCACCTTTTCATTCCTTTTTATTGTTGCAAGGATTAGAAACATTGTCATTAAGAGTGGAACGTCATGTGGAAAATGCATGCAAGGTGGTAAACTATCTTTCTCAACATCCAATGGTTAAAAAAATACATCATCCTTCCCAATCTACAGGATATCAAAAAGCATTATATGAGCGGTATTATCCACAGGGTGGCGCATCTATTTTTACTTTTGAAATTAACGGTACTGAGGAACAGGCAAAAAAATTCAGTGAATCATTGAAGCTGTTTTCCCTGTTAGCCAATGTCGCAGATGTGAAATCGCTTGTGGTTCATCCTGCCTCTACCACGCATTCCCAGATGAGTAAAGAAGACTTAAAGAAAGCAGGAATAACGCCAACAACCATTCGTTTATCCATTGGTACAGAACACATTGATGATATTATCGAAGATCTGCATCAGGCCTTTGAACAAATATAGTTTTTCACACTATACGCTGGTTGTTTTTCTTTCATATCTTACAATGGAGATGATAGAATGACAACATGTTATCGTGACTGCTGGTGCTGTACCCCATGTTGTATCACAGGTCCAACCGGGCCAACTGGTCCAATGGGCAATACTGGTCCTACTGGAAATACAGGGGCTACTGGTGCTGATGGGCAACGAGGTGCTACAGGTAATACTGGTGCGACAGGTGCTACTGGAAGAGATGGAATCACTGGTGCAACCGGAGTCACTGGTGCTACTGGAAGAGATGGAAATACTGGCCCTACTGGTCCAATGGGAAATACAGGGCCAACAGGAAATACAGGTCCTACTGGAAATACAGGTGTAACGGGTGCGACAGGTGCCCTTCCCCAACAAAGCTTTGCTTCATATTTTGATATTCAGGATTTATATACCGATGGTGCTTTGATTCCCATGCGACCATTAGTAACTGATATCACAGACAATATCACACAGACTTCCGATACAACACTTGTATTACAGCCTGGATATTATCTGATCAATTATCATGTGTCTGCGATTCTTGCGACCCCGGGATTTATGCAGATCACACCTTCTTATAACGGTCAATCCCATATTGAAACTGGGTTTTATTTTAAGACAACAGACAACGCACAAACTGCAATCGGCTCTGCTTCATTAATTGCTTTTGTTTCACAACCATCAAATTTTACGCTCACTTACAACAGTAATGTGAATAGTACGGAAGGTACCTTGACGATTTCATTATTAAAGCTTGCACGTTAGTAAATACAATGCGCATATATCCAATCAAAAAAACTTCCTCTTACAAAAAACATATAAAAATGTTACAATGAAGACAGGGCTTCATTTAAAAAATAAAGCAGGAGGTGGATGTATGTTTCAAATTGGCGATGAAATATCTTATACAAACAAAGGCATTTTCCAAGTAAAAGAGATTATAAACAAACGCAATCGAAAAAGAGAAGTAGAAAGCTGGTATGTATTGCACAGTATCAATAACGATGTAGAAACAAGTATTACAACCCCTGTCACAAATCCAAACCTTCGATTGATGATGAGTAAAGAAGACATTCTGCAGTTAATCGAAGATATGCCCACATTAGAAACGGTCTGGAGTGATGATCGACATGTTCGTGAAGATCGTTTTGAAAAGATGTTAAATAGTGGAGATATCAGACAATGGGCCACAATGTCCAAAACGATATACGAAATGAAAAAACAGAAAGAAATAAATAAGAAAAACATTTCCGAACGTGATAAGTTCTTCTTTGATCGAGGAGAAAATTTATTATTTGATGAAATATCTTTATGTCTTCATATTAAACGTGATGACGTTCATGATTTTATATATTCTAAACACCCTGTATCATAAAAAATACTGTATACATATCAACGTATACAGTATTTTTTTCTTAGGAATTCATATTTTGTAAATTCTTTTTTGCGTTTTCTATTTCTTCAGATAAAGCATCATCATACAATGTTTCCAATGTGTTTTGATGTTCTACCAAATATTCAAAATGTTCTTTTGCTGATGCATAATCTTCTAGTTCACAATATACTTCCCCTAAAATACCATGTGCTCTTGCACAGGCAAGCATATTTTCACCAGCCTGCTCGATACAGTTTTTTAAACAGGTGATTGCATCATTTTCTCTTCCTTTATCCATAAGGATCATCGCTTTATATATTTGTTGATCAAAATTCATAATATTCTCCTTTTAAAATTACCAGCCATGGCTTCCACCACCGCCGCTTCCTCCACCAACAGAACCACCATGAAATCCAGATGAACCAGAAGTAACTCCTGTGGATGAGGAATGCATTGTCTTTTTCATATCATACTCCATATTTTGTACAATATGTGCTATCGCCATATAATGGAATGCCTGTGTACCTTCATACCAATCAGGCTTTGGCAAGGTAAGATCTTTAAACTTATCCATCCAGATATCACTCACGTGTAATACCTGTGCATAAGGCAATACGTGGTAATAATATGCAGGATCTTCCTGCAGCATCATTTCCAATTGATCTTTTTGCGCTGTTTCTATGAACTCTTTAAATCCCAGCAAAGAAGATAACAGCTGTTTACGATACGTACTATCCTTATGGATACCATTTGCGATAAACCATAAGATCAGGGTCGCAAGACACATAATCAAAAGCATCATATTTATTTCCACAGCAAGACTCCATATCAATAATACAATCATAAAGATAAATAATGCGAAAAAGAATCTTCTATGTAATGGTTTATGATTTTTCTTTGCCCTTCGACTTAATAGATAAAAGCTCAATAATAAAGGAAGTATTACCATAAATGGTATTAATGTCTGTATAACCTTTGAAATATCTCCATATACATCATAGATCTTAAAAAACAAATAGATGATAAGCGGCACAAAGGATAAACAAATACACAGTTTTCTTACTACCTCTATTTTAGGATCACGCAAGGCATATTTCCCCTGATAATACTTTATAATTTCATCATTTGCGTTCATGATATCATCATAGAAATGATAAGTCAGATCTTCTTTTTTCACATATCCATCATGTCCATGTGAGAACATACGCTGAAACAGTTTCTGTTCATAAGGCAAGGCCCGTGCATCTATATCTTTTACTTTTTCAAATGCATAGGAATTCTTCGTTTGATAGATTTTTATATATCCTCGATCTGCCCAATAAAATATAAGAGAGGTAATATCTTTTTCTGAGAGCTTCATATCAATTACATATCCTGCCTGGGCACTGTTTAAACCAACAGGGGGATGAAAGTTTATCGGGGTAATCAGGTTTCTTGTTTTACATATAAAACGTAAGATAATCATACCTATCAATAATGGAATTGTAAGATATAATCCCATATTAGAAGTAAAGGTATCTCTGTGAAAATATGTTGTATTCATAGGTACCAGCACTGTATATAAATCGTTGTTTTTGAGTGGTTGGGTTGTTGTTAGAATTAAGGTACCATCTTTTTCTTCTTTTTGAATCATATCAGCCTTATTTCCTGACCCATTATGCTGGATGCGCATAGAAATATCTGGAATATATGGCATATCCAATATACATATATATTCATCAATACGGGTATGCATATCCTGATCGTTCATGGTGAGTGTTTGCGCATTTTTCATCAAATGGTAAGGATGTACTTGATAACGTATCGTAATGGTATGTGTTCCCTTTTCTAAATAAAGGTCTATCTGATTTATAAAGTCACTATACTTTCCACCCTCGACACTTAAATCTTTTATACTATACGTATTGTTTTTCCATTTCTGATGAATAAGTGGCATACGATATGTTTGATGATCAATAATGCTTTCATAAGTAAATGTCTGTGTTACATTAAAATCCTGTGCTTCATCTACTTTCACTTCTGTTTTCATTTGTTGAATGGTGAAAGGATATGGATAAACAGGGGCTTTAGAAAATGTAGCTTCCTGAAATCTTAAATGGGCAGTAATACCCATATGATCATCCAGCTTTTGTGATGCATCAATGATTAATTGATTACCTGATGTCGTTGCTGTGGTGTAAGGATTACTTGTAGAGCCACGCTTTCCAGATGTAACGTGGAACTCCTCTAGCTGTTCTTTTTTAGGGAAACTGATCTGGGCATGAAATTTCTTCACTTCTGTATCATAATTATCTCCCAATACATTTATATATGCATCATCATATAGAGGATCATCATCCTGATAATGTGTTAATGTATAACTTAATACAATTTCTTTTTTCCCCTTTACCAGTTGTTCACGATCCCCAATCGTTACCTGCATAAGATCTGAGCTTTGCTGTATATGATAAGGCATTCCTTCCACTTTTACATCTTTGATTCTAACATCTTCTACTTGACTTTCTTTCGGTATATCACGAATGATTCCATGCATTTCTTTTTGAAAATCAATCACCATATGTTCTTCTACATGATATTCTTTTTCTTCATTAATCGTAACGATAACATTTAATTCATCATATACATATCCAGCTTCTTCGTTTGCTTCTATGATTGGAAATTCAATAGAGAAAAGACATAATAGAAAACAAATGATAATACGATATAATTTCTTACCAGCCATGGCTTCCTCCACCACCGCTTCCACTTCCGGTACCAGAACCACCTGATGAAGAAGATGTAGAAGAAGTATGATTATTTTCAGGGCTTGCACATGCATCTTTCATATCGGATTGTATATCTTTCATGATATCATACATCATACGATGCTCATATCGTTCATCCCCATCATACCATGTTGGTGATGGCACAACGATATTTTCAAACTTATGAATCCACATATCACTGACATGCAATACCTGTGCGTATGGAAGAATATGATAGTAATATTCTGAATCTTCTTCCAATAACATTTCCAATCGGTCTTTTTCTGTGGTCTTTAAGAATTCCTGGAAACCAAGAAGTGAAGATAACATTTCTGAACGATAATCGCTGTTTTTACGAATACCTTTCGCAATCATGAATAAAACAATAGATAAAATAGGCGCTGCCAGCATCATCATGTCAAAATCATAAACGATCACAAAGAAAATACCACCAATCACATAAATAAACAATTCTAGCCAATATGTCATTACAGGAACATCTATTTTATATGGCTTATGCGGTTTTTTACTAATCAACACCATCAATAACGACAAAATCCATGGAATCACACTGATCGCAAGAATACCCATTGCCAATGTATGATTTTCACTTATCTGCTTAACACAATCATAAAGATATAAACTTAATGGAAAAATGCTTGTGGTAATACATAAAGAACGAACAGCATATGCTTTTGGATCATCCAATCCTTTCTTTCCATCATAGATATCCATAAGTTCCCTGCTTGCTTGTTCCACATCACGATAAAAACGATATTTCAGATCACTCTTTCCTACAAGTCCGCCTTTTCCATAAGAGAACATTTTCTCAAATAATTTTGCTTCATAAAATGGCGCACTTGTGGATGGGGCAGCGTTTCTTTCAAACAAATAGCCATGTTCACTATAATGGATGCTTAAATACCCTTTATCTGCCCAATAAAATATTAACGATGCGACATCATTATAGGTTAATTTCTCATCAATGACATAACCAGCTTCCGCACTGTTCATACCCTTTGGTGGATAGAAATTTACAGGAGCGATTGGTGTTTCTTTACGATATTTCACAAAACGGAGGAATAAATATAAAATCAATAAACCTGCGGATAATCCAAGCATGAGAATACGCATCATAGAAGATGTACGCTGATATACGCCATCGTTTATTTTCAACATAATACCATAACTTGCCCCATGTTTGATTACATCTGTTGTTTCTACATCCATTGTATGATCGTTTACACTTGTTTTGATAAATGAAGTATCCAAATCAGAACCATCTCGTTTTAATAGGATGGTTGCATTCGGTGTATCCGGTGTTGTAATCGCAATTTTAGAATGCTCAATATATGTATCCTGTTCCTCATTGTTCAGCTTCAGATATAGCTCATTTTTATATACACGATGTGGATGAATACGATAAGATAGCTTCACCGTGCCACTACTTTTCTGTGTTCTGATCCATGCACCACTATCTGTATAATCATAATCCCCATCTGTTTCTATTTTTACATCTGTGACATCATAGTCTGCCACCTCCCAGTCATCACAAATAAACGGTATCTGTATATTTGCAAGGGATTTTGATGTGTCATATGTTAATTGTTCCTCCACCTGTATATTCTGTTTTTCATCTATGGTAATATGTTTTGATTGATCACGTATCACATAAGAATACTCATATTGTGGAGCATTTGGAAAGATTCCATTTTCAAAATGAAGTTTTGCGCTAATGCCGATGCCACTTCCAACATATCGCTGACTATCCACAATCAGGTGATTTCCCTGCTGAGTAAATGTGGTATATTCATTATCCGTACTGCCATTTTCCCCTGATGTTACCTGAATATCTTTCAGCTTTTCTTTATTTGGGAATTCAATATCTCCATGAAATGCTTTAACATCTGCATCATAATCGGTTCCCAACAAATTGATATGTATGAAATCTTCCTTGGGATCATCATCCTGATAATGTGCAAGTGTATAGGTAAGTGTAATTTCTTTTGTTCCCTGAATTTCATTATCTGGATCCCCAATTTTTATCGCAAAACCATCCGCAGTGATTTCCTTCGTAAATGGCATCCCTGTAACGGATATATCTTTTACATTCCATGCTTCATATCCATTGTTCATAGGAATATCACGAATAATTCCATGCATTGGGCTCATAAAATGAATGACCATCTTCTCACTCACTTTATATTCTCGACGATCATTTACTTCTACATGTACATCTAAAGATTCATATTCATATCCCGCTGATGCTTTGACAGGCATGACAAAAGAACATAACATCATCGCAACCAGACAGATACAACTACATATTTGTATAAACTTTTTCATATTGATCACCCATTCACCTTTATGATTTTAAATTGTTCTGCTTCATAACTGATTTTCATTATAGCTAAATTATTGATATGAAAACCTGGTCCCTGTGCTTCCATATAGCCAGACTTTAAATCATCTAATAACGACATCATGACCACACCATGTGTCACAATTAAGACATTGCCATTTTGATGTTTTTCTGCGATTTCCTTCAAGATACGATAAACTCTTGCTCTTATCATATCCATATTTTCACCGCCTTCATCTACCCAGCCATACTCTCGATGATGTTGTTGTTTGGCAATTCTTCCAACGAATTCATTTTCGCCTTCCATTATACCAAAATTGATTTCTTTTAATTCATCACACAGCTGCACATCATTAGGATGACGATCCTCCATTATATATTTTGCACTGCGCCATGCACGTTCACTGCTGGAAGTATATACACCTTCAAATTTAATATTCTGAAGTCTTTTCCCTAATGCTCTTGCGTTTTCTATTGCTTGATTGGTTAATGGAGAATCACACCACCCTTGCATCAAATGTTTTTGGTTAAATAAAGTTTCGCCATGACGAACGATATAAAACGTAATCATATATTATCTCCCCTTTTGTTAAGCTATATTGTATCACAATTTTTCAAAATACTTATAATTTTCTAAATATTTTATAAAGTGCTTCTTACAAAACTGTCACGCAATCGTTAGGAAATCACAAGGATTCTTTTTGATTTTTTGGATATGATATAGACAGGAAGTGATAAACATGAAAAAATTAAATAAACAACAATGGAAAACGATACTGATTTTAGGTGGGGTATTACTGGTATTTGCCTTATTGACATTAAAGATTGGAATGCCACTTGTGAAATTCTGTAACAATCCTCAACAATTCCGTGCATGGCTAAATGATCAGGGCATCTTTTCCTTTCTATATATGATTGCCATTATCTTTCTTCAAATCGTTGTGGCTTTTATACCTGGAGAACCATTTGAAATCGCAGCTGGCTATGCTTTTGGTTTCTGGCAGGGAACCCTATTATGTTTAATTGGTTCTGCATTAGCGTCTGCCCTGGTCATGGTGCTTGTGAAAAAATGGGGTACCAAGTTAATCTATGTGTTCTTTTCAAAAGATAAACTGGATGAATTATGGTTATTAAAAGATGAAAAAAAACTTAACTTCTGGACCTTCATTGCGTTCTTTATTCCCGGTAGTCCAAAAGATGTTATGACATATGCGATAGGCTTAACGAATATGAAGCTAACCACATTTATACTGATTTCTACTATTGCACGTATTCCCAGTGTGATTACATCTACATTTAGTGGACATGCCTTAGGTGAAGAAAATTATTGGGTTGCCATTGCTTCATTCATCTTCACTCTTGTCATTAGTGTCATTGGTTTATGGTGTTATGCAATGATATCTAAAAAGAAAACAAACGCAACAAAGACCGCATAATGATAAAAAGACGAGAAAATCAAATCTCGTCTTTTGTATATCATAGCTAATCCATGACATTATCTAAAATATCAGTAATTTGTTTTTGTAATGTATGCTCGTAGGAGCCTTCTTTCATATCTTCCACTTTACCAGGAAAATCTGTGGAAACCCCTATGTAGCTTGAGTAAACATGAACATCATCGATAAGATAATCAAATACAGCATAAATAGATAAAAGTGCTAAGGTTTCCCCATTATCCGCTGATTTCGTACCATCATAAGCAAAATATTGAATCTTCAGATCATGTTGATGATATGGAATGGTTTCCGTTTTGATACAATCTTTCTTATGATGTTTACTGGTCAGAATATTTTCATATGACGTGTTTTTTGTGAAATATAAATAATTCATATTTTCATCCATAACTCTAATTGCATATAAATTTCCATCATTGTCATCTTCACGTGTACATGTCATATGATCCTTTACATGTATACCATATGTATCGGATACCATCGAACAAGCAACTTGTCCTGCATCGTGATAATAATGATTTATTGAGGAGGAGATGTAAATGGCTATACCTGCAATCGCGACAATCAATAAAACACAGATACCTGTGAAAACACTTATTATGATTTTGATAATTCTGCCTTTATGTTTCATTTTCTGATACCTCTTCAAACAAAGTATAACATCGCATCGTGAAAATACAATAAAGATATTAAAAAATATATTCACAGGTATTTTAAAACTACATATAGCGTTTTTTATTATTTACACATTTTTAGGATTTTCATATGAATAACATCATAATAATTGAAAAAAGACTGGTATATTTAGGGCAATTCCCTAGTTACCAGTCATTTTTATACTAATCTAAATCTTCACCATTGCTGGCGATAACTTTCTTATACCAGTCAAAAGATTTTTTCTTATAACGTTTTAAATTACCGTGTCCAGCATCGTCTTTATCCACATAGATAAAGCCATAACGTTTACTCATTTCCCCAGTAGAAGCACTTACTAAATCAATGCATCCCCATGAAGTATAACCTAATAAATCTACACCATCGATTTCTACAGCATCTTTCATTGCTTTAATATGTTCACGAAGATAATCTATACGATAATCATCTTCTACAAAACCATTTACTAATTCATCTTTTGCGCCAAGGCCGTTTTCAACGATAAACAATGGTTTTTGGTAACGATCATATAAAGCATTCATTGTAATACGAAGTCCTAATGGATCAATCTGCCATCCCCATTCACTAGCTTTCAAGTATGGGTTTTTTAATGTTGCAAATACATTGCCGGCAGTTTCTTTATTTACTTCTGGATCAGCACTGGTAAGTCTTGATGAATAATAAGAGAATGAGATAAAGTCTACAGTGTAGTTTTTCAACATTTCTTTGTCATCTTCCGCAAAAGGAATTTCAATGCCTTTACGCTCTAATTCTTTTATTGCATATGCTGGATAAGCACCACGTGATTGTACATCAATAAAGAAATAGTTTTCACGATCTTTTTCCATAGATTTCCATACATCTTCTGGTGCACAGGTGTTTGCATATGTATTACCTGCCGCAAGCATGCATCCTACCATGTTTTCTGGATCAATTTCATGTGCAATTTTTGTAGCCCAGGCACTTGCGACTAATTCATGATGTGCTGCTGTATATTTTACAGCTTCTTCATTTTCGCCTTCTTCAATAATCAAGCCGGCACCCATAAATGGCAAATGCAGAATCATATTGATTTCATTAAATGTCAGCCAGTATTTTACCAGACCTTTATATCTTGTGAATAATACCGTTACTAAACGTTTATAAAAATCAATTAGTTTACGATTTTTCCATCCACCATATTCTGTAATCAAATGCATTGGACAATCAAAATGTGTAATCGTTACAAGTGGTTCAATACCATATTTATGACATTCTTTAAATACATCTTCATAGAATTTTAAGCCTTCTTCATTTGGTTCTTCTTCATCTCCATTAGGGAAGATTCTACTCCATGCGATAGACATACGATATGTCTTAAATCCCATTTCTCCAAACAATGCGATATCTTCTTTATAATGATGATAAAAATCAATAGCTTCTAATGCAGGATAGTAGTGTTCATTGTCTAATTCTGTCATTTTTAGTTTTCCCATACTTACTGGAAAACGATCCTTTCCATGTGGCACAACATCCACATTTGCAAGGCCTCTACCTCCTTCTTGATATGCACCTTCACATTGGTTGGCTGCAGTTGCCCCACCCCATAAAAAATCTTTTCTAAATGGCATAAAATACCTCCTTTTTCCTCTACCTTTTTATTGTAACATAACAAATCATTTTTGTTTTTACAAAAGGATGAAACTTTCATACAAGCTATTTTTCATAAAGGAAACGTTCATTTAATGTCACATGAAATTCTTTTGCCAATTGACGAAAATCATCTGGTGTAATGCTTTGTGCTTTTTTTGTTTGTACGCTATGTACTTTGATATAAATCTCTGCGCTTTTTTCAATTGTATGCATTAATCCAAAGGTACTGTCAAAATCTATTCCACTACAAAACAACCCATGATGTGCCCAGATCACTGCACGATAGTTTTCCATTTTTTTACTTGTCGCAACTGCAATATCTTTTCCACCTGGTACCATCCATTTCACAACGCCAACACCTTCTGGAAAAATCACAGGGCATTCTGTCATCATTTCCCATAATTCTCTTGTGAATACCTCATCCTTTAAAGGCAATAAAAACGTTAGCGCAATCAAATTCAGGCAATGTGCATGATAGATTACACGTTCTTCACTGTTTGTCATGTTTTTTCTTACTTCCAGATTCATTAAATGCGTTGGCATCTCACTGGTTGGTTTTCCACCATCTAATAATCCCCAACAAATACGATACTGTTCTCCTGTTTCATCAATCTCAATAATTCCTACCGTATGCATGGGATCTTTTTTCATATTGTGAAAATATTTGCCTGTACCCGAAATCAAAAAATATTCCTTTGCTAAATCTTTTACACAAGTACCAATTGGCATCCATTTTCCTTCTTTTGATAATTCATCCCTGATACTTTCTATTTCTTCTTGCTTGATCCAATAAGTAAAATTCCCACCATTTCTTTCATGCCATCCCATTCGATCTCCATCATCTGCCATATCTATATATTTCTTAAAAAAATCTGTATCCATTACATTCATGTTATACTCCTCGCTTTCTTAATACGTTTTTTTCATAAGCCTGTACTTCTTCATACCAGCATTCATCCATATCATATGTATTTAAAAACTGCTGCCAAATATCATAGAATGGCATGCTCTTCATTTGTTCCTGTAATACCATCAATCCAGTAAAATCTTCTTTATCCTGCATTTTCTTCATCAAATCATGTGGCATCAGTAAAGCCTGAAGCAATGCTTTCTGCATATTTTGCATACCAATTACCCACGCTGCTATACGATTAATGCTAGCGTCAAAATAATCTAAAGCAATAAATACACGATCTAGTGCTCCATTTCTTATAATTTCTTTAGCAATTTCTTTTGTTTCATCATCTAATAAAACAACATGATCACTATCCCAGCGCACAGGGCGTGTCACATGCAAAGCAAGATGTTCATGGAAAAGCAGCATTGCACTTATTTTATCAGAAACATATTCCATAGGATGATAATGTCCATTATCCATGAGTGGTGTTAAATGTTTTTCATTTACATAATTGATACAGAATTCTGATGATCCCACTGTATAGGATTCCATGCCTATGCCAAATACTTTTGATTCAAGTGTTACATACACAAGTTCATGATCATAAGGGATGGAAAGTATTTCATCTAGGGAATCTTTAAAACGTTTTCTTGGTCCTAAACGATCTGCAGGTATATCTTTTAAACCATCCGGAATCCAGATATTCATCACACATGGCTGTCCTGTTTCTTGTGCAAAATACTCAGATATACGAATACATACCTGACAGTGCTGTATCCAGAATTTTCTAATATCTTCATCTATAGATGACAATGTGGCTTTTTCTGCTTTTGGATGAGAAAACAAGGTTGGATTAAAATCAATACCTAATTGATGTTTCTTCGCAAAATCCACCCACTTTTGGAAATGTTTTGGTTTGATTGCATCCCGATCCACTATCTCTCCATCTTCAAAAATCGCATAACTGGCGTGTAAATTAATTTTGTGTTTGCCTGGTATCAAAGATAATGCCATCTCCATATCCTGCATTAATTCTTCAGAAGTAGTTGCTCTTCCAGGATAATTACCAGTTGTCGCAATCCCTCCACTAAGTGGTCCACTCTGATCGAATCCATGTACATCATCTCCTTGCCAACAATGCATACTAATTTTTATATTTTCTAATATTTTTAATGCTTTTTCTACATCTACACCATAAGATGCATATGTTTGTTTTGCTCTTTCATAAGCTTCATTCATTTTATTTTCCTCCCATTTGTATCATGATATTTCCTAATACACTTGCCTCATCCGGGCCTGTGATTACGGTTGTTTTTGTATATTCTTCAATCAATTCATTTAACAAGGTATTCTTACATCCGCCACCAACAATATGAATTGTATCAAACTTTTTTCCACATAAAGAAGATAGTTCTTCTAATGCCTCACGATAGGAAACAGCTAAAGAATGATACACACACTTCGCGATTTCACCAGGCGTTTTTGGAATATTCTCATGATGCTTCTCACAATAGTTTTGTATTGCCTTTATCATATTTTCAGGATGCAGAAAACAAGTATCATTCACGTTAATAATAGATGGTTCACAATCACTGGCTTTTGCCAAATCAACCAATTCCTGAAATGTATATTCATCATTTAGACAATGGCGTACTTCCTGAATCATCCATAATCCCATAATATTTTTCAAAAAACGATAGCATCCATCATATGCACCTTCATTGGTGAAATTAAGTTCCATTGCTTGTACACAAGTCATTGGTTTATCTAAAATAGTTCCAAGAAGGCTCCATGTTCCACTTGATAAAATCGCCTCATTACGCCTTTTTACCACACTATATGCACTTGCAGTATCATGTGTTGCACAGGCAATCACATTCATATTACAACCAACTTCTTTTTGTATATCTTCACATAATCCACCAATAACCTGTCCAGGTTTCATAAACTCATGGAAGATATCACTTGGTAAATGAAATGTATGTAATATTTCCTTATCCCATGTCTGTGTATGTACATTAACCATTTGTGTTGTCGATGCATTGGTATATTCATTGGTAAATACGCTTGTTAAACGATAAACCAAATAATCAGGTACCATCAAAAAGTGTTTCGCTTTTTTTAAGATATTTGGATTTTCTTTCTGTAATGCCATTAATTGATATAATGTATTGAATTTCTGAAATTGGATGCCTGTTTTTTCATAAAGAGTTCTTTTATCCATTTTTGTGAAAGCTTCTTCCATCATACCTTCTACCCAATCATCACGATAACTGACACAATCACACAAACGATTGCCTTTATCATCTACCAATACAAAATCACATGCCCAGGTATCAATAGACAAAGAAACTGGTACCTTTCCTATTCTCACACATTCTTTGATTCCTTTTACTACTTCATTGAATAAATAATCAATGTCCCAGCAATCCTTTTCATGTATCCTACATATTTTATTTTCAAACCGATAGATTTCTTCTAACACAATCTTGTTGTTTTCCATATGTCCAAGCATATGTCTGCCACTACTTGCGCCTATATCAATGCCCAAATAATATTGCATATTCTTCACCTCAATCCTACATTCAGTATAAAAGAAAAGTACCATCAAATGAATAACGGTACTTGTTAATTTGTTTATCCTAATTTGCGTTTATAATATCTATAAAAATTACAAAAGTTTAAAATGTAATTTAAAAAGTGCTCTAAAATAGTAAAAGTTTAAAGTGTAATTTAAAAAGTACTCTAAAATAGTAAAAGTTTAAAATGCATTTTAAAAAAAATACATTGTTTACACAAAATTCAGATAAGTAATAAAGGTTTAGTATATTGACAATAGTCAGAAAATTATCATATAGTAAATTTAATAAAAGAAAGAGATGATATTCATGCGTTTATTCACAATGTTAAAAAATCAGAAAAAGGAAACAATTTCAAAAAATCATTGGGAAGATGATTTTGTTCTAGCATTGCCTGAAAATATAAAAGAATATATCTTAATAATCTTGGCTTTTGATAGTACTATCCCTGTTTTATTTGAAATAAATTATAAAACGTTTCATTTATCTAAAGCTTTATCTAATGATTTATGTGAATCATTTATGCCTTATTTTTCATCATTAAAAAGATCTGGGCTACATATTTATAAATATCACACCCAAATATTGGTGGATTCAAAATATATCGAGATGGATAAATTGCCACTACATTATCATCAAACTTGTAAGCTTATTATATCAAAGGAATACAATTTAATGTATTATGATAAAGAAATTGAAAAAAAGAAAAGAGATATTTTAAAGCAATCATTGGTATATGCTTGTTATTTAAATGACACCAGTAAAATTTTAAAATTATTAGACAAAGCCTCTAACAAGCAACTAAATATGAAATATGAATGTCATGGAACACCCCTTGGCTTATGTGCAGAAAACGATAATCTGATTGCTTTTAAAGCAATATGTGAAAAAGGAGCAGATCTTAATAAAAAATCTTTAATATCGACTCCTTTAGAAATAGCATTCGATACTTCGCCAGATATAGTACATCATATCTATGAGCATCATTATCATCAATTTGTTAGCGAAGTTAAAAGAAAAGGTTTTCCTATAGCAAGAAGGAATAAAGATATCAGTATATTTAATTACATAAAAAATCTTGGTTGTGATATGGTATGTGAAAATTCTGAATATCCACCATTACATCTATTTGTAGAATGTGATAACACAATAGGTATTCAATATCTTGCTGATGAAGGAATCAATCTTAATTTAAAAAACAAAAAGAATCAAACTGCCTTGGATAGGGCAAAACAATTAGATAGAAAAAAGTCTGTAGCATTATTAGAAAAGTTATTAAATACAAGCAAATAATTAACTTAAGGCAGATAATGAAAATAAAGATGATAAAATAATCATCTTTATTTTCTTATCTCTACAGTACCTATAATACCACTTGGCTCTTGTGTTTCTGTTAGTGAAAACATATCATGAATTTCCTTATCTAATGTATTTGTGACTTCGATTGCTAAATGATGTATACCTTCTGAAAGTGCCTCAATTGGAAATTGATAAGGTGGCGTAATGCGATATCCTAAATCCTTTTGATCTAAGAATACCTGTACAGTTTCATAAGCATCTTCAATATACAACAAGGCATCATCTAATTCTTCCTCACAGATAAAATCCTTCTCATATCGGAATGTTCCACATTTATATGGATACAATGTTTTTGATACATCCCTAAATTCAGTAATTTCTTTTTCATCTGTGAATATTGGATACTGTTTACTGGAAGCATAACTGATTTTCCATGTACCATCCAATACCTTGTAGGAATGTTTATCCATATATGTTTTATCTGATTGTCCTTCCACAATGATGATAGATCCATAGGAAGGTAAAGATAAGGTTTCATCGAATGCCTTGCTTTCATTGGTATAAAAATCAATCTGACGTCCTTTTAATCCTGGTATTTTTGTCTGAATATTAAGTTTTGGATGCTCGTTCACAAACATATAATATTCTTCTCCGTTTTTTGTATAATGATAAAAGCGAAGCCATGGTTCATATGTTTCAGTTTTTATATCATACAGATTTTCTTTATGAAGTTTTTCACATAACTCATCCAGTTTTACAACATGTATATGGTTCAATTCCATTACCGGCTCTTTACAATCATACATATATGCCGGCAACTGAGCAATGACATATACAGGATATTGATAATTTTTTGTTTGGTTAAGGAACTCATTTAAAGCCTTTCCTATGTATTCTTGATAAGGCATAATGAAACACGCATAGGTTATCCCATTTACATGCAGTCCAACTTCATCTAACACTGTATGATAGCGTGTTTTGTCTGTAAAGATATCCACAGGCACAAAATCAAAATCTATCTGATGTCTGCTTAATTCTTTCGCAACCTTTTGGATTGGCATATAATTTCCACACCATTCTCCATCTGCGTGATATAAGATAGCAGCAGTAGGATGTGTGGTTCCCTCGCTTAATAAGCTTCCCATTTGATTTAGATAACGCATAAGAGAACCAAAAAAGCGAAATTGTGGATTATATCCATGTGCATAGAAGTGTGGTGGACAATCTATATCTGGAAATTCTGCTTGTGAAAAAGCATGTGGCACAAAGTAATTTACACCTCGTACTAGAAAATGATCTGCAATCCATTTCATTTCTTTTAAGCCTTCATGCCATCCAAAAGCACCAAATACTTCAGCCATGCATCTTCCTTTTTTGACAGGATCAATATGAGCTAAAGAACTTCCAAGTTTGGCAAGTACATAATTGAAAAATTCAATATCCCATTTTCCTCTTCCATAGCTATGATAGCCTTCATCCATTCCTGGTACAAGCTGATTAATCACAATATCTACACCAGCCATATCCTGTCCAGCTAAAGCACGAAAATAATGTCCAGCACCTACACCCAAACGAGCATGAGAATCTTTATCTTCAATAACATGGCCAATGTGCATCACACCATGTTCTCTGCACCATGTTCCTAAATTTTCATCAAAGCATTCTTTGTACAGGGTTGTGGCGATATCCATATAGGTATGACGTACACACGCTGCATCTTTATGTTCCATCCATAAAAGAGGAAGCAATGTTATATAATCTTCTTTAAAAGCATCTTTCAATCTTCTTTCTAATTCTTTAGACCATGGCAGTACCATATTTTCTTTTCCTATGATACTATCTGCATTAATTCCCTTTTCATTCATAAAGCCTGGTTCATCACTGAAAAAGCCTAATATCGTTTTACCGAATTCTTCTTTAAAATGCTCATAATGTGGTTCATATACAGCTTGAATTAACACATTACAAGAATTTTTATCTACCATATTGATATATTCATCACGAAAACCGCTTTGTCTGCTTGTGAAGATCACACAGATTTGTGAATGTCCTTTTGGAGCATCAAAGTAAATCGTATCTTCATCTTTTGTATAGGAGAGATGTTTTACTTCATTATCTTGTATCCATACAGCATCATAAAATATTTCTGTAGGATCAAACATATTTTTTAGATATATAGAGGCCTGCTTCTGGGGTCCGATTATATCAAATATACGATGTGTTAATACTGTCTTTCGATATTGGGGATACTTTTCTTTAATCCATCCATTGGCATAACCTGTTGGAAAGTGACTATCGTCCAATAACCAGATTTTCATATCCAATTCTTTGCATTTTTCAATGATGAAAGCTAAATCATTCCACCAACCTTCTTCACAGAATTCAGGATGTGGGCGTGATTCTAAACAGACTTCATGTATGTCACTTTCTTTCATTTTGATTAAATACTCTTCTATAATTTCTTTTGATTCTCCTTTTTGCCAAAGAAAAGGCAATACGTGATTTTGATAAGTACCATTCATAACTTTTTGATAATAATTTTCCATAAATCAGACCTCCTTATATATCGCATGGAAGCCATCTTATTCAGATGGCTGCTTGTTATTTTATTTATTTGGATCAGCTAAGATGTATGATAGAGCTGCCGCAACACCAAATGCTACAAGTGCACAAGCAATAAATCCATAGAAACTAATATCCATACCAGCTGGATTGATCATAGATGGTATACGGAATAAACCATCTCCACCCATGGAATACATTTTAGCGCCTAATGCCGCAAGTATACCACCAGAGATTCCTCCACCGATCCATGCTGCCGCAAAACATTTGATTTGAGGTAATGCAATGGTATAAATAGTTGGTTCAGTTACACCACACAGACATGATGCCATACCACTGAAACCAACAGCACGCTTTTCTGCATCCTTTACTTTTAAAGCATATCCTAAAGATACACCTGCAAGTGCCCAAACAGTAAGTCCTAATACTGCGTTGATTGGATCAGCGCCTAATGTAACAATATTATTGATTAATACAGGAACAAATGCTGCATGTAATCCTAGTAATACCATCAACTGCCAGAATGCCCCAAACAAAATACCACCTAGCAATGGACTGAAATTGAAGATACCTAATACAGTTGAACTTAATACTTCAGATACCATATTCATTACAGGACCAATAGCCAACCAACTCAATGGTACAGTGATTGCTAATACAATTAAAGGAACGATCATCAACTGAATCATTTGTGGTATAATCCTTTTTGCGCCTTTTTCAATCAGACTGGCAACATAAGAAGCCAACAGTATTGGGAATAATGTATTAGAATATGTTGCTGCTGTAATAGGTAGACCTAGAAACGTTAAAGCTGTTTCACCTGATACTGCTGTAACTAAGCTTGGATATACCAAAGCAGCTCCGATTGTTGCTGTTACATATGGATTACAGCCAAACACTTTACCAGCACTGAATCCTACAACGATCGGCATGAAATATAATAATGCATCTGCTGCCGCATAGAGTAATTGATATGTACCACTGTCTTTTGTTAACATCCCAACTGTCACAAAAATCGTCAAAATACCCTTTAAAATACCTCCTGCAATCATTGGCCCAATCATTGGCATAATGCATCCACTAATTGTCTTAAAGAATCTATTAAACAAGGTATCTTTTTTACCATCATCAGTTTTTACCGGTGCTTCATCACCTAAACCAGCAACCATTTTTACATCTTTAATTACTTCACAAACATGTGTTCCAATGATCACCTGATATTGACCACCTTTATTCATCACACCTTTGACACCTTTAATTGCTTTGACTTGTTCTTCTGAAGGAATGTTGTCATCCTTTAACACAAAACGTAAACGTGTCATACAATTAGTAACACTTATGATATTTTCTTTTCCACCAACTGCTTCCACCACTTCTTTTGCAAGCTGTGTATAATCCTGTTTCTTTGCCATAAAATTTCTCCTCTTTTCTTTCATATGTTTATGTCAGCGGTACCTTGTTGACATTTATAGTATAACAAGCTGTAAGGACTTTCATAATATCGCTATTTGACATAAGTTTTATCTTATTTTGCATATTCTTATTTTATTTTATCGTTTCTTGCAAAGTAGATTAACCTAGTTTGTTTGATAATGCTCTTGTTCAATCATTTTACGATACTCATGTGGTGTCATTGTATATTTCTCTTTGAAAATCTTATAGAAATACGTGATATTTTCATATCCAACCGCCTGCATAATATCCGTAACCGCCAAACTTGTTCGCATTAATAAATCAGCAGCTTTATTTAATCTTGTTTCCTGTACCAGTTGTTTAAACGTAACACCAGTATATTTTTTTACTATTCTACAGATCTTGTAATCTGGCTGGTTCAATTGTTCACTGATTGCCGCAAGACTACCCTCTTCATAATGTTCATCAATATACTTTAAGATATCCAGGCTTAATTTCTTTTCATAATTATCTGCAGAATATACTTCGATATCATCACTATGTTTAATGAGGTTAACCAACAACAATCCAACTAATAGTTTTATGGAAATACTGCTTGTAATATTTGGTTCATATAATTCCATGATGATTTTTTCCATATTTGCTTTGATAGAACCCTTATCTGATACTTTATAATACAAGTACTCGCCTTTAGTAGAATTGGAATAGATGGTACTCATAATAAAATTAAAAATAACATTGTCAATATCTGCCAAAGAAAAGATATACTGAAAGAATTCTGGTTTCACAATAAAATTGATAATGATATCATCTTCCCCTGCTGCTTTTATTTCATGAGAGATGACTTGATTTAGCATCATCAATTCCCCCTCTTTCATTGTGATTTCTTTTCCATCAATCACCTGTGTTAAATTACCTTTATAGACATATTGCAATTCAATATAATTATGTTTATGTAGAGGAAAATCAATAAAACGTGTATGTTTTCTAACACTGATCATTTGTTCTGGTAATAGAAATTTATCTCGATCGATTACAAAGTTTTTATCATCCGTATAAATATTTTGATCTACAGTATTCCTTCCATTCAAAATATCAGTTTCTTCTTCTGTGTGTGCGTATAATTTCTTTAGTATTTCTTTTTTCATCATTTACACCCCATATCTTTTGTGTAGATATTCATGATTTCATTTAAGACATTGTTTGTATTAAGTGATGCGTAATCAAAATTATTGATTTGAATCAAATGTGCCTCATCTTCTACATATACTTGTAATTGTCTTTTCGCATAGGCAACCTGTGGACTCAACAAGAGAATATCTGTATTGGTTACACTTGATAAACTGCATGCCTTCAATTGAAACTTTATCTTTTTTTCTTCAGCCATCTGTTTTAACTTTTTCATAAAAATTGATGCACTGACACCACCACTGCATACTAATAATACATTCATATGGTAACACCTCTTTTTCATCTTTTCTATCCTAATTATAAGTAAGATTATCCTTTTTTGCATTAACCTGTTTCATCAAAAGCATTATCCTATTTTGCACAAAAAAAAGCATTGTCTATTCGACAATGCTTAGTAATCTAATCAGCTTTCTTTTCTCCAATGTACCAGATACATCCTTCTATCATGGAATCTATGATCATCACACTTCCAATGAGTCGTAAATCATTTCCACGGCTCATCATGGTGTAAATAATCATAATGATTGCAAATGCAATGGTCACAATAGCTAAATTCAGAAAATATCGCCAGAAAGGGTTGTTCTGCCGATGGATATAAAAAACCATCAATATTTCTTTAAAGCCATGAATTAATGTCATACAGGATACAATCAAAGGAAGCCATAGTTCTGCTTCTTCGATTGTTTTGATTTCCAACACACCAAAAATACATGTAAAGAAACCAAAAACAAGCATCATGAAGCTATATAAATATCTTTTTCTTTCAAGTATAAAAAATATCAGCTGGGGAAATCCCTGCACAATCAATACAATCCCTAAAACCGTACAGTATACTCTGCCTGTCGCATGATTTGTGATAAACAATACCAGTCCCATAATCAGCCATAAGGTCATTTGAACGATCGTATTGATACGATTCTTACGAAAAACATCCATATCTTTTACCTCTTTTTCATTCCTATTCCCAATAGTCTGATACTATGATACGCCATTGTTTAATGAAAGTCTATCTAATTTTTCACTTTATGTTATCCTTAAGCACTGTTCTTCTGATATACTGTTATTTTATTTTTGCCCTCTTTCTTTGACTGATACATTGCCAAATCAGCCTTTTCCACAAGTGATACCGCATTATCTGCATTGGATGTCAATTCCACAAGACCTACGCTAAAAGTAATACGTGTGGATGGCATTTCCGCAAATTCAATATGTGAAAAATCTAAACGCATTTTTTCCATAAAACTATACGCATCATGTAATTGTGTATTTTCAAATAATATACAAAACTCTTCTCCGCCATATCTTGCTAGCATCATATTATCTTGTTTATATGCTTTCATCAGATTGCTTAACTCAAGTAAAACTTTATCGCCTTTCACATGTCCAAACGTATCATTTACACGTTTGAAATCGTCAATATCAATAATCGCAAGCACCAGTGGCTGATGATTTAATCGTGTTTTTTGAATCTGTTCATTTAATTCATTATAAAATGTTTGATGATTATACAGCTGTGTTAAGGAATCCTTTTTCAATTCTTCAATCATAATTTTTTGACGTTCATTGAAGGAAATCAACACATCATGATTTTTCTTTTGATAAATAATCGTATTTTTTGCGATTAAATAACCTGCACACACCAATATAGCGCCTGCGGTATAGTTTAAATAGACCATTGTGGTTAGCTGTTTAGTATAATAGATTCCCACAGAAGATGTAATGATATAAGATATAAAAGATAACCAGAAAGAACGATCTGTCATCCTTTTGTTTCCAAATATAGCACTTAAAAATATTGGTAAAATAAAGCTTAAACTGATTAATGGCAACGCATTATGTACAGGTGATGTACTTAAACAAAATGTATTAAACACAAGAATCAAAAAATAATTTTTTTTACTTTCTGAGAATGTTGTTTTAAATTCAATATAATGATAAACTGCTGCACATTCCATATTGATAAGTGTTGGTAAAACAACATAGGAAAGACTATATTCTAATGGCGTTTGATTTACATCCAGAAGTTGTTCATTTATCATCAAAACAGCCACAATTACTTCTATGATGAAGATTAACAATATTAGAATCCACGCAGATTTTTCCACTGTTCGACGAAATTGTTGATACAATCGCTGGCTCTCCATTTTCATAACTCCTTTCTTATACATTAAGTATATCACTTCCTTTGTAAGAGGTAAAAAGGATTTTTTTGTTAAGAAAGATTATCCGCAAATAAAACATGAAGAAATCTTACAATATTCTAAAATCAGGCTGTTTACAGGCTTTTTTATGCTATAATAAAAACAAATTCTGGAGGTAGCTCATGAAAATATTAGATACATTGGGAAAAACAAAAAAAGCCATTGGTGGAATTGTAGCCATTTTGATTGTCTGTGCCCTGATCTTTTTTGCCGGCATGCATTTTGGTGGAAAAAGTGGTGAGCCAACTATTACATCAACAGCATTAACACAACAGTTACAGGAAGTAAATGATCTTGTGACAATGGAATACAATTATACAAAAGTAGGTAAATTTGAAAATTCTTTACAGCTGAATGGCTGGGATATCCCTTTAACAACAAAAAGCTTTTTATTGACATATTCCGGTAAATTATCTGCTGGTGTAGATATGAGTAAAGCCGAAGTCAATGTAAAGGATCATACTATTTCTGTAAAGATTCCTGAAGTTGCCATCTTCTCTAATGTGATAGATGAAAAAAGTATTGAAGTATATGATGAAACCAAAAATATCTTTAATCCAATCAGTATCAAAGACTACACAACATTTGCCACACAACAAAAAGATAAGGTAGAAGAGGAAGCGATTGAAAATGGTTTCTTAAGTGAAGCTGCAACAAAAGCACAGTCTGCGATTAGGAAATTTCTGGAAATGATTCCGGAATTAAAGGATAATTATACGATAGAAGTATCTTTTCTAGACAAATAATCATTTGTTTTCAGGCAACTTCCTGTGCTTATTTCATAAACCATGCTATGATATTGACGATATAAGGAGTGAGTCATCGTGAAAAGAATATTTGTGTATGGGACGCTTAGAACAGATATGTACAATTATGAAAAATATTTAAAAGACAAGATTATACAAAGCGAGCTTGCCTATGTGAAAGGTAGTCTGCATGAAATCAAAGGTGTGATTTATCCTGCTTTGATTGAAGGTGATGATATGATTGCCGGGGAGATCATGGAAGTGGATGATGATCAGATATTTGATGAACTGGATGAATTGGAAGGATATCTTGGGGAGTTACATATGGACAATGAATATGATAAAATCATTTGTCCGATTTATGATGATCAGGGTAATGAAATTGATCGTTTACCTGTTTATATGTACAATATCCGTAATGAAAAACAGAAAAACCGTTTATCCAGCCGTATTATGGAGCGTGATTATGTCGCCTTTATGTGTAAAAAAGGTAATTGCCGTATACGATTATAAGCCAGTTGTTAGAGATATGACTGGCTTTTTTCTTTCTGCTGCGGTATCATGAAATTAAGAAACTGAGGTGACCTTATGAAAGAAACAATTCAATTAAAAGATTTTTTAGATTTTTCCTATCTGTCAAACCTTCAAGATAATGGAAAAGATATCGCTTATGTTGTGTCCAGATGTAATGAAAAAGATAATTCTTATGATCAAAAACTGCACATGTGGAAAAACGACCAAGACGTAACACTGACACAAAGTGGAAAGGAAAGCTTATATCTATGGGAAGATGAGCATACCCTGTTATTTGCGAATATGCGAGATCCACAAGATCAAAAAGCAGTAGAAAATGGTGAAGAAAAAACTGTATTCTATCGTTTAGATACACGTGGTGGTGAAGCAGTCAAAGCATTTGAAATTCCTTTAACAGTTTTGGATATCAAAATGGTAAGTACACATGTGTTTGCTCTTTGTGTAAATTTTGATCTGCGTTATTCTAGTATGCCATTTGAAACGGAAGAGATAAAGAAAAAACGCGTAAGAGAAAAAATGGAAATGCTGGATTATGAAGTACTGGATGAATTACCATTTTATTTTAATGGTGCTGGTTATACGAATAAAACACGTCGTTCCTTGTTTTTGTTTGAAGAAACAAGCGGTAAATTAAAACGAATCAGTCTTCCCCTTTTCCAAATGGATACCTTTATCATCAATGATGATAAAACAAAGATCTATTTTACTGGTGTATCCTATGCGCAGGTTCAGCCAATGAAAAATGGTCTGTTTATGTATGATATCAAAAAAGATAGTTTATCCACATGTATCAACACAGAAACTTATAGTATCATGCATTTGGAGAACTGGGGCAATGATATATTGTTTGCCGCTAGTAAACAGGAAAGATATGGAATCAATGAAAATCCTAAGTTTTACTTAATGCATCAGGAAACATGGGAAGTTTCTAAATTATATGATTTTGATGAAGCTATTGGCAATACTGTGGGAAGTGATTGTCGCTTTGGAAAGACACGCTCTGTGATGGTTTATGAGGATGCTTGTTACTTTATCGCAACGATCTTAAATTCTTCTATTCTGTATCGCTTAGATAAATCAGGCAACCTTTCTACAGTGATTGAAAAAGAAGGCAGCATTGATGATTTTACTATAGTCAATGGTACTATTTATTATATTGCAATGCATGATATGCGTTTACAGGAATTATATGCTTATTGTTTCAAAGATCATTCTTCCACAAGATTAACTGGCTTTCATGATGATTTCTATCAATCTAAAGATATTCGCATGCCAGAGCCTGTCACAATCACACAGGGAGAAGAAACCATTTATGGCTGGGTATTAACACCTCATGATTTTAATCCACATTCCTATTATCCGGCAATTCTGGATATACATGGTGGACCGAAAACGGTTTATGGGCAGGTCTATTATCATGAAATGCAGGTATGGGCAAATATGGGATATGTTGTTTTCTTCGCAAACCCAAGAGGTGGAGATGGTAGAGGCAATGCATTTGCGGATATCCGTGGAAAGTATGGCACCATCGATTATGATGATCTGATGAAGTTTACAGATACTGTTTTAGAAAAGTATCCTTGTATTGATATTGCCAGATTAGGAGTAACCGGAGGAAGTTATGGTGGATTTATGACCAATTGGATCATTACTCATACCAATCGATTTGCGGCTGCAGCTTCTCAACGTTCTATTGCCAACTGGATCAGTTTTATGACAACCTCCGATATTGGTGAGGAATTTACGAAGGATCAGCAATCTGGCGATATCTGGCAAAATCATGAAAAACTTTGGTGGCATTCTCCTTTGCGTTATGTGGACAGTTGTAAGACACCAACCCTGTTTATCCACAGCAATGAGGATTATCGTTGCCCATATAGTGAAGGATTACAGATGTATAGTGCTTTATGTATGCATGGCATTGATACCCGTTTATGTATGTTTAAAGGAGAAAATCACGAATTAAGTCGTGGAGGTAAACCAAAACATCGTATCAAACGCTTGGAAGAAATCACAAACTGGATGAATCAGCATTTATAGAAAATGATAAATTGATGAAAAAAAATGGAATATTTTGATTGATTAATACAATCATTATTCCATCTTTTTATTTACCCACATTTGAGTAAAAACCGTTACGTCTGTAAATTTTAGTACTCTTCTACGTTTCCGTTTTTCACAAAGATTGCGGTAATATTCATTTTTTTACGTAAAACAGGAGAAATATGTTCCCACTGTCTACGATTTTCTTTACTGTCATTCATACAGACAGAATACTTATCCGTTTTCTCATCTGCATATTTCAATAAAGAATAGACAACATCATCTAAATCAAATGGCCTTCTGCCTCTTGGCACTGCGACTTTGATTTTCCAGATTCCATAAGTTCCTTGTACATCAAAGGTTCCCTTATTTTCTGTGAAGCTCAATGGTATCTTAGCCAGCCATTCTTCCAATGTTATCTGAACACTGCTTTTTGCTTCTTCTTTCTTTTTCATTTGTACGCCCTTTTTACGACCACGTTGTTTTGGTCTTAATAAAGGTAGACGATGTTCCAGATCATGAAGCTGATATTTGATGGTTAAATTTGCACTTGCGCCACTCTTGTTTTCTGGATTTTTCAGAAATTCGTCATCTTCCAGCATCATTTTCTTCATTGCCATACAGCATGTAACCAGTGTAGGAGTTCCCTTATTGACCTGGCTGTGCAGGTCCCCGGCACGAATAATCAGTTCAGTTTTATTCTGATTGCCAGCTTCCAGTTTCATTTTCTGTATCGCCTTTACATAATCACTTACTCTTGCAGACATTAAAAAACACCCCTTTTATCTTATGATTATCATATCACAAATCTGTTTATAATGGGCATTTTTCCTGTTTTATTTTAAAATATTTACAAAAATTCAAAGGATTTTCTTTGATTTTTACATAAAACAGGGACTTTATCTTAAAAGCGATGATAAAATCCCTGTTTGCCTATACTAATAATCCTGATATTGATCACATTGTAATATCTTGCGTGCCTTCTCAATGGAAGCCTGATCTGGAGATTCCACACCTTCTAACTCATATGGAATTCCTAACTCTTTCCATTTATAAACTCCTAAAGTATGATATGGCAGGATTTCTACACGTTTTACATTATGCAGCTGTTGAATAAATTTAGATAAATTCATCAGGTAAATTTCCTGATCATTGATTCCTGGCACCAATACATGACGAATCCACACTGGCTTCTGTATTTCATCCAGATATTTCAACATATCCAGAATATTTGTATTATGCTGTTTCGTCAAAGCAAGATGGCATGCATCATCTATATGTTTGATATCCACCAGCAATAAATCTGTGACTTCCATCAACTGCTGGAATTTAGAAAAGAAAGGTTCTTCTCTGGTAAATGGATTTCCACTAGTATCAATGGTTGTATGAATACCTAGTTTTTTCGCTCTGGTAAATAAATCAATCACAAAATCTATCTGAAGCAAAGGTTCTCCACCACTCACTGTGATGCCACCTTTTTCACCCCAGTAACTACGATATCGCAATGCTTTTTTCAACAATTCTTCACTGCTTGTATCAGCCGTTGTCATCTCCCATGTATCTGGATTATGGCAATATTTACAACGCATTGCACAGCCTTTTAAAAATATCACAAAACGTACACCTGGTCCATCCACAGAACCAAAGGTTTCAACTGAATGAATACTTCCTTTTACTGGTGACATAGTATAACCTCCTTAAATGAAAAGGCCTGCGTAAACAGACCTTTCTTTATTTCTATAGACTTTCGTGGCAAGTTCTAGAAATAACATCTAACTGTTGTTCACGAGTTAAGTCAATGAATTTTACAGCATATCCAGAAACACGAATTGTGAAGTTCGCATATTCTTCTTTTTCAGGGTGTTCCATTGCATCTTTTAATTTTTCGATACCGAAAACATTAACGTTCAAGTGGTGAGCGCCCTGATCAAAGTAGCCATCTAATACATGTACTAAATTATTTACTCGTTCTGCTTCGTCATGTCCAAGTGCACCTGGATTGATCGTCTGTGTATTAGAAATACCATCTAATGCATATTCATAAGGTAATTTTGCCACAGAGTTCAATGAAGCTAATAAACCGTTTGTTTCTGCACCATATGCAGGATTTGCACCTGGTGACAATGGTTCTCCAGCTTTACGTCCATCAGGAAGTGCTCCAGTAGCTTTACCATAAACAACATTACTTGTGATTGTTAAGATAGATGTTGTTGGTTCAGAATTACGATATGTGTGACGTTTTTCAATCTTGCCCATGAATGTTTTCAACAACCATACTGCGATATCATCCGCACGATCATCATCGTTTCCATAACGAGGGAAATCTCCTTCGATTTCATAATCGACAACCAATCCATCTTCATCACGGATAGTTTTTACTTTAGCATATTTGATAGCACTCAATGAATCTACTACATGAGAGAAACCAGCAATACCAGTTGCGAATGTTCTACGTACATTTGTATCGATCAATGCCATCTGGCTTGCTTCATAGTAATATTTATCATGCATGTACTGAATCAGATTTAATATATTTACATAAAGATCTGCTAACCATTCCATCATGATATCATATTTATGCATAACTTCATCATAATCTAGGTACTCAGAAGTGATACCTCTCATTTCAGGACCAACCTGTGTTTTGGTTTTTTCATCGATACCACCATTGATAGCATATAATAAACATTTTGCTAAGTTTGCACGAGCACCAAAGAACTGCATTTCTTTACCCGTCTGTGTTGCACTTACACAACAGCAAACTGCATAATCATCACCCCATACAGGGCGCATAACATCATCGTTTTCGTACTGTACAGAACTTGTATCAATAGAGATACGTGCAGAATATTTCTTAAAGTTTTCTGGTAAGTGACTAGAATATAATACTGTTAAGTTTGGTTCTGGCGCAGGTCCCATATTTTCTAATGTGTGTAAGAAACGATAATCAGATTTTGTGACCATGTGACGTCCATCCATTCCTAATCCTGCCAAATCAAGTGTTGCCCATACAGGATCACCTGAGAATAACTGGTTATAAGAAGGGATACGTGCAAATTTTACCATACGGAATTTCATTGTCATGTGGTCAATTAATTCCTGTGCTTCTACTTCTGTCAATGTACCGTTTTCTAAATCTCTTTCAATATAGATATCAAGGAATGTGGAAACACGTCCAACAGACATTGCCGCACCATTCTGTGTTTTAATAGCCGCCAAATATCCGAAGTATAACCATTGTACAGCTTCTTTTGCATTTTTCGCAGGACCTGAAATATCATAGCCATAACTTTCCGCCATTTTTTTCATTCCTTTTAATGCTTTGATCTGTTCAGCTAATTCTTCACGCTGGCGAATGATATCATCTGTCATAGTACCACAGCCACAGTTTGCTTTATCAGCTTCTTTCATTTCAATTAAATAATCGATACCATATAAAGCAACACGGCGATAATCACCAACAATACGTCCACGGCCATATGTATCAGGCAAACCTGTTACGATTTTATTACGACGTGCTAAACGCATTTCTGGTGTATAACAGTCAAATACTGCATCATTGTGAGTTTTGTGGTAATCGTGGAAGATTTCATGTAGTTTTTCGCTTGGTTCATAACCATATGTAGTACAAGCTTCTTCACTCATTTTGATACCACCATAAGGCATGAAGGCACGTTTTAAAGGTTTATCTGTCTGAATACCAACAACCTTTTCTAAATCCTTCAATGCTTCATCAATATATCCAGGACCATATGAAGTTAATGAAGAAACAACTTCTGTTTCCATATCCAGAACGCCGCCTTTTGCACGTTCTTCTTTTTGAAGCTTCTGTAATGCATCCCATAATTTGTTTGTAGCTTCTGTAGGTTGCGCTAAAAAGCTTTCATCCCCATCATAAGGCTTGTAGTTGTTTTGAATAAAATCGCGGACATTTACTTCTTCTTTCCAGATTCTTCCGCTGAATCCTTCCCATTCTTTGCGTTCATTGCTCATAATCCTTACCTCCTGTTCACATGTTAAGTATAGCGAATGTTATCGTCCTGTGCAATTAAAACCATTTATAATCCATGTACGGATAAGCACAAGAAAAGAGCCTATACCAATCCAGACTCTATGCCCAGACGGTCGGCTCTTTTACATTATACTTCATGTGGTCAATTCCACTTCCGTCAGTCGTATAACTGCTTACACTTTATCATTTTTTATTTTACTCGTCAATAAGTGTTTTAAATTTTTTTATAAAACTGAATCTTATGTTTCTGACTTCGCTTTGCACGATACATCGCTTCATCACTATGACGGTATAATTCATCTACATTATGGCTGTCATTTGGATAACATGCCACACCAAAACTTGCGACGATTTCACGATCATCCATACAATTTAAAATGGCTAAACGGATTGCTTCAATTCTTGGCAGTATATCATAGTCACAAGATAAATTACGTAAGAATATCACAAATTCATCTCCACCGATTCTGCCACAATAATCTTCACTTCGACAAGCGCTACGCATACTTTTTGCGACATTGATTAAAACATCATCTCCGTATTGATGTCCATAGGTATCATTTAATAATTTAAAATTATCTAAATCTATCAATACCAGAACATGCAGCACGTGTTTTCCACTATGTTGTAATGTGGATTCTATGCGATGAAATAAGGTTGAGCGATTATATAACCCAGTTAATGCATCTGTTTCTGATAAACGTTTCATACGTATCTTATCTTTTTTCTCATTATCGATATCATGCAATAAGACACTTGCACGAACAAGGGAAGCATAAGGATCCCATACAAGCTGTATTTCTCCATAAGCCCAAAATTCATTGCCCTGACTGTCTATACGACGATGCTGTAAAGTGAAGTGATGTCTGCCTTTTTGATATTGATCAAGCAGATATTCCCGGGAGAATACCTTCAAATATTTTTTACGATCTTTTGGTGATACAAAATGTTCTGCTGCATAATGCGCAATGTAAGTGAACGAATTTCTTGCATTTTTTGGCAGTTCATCATTTAATGCACCTTCCAGCTTTTCAAAAACATCGTGTGTCAGATCATATTCATAATATGCAATACTATCCTTTTTTCTTCGCTCAAAATCTTGTTTCCATCGTTCATAAGCAAGTTCTCGCTCATAGGCCTCCGAATAATCCTGATAAGAGATGATTGCGGTGGTTGGCTCTGATTTTTCATTGTAAATCATGGTAAATTTGCCTTTGATCCAGATATATTTCTGAGAGGTGGAATTTCTTCTTAAAAATACAGCCTCACCTTTTGGTTTCCCTTCCAGCATACTTGAGAAAAAACCTAAATATTCTTTTTGTGTTTCTTCTTTTATCAAATGTTGTTCAATTGCGGATTGTGGGATATTTTCCATCATCTTCTTTGGTTCTGTGGTTTTCTTTCCATCATTTGTATAATATAAAACTTTATTTTTCACATCATATCGAAGTATGACTATATTTCCTTGTTCTAATGCAATTTTCTTTTCTTCTTCACTAATACGAAGATCATGCATCATCTGTTTCATTTTTGTACTGTCAAATGCAACAGCAACATATTGGTGTTCTATTGTATCTGGCACAATACGTGCTGACATCCAGCGTACTTTTCCATCTTTTCGTTTCACACGATATTCTACTTCAAACAAGATGCTTTCCTGCTGGATATAATTTGTGATTTCTTTTTTTATTCTAATGAGATCCTCACGATCGACTATTTTTTCTTCAATAATATCCTGTAGTTGTAACTCTTCTTTTTTATACCCTAAAAACTGGTATATATAACTGTTCGTATATAATAATTCAAATGCACCATTTTGCATTCTGATACAAAACAGTCCACAAGGGATTCCTTCTGTGCGGAGTTTATTCACCTGAGAAGCAAGTTTTGTTTCCATCAGATCATTGATATTGCGTAAGTATATCAGCATAACTTCTTTGTTTTCAAGTTGAATCTTTTTATGGGATATATGAAACCATGTATCGAATAGATACACTTCTTTCATCTGTGTTTCACAAGCTTTTCTCAATGTTGCCATCGCAAAAATATCAATTTCTTTGACATTTCCATGTTGCATAATATCCTGCAATATGGTACTAATCCAAGCAATATCCCATTGTTTTCCGATATAAATACATAGAAATCCATCTGGAGAAAAGTCTTCTAACGTTTTAAGATCCATTAGATGATATTGTTTCATGCTCATAACTTCGCCTCTTTCACATATTGCTTTCATTATATCTTATAATTTTTATATTTAGAAAAAATATGCGAATTTATTTATTCTTTTGATATCGATCATTATCTAAGAAAAACATGGTAAATGTTGCTCTTGATAAAAGTACTTCTGCATCGTTGAAAATAAACACTTCATAAACTCCTGTAGTTCTTCCTGCACTAATCTCCTGAGCAATTCCAATAAGTTTTCCACCTTTTCCAGGCTTGATATAATTTATCGTTCCTGACAAGGTAACGCTATCTCTTCCAGTCGCAAAACTTGCGGCGCCAGCTGCTGTATCAGCTAAAGAATATAATGCACCGCCATGTACAAAGCCATGTACATTTAAAATTTGTTCATCAATAATCATTTCTACCTTTGCATATCTTTCTTTTACTTCTACAACGTGCATATCGTTGCTTTGTAGATACATAGATGAGGAATTTAATCTTGCTTTCAATTGTTCCATCGTTTCATTTTTCATATACACCCTCCGTTTTCTCTTATTATACCTTAATTCAGGAAAATGTTGAAATTATACCGTTATATGATTAATTTTCTTTATCCTGGCAATACTATGAAAGTACTTTAATTTCTTGGATTTTTTTGAATGAAAGCCTTTAAAATTGAAATCATTATGGTATAATGTTTAATGCGTGTGCGAAGTCGCAATTAACTTGCCCTCTTGGTGAAATGGATATCACGGAATCCTCCTAAGGGGAAGCTCAGCTAAGCCCAATTGATTAGCAAATCTCTTTTAAAATTGAATATATGTCCTCGTAGCACAAAGGATAATGCAACTGCCTCCTAAGCAGTAGAGTGATGGTTCGAGTCCATTCGAGGACGCCAATTTTGTCGATAAATAGGGCGTTTTCTTGAGTTTTCAAAAAATAGATTTTGAAGTGATAAACTCATACCTTTTAAGGCTTTGCTCTATCTATTTTATAGTCAATCAGTTTTATCGCTGATTGCTTTTTTAATGTGAGTCGAACTTTTTCGCCCTTATTTTTGCTAATGAAAATAGGTGTTTTGCTAATTTGATTTTAAGTGCTCATTTTTCATAAAAGAAAACACTCATTTTATTTGAGAAAACGATCTCTTTAAAATAAGTGTTTTTTTTATTTACTGGCGTACCCGACAGGACTTGAACCTGCAACCTTTTGAATCGGAATCAAATACTCTATCCAATTGAGCTACGGGCACTTACATATTCAGTAAATAGTATATAACATAATTGAAAATATTAAATGACGAAACTGTTATAATTGTAAACTATTTCAATGCATCAATCAGTTGCGACATAAGGTCTGGATTTGACTTCAATGCATTGACAAGCGAATCAACATCAACTTCTTGAGGTTTTACTGTTTGTTGATCAACTCCAACTCCTGAATTTTTATAAAATGTTTCATCGAATTTTTGAGCATTTACCTTACGATCTTCATCTAGGATATGACTATATACTTCTGTTATCATATCTGCTTGAGAATGACCTGTATCACCTTGTGTGGCTTTTATATCACCATGATTGAGTTTTAACTTATAAGTGGTACTAGAATGTCGAAAAGAGTGAAATACAACGCTAGGAAGTCCTGCTGCTTTTGTAACTTCTTTTAGTTGACTTCGTATTACACTATGTGAACATTGTCTACCGTCCTCAAAACAAACTACAAGATCATAATCGGTATATTCACAACCAAAGTATTCTTTGTATTTTTCTTGTTCTTCTTTCCAATCACGAAGCATAAGTGCTAATGTTTTTGGTAGCCATATTTTACGAATGCTGCTTTCTGTCTTTGGTTTCTTTAAAACAGTGGCTGTTTGATATGATCTATGAGGTGAACGTGGTGGAAATGTAAAGATAACATCTTTATCATTTAAAACTTTTAATGCGTTTGTAGATACTTGTTCTAATTCACAAGTAACAAAGATATGTGCATCGTCATTGGCAATATCATTATCACTGATGGCTACATCTTTCCATCTTAATCCTAATACTTCTCCTAAACGCAAAGAACAGGCAAACGATAAATGAATTGCAATCGCTAGCTTAGGATCTGTACAATGCTCTAATGCTTGAATAATCATATCTGAAGTCCATATTTCTCGTTTCTTATAAACATGCTTAGGCGGTTCTACGGATAAGAATGGATTTTTTGCGATTAGATCCCATTTTACTGCCATTCCAAAAGCACATTTTAAATGCTTATTGATAGTTTTGATTGTGCCTGTTGTAACTTTTCGTTTTGTCTTATGAATTTTATTTACTGCACTATCCATGTTTTGTAAATCACGATAATACTTTTCAATCACTAAAGGTGTGATGTCTTGTAGTGCCATGTTTCCTAAAATTGGACGAACATAATTGTCAAAATCTCTCACTGTTTTTTCATAGGTACTCATTGACCATTTCTTTACACCATATAAATCAATAAATAAATCTAAAAATTCATTCATTGTCTGAGAACTAGGTGGTATAAAGATGTTTTTATCTTTTTGGCTTTCTACTTCTGATTTTCTCATTCTTGCTTCATTATAAGAATCAAATGCTTCCCATTTCTGTTTTCTATTACCTTGACTATCTTCATAAGTGTAAACAACTGCATATTTTTTATTTCTCTTTTGTATTGATGCCATAATTTTCTCTCCTTTCCTTGTTTACAGGACAATTCTAAGCAAAATTAAAAATAAAAGCGAATGTGCGATTTTCTAAAAACGCAAAAAGCGAAACACTAAAGTTCCGCTTTGAGTTTAGCAATCAATTTCATTTTTAATTCAGGATTATCCTTGATTTGTTGTATTAGCAAATTCATATCTTCATTTTTTTGTTGTGGCAAGACTGCTTGAATCTTACTATTGATACTTTTTTGATTTAATTGAATGACATGAGTTGTTGATATTTTTGGTTTTGGAAGTGATAATTCATGTTTTAATGTTGCATAGAAATAATCTGCATTACTCATGCCTTGATTTTGACTTTCCTTTTTAGAAAAAGACTTAAACTTTGTGAGTGTAAGTTCTTTAAGGTTTGCCTCTGCACAAGTCTTGTGATACAGCTTTGTCATATTACGATCATCACAAGGTTTTCCGTTAATCAGTGTAATTAACAATGCATAAGGATTTTCTTCAACCATGAATTCTTTTTGTCTTTCTTTCCATATTCTTAACAATAACGCAACTTGTTTATGAATATGTACGGTCTTTTGAGGAACATCTTTATAAAACAAGATTAAACTTGTATTGGTTTGTGTAAATCCAGCACATTCAAATTGTTTGATAATTCTTTGAGGATTCATCATTTGAACTGTGTTTTTATTTAAACGGTCTAATATTTTATTGGAACAAAGGTAACATTGATCTTGAGCAATCAACTCATCGCTAATATGAATATCATGCCACGATAATCCACCGATTTCTCTTATATCTAAACCGGTAGAAAACATAATATGCAAGAAAATAAATAATCGCATATCATCAACCGATTCAAATAAATGTTGAACAAATTCTAAATTCCATTCTTTATATGGTTTATTTTTATGATATTTAGGTGCAACTTGCTCATGAAATGGATTGTTTTCAATCAACTGTTCTGATACTAGATAATCAAATGATGTTTTTAATAGCATATAGCAGGAACGTAACATACTGTTAGGGATATATTCCGTTTTTATTTGATTCCTTTTTCCGATTGCAGGAGTTTTCTCTAATTGATTCATTGTTTTGATAGCAAAATTAGGTTTTATATCTTTGATTTTCTTACTTCCAACAACTTGAGATATATAATTGTTGATCACTCCCATATTGCTTTCATACCTTGAACTGCTCCATTGATTGCGTCCAATCTTAGTCGCATATTGAACTAAAAAGTTAAGTATTGTCGTGTTAGGTTTGATATTCATCTTTATATGAATACCTTCGTTTTCAATTTCTCTTTTTCTAACAAGTGCTGATGAATAGTCATAATAAGTTTCCCATATTTGCTTTGTTACGCCATTCTCATCAACTTTTTGATAAACCACAGAATATGCTTTTCTTCGTTTTGTAATAATCGCCATTGAATTATCCTCCTAATATTAAAGATTTTCATTGAGCCACTTATCAAATGACTCTTTTGAGATTCTAATAGATGAGCCAATTCTTACGGATTTGAATTTGTTTTCTGCTACTAATTGATAAGCGGCATTTTTTCCAACACCTAAGATTTTCATAATTTCTTGAACGGTGTAGGTTTTCTTTTCATATAAAATAGGTTTCATCTTTATTATCTCCTCTCCATCTTATCTTTAATAAATGAGTAAAACAAATGTGCGATTTTCAATTCAATAGCGATTTTACATACTTGACATTAGTTGTTTTTATGATAGTTATGCTTCATACCTAAACTAATTAAAATTCGGTTATCTAATAATTTCATAAATCTGGGCGTTACACTTCCTATATATTTGATAATTCTGCTTTTATCAATGACTTTGATCTGTTCCATCATTACAATAGACGGATACTTTAATCCAACCGTCGTAGGAATACTATAATGAGTAGGTAAGTGATGCTTTTCATACACTTTGCTTGTCAAACAAGCAACAATAATCGTAGGACTATATTTATTTCCTTTATTGTTTTGTACAACAAGAACCGGTCTTACACCACCTTGTTCAGAGCCAAAGCCATTACTTAAATCAACTAGATAGATTTGTCCTCTTTTGATCTTCATTCAAATTACCTCCTATGTAAAACCAGACTCAAAATAGAATCTGGTTATTTATCATATGAATCGTTGTTTTCCATTTTTCCCTGAATACCTGAAAACATTAAGGATACTATTAGACAAGCAGTAGCATTGCTTTCACTGGAATTTCACCATCGTGTGGTATCTCACACAACTGCAGTACAGGAGTATCATTATACCTAATAAATTTCATTGCCGAACATTTGCTAGATGTTTTTACAGTTCAATTTTATTCGCTCGCATATCACTGGTCATGGCGTATTGACTGAAAGGCTCATTTACTAGGAACGTATCTAATAGCTGTTATTTTGTTTTCAAGGATCAGTGAATCCTACTTTTTAAGTGGGTTCACTATATATGCCACGAAAACGTCTTTTTTTCTCACATTTTTAAAAGTTCTTTTATTTTTTTTATTTTTCGATAGATAGAACTCATAGAAAGACCTAAAATTTGAGAAATTTCCCGAACATTATATCCATGCTGCTTTAAGATAATAATATCTAATACAATTGAATCTGTGTATTTTAAATACTCAAATAATGTTTCATTTTCAATTTGATCCAATAAATCTTCTATCGAATAAGATTCTTTTTTGTCATGCACTGGTTGCATATAAAAGAAAATATCTTTTGTAACATTTTGATTTCGTCTAAATCTTCGCTCGGCATTAAACTGTTCTAAGTCAAATTCATGTAATTCTTCTATTTTTTGTTCATTGAAATGATGTTGTCTTAAAATTTTTTCTTCTCTATCTTTCCATTCTTTCCATCGTATATATTCTTTTTTATAATCATAACCCATATGATAATCCTCCATTTACTAAAAAGGTAAAACAATTTGGAGTAGGGAGGGCTACGACACCTAATTTCCGGTTTCATATCATAAATAATGAAACAAGTACATCATGAACATGACAATACATTTCAAATTCATCATAAGTAGCTGGAAACATTGAAATTCTACTAGAATAATTTACAAAAATAACAGTGATTTCTTTTTTTACTAGAGAAATTATCAATCTTCTCATTTCAAATGAATTTAACCATTTTTCAGTAGAGATTTTTTTTATTACACCAATAATATCCATATGATTTTGAATTACAGAAACTTTTAGTTGATCTACTAAATAATCTAATAAGTTTCTCGATAATTGTTCTCCTATTCTACAATAAATCAAGATTTTAATTTTCTTTTGCATAATCATTGCCTCCCGAAAAGTTCTTTTCACCCATATATGTGAAAGTTACTTATCAAGTGGTAGAAACTTTTTTATCTTTTTTTGAATTATTTGTTGAATTTGCTTTTTATGATAAATAATAGTTGAGTTTTTTACTCCTAGTACCTTTGCAACATTTCTTATTGACATATTTTCAATAAAAATAAGATTTGCTATTGTTTTATTTGGTTCATTTAACATTGATATTTCATGTAATATTTTCACATACAAGTCGTGTATAATAATTTTGTCTAGGAGTTCGATTTCCTTCTTATATACAAAAAAAGTAGCTAAATCAATATCTTCAAAATACAAGACTGATTTAGCTACTTCCATATGATGCATATGTCGAATTTGATCATAACTACTTCTAATAGTTTTAAACACCTCCTCACTTACTTCAACATACTCTTTATTCACTTTTATGTAATACTGTCTATGTTCCTTATTGCCATAAGTTTTAAAACTATTTTTATTGTAATCATATTTATAATTTTTCATCGCTATTTCCTCCTCATATTTAAAAAATAAAAATAAGAAATAGGAGGATCACGATTATGTTTCATAACTTTTCTCTCCCTTATAGTTATGAATTCGTTATTTAAGGCTAAAATATTTTAGCTCTTAAATAATTAGAAATAGATTTATGGGATATACTATGTCTAATCATGGTATATCTTTAAACATTTTTCTATACTTCATCTATTATCAAAAAATTTCTTTATAAAATATCTCCATATATTTCAGTTTTTCATATATAAAAAGGGTAATGCTATTATTTAAAGCAACTACCCTTAATTAAAACTATTGAGTTATTTTCTTTGTTTTCTTGTAACACTTAATAAAGCTAATCCTGAAACTAATAACAATACTATCCATAGTATTACATTTGTGTTATCCCCTGTTTCTACTGAACTATCAGGAATAGTAGGGGAGGTAGGGATTTCATTTTCATCTTTTTCAATAAATTTTGGCTTAGAATAGACATTAAATATTTCATTACTATCTTCAATCATAGGTATAGAGATTAAAAAAGGTTCCGAGTAATATTTAATATCATCTCTTTCTTTTTGAGATACTAAATATAAACCTAAATCTAGATCAAAAAATTGAACAATTCCATTTTTGTTAGTATTTTTTTCATCAGTAAATGAAATATTTTTACCTTTCATATACGCTTGTAATGCATAACTCATTTCTTTCATTTGTGATGCATTCATATTTGTAGAAATATTCTTGAAGTCTTTAAAATCTCCCACATTTACAAATTGTCCATTAACAATATCTGCGACTTTAACAATTTGAAATGGCATATCAACAAATTCGACGATTTTACCATCGTCAAGATAATGAGCATACAGAGAAATTGATCCTGTATTTTCTTTCGCTAAAACTGTTTTGGTAGGCAAAAAGATAAATAGCATACAAATGATTATGATTTTTAAATGATTCTTATTTGCTAACCACTTCATGATTTTTCCTCCTTACCTTCAATAACAAAAATATTAACATTAAAACTGTAAATCCAATTAAAAGAATTTGAATTTCAAAAGGTACATGAATTCCATTATCAACTTCATTGGCTTGTTCTTCAATTGCTTTTTGATAATCAATCCTTATTCCTCTTACAAGCAATCGATGCGTGTTTACTGAATAAGGTGTACAAGTAATCAATGTGACATAATCTTTACCATCTACAATTTCAAGATCTTTTGTTTCAGTTGGTAAGACTATCTTGATTTGATCAATTTTATAAGCACTCGTATTTCCTAACACTTCCATATAGAAAATATCTCCAATTTCTAACAAATCTAAATCAGTAAATAGATTGGAACTAGGCAAACCCCTATGCCCTGACAAAGCAGCATGCGTGCTCTTTCCACCTATTGGTAATGATGTTCCTTGAAGATGCCCTACACCCTTTTGTAAAACTTTCTCTGAAGTAGTGTGGTAGATTGGTAATTTAACGTCAATTCTAGGAATTTGAATATATCCCATAACTCCATCACCATTAGAATTTAATAAACTCATGTAATATTTATCTACTTTTTCAATACTCATAAATGGATCATACAATTCCTCTTTTCCTATCAAAGAGGAATTGTATGTTTGTGCATCTTTAAGCATTGTATCTTTTGTTTCTTGGTCTAAACCAATCACTGATTTTTCATATGACTGAATCACTTGAGAACTATGAATTCTTGATAAATAATCACTAATTGTTGGATAAAGTAAAACCCCAATGAAAAACAATAATACTACAATTCTTATTCCATCAAAAATTCTTTTTTTTATGTTCATAGAGATTAACTATTTATTTTCATTTAATTTATTCTTTTTATTTGATTTCATAAATGAATATAACACTGCTAAGATTCCAGCAGTACCTACTACTGTAAATAACACTGTACCCATACCACCAGTTTCAGGTAATAAAGAACCTTTGTTGTTTTTTACTGTTACATCGTTACCAGTTACTGTAACATCAGTTCCATCATTATTAGAAGATGCTCCAATTGTGATAGTTGTAGGATCTTTTAAGATGTTATATCCATCTGGTGCTTTTGTTTCCACTAATGTATATTTTCCATCATCTAATCCCTTAACAATAATTTTACCGTTAGTTGGTGATACTAATGTAGATGTTTTAGTTAATTGATTATCTGCTTTATCTGTATCAGTAGCAACTCTATATTCACCATTTCCTAAATCAACAAATTCAATTGGATCACCATTTGTATCAGTTCCTCTATATAATTTGAATTCTGCTCCTGCTAATGTTTCAGTTCCATCTCCATTTTTCTTTGTAATAGTCAAATTATGTGTTCTTACAATTACTTTATCTGGAGTTCCCTGAGTTAAATGATCAGGATCATTCCCATATTCAACATTTGCTGTATTGGTTTCTTTACCGGCAGTAACTGCGTTTTCATTTAACACTGCATCATATTCAAATACGATAGCTTCATTTGCTTGATCTTTATATTTAATAAAGTCATTAATTTCGATAGTAATTTCTTGTCCTTTAACTGTTACTGTATACTCAGTGTCTGTAAGTTGTTTATTACCGATTGTAACTTTTTCATTTAATGTTTCTTTTGTTACTGTTAATCCTGAACTCATAGTATCTGTTAATTTAAAAGTATATTTATCAAATCCTGTCATGTTTGGAACCATAGACTCAACTTTGAATCGAATAGTATCTCCGACTTGTGCAGAAGTCCAATTATTTCCATCAATAGTTTTATCTACACCAGGTTCTTTTCCTTTTAAATATACATCTTGGCTTGCTTTTGAAACTGTAGTGAACATTGGCGTAAATGCTTCATTACTTGGGATAATAACATAATATCCTGCATCTAAATCTTTTGTAGTATATTCTTTCTTACTAGCTTCACCAGTTAAAGTTTCAGCTGGTGTTAAACTTTTAGTTTTAACATATTCTTTTACTTTGTTTTGAAATTCTTCACTTTTTACATTATTTTTAATGTAGTTATATGCTTCATCATCAGTAGCAGGTGTACTTTGAGTAGCATTTGCATTAAAGAAATCTTTAAAATCATCTGCAATTGTATAAGCTGCTGATTTTTCATCTGCTGTTACAGTCGCATTCATCATCTTATAAATATCAAATGTTACGCTAGTAACATCGTGTTTCCCTGTGTGAATCGTAATTTTTCCTGTGCTTGCTGCAAATACACTTGTTACCATAGAAAACATTACCATAAGTGTAAGTGCAAATGTTCCTAATTTTTTAAACATGTTTCTCATTTCTCTTTTTTCCTTTCTTCATACTGTAAATCGTTGCTAATATACCTATCATTCCAATAAAGGTAAATACATAGGTTCCTATTCCTCCTACATCAGGTAAGAATGGAATATGTGAATTGGTTATCGTAATAGTAAATCCATCTTCTGAACTTTCTATTGTTGTCGAATAACCATCAACCTCTTTTTCGGCTACATGATATGTATAATAAGCATGTGTACCATCATCTAATACTATATATGCATCCAATCCCTTGACAATTGTTTGCCATACATTTTTCATATCATCTGATGGTTTCACTTTAATCGTCTGTGCAAATTGATCATCTTTAACAATATCACCATTACTATTTGTATATGTTCTTGTTAAATAAAGTTCAATTTCATCTGGACGAATACCTTCAAAATTGCCAAAATCTTTCCATACCTTGTTGATCGTTAAATTTATTAACTCATCACAAGGGTCTTGCATATCAGATGGAGGTGGGGTTAAATTTTCCTCATTATCTGATGTTTTGGTATTTTTCATCAATACTGCTTTTGCTGATGAAATATACACATCTGCATCTTTATTTATATCAACGCTAGAAAGTTTAGCTTTTTTGAACTTATCAAATGTCTCAACATCTTTGATATGTGAGATCACAAACTCATTCCAATCACTATTAGATAATTCTGCTTGAATTGTTTTATCTTGAACAATAAGAGAAGTTAACTCATCATGATCACGATAAACACGATATATATTTTTGTTTCCTTCAATATTTTCAACTGTATTAAAATCATATACCGAATCTAAAGAGGTAACTCCTGCAAAAGGACCAACTTTATCTTTCGTACCTCGAATGGTATCCGCATAATACATTTGATTATTCTCAAACAATCCTTCATCGTTAAATCCTACAAATCCACCGGCATAACCATTTTTATCAGTGCCATCTTTGTCATCATTAGCACCGCCACCAAATACATCATAACCAATAGAAATTCCGGTAATTGAAGAATTTTTAATACTTGTACGATTGGATTTAATCAATCCGATATTGATGTTTTTAACATCATCTTTATTAATATGATCTCCTGTTGTATCTGTACAAGGCACTTCAATATAACTATCTCCAATATGGATTTGAGCTACATCGCTTGTTCCATTTCCATTGTTTTTTTCTAATGCAACAGAAATCGGTAATCCTAGAAGTGTTACAGAAAGTGTTTTTCCATCACTTAACAATTTAACCTCTAAAAGTTTTCCTAGACCAATGTCAATGGCACCCAGATCTTGTAAATCACCGATATATAAAATATCTAGTAATGCATTTACAATTCCCAAAATAGGATCTAATAATGTAGTTGATCCTGCATCAATATCTGCTAAGTAGGAGAATGTTGTTCTTCCAACAAATCCACCAGCAATTTGATCACTGTTTACTTTTTTAATATTAGTAACATGACTATTATCTATTTTCGCAAGGTCAGCAAATCCTGCAAATCCACCTGAAATCGGTTCTTTTCCATTTTGTGAATTTACAATAAAGCCTTCTTTGATACCATCAACGTTACAGTTATCACAATGTGAACCAAAGTTATCTAAAACACCTGCAGTGGCATTTAATAAACCATCAAGTGCTCCTCCAGTTTCTGCTTTATCTAAATCAACAACACCACTTTTTCCAAGATGACCAATAAATCCACCTGCATAATTTAAGGCATTGACTTGATTTAATTTCGTTACTTTTGAATTCTTTACAGAACCATTTAATAAGCTTCCACCAAATCCACCTGCATTTCCTGTCTGAACTTTGTTTTCAAATGCACCTGATTCATTTTGTGTATTAGCACTAACGATTAGTCCTTGATCATTTGAACCATTCACTAATCCATGATAAATATATGATCTAAATGCATCTAGTACATCTAATTCTCCTATTTTTATAAGACCTAATATTCCATTGGACTCATTATCACCAACTTCAGCAACCGCAGCCACATCAGCTAGTCCAAAGAATCCACCAACGTGTTCTCCACCAATGACTTTTCTTATGTTGTTGACAATTAACGAATCGCTATTGCTATCTTTATCTCCTAGAACTGCACCACTCATACTTCCTACAAATCCACCCGTTGCATAAGCATATTGAATATTGGGACTGTTATCAATTTGATATCTTCCATCAATTGTAATACCCCAATTATTCCATGCATCTACTTTGGCGTATTTAACAGTAGATACAGTAGCATTTAATAAAGAAGCTAACTTATCTGGATTACCTAAAATAGGTTTTAACAATATTGGAAGTAATCCACTATTGGAACCAACATTCACTTCAGCGGCACTTCCTGAAATAATACTTCCTGCAAAGCCACCAACGGTATTCGTTCCTTTAATCGTTTTTAACTTCTCAATCGAACAGAATTCATTTTCATTTCCTTCGATTTGTCCACCAATAATAATACCAGCAAATCCTCCGGCATTTCCTTGTTGATTTTTCAAATCAGTACCACTTGCGATAACACTCGCTCCTGATTGATAACCACGAGCAGATGATGTTTTAATGACTGGTACAAATGTTTGTAATACTGGTAAAGATCCTACAACATCAAGATCTCCTATTGTAATACCTCCAACATTGGCAACACCAGCACTTGTCATTTCTCCGACAAATCCGCCGCTACTTCGATATGCTGTTACTAACTTTATGTCATAAGCATGAGCAGAAGTAACAACTCCTCCATCCATTCTACCAACATAACCACCAGCTGCACTACCTTGTGTTGCTAATGTACCAACTTCTTCTCTAGCAGCTTTAACATCATATCCATAAGCATATTTCTCAATAATTTCATTCAGTTGTTCTTGTGTTTCTACTTTTCCTAATTCTTGTAGTTGTTGACCATAAGCACCATTGATACCAACTGCGCCAACCCAAGAATTCCATACATCAACTGTTAATTTTCTTAATGGTCCATATACTGCTGTATTCGTTTCTGTTGAATAAACAGCTCCAAGAGCAGATAATGGATTACTTATCGTAATGACATCAAATAAGATATTTAAGTTTCCTGTATCTGCAACATTTGCATTTTCTGTTCTACCACTAAATCCACCTGCAAATTCATATCCATAAACATTTCGAATACGCACTGCTGCATTTTCTTTTAAAACAGTAGGGGGCTCGTTATTCCATTCTCTTTCTGATTTTCCTTCTATTCTTCCACCAATGTTATGACCTACATAACCACCAGCTAATCCTCTTTCTCTTGTTGCATCACTTGCTGCATCAGCACGAACTGCACCACCACAAGGAACAGATGTCGTTTCTGAATTATATATCATTGGGATAAATGATTGAAGAACAGATAACAAGTTTCCTTCAACATTCAATAATCCGCCTAATACATCAGCATTTCCTACAACACTTGCAACATTACCAGGTTGCATTCTACCAACATATCCACCAGCACTTTCTTGTCCAATAATGTACTCAAAATTGTAAGCATACAGTTTTGAAGTGCTGAACCATCAATCGTTCCTGCATATCCACCTGCATGACCTTGTAAATCACTACCATCTTTGTAATTAGCAAGTACAGAATATCCACCTACTGCACCAGTAACATCTGAATTTTCAATTTCTGAAGCAACGACATCTAATGCTTGTGTTACATCATTTAATCCAATAATATCTCCTAAAACACCTAAACCTGAACCTAATGAAGCAGAACTTCCAATATCCAACTTACCAACATATCCCCCAGCA
>ENA-OWPJ01000183-OWPJ01000183.1-human-gut-metagenome-genome-assembly--contig:-NODE-183-length-81809-cov-3.73996_pt1 | contig 81809 bp, 71 predicted proteins | sample MGYA00248264_ERZ651846 | MGnify/ENA primary metagenome ERZ651846 (study PRJEB26924, sample SAMEA4378271) | human gut metagenome | biome: human gut; feature: human-associated habitat; material: faeces...
TTTTTATAAAATATTTTTAAAAATTTATTTTTCCACTTTTTATTAATTTATACTATTTTTTTATTTCTTTAATATATTCTTTCCTATTAATTAAGTTCTTATATACTCCGTTTCTTTCAAGAATATATGAAATATATCATTTCCATAAGTAATATCAAATTGCTTTTAATATCATTTCCGTGTATAATTTGTTCAGATAATGACTTTTGATTTCAAATATACACAATTTGTTAAATATAAATAGTGATTTTTGATATCATGACAGTCAAGAAAAAAGTTTAGGGAGGATTTTATGAGTCAAATGAAGCAAGAAAAAAAGGGCTTTTTCAATAAGTTCCTTGATTTCATTGAAGTTGGTGGAAATAAACTTCCACATCCAGTGACACTTTTCGTGTTATTCTGTTTAACTATTATCATAGTATCTGGAATTACTGAAAAAATGGGTGTGTCTGCTACTTACAATGCTTTAAACAAAAAAACAGGGAACTTTGAGCAAATAACAGTTACTGTTAAGTCTTTAACTAATGCTGCCGGTATAAGATATATTTTTAACTCTATGGTTAAAAACTTTACTGGGTTCGCTCCATTAGGTACAGTTCTTGTAGGTATTATAGGTATTGGAGTTTGTGAGGGAAGTGGACTTATGTCTTCTACTATCAAAAAAGTTGTTATGGGAACTCCAAGAAGAGCTATAACTGCTATAGTTGTTTTTGCTGGAGTTATGTCTAACGTTGCATCTGATGCTGGATACGTTGTTCTTGTTCCATTGGGAGCAGTTATCTTCCTTTCATTCGGAAGACATCCACTAGCTGGATTGGCTGCTGCGTTTGCTGGAGTATCAGGAGGATTCTCTGCAAACCTTTTACTAGGAACTACTGACCCATTACTTGGTGGTATCACTACAGAGGCTGCAAGACTTATCAGACCTGATTACTTTGTTGCTGCGACTGCTAACTACTACTTCATGTTTGTGTCTACATTTATCATCACTGCTTTAGGTACTATTATTACTGAAAAAATAGTAGAGCCCAGACTTGGACCTTACCATGGTGATGTTGATCATGATATGAAAGAATTAACTGATCTTGAAAGAAAAGGATTAAGAGCTGCCGGGCTGGTTGTACTTGCTTATCTTGCAGTTATGTTATTCCTTACTTTACCAGCTAATGCTATATTAAAAGTTGATGGAAGCTTAAAAGCTTGGACTTCTTCTGGACTTATTCCAGCAATGATGTTCTTCTTCTTACTTCCTGGATTAGCTTATGGATTTACTGCTAAAACTTTAAAAAGTGATAAAGATGTTGCTAAACTTATGGGTAAAGCTCTTGCTGGAATGGGTGGATACATGGCCCTTGCATTTACAGCTTCTCAGTTTATAGCATACTTTGGATATACAAATCTTGGAACTATCCTTGCTGTTAAAGGTGCTGACACTCTTAAATCAATAGGATTTACAGGGTTGCCGTTAATTCTTGGTTTCGTTCTATTCACTGCATTTATCAACCTATTTATGGGTTCTGCATCAGCTAAATGGGCAATCATGGCTCCAGTATTCGTTCCAATGCTTATGGAACTTAACTACTCGCCTGAATTTACTCAAGCTGCTTATAGAATTGGAGATTCATCTACAAATATCATTTCTCCATTGATGTCTTACTTTGCAATGATAGTTGCTTTCATGCAAAAATATGATAAAGATTCTGGTATGGGAACTCTTATTTCAATGATGCTTCCATTCTCAATCTGTTTCTTACTTGGATGGACTATACTTCTAGCTATCTGGTTTGCTTTCGGATTACCAATTGGACCAGGAGTATTTATCGAATTCAGTAAAATGTTAGGATAATCTAATAAAAACTAAAGAGCCTGATTTTAATTATCAGGTTCTTTTTTTATTTCTCTTTTTATTTTAAAAAAAATATATTATAATGTATCTTAACAAATAAAAAAATAGGAGGAAAAAATGAATTATCTTGGGGAACTCTATGCTTTAATAACAGCTTTTGGTTGGGCATTCAGCTCTATATTTTTTGAAGCAGCTTCTAAAAAAGCTGACAGTATAACAGTTAATGTAATCAGACTTATTATGGGAATAATTATGTTGGGGTCAGCTACATTCCTCTCAAGAGGAGTATTTTTCCCTACTGATTCCACATTGCACAACTGGACTTTCCTGAGTATTTCTGGAATAATTGGATTGTTTCTTGGAGATATGTTTCTCTATGAATCTTATATTCTCATAGGAGCAAGAATATGTATGCTCTTTATGACTATGACTCCTCTTATTGTAGGTTTATTTGGATTTTTATTTCTTGGTGAATCTCTTACACTTGTTCAGACAATAGCTATGTTTATCACATGCTCTGGAGTCCTTATGGTAGTCTTAAAACCTAAAAGTGAAAATCCCGAGGATAAGAAGCTCTCTCCTAAAGGAATAGCCTTTATTACAACCGCAGTTATCTTAGAAGCTCTTGGTAATATTTTTACAAAGATAGGAGCAAAGGGATATGATCCAAGTTCATCTACACAGATCAGAATGATTTGTGCTATGGGGGTATTTCTGTTTTATCTTACATTTAAAAAGAAATGGGGAAAAATATTTATCTCTTTTACTGACAAAAAACTTTTAGGACTTATTCTGCTTGGAACTGTTACTGCTACTGTTGGTATTACTTTTCTGATTTCTGCCTTTAATTTAATAAATGCAGGAGTTGCTTCAACTTTTTCATCTATTAGTCCGATTATAGTAATTCCAATATCTATAATTGTTTTTAAGGAAAAAGTTAAGATTAGAGAGATAGCTGGTGCTTTTGTTTCTGTTATTGGTATTGCTTTATTTTTTCTATAAGGAGGTTTTATGAATTTAAGAATTTTATCTACTGACTTTTCTATCTGCAAAATAAAGAATCTTAAAGATGTAAACTTTGAAGATGAATTTGTTTTTATTGGAAAAACTGATGAAGAAATTTCATTAGTGTGTTCTGAAAAATATGTCCCACAGGAATATATTGAATGTGACAATGGCTGGAAAGGATTTAGAATAGAAGGAGTTTTAGACTTTTCATTAGTTGGTATTCTTGCTAAGATATCTGGTATTCTTGCTGAAAATGAAATAAGTATATTTGCTGTTTCTACATATAATACAGATTATATCCTTTTAAAAGCTGATAAATTTGATAAAGCAGTGGAAATCCTAAAAAAAGCTGATTATATTTTTAAATAAAATTTCATAAATATACTTTGACTTTTATTATTAAATTTGATAAAATCCTCTTAATTTAAATCAATTATTTTAGGAGGATTTTTTTATGGACGAAACACCTGGTACGACCAATGTCATATCACAATTATTATTTCTTTTAATTTTAACTATTGCAAATGCTTTTTTTGCTGGTGCAGAAATGGCTACAGTTTCTGTGAATAAAAACAAAATCAAAATGCTTGCTGAAAATGGAAATAAAAATGCTCAGCTTCTTCAGGAACTTTTAAAAGAACCTACAAAATTTTTATCAACTATACAAGTAGCTATTACTCTTTCTGGATTCTTAGCAAGTGCTTCTGCTGCTACCAGTTTCTCTGCTCCTTTAGATATTCTTATGACAAAGTTAGGAATACCCTATGGAGAAACCATTGCAATTATTATAGTTACTGTTGTCCTATCATTTTTTACTCTGGTTTTTGGTGAGCTTGTGCCTAAACGTATTGCATTGCAAAAGGCTGAGGCAATCAGTTTATTTACTGTAAAACCTGTTCTGTTTATTTCAAGACTTACTTCACCTTTTATTAAGCTTCTGTCTTTTTCTACTGGCCTTGTTCTTCAAGTTCTAGGAATGAAAGCTGAAAATCTCGAAGAAAATATTTCAAAAGAGGAAATAAAATCCATGGTGGAAGCTGGTCAGGCAAATGGTGTATTTAATGAAACTGAAAAGGAAATGATAAATTCCATATTTGAATTTGATGATATATTGGCTTCAGAAATAATGATTCCACGAACAGATGTTTACTCTATTGACATTGATGCTTCTATTGGTGAGTATTTAGATGAATTATTAGAAACAAAACATTCCAGAATACCTGTATTTGAAGGAGATATAGATAATATCATAGGTGTTCTTTATATAAAAGATCTTATTTTAGAAGCTAGAAATAAAGGCTTTGAAAATGTAGACATTCGTTCTATACTTCGTAAACCTTACCTTGTCCCTGAAAGTAAAAATATAGATACACTGTTTAAAGAAATGCAGAAATCTAAAAAATATATCGCCATACTTATAGATGAATATGGAGGTTTCTCTGGAATAGTAACCATGGAAGATCTTGTGGAAGAAGTAATGGGAAATATTGATGATGAATATGATGATAATGAACCTAAACTTGAAAAGATAGATAATCATATTTATTTAGTTGATGGACTTTATCCTGTTGATGAACTTATAGATATCCTGAATATTGATATTGTTTCTAAAAACCACAATACAATCTCAGGGTATTTGATAGACACTTTAGGAGAAATTCCTGATAATTCTTATCTTGACAAAGAAATAAAAATAAATAATACTATATTTAAAATAAAGAGTATTAAAGAAAATAGAATAGACAAAATTGAGCTTATTCTAAAATAGATTTTTAATGGGAGAAAAAATGAAAAAAGCACTTTTATTTGGTATTGGAGCATCTTTTTTCTTTTCCTTTACATTTGTTCTCAATAGACAGATGAATATTGGAGGAGGAAACTGGTATTGGAGTTCATCTTTAAGATATCTCTTTATGCTTCCTATTTTATTTTGTATAGTAGCAACAAAACAACAATTATCCCCAGTTATTGAAGATATCAAAAAAAATCCTGTTTCATGGTTTATATGGAGCACTGTAGGTTTTGGATTCTTTTATGCTCCTTTAAGTTTTGCTTCAGCATATGGAGCTTCATGGCTGGTAGCAGGAACATGGCAGCTGACTATTATTGCTGGTGCTCTTATGTCTCCATTTTTTTACACAATAGTTGACGGGAAAAAAATAAGAAGCCATATTCCAAAAAAGTTTCTGCTTGTTTCTCTTGTTATTTTGACTGGTATATTTCTTATGCTTTCTGAAGAAGCTAAAAAAATATCTATCATTGACAGTCTTTTTGTGGTTGTTCCTGTTCTTTTTGCAGCATTTTCTTATCCACTGGGAAACCGTAAAATGATGGAATTATGCAGCAGCAGATTGAATACTCTTCAAAGGGTATTTGGAATGACATTATGCAGTATTCCATTCTGGATAATCATTGTAATATTTGGTTTTGTACAGACAGGACCTCCAAGCCATAATCAGCTTATTCAATCTTTTATTGTTGCTGTCTCATCTGGAGTTATTGCCACAATAATGTTTTTCAAAGCTACTGATATGGTTAAGGGTGATACTCACAAACTTGCTGTTGTAGAATCTACACAAGTTGGAGAGCTTATATTCACTCTTTTAGGAGGAGTTCTTGTTTTTCATGATACTATTCCTACCACACTAGGAATAGTTGGAATAATCTTAGTAGCTGTTGGAATGATGGTTAATAGCTTTATTCAAGAATAAATAAAATAAAAATAAAAGAGTGCCTCTTAAACAGGAGCTATATCCAATCTTTGAGACACTCTTTTTTATTATTCATATTTCTTCTATGGAGCAGATTCTTATTTAATTGAGATATTAATGCCATTTTTAATATCAACATCAAATATTATAACTTTTATTTCCTATTCTGCTTCCTATTTTATTCCTAAATTTTACTTGTTGTTTTCTAATTTTTCAAGCTCAGATTCCAGTTGATCCAGCAGTCTATCAAATTCTTTTGCTACTGCATGGAAGCTCTCCTCTTTTTCCAAATCTACCCCAGCTTTTTTCAGCTGATTCATTGGGTGATCATTTCCACCTGATTTTAATAGTTCAAGATATGCAGAAGTTGCTGCTCCTCTCTCTTCCATTCCATATTTTTCATTAGTTATTCTGTCATAGAGATTTGCTGATGATGCAAAACTTGTTGCATATTGATATACATAATATGGTGAATTATAGAAATGTGGTATTCTTGCCCAAACTATTTTTTGAAGTTCATCCATAGTAAGAGTTTCTCCAAAATATTGTTTAAACAGATTATCCATTATTCCACTTAATACATCTGGTGTTACTGCTTTTCCTTCTTCTACTAATTTATGAGCCTGATATTCATAGTTAGCAAATAAAGTCTGAATATAGAAAGTACCTACTATATTTCCCAAAGCCTGCTCTAATAATGCTATTTTTTCTTTTGGATCTTCACTGTTTTTTATCATATAATCAAGCATAAGTCTTTCATTAAATGTAGAAGCTACCTCAGCTACAAATATTGTATAATTAGAAGAAGCATATGGTTGATTTTCATTAGAAAGTATTGTATGCATTGTATGTCCAAGCTCATGTGCCAGTGTAAATACATCATCCATAGTAGATTGATAATTTAAAAGCATATATGGGTGAACATCATAAATTCCAATAGAATAAGCTCCGCTTCTTTTGTTTTCAGTTTCATATACATCTATCCAACCTTCGCTGAGAGCTTTATTCATCTTTTCGCTGTAGTCTTGTCCTAATGGAGCTACTGAATTTAGAACCATCTCTCTTGCTGTATCATATGAGAACTCTTTATTATAGTCAACAATATTTATACTGTTGTCATAATAATGGTACCCTTCTAAGCCTAAAGCCTTTTGTCTAAGTTTTACATATCTTTGAAGTGGTGCATTATTATCTATTGCTGATTTTAAAAGCGTTTCAAATACTTCTGATGGTACATTTTTAGGCTCAAGAGCTTTATCCAATGTAGATTTATAATTTCTTGCTTTTGATGAAGCTGCATCTCTTTGAAGAAGAGATCTATATATTGCTGCATATGTATTTTTATTTGCATCATATGATCCATACAGAGCTTCAAAAGCTTTCTTTCTATCTTCCTGATTTCTATTAGTAGCTAAAACTTTTGAATATATTCCATTTGTTACTGGTCCTTTATACCCATCAGAAAGTTCTACCTCATTCCATTTCATATCTGAAATAGAAAGTTCTCCATATATATCATCTGGAGCTCCCATATATTGCCCATAATAAGATAAAAGTTTTTCTTTTCCTTCATCAAGTACATGTCCTTGCAGTCTGTATATTTCCATTAAAGTAAATTTATGTTCTTTTAAAACAGGATTTTTTTCAATCCATTTTTCCATTGTCTCTTGTGGTATCTCCAATATTTCAGGAGTCATCCAAGAAGTTGCTACTGAATATTCTGTAAGAATAGACATTATCTCCTGCAATTTCACTGATGCTGTTTCATCTTTAGAATTGATATCCTTCAGCATATATGGATATATATACAGTTTTTCTATTGTTCTTCCAATTTTTTCTTCAAGCTGAATCATTTCTATAAATTTCTCAGAGCTATATTTTATTTTTCCTTTATATTCAGGAACTTTTTTCATTAGTTCTCTTGTTTGAGCAAGTTCTCTATCCCATACCTCCCAGCTTGGATAATATTCCTCTAAATTCCATTTATATTTTTTATCTATATCCTCTCTTTTTAAAATTTTTTTTTCCATTTTTTCTCCTTTCACTTCTTCTTGTTTTTCTATTTTTATATCTTCTTTATTATGATTTTCTTTCCCTTTTCCTTCATTTTGAAAATAAAACTTTGCACCTATGAGTGCAGCTAAAAACCCAATTACAAATATCTTTTTTATAGTCCTTACCCCCAATATAACTAATTTTGTACTCTTTCATTATAGCATACTTTTGCAAAAAAATCTTGACAAAAGTAACAACTTAGTTATAAAATAAAGTTGTTACTTTTAAAAAAAGAATTTTTTGTTTGCAGTCGAATAATATATTAACATAAATTTTGATTCATTAAGAGGAGGTTTTATATGAAGAAAAAAATATTTACTTTTATTATTACTGGTTTTCTTACTCTGGCATTTTTAGGCTGTGGAGGAAATGATAAAAAAGAAGTACGTTTCGCTGACGCAGGGTGGGACAGTAATAAAGTTCACAATGCTGTTGCAGGTTTTATCATAGAAAATGCATTTGGATATACATGGAGTGAAGTTCCTGGTTCTACACCTATTCTACATGAAGCAATTAAAAGTGGTGAGATAGATGTACACATGGAAGAATGGACTGACAATATTCCTAGTTACTATCCAGATTTAAAAGCTGGACTTTTTCAGGAATTAGGTACTAACTTTGATGATAACAAACAGGGAATATATGTTCCTAAATATGTGATAGAAACTATGGCTCCTGATCTTAAATCTGTAAAAGATCTGCCTAAATACAAAGAACTTTTCAAAGACAGTGAAAATCCTGAAAAAGGGCGTATTTATGGTGCTATTCCAGGTTGGGAAATAGACAATATCATGTATAAAAAATATGAAGCTTATGGATTGAATAAAGATTTCGTATATTTCAGACCAGGTTCAGATGCTGCATTATCTGCTGCTTTTACAGCTGCATATGAGAAAAAAGAACCAATCGTAGGTTACTATTGGGAACCAACTTGGCTGTTAGGTAAATATGATTTCGTTTTATTAGAAGATGAGCCATATGATGCTGAAAAATACTTTGAAGGAAAAACAGCTTGTCCATCTGTAAAAGTAACTATTGGTGCAAGCAACAAGTTTAAAGAAAAAGCTCCTGAAATTGCTGCTTTTCTTAGCAAATATCATACTTCAAGTAAATTGACATCTGAAGCTCTGGCACATATGCAGGAAACTGGAGATAACTACAATGCTACTGCTAAATGGCTTCTAAAAAATAATGATAACTTAATAGATCAATGGCTGGATGCTGATAAAGCAGCAGCTGTAAGAAAAGCTTTAAATTAATAAACAGGAGGATATTATGGATTGGATTTTTAATTTCCCCTTTAAATTGAATATTGATGTTGCTCTTATTGATAGAACTGTTAAAAATTTTAGTATTCAATTTAGTGGATTTTTTAATGTTATAAAAAACATTTTAAATGGATTGATAGGTGGTATACTGACCATACTTAATTTTATTCCTTGGTGGGTGCTTGTTCTTCTTGTATTTTTTGCTGGATGGAAGCTCACAGGTAAATTAAGAAATGGAATACTTTACAGCTGCATGCTTTTTTTCATAGGAGTAATCGGACTTTGGGATTTAATGAATGATACTCTTTCTATTGTTCTTGCTGCTGTATTTATTTCTCTTCTGCTTGGATTCCCAATAGGTATCCTTATTTCTGGCAATGAAAGAATAAATAGTTTTGTAAGACCTATACTTGATACAATGCAGACAATGCCTGTATTTGTTTATCTTATTCCAGCAGTTCTTTTCTTTGGACTGGGAAAAGCTCCAGCAGTTATTGCTACTACAATATATGCTATAGTTCCTGTTATCAGACTTACAAGTCATGGTATCAGACAGGTAGACAAGGAAGTAGTTGAAGCTGCAAGAGCATTTGGTTCTACAAAATTTCAAGCCCTATGGAAAGTACAGATACCTCAGGCTCTTCCCACTATCATGACTGGTGTCAACCAGACATTGATGATGGCTATGGCTATGGTTGTTACATGTTCAATGATTGGTGCCAGCGGTCTGGGTATGGAAGTCCTTATAGGAGTAAACCGTATTGAGATAGGCCGTGGTCTTGTTGCAGGTACTGCTGTTGTAATAGTAGCTATCTTAATGGACCGTATCACTCAGGCATGGATCAATAGAAGTGAGGTGAAGAAAAAATAATGAGCAAAAATATAGAGAATGATGCACATGATGAAAAATATATTTTAAGTGTAAAAAATTTAACAAAACTTTATGGACTTAATAAAAATGAAGCTGTAAAAATGCTTAAAGCTGGAGCAGAGAAAAGTGAAGTTTTCAAAAAAACAGGGGTTACTTCTGCTATTTGGGATATGTCTTTTGATGTAAAACAAGGAGAAATCTTTGTTATTATTGGACTGTCTGGTTCAGGAAAATCTACAGTTATTCGTTGCCTTAACAGACTTCATAACCCTACATCAGGTAATATATTATTTGATGGTAAAGAAATCAGTAAATTTTCTCAAAAGGAGCTTATAGATTTTAGAAGAAATAAAATTTCTATGGTTTTCCAAAATTTCGGATTGATGTCTCACAGAGACGTTATCAGCAATATTGAGTATGGACTTGAAATCAAAGGTATTTCAAAAGAAGAAAGAGAAAAAAAGGCTATGGAAGTATTAAAAATGGTAGGACTTGAAGGTCTGGAGCACGAAAGCATCAACAGCCTTTCTGGTGGAATGAAGCAGAGAGTTGGAATTGCCAGAGCTTTAGCTAATGATCCTGAAATACTTCTTATGGATGAGCCCTTCTCGGCTCTTGACCCATTAGTTCGTAGTGATATGCAGTTTGAGCTGCTTTCAATACAAAAAAAATTGAAGAAGACAATAATATTTATTACTCATGATATAAATGAAGCTTTTAAACTTGGTGATAAGGTTGCTATCATGAAAGATTCGAGACTTATTCAGCTGGATACACCTGAAAATATGTCTGCTAATCCTGCTGACGATTATGTTCGTCAATTCATTGATAGTGCTGATAAAACTAAAGTTATAAGTGTAAAACAGATAATGTTTAATCCTTCTTGTATTATTCGTTTAAAAGAAGGAGCAGGTATTGCTATTCGTGAAATGAAAAGCAACAGAGTTTCAAGTGCTTATGTTATAGACAACCACATGAAATTTTTAGGAATAATAACTATTGATAGTGCACTTAAATGCAGAAATGAAAATGGATTCCTTTCTGATTATATAATTGGAGAAATACCAACTACATCTTCTGATACACTAATAAATGATATACTTCCTATTGCTGTAAATACTAAGTTCCCTATTGCAGTTATTGATGATGGAGAACTTATGGGAATAGTTTCTAAAGCATCTATTCTTTCAACACTAATATAGAATATGAAAATATATAGTATAAAGCATGGTTAAAATAACCATGCTTTTTTAGTTATTATTCTGCTGTTTCTATAATTTCAATTATAAAATAACATAAAGTTTCTAAGATGTTCTAAATTTTTATTATAAATACAATTTTAAACATAATTAAGATTTTTTCTATTTTCTTCTACACATTAAAACAGCCTCCTATGATATATTTACTTTATCATAGAAAGCTGTTATTATTTTTAATTTACAGGAATTATTTTACAAAACCTAAAAATCTAAAAACTATATTTTATACCTAGAGTAACTTTTGTATCTCTATATCCACTTCCGCCCCATTGATGAGAGACATTTCCCCAGACATTAAAACTAGGATTTAATTTTACTTCTGTTCCTACTTTTACTTCTCCAATATCTTTTGTTCCTTTTATCTTATTATTTATATCATCCATAGATACATTTACATCTTTACTGTTATGAATCCAGTTTGCTTCAACAAAAGGTTGAATTTCTTTACTGTTATCTCTGTCAGCAGGATTGAAATGATTTACATATACCCTTGCTCCTATACGAGTTTGAATATTTCCATCACCTTTAGTTTCAACTTTAGTTCCATTTGCTTCAGTATGATCATCAGTATCAACACCCATGTATATAATTTGGGCTTTTGGCTGTATATAATATGTCTTTCTATCAGAGTCATCGCTTTTTATTTTAAAGCTGTATCCACTTTCTAATGAAGCTGTGATTCCTTGTGACTTATATTTTTCTCTTTCTAATTCATCTCCACGAACTTCATTATCAAACCAGCTGTATGTCAGCCATGTATCAGCATAAAAGCCAGACTTGTCATTTTCGTTAGCATAGTATGTTCCATAGACTCCTAAATTAAATCCTTCTGTTTCTCCTTTAGAAGTATAAGAAGTTTTATTTGATTCAGTCTTACTATGATTAAATCCATACCCTGCCATGATTCCCAGATAGTAACGATTATTTTCATTACTGCTCCAGTCTGCTATATCTCCTCCTACCTGAATTACATTCTTTTTATTTCTTGTTTTCAATTGATTTGAACCATCTCTAAATGTCCCGTATCCTCCAACATTTCTCACCCAGATACTAGATACCTGCTCTCCATTTTTAAGAGCATCTGTATACTGCGTTTCACCTAAACGATCATGAAGAGTGTGAACAAATAGAGAATTTACCGCTCTTGCATTTGCAAGATAACTTCCAGATTCAGGACGATAAATAGGTTCAATTACATTAGGCAATTCTGGTCCTAATGGTGGATCTAAAATTTCAGGATCTATCGGATCTTCTGTATCTGGTGGTGTAACTGGCGGTGGAATAATAGAAGGAATAGTACTTGTCAAATACCAGTTATTACTGTCTGTAGTAATTCCATCACCACGATTTAAAAAATATTCATAAGCTCCTGCTACAATTCTTCCATCTTTTACAAACTCACCATCTGAAATTCCAAGAATTGAAATAAGTTCGATTCCATTTTCTGTATGAGCTCCTTGTCCACCCATATTATTAACTCTAACCTTTGTTGTTCCAGAAGTATCTCCTTCTACTATCATTTTATCAGTAACAGAATTATCATCTTCAAGCTGAGTATTAAAAACTATTATACCACCGTTCCCATGATAATTTTCAGTTATTGTGAGAGTTCTTCCAATAAAATTACTGTAATCAGGAGCAGCATTAAGATAAACTGTTGTTCCAGATAGAATATCCAGATTAGTCACTGTTGAATCTTCTGTCATTTTCCATTTACTTCCAGTCATTTTAATATCAACAGTACTCCCATTTCCTATATAAGAAGCTCCTTCCCAAAGAGAGCCGCTATTCATTGCTACTGTTATTTCAGAACTATTATTAGCATACATATTTCCCTTTAAATCCATAACAGAATCTACAGCAGTTATTCTCCCGCCATTTGTAGTATAGAAAACAGCCTGTATTCCTCCAGAATTACTTTGAACAGTCAAATCACCTGTTATATTTATAATTCCTTTATTAGCATATACTCCTATTTCATTTCCATTAGTGTAATTATCTCCAAATACTATTTTTCCACCAGCATTTAAATTAAGGATTCCATTAGCATTAGATACAGCTACTCCATAAGCAGTGGAAGTATTGTCACTGATAGAATTATTTTCTACAGTAACAAATCCATTAAAGTTTGTAGTAGATAAAGTATTAGTTGTATTGGAAATTATTCCTGTTGCCCCATTGGAATTAAGAGAAATATTTACATCTTGATTAAAATCTGTATTTCCCAGACTATAAATTCCTATTTTTCCAGCATATATATTTACGCTGCCATTTCCACTGTCATTTTTGCTAAAGCTGTTAGTAGTTCCTTCTCCTAGATATAACCCATACCCCTTTTCGAAATTGGCATTGATATTAGTATCTCCCTTAACATGAAGCTGTGAGTTCCCTCTAATAACTCCAATAGCATAATAATCATTATTACTATTCATTATATTAGCAGTAAGTCCTCCATTAAAATATGCCTTTCCTCCATCAGTTACTAATACTGCATCACCAGTAGTAGGTCCTAGTTGATTTACAATTACCATTCCATCAGCTGTAAGTTTCCCTCCTGTTTCTATACTTAACACGCCCGTGCCAGGTTTTCCAGACATATTTGATTCAAATATTACTTCATTTACATTTTGAATATGGACATCTCCACCATAATCCCAATTCCCTGAATTTACCCAAGTATGCCCTTTAGGTGTAGTAAAATCTACATCTGTCCAAATCGTTTGAGAAAATGTTGTGTTTCCTATATATAGAAGAGCTGCAATCAGCTGTCCCCAGAATATTCTTTTCTTCATTTAGTTCTCCTAATTATATTAAAATAAAAAATAAAATTCTCCATTAAAGTACCCTTGAAATATCATGTATACTTTACATCAACAGCAATTATGCTTTCTACTAAATAATATTTATATTTTTATCCCTCCTAATTGTTATCACAGGAGTATTTTTCCCCAAAGAAATTTATCCATGACTATTCATATATACTTTCTATTGCTGCATTATCCAAAGATGTTTTTAATATCTGTGATTTTTTATTTTAAAAAATTTTAAGTATTATAATTTATAACTAATCTTTATTTTTCTTTTTAAAATTCTTTTTTTAATGACATTTATTTTTTTCTAAAGTATTCTTAAAACAGAATATTTATTCGTATAAATTCGACAATTAAATTAACATACATTAAATTTAATATTTTTGTATGTTAAAAAAATGTGATAATTATGTTGAAAATTATAAAAAAATAATGAGAACATTATTAAAAATTTATTTATTCAATCAAAAAAATATATTTAAAGAATACATTTAAAAACTTATAAGTTAATATTCGCTCTGGAAAACTTTGAATAAAGAGGAAATGAAAAGAAGATTTAAAAACTTTTTAATTAATATTCAAAAAATAAAAAAGAAGGTATATTTCAACCTTCTTTTCTTTTTTAAAAACTTATAAGTTACTAGTCAATATTGTTAGATGTATCTAATGCAACTATCGCCAACTAATTTAAAAACTTATAAGTTACTAGTCAATTTAGGATTGTGAATTGGTAATAGATTTTTATTTTATGCTTTAAAAACTTATCAAGTTACTAGTCAATTTATTAAACTCACTATTGTTTCAGCTTCTATCTCATTTTAAAAACTTATCAAGTTACTAGTCAATCTAGCTTAGAAAGCTTAACAGAATCAATATTAGAAATTTTAAAAACTTATCAAGTTACTAGTCAATTTATATTTCATCATATATTATTACTCTATAATCCTATTTTAAAAACTTATCAAGTTACTAGTCAATAGCAGTTTCTTTAATTTCAAACAGTTCTAAATCCATTTTAAAAACTTATCAAGTTACTAGTCAATCTCCATCAATTCACAACTTCTTTTTTCCTTTATCTTCTCCATTGCTCTAATTATACCACTTTATATTTATTTTTCCAACCTAAACAAAGATTTTTTTCATTTTTATTTTTCTCTTCTATTTATATCTTTATTTCTTAACTTAATTTCCATTGGTATCTTTTCCCTTGGAAAATAAAAAATCCATCAATCATAAATTTTGTATGATCAATGGATTTTCAAATTAATCTATTTTTTTATTTATTGCTACTTCTCTATCTAAAGGAAGAACCTTATTTAAAACTACTCCTGCAAGAGCTGCAAGTGCAAGTCCAGAAAGAGAAACTGTTTTCCAGATAACAATATTATCTACTGCTATTCCAAATACAAATATCAATGATGCTATGATAAGATTTCTTGAGTTAGAAAAATCCAATCCTGCATCTACTAATGTTCTTGCTCCTACTGATGAAATCATTCCAAACAATATTATTGAAACTCCTCCCATTACTGGAGCAGGTATAGTTTGAAGGATAACTCCAAATTTACCTAGAAGTCCCAAAACAATAGCATAACAAGCTGCTATTCTCAAAATTGATGGATCATAAACTTTAGTTACTGCTAGAACTCCTGTATTTTCTCCATAAGTAGTATTTGCAGGTCCACCTAAAAGTCCTGCCACTATTGTAGCAACTCCATCTCCCATAAGTGTTCTGTGTATTCCAGGATTTTTAAAGAAATCTTTTCCTACAACAGCACCATTTGTTGTAATATCTCCAATATGCTCAATAAAAACTACTAAAGCTATAGGAGCTATTGCAAGTACTGCACTTACAGAAAAGTGAGGAAGTGTAAAGAGATCATTTGCAGCTTCTGCTGAAAGCCCTATCCAATTTGCTTTTGCAATAGGCTCAAAGCTTACAAGCCCCATAAACATAGCCACCACATATCCCAATGTTACAGATATTAAAATTGGAACTAGTCTAAAAAATGATTTTTTCATTATTGTAATACTTATCATAGAAATAATAACTACCAAAGCAATTATCAAGCTTTTAGGATCAAACTTACCATTTGCATATCCTGCCATGCTCAAAGCTACTGGACTCATTCTAAGCCCTATTACCATTATAATTGGTCCTGTTACTACTGGCGGGAAAAAAGATTTAATCTTTTCTACACCAAAAACTTTTACCAAGTAAGCCATTAACAGATAAATAAATCCTGCTGCTATAACTCCGCCTTTTACAGCTCCTATCCCTTCATCTTTCAATACAAGAGATAAAGCTCCTATAAACGCAAAAGAAGATCCCAAAAATACTGGTACTATCCTCTTAGTACAAAAGTGAAATATCAGTGTTCCTGCTCCTGCTGCTATAAGTGCGATAGAAGGATTCAATCCAGTTAAAAAAGGAACTAAAACTGTTGCTCCAAACATTGCAAGCACGTGTTGTGCCCCTAACAGAAGCTTTGTCTTGCTTCCTATTTTTTCCATGCTATTATCCATTTTTCCCCCTTTTAAAATATATTATTAAAATTTATTTACTCCTTAAAAAAAGGATAGTACTGGGACTACCCTTTTAATTTACTTAAAAATTTCTCTTCGTTTACTATAAATCTTCCATGCTTTCCTTCTCCAACTAGAGTATCTCCATGATACACTTTTACAGAGAAATCAAGTTTTTTACCATCAATTTTTTCAAGAACAGATACACATTTAATTTTATCTCCTACAAGATTAGCTTTCAAATGCTTTATATCTACTGATATTCCTACTGTTGTTTCTCCTGCTGGAAGTTCTTTCTGTACCAGTTCAAATGAGGCATTTTCCATAAATGCTATAAGTATTGGTGTTGCAAAAACATTTAAAGCTCCAGATGCGATCTTAGCTGCTGTTTCATTTTCATTTACTATTTTTTCAAGTGTTAAGCTCATTCCTTCTTTCAGCATTTTATCCTCCTGATATTAAATTCTCGAAAAATTATACTACAATAATGTGCTTCTGTCAATAGTTTACTTCATTGTATCTTTTTTTAGTTTAGGTTTTCTTCCATTCAAGACCATATATCCTACCCATAGAATAGCATAAGAGAAATATACACCTAAATTATTTTTCTTTCTATTGAAGTATTCAAATACCTTATATCCTGTTTTTAATATTCCCACAACATATTTATCATCTGATTCTTTTGTTGAACTCACCAAAAGAATTCCGACATATGCTGCAATTATTAATAATGATATCCCTATAACTATCCATACCTTTAACATATGCTCCCCCTCCTACAGTAATTTATCCATTTAATACTATCCCCATCAATTTCCCTGTATCAAAAGTTACTCTGCACCTGTCTTCTACAGCTACATTGCTCATACAGATGGAATGGCTTACATTAGAAGGATTCAAGTATCCATTGAATCCTTCTAATGTAAGCCCTTCAACTTTTTCAGAGAAAGGAACAAAAGAAATAGTTTTTCCATTTAATTCTGTCAATTCAGCTTTTTTCTCAATAGAAAATATTTTTTCTTTTTCTGTCACAAACATAAGATTCTTAAATTTAAATATGAGATTCAGGTTAGTCAATAAATGATCTATTCTTCCTCCCAGTCCTCCAATTATAGTAATCTTATCATAATCCATCTTGGAAATATGCTGTAATATCAACTCACCATCTGTATAATCTTTATCCTTAGGAAATTTTTTTATTGTTACTTTATTATTACGATATTTCTCTATGATTTCCTTTGTTACAGAATCAAGATCTCCCCATATTTCTAAGGGTAAAATCCCTAAAGTCTCTAAATGGTTAGCTCCACCATCAGCACAATAAATGTCTCCTTTTTCTTTAGCCAATAATTTTATATAAAATTCTCTGCTCCCTTCAAGCTGTCCATTAAAAAATACATATGCTGTTTTCATCGTTACCTCTATGTTTTAGTCATCATCCTCTGATATTTCTACTACTATGAATATAGGAAGATGATCTGATATTTTATCTTTCATAAGTCTATATTGCCCCTGAGTAAAATCCAAGGCTCCGCTTTTCCCTGTAAATTCTTTAGTATATATTGTAGAGAGAAACATATTATCATAAGAACTTGCCAAGTTTTTCTTTCCCAGTGTTGTTTTAATAACTGGGCTTAAAGCATATATTATTTTATCAGGATGGGAAAGCAATTTCTCAAATGATTCATCAAATCCAGATAAATTAAAATCTCCAGCAATAATAACATCATTTTCTTTCAAATCCAGATTTTGAAAATAATCGTATACTTCATTCATTTTAAAAGCTTCCGCTCTCCTTGCACTTTCATTTTTTCCAAATACTGAATGTACAAGAACAAATGTAAAATCAAACTCTCCTATTTTAAAATCTGCTCCATATGGAGGTCTTGCAAATTTTTCTTCTGTATCTTTATAGAATCCTCTTTCTTTTAAAAATTCTACTTTATCTTTTTTCCACACATAAGCAAAATATTCCTTATAGCTATTTTTTCCTACTGGATATGGAGAAATGTGATAATCCCATTTTTCTCCCGACACCTTCTCCAGAGCATTGATAAGTTTTTCTACACCTTCTGCATCCATTACTTCTATAAGCCCTGCTATATCAAACATCTCAAGTGCCTGTGCTGTCAATATATAGTCTTTCTGACTTTTCCCCAGCCTTAGTGTATTAAAAGATGCTATATATCCCTCTTGAGCAAAAATTGTCATTACTAACAGAAAATATATAAAAACTAGTTTTATTTTTTTCATATTTCACACACCTTTTTTGTAAAAAATACTATTATGTTAATTTTACCATATTTTAGTCAATAAACAATGAGAAAAATTGACTTTTTTTCATTTTTGAACTATAATTTCTTAACATGGAGAATTAATTTCATATAAAAAATGAGGGGATGATATATATGATTGCAGCATTTTTTGACATTGATGGGACAATTTATAGAAATTCTCTTCTGACTGAGCATTTTAAGAAACTTATAAAATATGAATTGCTGGATTTTAGAGAATATGACACAAGAGTAAAAGAAGCTTTCAAGCTTTGGGATGAGAGAGTTGGAGACTATGATAAATATCTCCTTGGACTTACTCAAACTTATGTTGATGCTATAAAAGGGCTCTCTACAAAATATAATGATTTTGTAGCAGATCAGGTAGTTGAGTTAAAAGGAAACAGAGTTTATTCTTATACTAGAAGAATGATAAAATGGCATAAGGAACAGGGACATAAAGTTATTTTCATCTCTGGAAGTCCTGATTTTTTAGTGTCTAGAATGGCTAAAAAATGGAAAGCTGATGATTTCTGCGGTTCTGTATACCATATAAAAGATGGAGTTCTTTCAGGAAAAATTTCACCTATGTGGGATTCAGAAAATAAAATGAAATCTATACATATGTTCTGCCAGAAATATGGCATTGATTTGATGAAAAGCTATGCTTATGGAGATACTCATGGAGATTACAGTATGCTTCTCAGTGTCGGACACCCAAGAGCTATTAATCCCAGCCTTGAACTTCTAAACAGTATAAGGGAATCTGATTATCTCAAAAAAAATACAGAAATAATCATAGAACGGAAAGATATTATTTATAAAGTTCACTCTGATGTAGAAACTTTATAATTTTTAGGTTTACAAAGGAGGCAAATATGACAGTGAGATTATTTTATTTTATAATTTCATTTATGTTTATGTTTTTTACTTCTAATTTTGATATTCAGGAAAAGCATTCTGCCTTTAAAGATTTACCTCAAAACATTCTTCTTTTAGGTAAAATAGAGAGCAGTCGAGAATATAGCTTCATAAAAATAGACAAAATAGAACTTGCAGACAGGACAAATTTAAAAAATCCTATGCCTGCATTTTTAGAAATGACAGAGATTGTTACAGAAGAGCCTTGCATAAATACTGTTATTTATCCACAAAAAGATAGTTTAACATTTTATACAATCCTTGAACGGTATGGTTCCCGAATTCTTTTGATTTAACAATCTCTCATAAAAATCACATTATATTTAAATGAAACAATAATAAGGAGATTAATTTATGAGAGAATTTCATATAGGAATGGATGTTGGTTCTACTACTATAAAAATAGTCTGTCTTGATGAAAAGGATAATATTATTTACTCAATTTATCAAAGACACCTTTCAAATGTTAGAGAAACAACAAAGAAAATGTTTGATGAATTTTTAGAACATATTAAAAGTAATTTTGGTGAAGATATAAGATACAGAATAAGTATCACTGGTTCCAGTGGAATGGGAATATCTTCATGGATTGGAATAGATTTTGTTCAAGAAGTTATTGCCTGTATCAAATCTATCGAAACACTTATACCAGAAACTGATGTAGCTATAGAATTAGGTGGAGAAGATGCAAAAATAACTTTCCTTAAAAAGGATATGGATCAAAGAATGAATGGAAGCTGTGCTGGTGGTACAGGAGCATTCATTGATCAAATAGCTACTCTTTTAGATACAGATGCTTCAGGTCTTAATGAACTTGCTAAGGGATTCGATTCTATCTATCCTATTGCTGCAAGATGTGGAGTATTTGCAAAAACTGACATACAGCCTCTTATCAATGAAGGGGTAAAAAAAGAAAATATAGCTGTATCTGTACTTCAGGCTGTAGTCAACCAAACTATAACAGGTCTTGCCTGTGGTAAAAAAATAACTGGAAAAGTAGCTTTTTTAGGAGGGCCTCTTTTCTTTTTAAGTGAGCTTAGAAATAGATTTATCGACACTTTGAAACTTACTTCTGAAGATGTCGTTTTCCCTGAAAATTCACAGCTTTTTGTTGCTCAGGGAGCTGCTTTCCTTGCTAAAGAAAATGAATCTGTATTTTCATATGATGAACTTAAAACAAAAATAGAACATCTTAATGAAAAAGATACTTCTGATACTTCAAGGTTGCAGCCATTATTTGAAAACGAAGATGCACTTAATGAATTTCTTGAAAGACATGAAAAAGAAAAAATAGAAACAAGAGATTTAAGTACTTATGAAGGAAATGCTTATTTAGGAATAGATGCAGGTTCTACTACTATTAAAGTGGTTCTTATTTCAGAAGAAAAAGAGATATTATTCTCTCACTATTCTCATAATAAAGGAAATCCACTTGATAATATTATTGCTACACTTAAGAATTTGTATTCAAAGATGTCTGAAAAAGTTATTATCAAAGGTTCATGTGTTACTGGATATGGAGAAAGCCTTATTAAAGCAGCACTGAGAGTTGATATTGGTATAGTTGAAACTATGGCTCATTACAAAGGATCTCAATTCTTCCAGCCAAATGTTGATTTTATACTTGATATTGGTGGACAGGACATGAAATGTCTGAAAATACAGGATGGTATTATAACTTCCATTCTTTTAAATGAAGCTTGTTCTTCAGGGTGTGGATCATTCCTTGAAACATTTGCTCATTCACTTGGAATGGATATTTTAGAATTTTCAAGATTGGGAATGGAATCTAAATCTCCTGCTGACCTTGGTACTAGATGTACTGTATTTATGAACTCAAAAGTTAAACAGGCTCAAAAAGATGGAGTAGAAGTCTCAGATATATCTGCTGGACTTTCTTATTCTGTTGTAAAAAATACTCTTTTTAAAGTTATAAAAATAAAAAATAAAGATGAATTAGGTAAAAATATAGTTGTACAAGGTGGAACTTTCCTTAACAATTCTGTACTAAGAGCTTTTGAATTAGTTTCAGAAAGAAATGTAATCAGACCTAATGTTGCTGGACTTATGGGAGCTTTTGGAGCTGCCCTTATAGCCATGGAGCAAGCTGAAGAAAGTTCAACTATTATGACTCTTGATGAACTTAATAATTTCAACTGTACTACAAATCTTACTAGATGTAAACTTTGTAATAATCATTGTCTGCTGACTATTCATAAGTTCAAAAATGGAGAAACTTTCATTTCTGGTAACAGATGCGACAATCCACTTGGAAAAATGAAGAAAAATACAGCTCCTAATATGTTTGATTATAAGTACAACAGATTATTTAATTACACACCTTTAGAGCCTTCAAAAGCTACAAGAGGAGAAATTGGTGTTCCTAGAGTATTGAATTTTTATGATTCATATCCATTCTGGTTTACATTATTGACTCATCTTGGATTTAGGGTAATTATATCTGATGACTCATCTAAAAAATTATACGAAAAAGGAATAGACACAATATCTTCTGATTCTATATGCTATCCTGCAAAACTTGTTCATGGACATATTGTAGATCTTATAGAAAAAGGGGTAAAAAGAATATTCTATCCTTGTGTTATATTTGAGGAAAAAGAAGATATAAAATCTTCTAATCAGTTTAACTGTCCAATTGTTATGTCTTATCCAGAAGTTATTAATAACAACATGGATATCTTAAAAGAAAAACATATTGATTTGATATTACCTTTCTTCTCATTTGAAAGTAAGGAAGTACTTTACAAAACTGTATTTGAAGAATTTGAAAGATTTGGAATAACAAAATCCGAAGCTAAAATGGCTGTAGATGCAGCATGGGAAGAAAAATATAATTTCAGAAAAGATATGAGAAACAAAGCTCTTGAAATAATTGCTGATTTAGAAAGAACTGGAAAAACTGGAGTAGTTCTTTGTGGTAGACCTTACCATTGTGATAAAGAGATTCATCATGGTATCCCAAATATAATAAATTCATTTGGAATAGCTGTTCTTACAGGAGATGCTGTTGCCAGTCTCGCTTCTTTAGATGAAGAGCTCAGAGTAATAGATCAGTGGACATATCATTCAAGATTGTACAGAGCTGCTGCCTATGTTGGAAAAAGCAGCTGTCTTGAACTTATTGAATTAAATAGTTTCAGCTGTGGTATAGATGCTGTAACTACTGATCAGGTAGAAGAAATTTTAGCTAATCACGGAAAAGTTCATACTCTTCTGAAAATAGATGAAATAAGCAATCTTGGTTCTGTAAAAATAAGAATAAGAAGTCTTTTAGCTGCTCTTGATTACAAGAAAAATGCTCTTAGATCTTCTCTTAAAAAGAAAATAGAATACAAAAAAGCCCAATTTACAAAGAAAATGAAAAAAGAATACACTATTTTAGCTCCACAAATGGCACCTATGCACTTTAAATTATTGAAAACTGCTTTCAAAGCTGAAGGATATAATCTTGAAGTTTTAGAAGAGACACAGGAAGCATTAGATTGCGGACTTCAATATGTCAATAATGATGCCTGCTATCCATCTATATTAGTTATTGGAGAACTTATTGCAGCACTTAAATCAGGAAAATACGACCTTGATAAAACTGCTGTTATGATCTCTCAAACTGGTGGAAGCTGTCGTGCTACCAACTATGTTGGATTTTTGAAAAAAGCTATTAGAGACAGCGGCTTTGAAAAAATACCAATTTTATCTTTAAATGCAAGCGGTTTTGAAAAACAGGAAGGTTTCTCTATCACTCTTCCTTTTGCTCATAAATGTCTGATAGCTGTATCATATGGAGATATTCTTATGAAGCTTCTCTATCATGTACGTCCTTATGAAAAAATCAAAGGAAGTGCTTTGGAATTATATGAAAAATGGAATGAAAAAGTTAAAGAAAACATAGCAAATGGTAAATTTTCTCAATTTAAAAGTAATATAAATGCAATAGTAGAAGATTTTTCTAAGATTGAAGTCTCTGATGAAAAGAAAATAAAAGTAGGAATAGTTGGAGAAATTCTTGTTAAGTTCAGTCCTTTTGCCAATAATAATTTAGCTGACTTCATTGAAGCTGAAGGTGGAGAAGTATATACTTCAAGTCTTATGAGCTTTGTAAAATATTGTATATATAGTGATATCTTTATTACAGAAAGATTCAAAGGTAAAATTGCAGCAATGAAACTTAAAGCTGCCCTTTGGGTAATAGACCAGTATACAAAAGTATTAAATAATGCTTTACAAAAGAATCCTAGATTTGGTCATGAAGATTCTATTCAAGACCTTGCTAAAAAAACTTCTCAATATATCTCAATAGGAAATCAATCTGGAGAAGGATGGTTTCTTATGGGAGAAATGATAGAATTCATTGAAAAAGATGTTCCTAATATAGTTTGTGTTCAACCTTTTGGATGTCTTCCAAATCATATAACAGGAAAAGGTATGATTAAGAAGTTGAGATCAGAATATTCTAATGTCAATATAGCTCCTATAGATTATGACCCTGCTTATTCTGAAGTTAATCAATTAAATAGGATAAAACTTATGCTGTCTGTTGCCAGAAAAAACCTAAAAAATTCTTAAAAAATATTTAATTTGTGATATAATTAAAGAAATAAAGAGGTTTTAATTTTTTGGAGGTGGATTGATTGTATAAAGCTAATTATCTTATGATGACTCCTGGACCTACAATGGTAAGAGAAAATGTGTTGAAAGCTAGATGCAGCTTTTTTGGAAATCCTGATCTAGACCCTAATTTTTTCGCTTTTTATGAAGAACTATGTAAAAAAACTGGAAAATTATTTGGTGCTAAGAAAGCTCAAACTATAATAATGAATGGGGAAGGTATGCTGGGGTTAGATACTGCATGTGCTTCACTTACTGAGCCTGGAGATAAAGTTTTAGTTATATCAAATGGTATTTTTGGAGAGGGATTTAAAGGACTTGTAAAAACTTATGGTGGAGAAGTCACTCTTTTTGAAACTGATGTAAAAAAAGCTCTTGATATTGACAAATTAAGAATATTCCTTGAAAAAAATAAAGATTTTAAATATGCTACTATGGTTCATTGCGATACTCCATCTGGAGTACTCAACAATGTGGAAGTTATTTGCAAAATCTTAAAATCTGAAGGAATTATGACAGTAGTTGATAGTGTTGCTGCTGTAGGTGGAGTACAATTAGAAGTAGATGAATGGGGAATTGATATTGCCCTTGGAGGTTCTCAAAAAGTTTTCTCTGCTCCTTCTGGAATTACAATTATGACAGTAAGCAATGATGCATGGGAAGCTATTGAAAATAGAAAAACTCCAATTGCTTCTTTCTATTGTAATTTATCTCTATGGAAAAATTGTGTAAAAGAACAGCTTTTCCCTTATACAATGCCTGCCAGTGATCTAATGGCGTTTGATGTTGCTATTGATAATATTTATAAAGAGGGCGTAGAAAAAGTCAGAGAAAGACACCATACTGCTGCTGAATATGTAAGAACAAGACTTATGGATATGGGAGTTGACCTTTATCTGAAAAATGGATACTCTCCAACAGTGACTGCTTTCTGTCTTCCAGAAGGATATAACTGTAAGGAAGTTTCTGATTATCTTCTGCATAATTTTGAAGTAATGATTGCTGATTCTTATTCTTACTTAAGCAACAAAGTCCTTAGAATAGGACATATGGGTGAAAATGCTCGTTTCTACAGACTTGACTATACTTTAAAAGCTATTGAAAAAACTTTAAGAGTTCTAAAAAAATAATGTTTTACATTAAAAGTCTCTTTTATGACACTTCAAGTCCTAAAAGAGACTTTTTAAGTCCAAACTATTGTTTTTATTTTATTTTAGAGATATTATATAATGCTACTATTATAAATAATTTCAAATTCAAGGGGAAGGAGAATTTATGTGTGATTTTGATAAAAACAATAAGATGCCATTATATGGGCAATTGATGAACTTTTTACTTTCAGAAATAGAATGTGACAAATTCAAGGAGCATGAAAAAATTCCTTCTGAAAGAGATCTATGCGATAAATTTAATTTAAGCCGTGATACTGTAAGACAGGCTATTTTTCAGTTGGAAAAAATGGGTTATATCTATAAAAAACATGGAAAGGGAACTTTTGTAGCCCAAAAGCAATTAAAACCTGATCTATACAAATTTTATGATTTTACAGAAGAAATGAAAAAACTTGGAAAGGAAGCTGTTTCTAAAGTTTTATCTTTTGAAATAATTCCTGCTGATAAATATATATCGAAAGCTTTAAAGATAAAAGAAAACAGTAATGTTCACAGAATTACTCGTTTAAGACTTGTAGATTCTATTCCTCTTATTTTTGAAAAAGCATATCTGTCTACAGAAAAATTTGACTTCTTTTCTATAGATGAATTAAGCAATTCATCTCTTTGCAACATATTGAAAAATAGATTTTCTGTAAAGTTTTCTAAAGGAGAGGAAACTTTTTATCCTATTACTCCTGATGATGAAATAACAAGATATTTGAATTTAATGAAATTTCAGCCAGTTATAAAAATAGAGAGAACTACTTTTGAAGATGAAATTCCTGTTATGTTTACTGAAAGAATAATTAGAGGAGATAAGTTTAAATATACAATTACTACTTCGTTCTAATTTTTAAAGAAAACTAAATTTATAGAAATTCTTTATAATAAATAGATATAAATGTTTATCTGCTTGTTATAAAGGATTTCTTTTTTTCTTTCTAAAAAAACTATACTAAAAAACTATATTTTATGATATAATAGAATGTAACATATAAAAATGATAAAGGAGTTGAAAATGAAAATAACTCAGGAAACAAATTGTGCTATAAAGACTATTTTATATCTATCTACACTTCAAAAAGGTGAAATCTCTCCTGCAAAAACTATTGGAAAATCCATTGATTTTTCTGATAAATTTGTACTTAAAGTTTTAAGACCTTTAACCAGTGCAAATATAGTTCTTCCTTTCAGAGGTGTTACTGGAGGTTATTGTTTAGGAAAAACTACTGATAAAATTACTCTTTTTGATGTTATAGTTGCAGTACAAAATGATATTAATATCTTAACAGTTATGAAAAATATGTCTAAAAAAGATATAAAAAAAGATGAAATATTTTCTATATTTGATCAAATACAGGAATTAGAAAAAAAGATTTTGAAAAAAATTACTTTCGATATGATTATAAATAACAAAGTTAATCTAAAAAATATATTAGAAGATACTCTTTAATAATATAAAAGCTGCCTGCAAGGATATCCTTATCTTCAGGCAGCTGCTATTTTCTTTTCTGATTATCTAAATTGTTCAGAACCATTAGAATAATGGCACTCTTTTACTAATTTACCTTCTGCGTCATACTCTTTGTAAATACCATCTAATTTTCCATTGTCTCCATAGTTGCATTCTATATATAAAACACCATTTGAAAAATACTCTTTGTAAGAACCATACATAGCTCCATTTTTAAAATTAACATCAAGTTTCACTTGTCCATTCGGGAAATACTTTACATTTTTTTTTGTTGTTGAGTTGCTGACATGTTCTGACGATTTTTTTAATTTTCCATTTGGAAAAAATTCTTCATAAAGTCCAACTGTCTCTCCATTTACTAGAGTACGTCTAGAACTTAATTTTCCATCACTATAGAAAGTTTCATATACTCCATGGATATTTCCATCTTTATAGAATTTATGAGTTTCTACCTGACCATTCATATAATATGATTTATATTCTCCTTCTCTAATTCCATTTACATAATTTTTTTCTTCTTGAATTCTCCCATTATCGTAAGTTTTTACCCATAGTCCTTCTTTTTTTCCATCTTTATTATACTGATTTGTCATGATTATTCCCCCTTTGAATAATGATAATGATGTATAGTTAATATTAGTATACCTCATAATCTTTAAGAAATAAAGAGATTAAATTAAATTTTTCCTATTTTAATATATTTTTTTCTGTTTTATAATGGAAAATATGAATATTTAACATATTAAAGTCAAAAAATAGTTTTTTACCAAATGAAATGTTTTTAATTACATCTGTTGAAGCCCTTGCTGTAAACTCCTTTTCTCCTATTTTGAAATATATATATACTTCATTTCCCATGTTTTCAACAACACTTACTATACCCTCAGCTCTATTTTTTTCCTGACTGTTTTCATCTGAAACTTTTATATTTTCTGGTCTTATTCCAAACCAGATTTTTTCTCCAATATTATTTTTTGCTTTTTCAGCTTTTTCTTTATCCAAAATTAAATAGGTATCAGTATCCAGCTTTACTAGGACTTCTCCATTTTTTTCCAGAAGTTCTCCTTCAACTATGTTCATAGCTGGTGACCCGATAAACCCTGCTACAAATTTATTTACAGGAAAATTGTATATGTTCATAGGCGTATCTACCTGCATAACTTTTCCCTTATTGAGTACACATATTCTATCTCCCATAGTCATTGCTTCTACCTGATCATGAGTTACATATATCATCATAGTTTCTTTTCCTTCACTGAGAAGTTCCTTATGGAGCTGTGTTATCCTTACTCTCATAGACACTCTTAACTTAGCATCCAGATTAGAAAGAGGTTCATCAAAAAGAAATACTTTAGGCTCTCTTACTATGGCTCTTCCTAAGGCCACTCTCTGCTTCTGTCCACCTGACATCTCCTTAGGCTTTCTATCTAAAATATCACTTATTTCCAATCTTTCAGCAGTTTCCCTCACTCTTTTATCTATCTCTTTTTTAGGAAATTTTGCCATTTTCAATCCAAAGGCCATATTTTCATAAGTAGTCATATGAGGATAAAGAGCATAGTTTTGAAATACCATGGCTATACCTCTGTCTTTAGGAGGAAGCTTATTGGCTAGTTTTCCTTCTATCCATAATTCTCCCTCTGTTATTTCCTCCAGTCCAGCTATCATTCTAAGCATAGTTGACTTGGCACAGCCAGAAGGACCTACAAGCACCATAAATTCTCCCAGCTTTATCTCTAAATCTATTCCATGAACAGCCTTAAAGCCGTTTGGATATACTTTTTCAATATTTTTTAAAATAACTCCGCTCATATCTGCTCCTTTTTCTGTATTCTTCAATAAGAATTATACCATATTTTTCCCCTATTGCATAAAGACAAAAGCTCAATCTTATATTTTTCCTCTATTGACAATAATTTTTGAATATGATACAATTCATGAAATAATTAAGTCCATAGAGAGAGATGGAGGGACAGGCCCTTTGATATCTCAGCAACCTGCTTTAAATGTAAGCGTGGTGCTAATTCCTGATAGATGGTTTAGATTCTAGAAATTTTAAGCTTTTTTCATCTATCAGGTGGAAAAAGCTTTTTTTATTGGATTCAAACAGGAGATGAGCAGATGAAAATTTCAGAATTATTTAAAAACAAAAAAACAGTTGTATCCTTTGAAGTATTTCCACCAAACACTATATATTCTTTAGAGGATGTTTATTCTTCCATTGATGAGCTGGCAAAATTACAGCCTGACTTCATGAGCGTCACATATGGAGCTGGTGGAGCAACTAGAGGAAGAACAGTAGAGATTGCTTCAAAGATTAAGAATGATAATAAAATAGAAGCTCTGGCACACCTCACTTGTCTTGGGGCTAAGGCAAATGAAATTGATGATATATTAGAACAGTTAAGAAAAAATAATATAGAAAATATTCTTGCTTTGAGGGGAGACAAGCCTAAAGATGGACTTCCTGTTGAAGAGGGGGATTTTAAATATGCACAGGATCTTATTTCCTATGTAAAGGGAAGAAAGGATTTTTCAATAGGAGGGGCATATTATCCTGAGGGGCATCAGGAGACAAATGATCTTCTTGATCTCTTTAACTTAAAAACAAAAGTAGATTCTGGAACTGATTTTCTTATCTCTCAAATATTCTTTGATAACGAATCTTTCTATCGTTTCAGAGATAAAGTGGATAAGCTTCAAATAAATGTTCCATTAGTTGCTGGAATAATGCCTGTTGCTAATGCAAAGCAGATCAGAAAAATAACTTCAATGTGTGGATGCAGCATCCCTGAAAAATTTCAAAAAATATTAAACAGATATGAGGATAATCCTAAAGCATTGAAAGAGGCTGGAACTGCATATGCAACAGAGCAGATTATAGATTTAATAACTTCCGACATTGATGGAATACATCTGTATACTATGAATAAAGTGGATACAGCTAAAAAAATAATGGCAAATATAGCACATATAAGAGAAATTTCTGGAGGTAGCAGATAATGATAAATGAACTGAAAAAAAGAGTCCTTGTATTAGATGGAGCTACTGGAACAGCTATCCAAAAATATAATCTTACTGATGAAGATTTTCAAGGTAAAAAAGGCTGCAATGAAATCTTGAATATAACAAAACCTGATGTAATAAAAGAGATACACACTAAGTATATTGAAGCTGGTGCTGACATCATAGAAACAAACTCATTCAACTGCAACAGAATATCTCTGAAAGATTATGAAATAGAAGATATGTCTTACACTCTTTCAAAAAAAGGAGCTGAACTGGCTAGAGAAACAGCAGATAATTTTTATAAAACTTCTGGGAAGAAAATATATGTTGCTGGTTCTATTGGTCCTACAAGCAAAAGTCTTTCTCTTCCAATGGGAGATGTTCCCTATGAAAGAGAAATTAACTTTGATCAGATGAAAAAAATCTATTCTGAGCAGATAGAAGGGGTCATAGATGGCGGTGTAGATTGCCTCTTGATAGAGACTATATTTGATGGACTAAGTGCCAAGGCTGCCCTTGTAGCTGCCGAGGACCTTTTTGAAAAAAAGAATATACAGCTTCCAATTATGATATCTGCAACTGTAAACAGACAGGGAAAAATTTTCTCAGGACAGAGCATAGAATCTTTAATTACAGCTTTGGACAGACCTTCAATTATTTCCTTTGGTCTTAACTGTTCTTTTGGAGCAAAAGATCTTATTCCAATGATAAAAAGAATAGCTTCTTTTACAGATAAGTATATTTCTCTCTATCCTAATGCTGGACTTCCTAATGAAGAGGGAGAATATGAGGAGACTCCTGAGATAACTGCTGGATATTTAAAAGAATTAGTAGATGAAAAAAAGGTAAATATTCTTGGTGGATGCTGTGGAACACATTTTTCGCACATAAAAGCAATAGCTGATTTAGTAAAAGACAAAGAACCTAGACTTCCAGTTTCAAAAGAAAATAGATATTTTCTCTCTGGAAATGAAATATATGATTTCAGCAATAAATTCACAATAGTTGGAGAAAGAAATAATGTAGCTGGTTCTAAAATTTTCAAAACATTGATTGAAGAAAAAAACTATATAAAAGCTTTAGAAATAGCTCGTTCACAAATAGAAAAAGGAGCTGCTGTACTGGATATCAACCTTGATGATGGGCTGTTGATACCTCATGAGGAAATGGAAAGATTTTTAAGAATAATTCAAAATGATCCCATAGTCTCAAAAATCCCTATAATGATAGATTCATCAGACTTTTTCACTATTGAAACTGCCTTAAAAAACATAGCTGGAAAATCAATAGTAAATTCCATCTCTCTAAAAGAGGGAGAAGAAGCCTTCAGAAAAAAAGCCAGAATAATAAAAAAATATGGTGCTGCTATGGTTGTCATGGCTTTTGATGAAAATGGGCAGGGAGTCTCTTATGAAAGAAAAGTAGAAATCTGCAATCGTTCATATAAAATATTGGCTGAAGAAGGGATTCCCAGCTCAGATATAGCTTTTGATCCAAATATACTGACTATAGGTACTGGAAGTGAAGATGACAGATATAATGGGCTGAATTTTATAAAAACAGTTCACTGGATAAAAGAAAATCTTCCTCAGTGCAGTATCACTGGAGGACTTAGCAATTTATCCTTTGCCTTCAGGGGAAACAATCCTTTGAGAGCAGCTATACACTCTTTGTTTATTGAAAATGCAAAAGAAAAAGGAATGAATTTTGCTATAATGAATCCTGGTGAGAAAGCTCCTCAGCTTACTTCAGAAGAAAAAAATACAATCCTATCCTTAATAAATGGAGAAGAGGATTCTCTTGATTCTATATTGGAACTTGCTGTAAAATTAAAAAATGCCTCTGATCTTCTTAAAAAGAACAGCTCCTCTGCTCCTAAAATAATAAAGAATGATTTTGATTCTTTAAAGGACAGAATAGAAAATGCTCTTATTTATGGAGGCAGTACAACTTTTGATACAGATATAAATACTGCTCTGGAAACTATGACACCTTTAGATATTATACAAAATATTCTGATGAAAGGTATGGATAAAATAGGTGTTCTTTTTGAAAAGGGAGAACTATACCTTCCACAGCTTATAAGATCAGCAAGTGTTATGAACAGAGCTGTTGATATTTTGAAACCTCATATGAAAATAGAAGCCAATATAGGAATAAAAGGCAAAGTTCTTATGGCTACTGTAGAGGGAGATGTTCATGATATTGGTAAAAATATTGCTGGAACAGTTTTGAAATGCAATGGTTATGAAGTGATAGACTTAGGGGTAATGGTAAGCAAAGAAAAAATACTTGAAGAAGCTGTAAAAAACAATGTGGATATCATTACATTAAGCGGTCTTATCAGTCCTTCATTAAAAGAAATGGAAAAGATTCTTTCTCTTTTAGAGATCAGCAAACTTTCTATCCCTGTATTAATTGCAGGAGCAGCTACTTCTAAATTGCATACTGCTGTAAAATTAGAGCCATTTTATCAAGGAAAAACTTTTCATACTACAGATGCTTTAGATACTCTTACAATAATAAATAAGTTGATTTATGGTGACAGAGATTTATTTATAACTGAAAAAACAAAAGAACTCAGAGAGTTATGCAAAGTATATTTGAATAATAAAAAAGACACCTCTAAAATATCAACATCTCCTAAAGAAGATTTTACTTCAGAAGTTATAGCTCCTAAGCAATTAGGAAAACAATATATAGAATTTCCTCTGCAAAAGATTGAAAAATATATTAACTGGAATTTTCTTCTTCATAATATGAAAGTAAAAAATACACCTTTAGAAGAAAATACACTAAATGATGCTAAGTATATTTTAGAAAAAATGAAAGAAAATGATATAAAGGTCAGATGTGCTTTTGGAATTTTCCCTTGCACAAAAGATTCTGATAATTTAACAATAAAAGATAGTGATAAAAATTGGGCTATCTCTTTTATAAGGGGGGAAGTAAAAAACAAAAACATTGGAATAAGCGATTTTTTTAGTGAAAATGATTTTATAGGAACTTTTATTATTTCAGTAAATAGTTCTTTATTCATTAAAGATAATTACATGAGTATAATGGAAAATATTCTTCTTACTAGAATTGCAGAAGCTGCTTCTGAATTTATGGAAAATTATTTGAAAGAAGAAAATATCTGGCTGCCTAATATCAGACCTGCTATAGGTTATTCATCTATTCCAGATCATTCTATCAAGAAAACTATTTTCGAAATCACTGAAGGTGAAAGAACAGGAGCATATCTTACTAATAATTTTGCTATGTCTCCACTGAGTACTGTATGTGGTATTTATATTTCTAATCCAAAGAGTTTTTATTTTGATTTGAAATAATTTTAAATACCTGATACAGTATATTTATACTAAGAAAATTAAGGAGGCAATATTATGATAGTTGTATATGCAAAATCTATTGTACCTGAAAAAAATATTGATAAATATTTAGAGATAGCAAAAAAATTAGCAGAGGAAACAAGAAAAGAAAAAGGAAATATTTTTTATGAAATGGTACAGGACAAAAATAACAGAAGTGTTCTTGCTTTTATAGAGAAATGGGAAAATATGGAAGTTTTAGATAAACATATGAAAACTCCACATTTCACTACATTTGTTCCTCAATTAAATGAATTAAGAGAAGGAGAATCTGAACTCGCTATACATGAAGTTCTATTCTAAAAAAAATTGGCAGCCTGTATAAAACAGACTGCCTTTTTATTTATTAATCTCTGCATATTCCTTGTTCTTTTGCTACTTTTTCAACTGCTGCTGCTACTGCATCTGCAACTCTTTTATCAAAAGCATCTGGAATGATGTAATTTTCATTCATTTCTTCATCAGTAATAAGAGAAGCTAATCCTCTTGCTGCTGCAAGTTTCATTTCTTCAGTTATTTTTCTAGATTTTGCTCTTAAAGCCCCTTTGAATAATCCTGGGAATACAAGAACGTTATTTATTTGGTTAGGATAGTCTGATCTTCCAGTTCCTACTATTTTTGCTCCTCCTGCTAAAGCATCTTCCGGCATTATTTCAGGAGTAGGATTTGCCATTGCAAATATTACAGCATCTTTATTCATTGTTTTTACCATTTCAGTAGTAAGAATATTTCCTACAGATACTCCAACAAAAACGTCGGCTCCTTGTACTGCAAATGCTAAATCTCCAGCAAGATCATTAGGGTTAGTTATTTCAGCTAACTCTCTCTTAGAGAAGTCATAAGATTCTTTATCACTTTTTCTAAGGATTCCAGGTTTATCAAGAACTAATATTTCTTTTGCTCCTAAATCTCTTATAAGTTTAGTTATAGAACTTCCTGCTGCCCCTGCTCCATTTACTACAACTTTAGCATCAGAGAATTTTTTACCTACAACTTTGAAAGCATTGATAAGTCCAGCAGCAACTACTATTGCAGTTCCGTGTTGGTCATCATGGAATACAGGAATATCTAATTCTTTCTTTAATCTAGTTTCTATTTCTATACATCTTGGTGCTGATATATCTTCTAAGTTTACTCCTCCAAGTCCTGGAGCTAGTAATTTTACTGTTCTGATAATTTCTTCTGGATCTTTAGTATCTAAACAAATAGGAATTGCATCTACCCCTGCAAATTCTTTGAATAGTACACATTTACCTTCCATTACTGGAAGAGCTGCTTCTGGACCGATATCTCCAAGTCCTAATACTGCTGTTCCATCAGTAATAACTGCAACCATGTTTCCTTTAGCTGTATATTTATATACATCCTCTTTGTTAGCTGCTATTTTTCTGCAAGGTTCTGCAACACCTGGTGAATAAGCAAGACTCAAATCATCTTTATTAGCTACTTTCACTTTTGAAACTATTGATATCTTTCCTTTATTTTTTTCATGCATTTCTAGTGCTCTTTCGAATACTGTTGACATAATATCTCCCTCCGTTTATTATAAAATATTTTTTGAAAATTTATTTTCATTTATTGTGACAGTGCAAACTATATTCAAATAATATATATTTGCCTTTAAAGCTTTATATGATGTATTATATCCCCTTTTTGTACAAAAGTAAAGTATTTTCTTTTTTTCTTGTCTTATTTACGTATTTAATATCTAATATTGATATAATAAACTTAAACTAGTACATATATTTTCTGAAAATAAATTTTTAAAATATTTTTTTCATCCGTGTACAATATATATTGTTTATTATCTATTTTTCCAACAAAAATTTAGGTGATTGAAAAATTTTTTTTACTTTTCAACCACCTCCATTTAAAATAATGTTCCTATTTTAGTATTCCCAATTTCTTTAATTTCTCTTCATTTTCCTCTACAAATTCTTCAGTAATTGCATAAGCTACAGTTTTAGTAACTACTATTGCTGTTCCATCAAAAGATATTTCCACTTTCCTATCTTTTTCCAAAAATTCTTCTCCTCTTTCCACAGCTTTAGCTAAATTCTCTGCGTCTATTCTTTCTTTTAATATGCCTCTCATAAAAATATCTCCTTCATTAGGTTTTCTTCTTCTTATATATTATACAAGATCAATTTTCCTTTCCTTTTTTTTTCAAATGAAAAAGAGGATGCAGTTCACATCCTCTGTTTTATCTATACAAATAATGAATACAAGAAGTTTGCTGCCATTCCAGCTGCCAATCCTCCAATAGTATGACTGAATATTGCTTTTCCAGTTAATTCTCTATATTTCAAACTGTCCATCATAGCTACATGAGTGCTTAAATATCCGCTCCAGCACATTCCCATACTTGTAAAAACCGCTATCTCTCTTGGTCCTATTACGCCCTCTTTTATAAATTGAGGTACAAGTCCAATAGCAGCTCCCACTGCTCCAAGTGCTGTTATAGGAAAAGCTATTGCCTGTGGACTGGTAAATCCAAATAACGGTTTTAATATAAAATTAAGCTTTGCTCCAATTATTGGAAGTATTCCTATTCCTTCATAAGCTGCTCCTGTATAGCCACCTTGAGGCATACCATTTGTAAGCATAAGAACTGTTGTACATATGATAATTACTCCAGGAATTATAGCAATTCCCATATCTACTCCTACTTTTCCACCTTCCAGCATGGCTTCTAAAAATCTTCCAAAAATTGATCCTCTTCTTATTTCTCTTGTATCAAGAACAAATTTTTCTATTTCCTTTTCTTCTTCTGATTCTCCTATACTTTTAAAATATTTTTTACTATAATGCAGCATTAAATTTACACTTATTATACTTCCTACCACTGCTCCAAGATTTCCTATAAGGACTGCCTTAAAAAGATTTTCTTTCATAAGTCCACCTTGTGCCACCATAAATGCTGATACTATGAATCCCATCCCAAAAGATGTTCCCAAGTTAGTAAGAGCTGTAAACTGATAGTTCTTAAAATATTTTCTAAATTCTTTATTTGCTGCTAAACTAAGTACAGCTGGATTATCTGATATATATGTTGTCACTATTGCTAATGCTGAAGCTCCCGGCAATCTATACAAAGGATAAATTACAAAATAAAGCAATTTATTTATCAGGGATATCACTCCAAATTCAGATAATATTTCTGAAAGAGCTCCTGCTAATACTGCAACTCCCATTATAAAGAATACTGTATTTATCAGAAGATCATGTGCCGTTCCCATTACAGTATTTATCATATTCACAGGTCCCATTATTTTAGCAGTTGTTATAAAAGATCCAGCTAATAATCCCAGACATATAAAAGCTTCTAAACTTATTGCTTTCTTTTTTAATTTTTCCATTATTATCTCCTTAGTGTTTACTTATACCTTAAAAGTATAACATCAGACATAAAAAGTGTCAATATTTTTGCACCTTAAAAGCTTTTTTATAATAAAAAAAGTGTCTCTCTAAGTATTGATTTTTCAACATCTAAAGACATACTTATATTAATATCCAGTCTTATGTTATTTTATTTCTACAAAAAAAGATCAAAAATCTGAAACATAATTTCAAATTTTTGATCCCTCTCTTTTTTACTATTTATTTAAAGCTTTTTTTAATTCTTCTACTTTATCAAGTTTTTCCCATGGAATATCTAAATCAGTTCTTCCTATATGTCCAAATGCTGCAAGATCTTGATATTTGAATTTTCCACTTCTCAATTCAAGTGCTCTTTCTATCCCTCTTGGTGTTAGATCAAATACTTTTTTAACAGCTTCTGCTAATTCAAATTCATCTACTTTTCCAGTTCCAAATGTATCTACTTTTACTGATGTTGGTTCTACAACTCCTATTGCATATGATAATTGGATTTCACATTTATCTGCAAGGTCTGCTGCAACTATATTTTTTGCAACCCATCTTGCTGCATAAGCTGCTGATCTATCTACTTTTGAAGGGTCTTTTCCAGAGAAAGCTCCTCCACCATGTCTAAAGAATCCTCCATATGTATCTACTATTATTTTTCTTCCAGTTACTCCTGTATCTCCATGTGGTCCTCCAATTACAAATCTTCCTGTTGGATTGATATGGAAATGTTTTACTTGATCAGGATCAAGCCCATAAGATCTCAATACTGGTTTTACTACTTTTTCTATTACTTCTTCTTTTATTTGAGCTTGAGTTACATCTGGATTATGCTGAACAGACACTACTACTGTATCAACGTGATCTATCTTTCCATTTTCATCATAAGCTAAAGTTACTTGTGATTTTGCATCTGGTCTTGCCCATGGAAGTTCTTTTGCTCTAGTCATTTTAGTAAGTTTCACTAATATTTCTCTAGCTAATACAAGAGCTAACGGCATTAATTCTGGAGTTTCTTTTACAGCTCCTCCAAACATTATTCCTTGGTCTCCTGCTCCTCCAATATCTACTCCCATAGCTATATCTGGTGATTGAGCATGGATAGCACTTAGTACTCCGCAATTAGAATCAAATCCCATTCCTTCTTTATATCCGATTTCATCAATTTTACTTCTTACAATGTCTTGGATATCTATATATGTAGTAGTTGTGATTTCTCCTCCTACAACAACCTGTCCTGTTGTACAAAATACTTCACACGCTACTCTTGAATTTGGATCATCAGCAAGACATGCGTCTACTACTGCGTCTGAAATTTGATCTGATACCTTATCTGGGTGACCAGGTGATACAAATTCTGATGTGAAATAAGTTAAATTTTTCATTTTTCCTCCTTAAAATATATTAATAATTTAATGTGTCAAGATAAAAAAATCCCTTTCACCGGACAGATGAAAGGGATTAAGTGTTAAATCCAATATTCCATCTCTCAGGAGTTAGCACCACACTTAAAAAGCAGGTTGCTGAGATTTCAACGGGCCAGTCCCTCAATCTCTCTTGATGGTATTCTTTATATTTATCATTTACACCTTATTATATATTTTTTTACTATTTGTGTCAATAATTATTTAGTTATTTTTTACTTGTCTTACAACATCCACTATAGATCCGTCTCTGTACTGCACTACAGCAACTACTTTATCCTCAAATTCTATTGCTTCTTCTTTTCCAGTCATAGCCTCTGCTATTTCTTTTAGCTCTTCTATTGTTTTGATTGGAAGATTAGAATTTTTGAATTTCTCTATTAAGTCTTTTCTCAATGGATTGATTGCTATTCCTCTTTCTGTTACCAGTACATCTACTGTTTCTCCTGGAGTTGTTACAGTAGTTATTCTGTCTTTTACTACTGATATTCTTGCATTTACTAATTGAGAAACTATTATACATAGTTTTGATCCAGCTGCTGTATCACTGTGTCCTCCAGATCCTCCCATGATAACTCCATCTGATCCTGTAGTTACGTTTACGTTGAAGTTTGTATCCATTTCTGTTGCACCTAGGATAACTATATCAAGCATATTTACTACTGAACCTTTATTATTTGCATTTGCATACATTGTTGCTGACATTTTTATATGATTTGGATTTTCTTTTGCTGATTTGATTGCATTAAGGTCAAAACATTGTACATCAAATAGAGCTTTGAAAAGACCATCTTTATACATATCAACTATATATCCTGTTATTCCTCCAGCAGCAAAACTTCCTACTATATTTTTTGATTTCATAAGATTTCTAACTTCTGCTGCAACTGCAAGTGATATTCCTCCTGCACCTGTTTGGAAGCTCATTCCATCTTTTAAATATCCTGATTGCTCTATGAATTTAGCTGTAAGATCAGCAACTTTTAATCCTATTGGGTTTTTAGTGATCTGAGTAGTTCCAGATACTATTCCTTTAGGATCTCCAATAGCATCTACTACTAATACATAGTCTATTAAAGTTTGATTGATTTCTATTGTTGTATTTGGATATGGAACTAAGTTATCAGTGATAGCTACTACTAATTTAGCATTTTCAACATCTGAGTGAGCATATCCTAAGGCTCCACATGCTGATTTTCCATCTACTCCATTTATATTTCCATATTCATCTGAAGTTGGAGCTGCAACAAAAGCTATATCTACTTCAACCTCTCCTGTTTCCATTATTCTTGCTCTTCCACCATGAGTATGCATAACTGCTGGTTTTTGCATTTTACCTTGTGATATTGCCTGAGCAACTGGTCCTGACATGTATCCAGCATATATTTGTGTTACTATTCCTTTTTCAATCATTTCTACTACTGGTTTATGGCATGGGAATATAGAACTTGCAACTAATGTTATATCTTTATATCCTCTTTTTGCTATTTCTGCCATTACTAAATTTAATACATAATCTCCATTTCTTAAATGATGGTGGAAAGATACAACCATTCCATCTTTTAATGGAAGTTTATCCATTAATTTTTCAAAATCTGTATGAAGTTTTTTATCATTAGGAGTTACAGTTTTAAAGTTATAATTCTTTTTTACTACTCCAGTTGTATTTGCTAAATATCCATTATAATGATTGATTTTTCCGTATCCTTCTATAAAATCAGGAACTTCTCTTCCTAAAATATTTTTCATCTATAAACACCTCACATATTATTGATTAATCTATTAGACCAATAAGTCTTGCAACATCCAATGTATGAATAGCTCTATTTATAATTGGAAGGTCAACCATTTTTCCATCTAATGAGAATACTCCAAGACCTTCTTTAGCAGCTTCTTCTTTAGCAGCTATTACTCTTAAAGCATGATTGATTTCAGCTTGTGATGGACAGTAAGCTGCATGGATTGTATCTATTTGTCTTGGGTTTATAGCAAGTTTTCCTGTAAATCCTAACATTTTTGCTTTTAATGAGTCAGCCATTAATCCTTCATAGTCATTTGTATCTGTAAATGGAGTATCTATTGCATCTACTTTACAAGCTTTACATGCATTTACTACTTTTGTTCTTGCATAGAATAATTCGTCTGATGATTTAGTTCTTTTTACTCCCAAATCAACTGCAAGGTCTTCTCCACCTAACAAAACAGAAATTACTCTTGGACTTGATTTTATAGTTTCATATACTGTTTCTACTCCATAAGTAGTTTCTACTAGTGGGTGTATTTTTATACTTCCTGCTTCAAATCCCATTTCTTTTTCTATTTCATTTAATTTTTTATCTAATACAGCTATATCTTCAGGACAAGCTTTTGGAAGAAGTATAGCATCTGGTTTCAATCTTGCTATTACATCTATATCTTTTTCTGCAAATGGAGTAGATAAAGGATTAACTCTTACTACTACTTCTACATCATCATATTTATTTGTTCTTAAAGCTTCACTTATCAAATATCTTGCAGCATCTTTTTCTGTTAATGCAACAGCATCTTCCAAGTCAAATATAACAGCGTCTGAACCGAATACAGCTGCTGTTTGAAGCATTCCTGGGTTATTTCCAGGCATAAATAACATAGTTCTTCTTAATTCCACGATAAACACCTCTCATATAAAAAATAATATAATTATTATAATCCTCTAGCAACAGCAGCTTCTATTCTTGCTCTGATAGTATAATCAAGAGCTCCCTTATCTTGAGCTTGAACTTTTACTCCATCAATCCCAAGTTCTACAAGTTTATTTTTTATAACTTCTCTTATATGAGCTCCAAATTGTTTTTCCACAGTACTTTCTAATTCAATTTCTATTCCGCTTTCAGCTGGAGTTAGAATCACAAATATATCATTTGATTCTAGAGTACCACATTTAGCAGCTTTCTTTATTGTCATTTGATTCACCTCATTATTAAATTCTAAATAAAATTCTCTATAAACATTAGGGCTAATTAAAGGAAAAAGGTAGTCATATAACTACCTTTTTCGAAATCAAAATAAATTATAATTATACTCTTAAAAGAAAACTATTTCTTTCTTCTGTTTACTAAAGCTTCAACTCTAGACATTTCGTTGAATACGATCATGTATCCTTCGTCAACACCCATTCCTGGTTTAGCAAGAACTTGAAGAGCTCCACAAGCCATACCGATGTTAGTAGTAACTTCAGCAGATCTGTTAGTTTCGTTACAAGTTCCTCCACAGTATGATCCGATTCCTACTTTGTTACAGTAAAGAATTGCATCAGCTATGTTGTTTACTCCTCCAAGGTCTGGAGTTTTGATTTGAACTACATGTCCAGCTTTTTTGTCAGCGAACAATTTAATATCTTCTAATGTATTACACCATTCGTCAGCAACTAATTCAACTGCAATTCCTCTAGCGTCTACTTCAGCAGTTAAAGCAGCAAGAGCTTCGATTTGTTTATCTCTGTCTTCAACGTCCATAGGTCCTTCTATTCTTAATTTGAATGGTTTTGCAGCTTCTACTAATGTAGCAATGTAGTCAGCCATTTTTTTAGTGTCACAATCAAATGCAGCACCGATAGTTCCATAAACGTCTATGTGGAATATTGGAGAATAGTCAGCATCAGTTCTTTGAGAAATGATTCTGTCTCTTAACCATTTTACATAGTCAAGTAAGATTTCCCCGTGTAATCCTAATTTTTCTTTTACATTGTTAATCAAAGCGTGAGGTAAAACGTCAGCTTCTTTGATTATCATTTTGTCAGCAGCAACATATCTGTCGTCTCCTGATTGAGTGAATATAGGTCTCTTAGTGATTTCTAATCCTGTATTGTAGTCAGCTTTAATAACTTCAGCTAAAGTTACTTTTCTAGCTTTTGCAACACCATCAAGTAAAGCTTGAGTGATTCCATATCTTATTGCAGTATGTAATCTTTTTCCATTAACTTCTAATGCATCAAATTCTTCAGCAAGAGATTTGAAGTTATCAAGTTCTCTTCCTATTAATTTTGGAGCGATTTCTTTTTGGATTACTGGAATAAAGTCTTTTGCTAGGAATAAAGGATCTCTTCCTCCCGCACCTGAGTATTGAACAGCAGCACAGTCTCCATGAGCAACTTGTCCATCTTCAAGAACTAGTAAAACAGAGATAGCTTCTCCTGCTTGTCTGATTGATTTGAATCCTGGTGTTACTGGAGTTCCTAGATAGAACATACCATCATGTCCAGCTCCTGCTTTTATTGCTCTTTGGTCATCAAAATAGAATCCTGTTTTTCCTGCAGAACATACTACATCTACAATTTTCATAATTAAGCCTCCTAAGATTTTAAATTGTGTGGGAATTTTGCAATTCCCACTTTCTTCCTAATTAAATATATAATCTATTTCCAACATAATTGCAACCAACATTTAAAAATTGATTTTCTAAATTATTTTGCATTTATCATATCAATTTTATACTATGATTTCTACAAATTTTATTCGTTAATCGAATTAATTGTTTTTCATATGTTCAGTTTCAGGTCTTCCAATAAGAGTTCCTTTTCCTACTGCGAATATATCATCAACAGTCATTTGGAATCCAACTGGTCTTCCTTCAAATTTAGCTCTTTCTTCTAATTGAGCTAGGTTAAAGTCTACTAATTCTTTGCTTAATGGTACGTTTCCAACAGCTAGGTATCTTACTTTACCTACGTTGTCTCTAGCTGGCATCATTTTACCTGCATTGTATTTAGATGGAGCGAATGGAACGTCTAGTACACCTTGTTCGAAAGCTTTAACTACACCAACAGCCCAGTCTCCTTCTCCTAATTCTAATACTTTATTTAAGATACATTTAGTTTCAGCTTTAATAACATCTATTTCTTTTGCTAATTCTGGAGACATTGATAATTGTTGTCCTTTAAGAAGGTTAAGAACCATTTTTGTAGCTTTAATTCCCATTGCATTAGCTTCTTTTGTAGGAACTCCAATAGCTTCATGAGGAGTTTTAACAATAACTTTTGTAGCTCCAGCAAGAGCAGCAGCAGAAGCACCATTAGAAATAACTCCAAATGCTTTAGCTTCATCTTCTGGGAATCCTCCCATCCATTGGTGGAATACAGTTGTTAAATCAATATCATTATATCCATACTCTTTGAAATACTCTTCTCCTTGCTCAGTTAATGCTCTAATAGCAGCAACGTCTTGGATTAAGTTTCCACATTGTCCATATCCTAAAGTAATATTTTTAACTCCTTGCTCAGCAGCTAGTAATCCTTCAAGGATTCCAACAGCATTTGACATTGATGGAGGAACTAATGTACCAGTTAATGGTCCAAATGGTTCTCTGTTGATTGATACTCCGTGCTCTTCATACCATCCTACTAGTCTGTCAACATATTGCCAGTCAATTAGTGTTCTTTCTAGAGAAACTGATTTAGCGTAAGGAACGTTATAACTGATTCCTCCACCCTCATCAGAAGTATATCCAGCTGCGATCATGATTTCAGAAAGTAGTCTAGCATCTGGAGTTCCATGTCTTAATTGTAGAGGTAGATCTATAGCTTCAACAACTTGTCTACATCCAGTAACTCCGTGGTTTACACCTGGGAATCCATTAAGAAGTGATCTTCCAGCTTTTTTAGATTCTTCTATTCCTTTTTCACAGTTCTCATATTTATTTTGTCTTGTATAAGAGTCGATAGTTGATGGAAGTAAGTCTGCTCCTCCAACTTTATCTAAGTAGTCTAATAATTCTATATGTTGTTCTATTAAAGCAACCCCTGCTCTAGGTTGTGCTAGAGTAATTCCTGCTTTTTTAGCATCTACTAATTTTTTAGAGAAGCTTTTTGATTCTGGTAATGCTTTATGGAAAGCTACAGCTTCTTCTAAGTTTACTTCTTTCCCTGTAGGCCACCCTTTTAAAACTTCTTCTCTCATTTCGAAGAACTCTTCTTCAGTCCATTTCTTAAATCTAAGTTTCATATTTAAATATTCCTCCTTATAATTTCTTATACTTCGACTAGATATTTTTTCATTATTCTAACAGCTAAGTTTGGATAATCCTGAGCTAACAGTCCCATTGATGACAATATATATGTTTTGTCTACAAGGAATTTTGGAGACATAGGTTTCAAGTGAACAGGATCTTGTTCATTGAAATTTCCAGCTTTTAATATTCCTTGAGGATTTAAACTATGAATGATAACTCCTCCTGTACCAATAACATAAGGTGCATCAGTCAAGTCTTTTCCACTTTGATTAAACATTGTTCCCATTGGAGTATAAACGCACTCTAGCACTCCACAGTGTCTTGTCATTGCAATTTCAGTAGCTGCCATTGCCATTGCCTCGTCAAATCTGATCTCTTCTTCATTTTGAGGCACCATCTTGATATGATCATGTCTATACTGACATGCAGCTTTCACATCAATTTGCTTTAATGAATCATGTAAATAGTTTCTTATTTTTCTTGTTCCTGCTGCTTCTAAAAGAGCTACTGATGAGTATCTCATTCCAAGATCTCCTTCTACAGTTCTTTTAGCAAATGGTTCTTCCAAACCTTTTATCATGATAGAAGGTTTTGTAGGATCTCCTTTAGCTATTGAGTGAACATCTGTTGTTGCTCCTCCAATATCTACTACTATTAAATCTCCTATTCCATCTTCATCATCAGTACCCTCTGCAAGTACCTCAGCAGCTTTTAATACAGCTGCTGGTGTAGGCATCAGTATACCTCTTATAAACTCTTCTGCGTTTTTCATTCCTTTAGCTTCTACTATTCTATTCATAAAAACTTTTCTGATTTCTTCACGAGAAGGTTCAACATTTAATTTATTTATTACAGGCATTACATTTTCTGTTACAAAATAATCTATTTCAGCTTCTTTGAAAATAGCTTCCACCTGGTCAATAGCTGCTTTATTTCCTGCAACTACAACTGGCACATCAAGTTTATACTCTGCAATCATTTTAGCATTATGAATGATACAGTCTTTATTACCACCGTCTGTTCCACCAGCTAATAATATTATGTCCAGAGGAGTAGCCTTGATTTCTTCAAGTTCTCTGTGATTTAATTCGTAAGCATATGTCTTTATTACTCTTGCTCCAGCTCCTAGAGCAGCTTTTTTAGCAGCTTCAGCTGTAAGTTCAGGTACAAGGCCTATTGCTACCATTTTCAATCCACCAGCAGCAGATGAACAGGCAGTTTTACTTACAAACTCCACAGAATCAAAATCAACCTTCTCATTTATTGCAGCTTTTAATTTGTCATAAGCCTTATTAAATCCGATCATGATATCTTCTTCAACTGTAGTAATATCCTTTGCTGTCGCTAAAATAACTTCATTATCCATATCTATAGCAGTAAGTTTAGTGTAAGTACTCCCAAAATCTATGGCTAGATAAACTTTCATAACAACCACTCTCTTTTATTGTAAAGTTTTTTTGAAAAATCTCAGTTGATTTAAGATTAAGCAATTCCTAAATCTTTCTTTAAATCTTCTGTTGTATCTTCGATAGGAGTTCCTGGTCTGTAAACTCTATCAAATCCCATAGCTTTAAATCTTTCTTCTACTTCACTCCAAACTTGTTTTCCAACAACAATGTTTCCACCTACATAAAGGATGATGTCATTAAGTCCTGCTTCTTTACATTTTTCTCTCATTCCTTGACAATCTAGTTCCCCATGTCCATATAAAGAAGAAACTATTATAGCATCAGCACTCGTTTCAACAGCTGCGTTGATGAAGTCAGCTTGTGGTGATAAAACTCCGATGTTTACTACTTCAAATCCATTAGACTCTAAAACGTGATGAATAATTTTGTTTCCAACTGCGTGACAGTCTGATCCAATAACTCCAATTACAACTTTTTTTCCATTTTTTTCCATGAAAAATAGCCTCCTCTGTGTATGATATTTAAACTTTAATAATAATATACCTCTTTTTTGTAAAAAATCAAGCATTATTAATAATATGAATGATAAAAATTTATTTTTTTAATCGCATATATCAAACTCGCTATTTTATGCCATTTTGTTAAATATTTGTTAATATTTTTCAATTACTGGTTAACAGATTTCCATTTTAGGTAATATTTCCTTTTTTATGTTGTAAAAAATATATTTCATAATTATAAAAAATATATGTTTTTTTTCATTTTTGAATAAAAAATGGTCAAACCAAGGTTTTTTATTAACATTTTTTTTGATTAATTACTTTACACTAAAATATTTTCAAAAAACTTTTTTCAATTGAATTTAAAAACTATCCTTACTTTCCCTTAAATATCCTTTACTCATCTATGTTTTCAATGAAACTTCCATTAGGAAAATTTGATTTTTTCAAGAATGTGTGTTATAATATCTTGAAAATAAATTATACTAGCTAATGTAGGGGAGTGGGTTTTGGTCCACTCCCTCTTTAGTAGTTATCTTGAAAGTGAGGTGAATACATACTTTATGGAAAAAAATAACAAGGAAAATATTTTGAAAAAAATTGAAACCATTGTTACCCCAGTAGTAAATGAAATGGAATTATCTCTTGTTGATATTGAATACCTTCAAGATGGAGGTTACTGGTATGTGAGAATATATGTTGAAAACCCTGAGGGAGATATAACTCTCGAAGATTGTGCAGCTATCAGTAATAAGATAGATGAAGACATTGACAAACTCATTGAACAAAGATTCTTCTTGGAAGTGTCTTCTCCAGGCATTGAAAGACCACTGAAGAAAATAGAAGATTATATCAGATTCAAGGGAGAAAAAGCTAAACTTAGTCTTAAGCATAAAGTTGATGACAATAAAAACTTTGAAGGAATAATTACAGACTGTAAGGATAGTATTATATATTTAGAACTAGAAGATGAAAAAGTAATGGAAATTCCCTTTTCAGAAGTAAGAAAAGCCAATCTTGTTTATGAATTTGAAGAATTTTAATAGAATTTTCAGGAGGTAATGAAAATAATATGAAAAGTAAAGACGCTAAAGTTTTTTTAGAAGCCCTAGATGAATTAGAAAGAGAAAAAGGAATAAGTAAAGAAAATCTTCTTTTAACTGTTGAACAAGCTCTTTTGGCAGCTTACAAAAAAAATCATGGTGAAGAGGAAAATGTAGAAGTTGAAATCAACAGAGAAACTGGTGATGTAAAACTTTACGAAGTAAAAACTGTTGTAGAAACTGAAGACCTTTATGATGCAGCTATTGAAATCTCTCTTGATGATGCTCAAGAAATTAAAAAGAGAGTAAAAGTTGGTGATATAGTAAGAATAGAAATCAACTGTGAAGAATTTAGAAGAAATGCTATCCAAAATGGAAAACAAATAGTTATCCAAAAAGTAAGAGAAGCTGAAAGACAATATATTTATGACAGATTCAAGGGAAAAGAAAATGATATCATTAATGGTATTATTAGAAGAATCGATGAAAAGAAAAATATATTTGTTGAGTTTGATGGTATAGAAGCTATCCTTCCTACCACTGAACAATCTCCAGCAGATACTTATAGAGTAGGAGAAAGACTTAAAGTATTCTTAGCAGAAGTTGAGAAAACTAATAAATTCCCTAAAATAGTTATTTCTAGAAAGCATGAAGGATTATTGAAAAAATTATTTGAACTTGAAATACCAGAAATTACATCTGGATTGATAGAAATAAAAGCAGTTGCCAGAGAAGCTGGTTCAAGAGCTAAAGTCGCTGTATATTCAGCTGATCCTAATATTGACACTGTAGGAGCATGTATAGGTCAAAAAGGACTTAGAATTAAAAATATAGTTAATGAATTAAATGGAGAAAAAATAGATATTGTTATTTGGAAAGAATCTGTTGAAGAATTTGTTTCAGCAGTATTAAGTCCAGCAAAGGTAAAAAGTGTTGAAGTTATTGAAGATGAAAATACTGCAAGAGTTATTGTTGATAATTCACAATTATCTCTGGCTATTGGTAAAAACGGGCAAAATGCTAGACTTGCTGCCAAATTAACTGGTATGAGAGTTGATATAAAAACTGAGAATAGTTCTAAAGAGGATTCTTTAGAAGGAGAACAAAGTGAGTAATCAGGATTTTCCAGAAAGAACTTGCTTGATCTGTAAGGATAAAAAAGATAAAAAAGATTTATTCAGATTGGTTAAAGCAGGGGATGATAAGTATGTTTTTGATGAAAAACAAAAGCAGCAAAGCAGAGGCTACTATGTCTGTAAAACTCATGAATGTCTTCAAAGACTTGCTAAGCATAAGAAGATAAAAATGAACACAGATGACCTGATGAAGATGTTGAGTCTTTTAAAAAAGGGAGAAAAGGACTATTTGAATATTTTGAAAGCAATGAAAAATTCACAAGTTTTATCTTTTGGAATGAATATGGTTTTAGATGAGATAGAGCATACTCATTTCTTAGTTCTGGCACAAGATATAAGCGAAAAAAATGAAAAAAAACTTTTGCTTAAAGCTAAAGAACTAAATATAAACTTTGTTTATTTTGGAAATAAAAATCAACTTGGAGATATTTTTGGCAAAGATGAAGTAAGTGTCGTCGGTGTTAAAAATAAAAAAATAGCCCGTGGCCTCATAAATTAACCTAATTTAGGAGGTAATTAATGAAAGTAAGAGTACATGAATTAGCTAAAAAATACGATATGGGAAATAAAGAGTTTTTAAATCTTTTAAAAGATGATATTAAAATTACTGTTTCATCTCATTTATCTGGTTTAGCTGAGGAAGATGTGAAAAAAATAGATAAATATTTTGAAAATATAAATAATAATAAAGAAGAAATGATTGTGAAGCCTGAAAAAACGACTTCAAATGGAAAAGGAGATAGTTTGAATAAAAAGGTTGTAGAAACAGAAACAGATGATATATTTGAAGAAGAAGGATTAGGTAACGGTAAAAAATCTCAACAAATAAAAATTGGAAAAGATAAGAAAAACTGGAAAGGAGCTAAACCAGCTTCTGGAGAGAAAACTACTGATGATGAAAAATCTAAAAAAAATAAAAAGAAAAAAGGGAGAAGAACTGACTTTGTTATGAAAACTGTTGATAATGCTGGTTCTGAAACTATTGAAGAAGATGGAGTAAAAATAATCAAGGTAAGAGGAGAGATCACTTTAGGTGATTTTGCATCAAGACTTGGTGTAGGTAGTGCTGAAATAATTAAAAAGCTTTTCCTTAAAGGACAAATGCTTACTATAAACAGCCCTATATCTATAGAGATGGCTGAAGAAATAGCTATGGATTATGATGCTTTAGTTGAAAAAGAAGAAGAAGTAGAATTAGAGTTTGGAGAAAAATTTGCTCTTGAGCTTGAAGACAAAGATGAAGATCTTGTTGAAAGACCTCCTGTTATTACTATTATGGGACACGTTGACCATGGTAAAACATCATTGCTTGATGCTATTAGAGCAAGTAATGTAGTTTCTGGAGAAGATGGTGGAATTACTCAAAAGATTGGAGCTTATCAAGTTGTTAAAAGTGGTAAAAAAATCACTTTCGTTGACACTCCTGGACATGAGGCTTTTACTGATATGAGAGCCAGAGGAGCACAAGTTACTGATATTGCTATATTAGTTGTTGCTGCTGATGATGGAGTTATGCCACAAACAATAGAAGCTCTGTCACATGCAAAAGCTGCTAATGTTCCTATTATTGTTGCAGTAAATAAAATTGATAAACCTGAAGCTAACCCACAAAAAGTAAAACAAGAGCTTATGGAACATGGACTTGTTTCTATCGAATGGGGAGGAGATACTGAATTTGTTGAAGTATCTGCCAAAAAACAATTAAACCTTGATACATTGCTTGATACTATACTTATCACAGCTGAGATTCTTGAACTTAAAGCTAACCCTAAGAAAAGAGCTAAAGGAGTTGTTCTTGAATCTAAACTTGATCCTAAAGTTGGACCTATCGCAGACATTCTTGTTCAAGAGGGTACACTAAAAATAGGTGATGTTATAGTTGCTGGAGAAGTTTATGGTAAAGTAAGAGCATTGATTAATGATAGAGGAGAAAGAGTAGAAAAAGTAGAACTTTCTCAGCCAGCTGAAATTATTGGTTTCAACCAAGTACCTCAAGCTGGAGATACTATGTATGTTATTCAAAATGAACAACATGCTAAAAGAATTGTTGAAGAAGTGGCCAAGGAGAGAAAACTTTCTGAAACTAGTAAGAAGACTATCTCACTTGAATCATTATCAGAGCAATTTGATCATGAAAACCTTAAAGAACTTAACCTTGTATTAAGAGCTGATTCTAGAGGTTCTGTAGAAGCGTTAAGAGAATCATTGATGAAACTTTCAACTAATGAAGTTGCTGTTAATATTATTCAAGCTGCTTCTGGAGCAATTACAGAAAGTGACGTTAAACTTGCTGAAGTTTCAAATGCTATTATAATAGGTTTCCATGTAAGACCTACTACAAAAGCTATAAAAGAAGCTGATGTTAATGGTGTTGAAATAAGAACTTCAAATATCATTTATCACATCACTGAAGATATAGAGAAAGCTCTGACTGGTATGCTTGAACCTGAGTTCAAAGAAATATACCTTGGAAGAATTGAAATCAAAAAAGTATTTAAAGTTTCTAAAGTTGGAAACATAGCTGGATGCGTTGTTGTTGACGGAAAAGTTAAAAATGACTCAAATATCAGAATACTAAGAGATGGAATAGTTATGTATGAAGGAAAACTTTCTTCATTAAAAAGATATAAAGATGATGCTAAAGAAGTAGTTGCTGGACAAGAATGTGGACTTGGAGTAGAAAACTTTAACGATATCAAAGAAGGAGATATTGTTGAGGCATTTGAAATCCAAGAAATTAAAAGAACTCTGAAATAAGAAATAACTAGATCAATAGTTCATATAGAAAGAGAGTGATGAAAAATGAAAAGACAAAGATTAGCAGGAATAGAAAAAGAAATGGCTAGAGTTATATCTCAAGCTCTTCTTGAAGAAGTAAAAAATCCAAAAATAAAAGGTATTGTATCAGTTACAAGTGTGCATGTTACTGAAGACCTAAAATTTGCAGATGTATTTTTTAGTGTAATGGGACAGGAAGATGTAAATACTGATGAAGTATTAGAAGGATTAAATCAAATAAAAGGATTTCTAAGAAAAAGAGTAGCTGAAGAGATCGAAATCAGATATATCCCTGAAATAAGAGTTAAAATAGATGACTCTATTGAACATGCAGTAAAAATATCAAAACTTTTAAATGATTTGAAAAGGTAGTGGTATGATGCATTGGGAATATAGTTCGCTACCTCAGACTCTTATTGATACTAAGGCTGCTCAATGGAAGAAGAATAGATTACTTACTACCTTATTACTCAATAGAGGCTTTGAAGATGGAAAAAAAGCAGATGAATTTATAAGCCCAAAAATTTCTGATTTTAGAGACCCTTTCAAATTTGAAAAAATGGAAAAAGTAGTAGATAAAATTTTAGAAAAAAGAGAAAAAAAGGAAAAAGTTTTTATTTATGGAGATTATGATGTTGATGGAATAACAGCAGCTGTATTTCTTGTTCTAGTCTTCAGAAACATTGGAATAGAAGTAGACTATTACATTCCCAATAGAATGGAAGAAGGCTATGGACTGGATAAAAAAACCATTGACTTCATTAATAAAGAGAAGGGAAAACTGGTTATCACTGTTGATACTGGTGTCAATTCTATAGAAGATGTAAAATATGCAGAGAGTTTAGGGATAGATGTGATAGTCACTGACCATCATAAAAGTATAAAAGAGGAGGAAGATGATCATCTCCTTCTCTTGAATCCCAAATTAAGTGATACTTATGAATTCAAATACCTGTCTGGAGCTGGAGTTGCTTTAAAAGTAGCTCAGGGTGTATATCAAAAACTTAAAGTTGATATAAAAGACCTGCACCAGTATATGGATATAGTTATGATTGGCACGGTTGCTGATGTTGTTCCTATGACAGATGAAAACAGAATAATAATTAAACAGGGTCTTAGAGCTTTGAAAAAAACTAAAGTAAAAGGGCTTATGTATCTTTTGAAATATCTTAAATTTCAAAATAAAACTATAAATACAACAGATGTAAGTTATTTTATATCTCCTCTAATCAATTCTCTTGGAAGAGTAGGAATTTCCAAAATGGGAGCTGATTTTTTCTTGAAAGAGGATGATTTTGAAATCTATAATATAATAGAAGAAATGAAAAAATCAAATAAGAAAAGAAGAGAACTTGAAAAAAATATATATGATGAGGCCAATCAGGAAATTGCAAAAATAGGACTTAAAAATCTTAAGTGTATATTCTTAAGTTCAGAAAAATGGCATCCTGGAGTTATTGGTGTTGTGTCTTCAAGATTAAGTGTAAAATATAACATTCCTGTAACACTTGTCGCATTTAAAGATGGAATAGGAAAAGCATCTTGCAGAAGTGTAAAAGGAATAAGTGTTTTCAATATATTTCAGAATATGGGTAAAAAGCTTGTTAGATTTGGTGGACACGATCTTGCGGCTGGCTTCATAGTAAAGTCTGAAAATTTTGAAGAGGTAAAAAATATTTTTGAAGCAAGTATAGAAAATATAAAAATAGAAAAAGAAAAAAAGAGTTTGAAAATAGATACAGAATATTCTATTGAAAACATTGATGAAGATATGTTTGAGACTATGGAAAGTATATCACCATATGGGCTTGAAAATCCACATCCTTTATTTATTGATAGAGATCTTTCCTTTGAAACTATCAAAAAATTTGGTGTAGATGAAAGACATTTTAATGGAATAATAAGAAAAAATGGAAAAAATTATCATATGGTAGCATTCGATCTAGGTCATAAAATAAACGAAATAGAAGCTAAAATTCAAAAGTTTGATATTGTTTATTACCCTGAAAAAACTCTGTATAGAGGAGAGGAAATTTTTCAAATCAGGGTAAAAGATATTAAAATAAAAGACGATTTTTATGAAATTTTTACTAAATAGATCAAGGAGGAAAAATGAAACACGAAATCAAAAAATTAGAAAATTCAGCAGTAGAAATCAAAATTTCTCTTACTACTGAAGAAGTAAGTCCTATTAAAAATGAGGTATTAGCAGAACTTGCAGGTAAAGCAGAAGTTCCTGGATTCAGAAAAGGGAAAGCTCCTCTAGACAAAGTTGAAGCTCAATTCAAAGATGCTCTAAAAGAGGAAGTTACTGAGAAAGTTTTACATAAATACTATGAAGAAGTAGTGAAAGCTGAAAACATCATGCCTATAAGCTATATTCACAGTGTAGTAACTAACCTTAATGATGCTTTTGATCTTACTTTCAAAGTTGATGTATATCCAACTGTTGAATTAGGAGAATATAAAGGATTAGAAGCTGAAAAAGAAACTTTTGAAATGACTGAAGAAGTTTTAAACAAAGAACTTGAAATCATGGTAAACAGCAAGTCTAAATTAGAAGATACTGAAGCTGGACACAAAGCTGAAATGGGAGATACTGTTGATCTTGCTTTTGAAGGATTTGTAGATGGTGTTCCTTTTGAAGGAGGAAAATCTGAATCTCATACTTTAAAATTAGGTTCTAAGATGTTTATTGATAATTTTGAAGACCAACTAGTTGGTTATACAGCTGGACAAGAAGGAGAAATTAATGTAACTTTCCCTGAGCAATATCACGCTGCTGATCTTGCTGGAAAACCTGCTGTTTTCAAAGTTAAAATCAACGCTATCAAAAAACTTGTTGTTCCTGAACTAAATGAAGAATTAGCTAAAGAATTAGGATTTGAATCTATTGAAGATCTTAAAGCTAAAAAAACTGAAGAAATCAAAGCTAGAGAAGAAGCTAGAATCAAAAATGAGTACATTGGTAAATTATTAGATAAAGTTGCTGCTAGTTCAAAAGTAGAAGTTCCTTTCTCTATGGTAGCTACTGAAGTTAAAAATAGAATCTCTGAAATGGAAAACCAACTTTCAGCTCAAGGTATAGGAATGGATATGTACCTACAAATGACTGGAATGGACAGAGCTAAATTAGAAAATCAAATCGCTCCTATGGCTGCTGGAAAAGTAAAAGTAGATCTTATACTTGAAGCTATAGCTAAAGCTGAAAACTTAGAAGTTTCTGAAGAAGAAGTTACTGCTAAAATGACAGAAGTTGCTAAATATTATGGAATGGATTTAGCTAAATTAGAAGAAGAATTAAAAACTCACAACAACTATGATAACTTTAAATATACATTAAAAGGTGAATGCATGATGCAAAAAGCTATCAACCTTTTAGTTGAAACTGCAAAATAATAATCACAATACTATAGGAAGCAGCTAGCTGCTTCCTATAGCTTAAATAAATAACTGAATAATGGAGAAATCTATCATTTTGTTATTTATTTAAGGAGGTAATATTTATGTATAGTCCAACAGTAGTAGAAAGTACAGGTAGATCAGAAAGGGCCTATGATATATATTCAAGACTTTTAAAAGATAGGATAATATTCTTAGGAACAGAAATAGATGATAATGTAGCAAATGCAATTGTGGCACAACTTCTTTTTCTTGAAGCTGAAGATCCTGATAAAGATATCATTATGTATATAAATAGTCCTGGTGGAGTAGTTACAGCAGGAATGGCTATATATGATACTATGAACTATATAAAACCTGATGTACAAACTGTCTGCATTGGTCAGGCAGCAAGTATGGGTGCTCTTCTTTTAGGGGCTGGAGCAAAAGGAAAAAGATATGCTCTAGAACATTCTAGAATAATGATTCACCAACCTTTAGGTGGAGCAAGAGGTCAGGCGACAGATATAGAAATACAGGCAAAAGAAATATTGAGAATGAAAGAGATGCTATCTCAAATAATGGCTGACTGCACAGGAAAATCACTTTCAGAAATCCTAAATGATACTGAAAGAGACAACTATATGTCAGCTGAAGAAGCAAAAAATTATGGTCTTATTGATCAAGTCTTTAAAAAATAAAGGAGAATGATATGAGTAAAAAAGCTAGATGTTCCTTCTGTGGAAGTACTGAAAATGAAGTTTCTAAATTATTCAGTGGAATAGATGGAGCTCTTATCTGTGACAGATGTATAGAAAGCTGTTTTGATATCCTTGAACTTTCTAACGAAAAAATGGGAGAAAAACTTCCAGAAGATATATCACCAGATTCTCTTTTGACACCAAAGGAGATAAAAGAAAAACTTGATGAATATGTAATTGGACAGGATGAAACAAAGAAAATCCTTTCAGTTGCCGTATATAATCATTATAAAAGAATATTAGATAAAAATACTCAGGAAAATGAGGATAATAATGTAGAGCTTCAAAAATCTAATGTCCTTTTAATCGGACCTACTGGTTCTGGTAAAACTCTTCTAGCACAAACTCTTGCAAGATGTCTAAGTGTGCCTTTTGCAATAGCTGATGCTACTACTCTTACTGAAGCAGGATATGTAGGAGATGACGTTGAAAATGTATTAGTAAGACTTCTGCAAGCTGCTGATTATGATGTAGATGCTGCTGAAAGAGGAATTATTTATATAGATGAAATAGATAAAATAGCAAGAAAATCAGAAAATGTATCTATTACAAGAGATGTTTCTGGTGAAGGAGTGCAACAGTCTCTTCTAAAAATAATAGAAGGAACTAAATCACAAGTCCCACCTCAAGGTGGAAGAAAACATCCTAATCAGGAGCTTATTGAAATAGATACAGCAAATATCCTTTTCATAGTAGGAGGAGCTTTTGAAGGACTTGAAAAAGTAATAAAATCAAGAACTAATAAAAAAGTTATAGGTTTTGGTGCTGATGTAAAGAGTGAAACTGACGAAAGGGTTGGAGAAGTATTTATAAAAGTTTTACCTGAAGATTTGGTAAGACAAGGAATAATTCCAGAATTAGTTGGAAGACTTCCTGTTATAACTACTTTAAAAGATCTTGATGAAAAAGCTCTTATCAGAATACTTACAGAACCTAAAAACGCAATCGTTAAGCAGTACAAAAAACTGTTTGATTTAGAAGGAGTAGATTTAGAGTTTACTCCAGAAGCACTTAAAAAAATCGCCGTTCTTGCTCTTGAAAGAAAAATAGGAGCAAGAGGTCTTAGAGCAATAATAGAACAAACTATGCTTGAATTAATGTACGAAGTTCCTTCTGATGATTCTATATCTAAGGTTACAATTGGAGAAGAAGCCGTCCTTGATTCAACAAAAGCTATTATTGAAAAAGAACAAAAAAATTAGGAGGGATAACTTTATGAGTAAAACACTATTTTTACCTACTAGGGACTTAGTTATCTTCCCAGGTATAGTAACACCTATATATGTAGGTAGAGTAAAAAGTATCAATACACTGGAATCAGCTGTAAACAGCAAAAGCAAATTAGTACTAGGGATGCAAAAGGATCCTTCTAAAGAGAATCCTGATTTTCCTGAAGATATATACAATATTGGAGTAATAGTCAACATACTTCAAATAGTTAAAATGCCTAACAATAACATAAAAGTATTGGTAGAAGCAGAAGATAGAGTAACTATTGATGGAATAGAGGTAGGAGAGACTGAATATAAAGCTACATATAAAATTTTGAAATGTACTAATGGAAAAACTAAAGAAACTGAGGCAGTATATAGAAAAGTTTTAAGCTACTTTGAAAAATATGTAGGTTTAACTGGGAAGATATCTTCAGAACTTTTAGTCAACCTAAAAGGTATCAAAGATATTAATAATGCTTTTGATATTATTTCATCTAATCTTCCTGTAAAAAGTGAAATAAGACAGGAACTTTTAGAAATATTTGATATCAAAGAAAGAGGATATAAGCTATTAGAACTTCTTACTAACGAAATGGAAATAGCTTCTCTTGAAAAGAAAATAGATGATAAAGTAAAAACAAAAATGAATGAAGCTCAAAAAGCTTACTACATAAAAGAAAAAATATCTGCTATGAAAGAAGAATTGGGAGATTATTCACAAGATGATGATATGCTTGATCTTGTTGAAAAACTAAAGAAAGCTAAACTTCCTAAAGAAGTTAAACAAAAACTTGATGTTGAGATGAAAAAACTTTCTAAAATGCCTCCATTCTCTGCTGAAGCAACAGTATCAAGAAATTATATTGAAACTGTACTTGATCTTCCATGGGAAAAAACTACTAAAGATATTCTTGACTTGAAAAAAGCCAATGAAATTTTAGAAAGAGATCACTATGGATTAAAAGATGCTAAAAACAGAGTTTTAGATTATCTTTCTGTGAAGAAACTTAATCCAAATATGAAAGGTGGAATCCTTTGTCTTGCAGGACCTCCTGGAATAGGAAAAACTTCCCTTGTTAAGTCTATAGCTGATGCTATGGGAAGAAAATTTGTAAGAGTGTCTCTTGGTGGAGTAAGAGATGAAGCTGAAATAAGAGGACACAGAAGAACATATATTGGTTCTATGCCTGGTAAACTTATCAAAGCTATGAAAGATGCTGGAACTAAAAACCCTGTTATCTTGCTGGATGAAATAGATAAAATGTCTAATGACTACAAAGGAGACCCAGCTTCAGCTATGCTTGAAGTACTTGATCCTGAACAAAACAGCCATTTTGAAGATCACTACGTTGATATGCCTTTTGACCTTTCAAAAGTATTCTTTGTAGCAACAGCAAATGATCTTAGAAATGTTTCTCCTCCTTTGAGAGACAGAATGGAAATAATAAATATCTCTTCATATACAGAGTTTGAAAAACTTCATATAGCTAAAAAATATCTTATCAAACAAGCTAAAGAAGAAAATGGACTTAAAGATTATGATATTCATATTCCTGATAGTGTCATCATGAAAATTATTGATGAATATACTAGAGAAGCTGGAGTAAGAAATCTAAAAAGAGAAATTATAACTCTTTGCAGAAAAATAGCTAGAGAAGTAGTTGAGCAAAAGAAAAAGAAATTCACAATAAAAAGCTCAAGTCTTGAAAAACTTTTAGGAAAACCTAAATTCAGACCTGAAAAGGCTAAAGAAAAACAACCTAAACAAGGTGTAGTAAATGGATTAGCATGGACTTCTGTAGGAGGAGTTACTCTTGAAGTACAAGGAGTCTCTATCCCTGGTAAAGGAGAAATATCTCTAACTGGAACATTAGGAAATGTAATGAAAGAATCAGCTCAAGTAGCATTTACTTATGTAAAAGCTAACCTTGATAAATATAAATTAGAAAACCCAGAATTCTTCGAAAAGAAGAATATACATCTTCACTTCCCAGAGGGAGCAACACCTAAAGATGGTCCTTCTGCTGGTATAACTATTGTTACAGCTATACTTTCTGTCCTTACTGGAAGACAGGTAAGACAGGATATAGCAATGACTGGTGAAGTTACTATTACTGGAGATGTCCTAGCAATAGGCGGAGTAAAAGAAAAAGTTATAGGAGCTCACAGAGCTGGTATCAGAGAAGTTATCCTTCCTGATGACAACAGAATGGATGAAAGTGATATTCCTTCTGAAGTAGCAAAAACTATGACTATCCACTTTGCTAAAACATATGATGATGTAGAAAAACTGGTTTTTGCGGACAAATAATTTTTTAAGTGAGGAAGATTTATGAATGTAAAACAGGCAGATTTTGTTAAATCGGCAGTTTATGAAAAAGATTACCCAGAGCAATTAAATAATATGGAATTTGCTTTTGTAGGAAGATCTAATGTAGGAAAATCCTCTTTAATCAACAGCATTACTGGTAGAAAAAAATTGGCAAAAACAAGTAAAACTCCAGGAAGGACTCAACTTATAAACTATTTCAAAATAAATAATGAATTCTTTATAGTTGACCTTCCAGGATATGGATTTGCTAAAGTACCTAAAGAGATGAAGGCTGAATGGGGAAAAACAATGGATAGATATATTGCCAGTCCAAGAAAAAAACTGGTATTTGTCCTTTTAGATATAAGAAGAATCCCTAGTCAAGAAGATATAGAGATGCTTGTATATCTTGATCACCATGATATCCCTTTTAAAATAATTTTTACTAAAATGGATAAAGTTTCAAATAATGAAAAATTTAAAGTAATGAAAGAAATAAAGAAAAAGATAGAATTTCATAATGAGGATGTTTTCTTTCATTCTTCACTTTCAGATAATGGAAAAGAAGATATTCTTAATTTTATAGAAACTATGTTGGAAAAGAAAGATTAAATATTATATATAAGTTTATTGGGAGGAATTTTAAATGGAAGAACTTAATAAGACTTATTCCCCTAAGGAAATAGAGTCAAAATGGTATAAGATCTGGGAAGATTCTAAATACTTTGCAGGAAAAATGGAAGAAGGAAAAGAAAGCTATTCAATAGTTATCCCTCCTCCAAACGTCACTGGTATACTTCATATGGGGCATATACTTAATAACTCTATCCAAGATACTCTAGTAAGATATAAGAGAATGTGTGGTTATAATACTTTATGGCTTCCAGGATGTGACCATGCTGGAATAGCTACTCAAAATAAAGTTGAAAGAAAACTTGCTGAAGAGGGATTAAAAAAAGAAGATTTAGGAAGAGAAAAATTTATTGAAGAAACTTGGAAATGGAAAGAAAAGCATGGTGGTATTATCACTACTCAATTGAGAAAAATTGGTGCTTCTCTTGACTGGGACAGAGAAAGATTTACAATGGATGAAGGACTTTCAAAAGCTGTAAGAGAAATATTTGTTCACTTATATAATGATGGACTTATCTATCAAGGTGAATACATGGTAAACTGGTGCCCAAGATGTGGTACTGCTCTTGCTGACGATGAAGTTGAACATGTGGAAAAAGATGGTCATTTATGGCATGTTAAATATCCAGTAAAAGATTCTGATGAATTTATAATAATAGCTACTTCAAGACCTGAAACAATGCTGGCTGACGTAGCAGTTGCTGTACATCCTGAAGATGACAGATATAAACACCTTATAGGAAAAAAACTTATCCTTCCATTAGTAGGAAGAGAAATTCCTGTAATAGCTGATGATTATGTAGATAGAGAATTTGGAACTGGAGCTCTTAAAATAACTCCTGCTCATGACCCTAATGACTTTAATGTAGGGAAAAAACATGATCTTCCTATAATCAACATGCTTACAAAAGAAGCTACAGTTACTGATGAATTTCCTAAATATGCTGGGCTAGACAGATTTGAAGCTAGAAAAGTAATGGTTGAAGAATTAAAAGAAACTGGAGCTCTTATTAAAGTAGAAAATATAAAACACAATGTAGGTCAATGCTATAGATGTCAAACTGTAGTTGAACCAAGAGTTTCTAAACAATGGTTTGTAAAAACTGAAACTTTAGCTCAAAAAGCTTTGGAAGTAGTAAGAAATGGTGAAATAAAAATCATGCCTAAGAGAATGGAGAAAATCTATTACAACTGGCTTGAAAATATAAGAGACTGGTGTATCTCAAGACAACTTTGGTGGGGACATAGAATCCCAGCATGGTATGGTCCTGATAAGTACATATTTGTAGCAAGAGATGAAAATGAAGCTAAAGAAATGGCTGTTAAACATTATGGAAAAGAAGTGGAATTAATTCAGGAAGAAGATGTACTAGATACTTGGTTCTCATCTGCATTATGGCCTTTCTCTACAATGGGATGGCCTGAAAAAACTAAAGAACTTGAAACTTTCTATCCTACATCTACACTTGTAACAGGAGCAGATATCATCTTCTTCTGGGTAGCTAGAATGATCATGTTTGGTCTTTATGAAATGAAAGAGATTCCTTTCAAAGATGTATTCTTCCATGGAATTGTAAGAGATGAGCTTGGTAGAAAAATGTCTAAATCATTAGGAAATTCTCCTGATCCATTGAATTTAATAGAAGAATTCGGAGCAGATGCTATCAGATTCTCTATGATATATAACACATCTCAAGGGCAAGACGTACACTTCTCTGAGAAACTTCTTGAAATGGGAAGAAACTTTGCTAACAAAATATGGAACGTTGCAAGATTTGTTATCATGAACCTTGAAGGATTTGATGTAAAATCTGTAAATAAAGAAGAGCTTAAACTTGAATTGGTTGATAAATGGATATTCTCTAGAATGAATGAAACTTCTAAAGAAGTAGCTGACTACATTGATAAATTCCAATTAGATGACGCTGCTAAGGCTGTTTATGAATTCTTAAGAGGAGACTTCTGTGACTGGTATGTTGAACTTGCAAAAGTAAGACTATACAATGATGATGAAGCTGGAAAAGCATCTAAAACAACTGCTCAATATGTACTTTGGACAGTATTGGAAGCTGGACTTAGAATGCTTCACCCATTTATGCCGTTCATAACAGAAGAGATCTGGCAGAAAATTAAAGTTGAAGGAGATTCTATTATGATACAGCAATATCCTGTAGCTGATGAATCACTAATCAACAGAGACATAGAAAATTCATTTGAGTATATTAAAGATGTTATTTCTTCTTTAAGAAACATTAAAGCTGAAATGGGAATCTCTCCAGCTAAAGAAGTAAAAGTTGTTATCAAAACTTCTGATGAAATGGAACTAAAAACTCTTGAAGACAACTACATTTTCATAACTAAGTTAGCTAAAATAGAAGAACTTAAGTATGGTAAAGATATGGAAAAACCTGAACAAAGTGGATTCAGAGTAGCTGGAAATTCTGAAGTATATATGATACTTACTGGACTTTTAAATGCTGAAGTAGAAATCAAAAAAATTCAAGAACAGATAGAAAAAGTACAAAAAGATCTTGATAAAGTTAATGCTAAACTTTCTGATGAAAGATTTACTTCTAAAGCTCCTGCCCATATTCTGGAGAGAGAAAGAAGAATTCAAAAAGAACATCAAGATAAGATGGATAAACTTACTGAGAACCTTAAAAACTTTATGTAATATTAAAAATCTATTTTAAAAAACTTAAGAAAGTTGTATAATGAAATTGTAGAAGGCTTTTTTAAGGAGGTAGATCTTATGAATTTACAAGAGATGGTTTTCAGAGCCCTTTTGGACTTCGAAGCTCAAGGGGAAATATATATAGAAAAAGAGAGAGTAACACTTGGCTGTATGGCTAATGGAAGTGAAATGGAAACTGTAAGAAAGTTTTTAAATACTGTTGAACTACAGGAAAAATTTAAAGATTATCCTTTAAGTGAAATCAATAACGCTGTACAAAGTCTTGTAGAAAAAGATTTTATAAAAGCTAGAAGAGTTACTACTACTACTGGTGTTAACTTCTATGAAATTCTAAATAGTGAATGTGATTTAGAAGAGTTCTTAGAGGGATAAAAGTATTTTATTTTGAGAAAATAGGGCTGGCTCAAAAGTTAATTTTGACCAGCCTATTATTTTATCTTTATTTAAGGAGGATTAAATGATAAAAGCTGTATTTTTTGATATTGATGGAACCCTTGTAAGTTTTAATACTCATAAAGTTCCTGAAAGTACAATGAAAGCTTTTGAGCTGCTTCATGAGAAGGGAATAAAAACATTTGTTGCAACAGGAAGACATCCTTCAATTATGTCATTAGGCAACAATCTTGATCAATTAAAATTTGATGGCTATGTAACTCTTAATGGACAGTATTGTTTTAATGATAAAGAGATAATATATAAAAATAGTATATCTCCTGAAGATATAAAAAACCTTGTTGAATTTCTAAAAGACTATCCTCATCCTTGTGGTTTTGTAGAAGGAGATGGGGGAATGTATATTAATCATATAAATGATAATGTTAAAGCTGTTTTGGATGCTGTAAACCTTCCTATGCTTCCTATAAAGGATGTATCTAGAGCTTTAGAGAATGAAGTATTTCAGTTAAATCCTTATGTATCTCCTGAAGAGGAACATATTTTTATGAATGCATTAAAAAATTGTGAAGCTACAAGATGGAATCCACTATTTTTAGACGTCATCCCTGCTGGCGGAGGAAAACATGTAGCAGTGGAAAAAGTCAGAGAATATTATGGTTTTTCTAAAGAGGAAACTATGGCCTTTGGAGATGGGGGAAATGACATCACTATGCTTTCAAATGTAGGAATAGGAGTTGCCATGGGAAATGCTAATGATGATGTAAAAGAGATTGCTGATTATGTTACTGATACAGTAGATAATGATGGAATCTTTAAAGCTCTTAAGCATTTTTCTATTATTTAAAAAATATACAATTTTTTATATTAAATATATTAAAAAAACTCTTTTTATTAATTTTTTATTATTGTATCATTTCTAAAAATAAAGTTCAATATATAAAAAATTTATGCAACTGAACTTTTTATTTTAATTTTTAAAACTTATTGTATTAAATAAAAACATTATTCTATTTTTTTCAAAAAATAAAATAAAATATTTTTATTTTTTTTATAAAAAAGTTATGAAATATAAGATTTTTATGATAAAATAGATGTACGCATAGTTATTTATTACATATATATTTCTTTGGGGAGTGGTCAAATGGATTTACATTATTTAAAAATATTTTATGAAGTAGCAAAAGAGAAAAGTTTTACTAAGGCAGCAAGCAAACTTTACATCAATCAATCAGCTGTATCTATTCAAGTTAAAAAATTTGAAGAGATTTTAAATGCAAAACTTTTTGACAGAAGTTCTAAAAAAATTAAGCTTACTTATACTGGGGAAGCTCTATATAAAATGGCTGAAGATATATTCGACAAAGTTAAAAGAGCAGAAAAAGAAATATCTAGAATTATTGATCTGGATAGAGCTAGAATCTCTATAGGAGCTACATCTGTTATTGGTGAACCTCTTATCCCAAGATTAATGAAAGGATTTTCTAAGGCTCATGAAGAAATCGAGTATGATGTAACTATTGCTGATAAGGCATGGCTTTTAAAACTATTAAAAGAGGGAGATCTTGATATCCTGATCATAGATGAGGAACATATCACTGACTCTAACCTTGAAGTTTTAACTATTGAAAAAATGCCTTATGTTCTTGTAAGTAAAAAAGAATATCATAGTATGGAAAGTGTGTCTAAAGATCCACTTATCACTAGAAAAACTATTCCTAATAATAATGAAGCTATTGCTGTAATTGAAGATAAATACAGAATATCTTTTGATACAAAGATATCTGTACTTGGAAACCTTGAAGTAATAAAAGGAATGGTAAGAGAAGAGATAGGAAATGTAATCCTTCCTTATTATGCAGTTCATAAAGAGATCGAAAGAGGAGAATTCAAAATAATCTATAAGGTTAATGAAGTAAAAGATGGATATCAGGTAGTTATCACAAAAGATAAGAAAAGCCTTATTCAAATTATCAAATTCATCAACTTTATACAAGATTACAAGATTCAATATTAGGAGGTTGAATGAACTTAATAGATTCATACAAGACAGAACTTGTACTTCTTGAAAATTTTATCAAGGAAGAAGAAAAAAGAAAAGAAACTGAAAAAGTTGCCAAAGTTTTGGCAGAGGTTTTCAACAATGGAAATAAAGTATTGATATGTGGTAATGGTGGAAGCAACTGTGATGCTCTGCACTTTGCAGAGGAATTTACAGGAAGATTCAGAGGAGACAGAAGAGCTCTTCCTGCTATAGCAATATCAGAATCATCTCATATAACTTGTGTAGGGAATGACTATGGATTTGATTATGTCTTTTCAAGAGGTGTAGAAGCCTATGGGAAGTCTGGAGATATGTTTATAGGTATTTCTACCAGCGGAAACTCTGGCAATGTAATTAAGGCTGTAGAGGCTGCTAAGAAGATAGGGATGAAAACTTGTGTCCTTCTGGGAAAAGATGGAGGAAAACTTAAAGGAATGTGTGATTATGAATTTATCATTCCTGGAAAGACTTCTGACAGAGTACAGGAGATACATATGATGATACTTCATATCATCATTGAAGGTGTAGAAAGAATAATGTTCCCTGAGAACTACTAATACAAAAAGAGCCTGAATGAATATATTCAAGCTCTTTTTTATTTTAAGATATCTAATTTATCTCTAATATTTTTGACTGGACAAATTTTATTGTTTTTTTAGGAATTATTTCTCTTACTTCTTTTGACGTTGGACTGCCTATTCTTCTCTTTTTTCTTTTTAAAAGTGAAAATGTTCCTTTATTTTTAAATTTTACCTCTTCATCCATAGCTATTACTTCTGCTATTAGATTAAATATCTCTTCTATTTCTTCTCTTGCTTCTTTATCTTCTATTGTTTCATCTTGTTCTTTTCTCAATTTTTTATAATATGATACAAATTCTCTAGTGTTCATATTCTTCCTCCATTAGAGTATTGAGTTCATTTACTTTATCTATCATTTTCATTCTAGGTTTAAATTTAATAACTTTCTTTTCTTCTGTTATCATCATTTCTCTAGTAGCTAGATTTAATATTTTTCTAGGCTTTACTTCTTTCTTTTCAAATATTCCCCAGTCTTTTATTATTACTTTTTCTTCTTCTTCTAAAACATCAAAAAGAGCTTTCCAGAAAGAATCTAATCTTTCTTTTGCTTCTCTTATGCTTTTTAGATTCCTTCTTTCTTTATACAAGGTTAAAAACTCTTTCTCTGTCATTTGCTTACTCCTACTTTAAAGCTCTTTAATTTTTTACTTTACTATTATCAAATATCAAGTTTTTTATAAAATATTTAATTCAATATTTTATTCCATTCTCTAATTTTTAGAAAATATCACCATAAAATTAAATTTTTCAAAGTAATTTTTTTTCTTCTATTAGTTCATTTTTTATAAATATCAAATTTTCTCCACTAATTTGAAGAGAAAAATCAAATTTCATTACTGAATTTAACACTGACTGGCTACATCCTTTTTTCATCCTGTCATGAAGCTCTATAATTAAAATATTTACTTTGCCTAACCATTCACTCTTTTCAAAAACTTCTTTTTCTGAACCTTCAATATCTATCTTTAAAATATCTATTTTATCTACATTATATAATTCTATTATTTTCTCTATAGTTATTGCTGTTATTTTATTAGGATTATTTTCATCAGTATCCTGAACTATGAAGCCCCATTTACCTAATCCAATATCTTTGACCTCTATGAATCCATTCTTATTCCAAAGTCCTGCATTAATAGGTTTTATATTTTTAATCTCTGAAATATTTTCACATAAAAGTTTATAATTACTTTTTTCTGGTTCTATTGCTATAATACTTGCTTCTGGATATTTCATATTAAAATATAATGAACCTATCCCTATATTCGCTCCTGCATCTATTATAAATTTAGGCTTAAAATCATAATTTATTTTATAACTATTTGCTCCAAAAATATCTGATACAACCATGAAATCACTTGTTCCTTTTCTTATTTTAAAATTTTGATTATTCTCTCTTATTTTATATTTTTCTGTTCCAATTATTTTAATATTTTTATTAATTCTATACAGCCATAATAATTTTTTTAATATCTTATCCACTATAGTACTCCTTTTTTATTCTTTTCATTTTTTCTATTATTTTTATAACAATAGTTTCTTTCATAAAAAATAACCCTAAAATATAAATTAATCCTCCTATAAAAAAAGAAATTAAAAATTCTGTTATCATTCCTAAATTACTATTTTTAATTACTATAATTCCCATTCCCATTACTAAACTAGCTACTATATTTTTATAAATATCTTTATTGAAAAATTTCAAATACAATTTTTGTTTTTTTATGCAAACTATCATTATAATATCAGCAATAAATATTCCTAGAACTTTTGCAAATGAATTTCCTATGGCTCCATAATTTGAAGTTAGTAAAAAAGAAAAGAAAAGAAATATTATCATCGCTCCAATATTTGCATATAATGTATTTTTTTCTTTATTATTTGGTACAGATATGTTGGTATTTAAAAATACTGCTAAAGCGTCAAAGACTAGGAGCAACGCCATAATTCTAAAAATATTTGCTGCATCTAAAAATTTTTCTCCTCCTATAATATATAATACATTTTTTGCTAAAATTATTATCGCTATAAAAAATGGAAAACTTAAAAAACAAAAAACTTTGAAAGAAATATTTACTAATTCTTCATATTCTTTTTTATCATGGACTTTATTATTTATTCTAGGAGATATTGTATTTACAAAAGATAAGACTATTATTATAAGTACTCCAACTAATTCTTTGCTTCTTACATAATATGCTACTTGATCTGTTGTTGAATTTAAACCAATAATAACTATATCCATCCCATTGTATAAACACGCTATTATTAATTGTAAATAAAAGTATTTTAATAAATTAATATATTTTTTTAATTCTAATTTTTCAAATGATATTTCTACATATTTTCGTGAATTATAAATATTAAATATTCCATTTAAAGATATTCCCAAAATGAGAAAAATAACATATAAATAAATATCTTTTTCAGATTTTATAAATATAACCATAAATATAAAAGATATGATTTTTGTTAAAATACTTCTTTTAGTTATATATTCATATTCTTCCAATCCTATATAAAACCATTCTAATGAAAATGCACTCATAAATAAATTTAATGATAATATTATAAAAATTTTCAAATATTGATGCAAACTTGGAAATAAATAAATAATAGAGAAGTACACAATCAAAAAAAAGATAACAGAAATAAAATTTAAAAATAATAATTCTGAAAAAATTTTACTCATCTTTTCTTTACTATTTCTATTTTTAGCGATTTCTCTAGTTCCATAACTTGCTATTCCTAAAGAAGATAAAGAAATAAATATAGTAACTATACTTAAAGAAAAGCTTACTTCTCCTATTAATTTAACTGAAAATATCTTATTAATATATATTGTAGTTATTAAAGGATAAGCTAAATTAAAAATTAAAAGTATGTTATTATATATATAATTTTTTATTATTGATTTTCCCATCAATTTTCTCCAGTAAAAAATTCTTTAAATTTTTCATGTTTAACAATATTATTCCACAAAAATTTTTCTTCACTCCATTCTAATGATTGATTATATTTCTCTTCTAAGTTTATTTCTTCATTTATAACTTTTAATATCTCATTTTTATATTGCTCTTCGTTTTCTATCTCTGTTACTACACCAATTTTTCCATTATTAGTTATATCTTTAGCTCCTCCTACATCTGTTGTAATAATATAGTCTCCAAATCTTAGTGCTTCAGGGTAAACTATAGCAAATCCTTCCCATCTTGAAGTCAAAAGAAATACTTTAGCTCTGTTATAATAATCAAACAATAGATTTTTATCTTCTATATTTCCTACTAAAATTACTTTACCTTTTTTATCTGGATTACTTTTTATAAAATCATCATAATATCTTTTGAATTGTTCTGTATAAGGACCTATTATATAGATTTTCCAATCTTTCAAATCTATTTTATCTATTACTTTTAAAAGCATTTCATTGTTTTTTTGCTCTGTTCCTATTCTCCCAACTGTAATCATTATATTTTCTTTTTCTTCAATTTTTTTAACCTTTATATTATTTTCTATTAAATATTCTTCATCAAATCCATTTTGAATATAAGCCAGTTTATCAAATATATCAAAATTACATAACCCATTCTGTCTTATTTCATCAAAACATTCTTTTGTTTCACAAGAAATTAAATCAATTTTTTTTAAAATATTTTGTAAATTTTTTTTTTGTATTTTTCTAAAAATATTTTTAAAGTTTTGGTTATAAAATTTTATTGAATCAGTTCTAATATCAAGTTTTAAATAAATTTTTCCATTTTTATTTAAAATTTTATAAAGAAGTGTTAGAAAAATTTTATCTGTTCCTAAATGAAAAAACATTAAATAATCAATTTCTTTGGCTTCTTTTAATAAATAAATATAAAAACTAATGTTTTCAAGAATTTTAAATTTATCTATTTTTTTTATTATTTTTCCAAAGTTATAATATTTTAATTCTTTTAATTTTATATTTCTAAATTTTTCCATAACTTTTATTTTTTTTTCATTTGAATATATGATATTACTTTCTAATTCATAATTTTTACTTAAATAATATGGAACCATTCCTGGATCTTTATATAATTCAAGATTTTTAAACCTCTTTATTGTATAAAACAAAGATATTTTCTTTTTATTCAATTTTCCCTCCAAACTTGATTTAAGTTTTTATCTTTTAAAATATTTTATTTTTTTTAATATTATTAAAAAAACATTATTTATTTGACTATTTCTGCTTTTCATCTATTTTCTAAAGTTAAGTAAGTCATGAACTCCTACTGTGCTTATCTTTGACAGATTTCCTAATTATTTAATACCTAAAATAGTTTTTGGTTCTTCAACACATATTAAAATTCAATCGTAGTTTTATAAAATAATCAATGATCTCATAAAAAATTTTTTAGTACTTTTATTGATTAAAAGTTAAGTATTTTTAAAAGGTTTCTTCTTTTTTACAACTATATTCCCCCATTATAGAGTAGTAGGAGTAAAATATACAGAACAACAAAGAATTAATTTATTTTTTAATGTGTAGAAAGCTACATTTCTTTATGATACTCTTTTACTTTTTTTAGTATTTCTTGTTTTAAATTATTCATTTTAGTCCTTCTTTAATTTTAAAATAATCTTCTGGTATTCCAATATCTATAAAATATCTCTCACTTTTAAAAGCAAATATATTTCCTTTTATTAAATTTGAAAGGTACTCCTCAAAAGAAAAATTTTTTTCTTTTGGAAAAATAAATTTTTCTTTATCTATAATATATATTCCTCCATTTATCTCTCCTTTTTCTGTTTTTTGTTTTTCCATAAACTCTATTATTCTATCTTCTTCTATTTTTAAAGCTCCATATCTATCAAAATTTTCCATATATTTTACTGCCAATGTTAAATTACTATTGTTAATTTTATGGAACCTATACATTTCTTTTAAATCTACATTAAAATATGTATCTCCATTAATAATAAAAACACTTTCTTCTTTAGTATGTTCAAGAGCTTGCTTAATTGCCCCACCTGTTCCTAAAGGTGTATCTTCTTCTGAATATATAATTTCAATATTTTTATATTTATCTCTATAGTATTCTTTTATTATTTCTTTTTTATATCCCACAGCTAAAATTACTCTGGTAATCCCATTTTCTAATAAATATTCTAAAATATAGTTTAAAAATGGAATCCCATTTATTGGTGCCATTGGTTTAGGAACATCTGATACTACATGACTAAGTCTAGTTCCAAATCCTCCTGCTAAAATAATTGCTTCCATTCTTATTCTCCTTTAAAAATGTCTTTATCTCCATTTTCTAATTCTACTCCATTAGTATAAAGACTTACTAAAATAGTATCTTCTTTATATATAAAATCATGAGTTACAAATTCATTTATTAAAAACATATCACCTTTTTTAAAGTTATATATTTCTTCTTTATTATCCTTTTTCAATATTAATTCAAAAGCTCCACTTACTACATAAAAACATTCTTTATTTATTTTATGATAATGTCCTCCACGTTTAAATCCTGCTTTTGATTCTATTACATTCACTTGATTATATTTTTCATGAACTAATTGAACTAACTTTCCTCTTTCATCTCCAAACTCAAAATCTGGTTTTAAAATTTCCAACATTTTTTATTTCTCCCAAAATTCATTTTCTAGCATTGCACATAATAAATGATAAATAACTATATGAGCATTTTGAATATCACACATTTCTATAAAAGGAACTATAATACTATAATCAAAAAGATGTTTTGCTTCCCCTCCATTTCTTCCAGTTAGAACTATTGTTTTTAATTTTTTTATTTTTGCTGTCATTCCAGCATGTAAAATATTCTTAGAATTTCCTGAAGTAGTTATTCCTAAAAGAATATCTCCTTCATTCCCATATCCAATTATCTGTTGTGAAAATATTTCTTCTGCTCCTATATCATTAATAATAGTTGTTATAAGTGAAGTATGTGCACATAAATTTATAGCAGGTAAGGATTCTTAAAGCATTTCAGCCATTTTCTTTCCTTTTTCATCAAATAAATTTATGTATTTTTCTTTTATTTCTTCAGAAAATGGCCTTAATTTTCTAAACCCTTTTACTAATTCTCCAACTATGTGACCAGAATCTGCTGCACTTCCTCCATTCCCACAAACTAATATTTTATTCTTGTTAACATAACAATTTTTTAAAATATAGAAAACTTCTGTTAGTTCTTCTTCAAGTTCTTTTATAAAATCATATTTTCTAACAATATCTCTGTTGAATTTTTCAATCCAAACCCCTCTTTCTACTTATCTATCTATATATGATCCTGTTCTTCTTATTTTTTCACGCCAGTAATTTAACAAATCTTCCATTGTTTTATCAAACGATATTTCTGGTTCCCACCCTGTGTGTTCTTTAAATTTTGAAGTATTTGGTACTTGTAAATCTGCATCTATTGGTCTCAAACGAACGGGATCAGTTTCTATCTTTATATCTTTTACTGTAGATAAAGAAAGTAATTTATTAAGCATATCTCTTACACTACAAGTATATGATCCACCAATATTGTAATATGCTCCTTTTTCAGGATTTATAGTCACTAACATATAGTACGCTCTCACAGCATCTCTTACATCTGCCCATGTTCTAAGTGAATCTAAATTTCCAGTCTTTACTATAGGAGGATTTATTCCTGCTTCTATTAAGGCTATTTGTTTTGCAAAAGTTGATTCTGCAAACACATCTCCACGTCTTGGTCCTGTATGGGTAAACATTCTTGTAGTCATAACTGTCATATCATATGCTTCAGCATAATATCTTCCTATTAAATCTGTTCCCACTTTAGATATCGCATAAGGTGAAGCTGGATGAAATGTACACTCTTCATTTATTGGCAATTTCTCTTTAGGAACACGTCCAAATACCTCTGATGAGGCACATACATGTATAATAGGTTTTAAATTTAACAAGTGAACACTTTCTAATAATCTGGCAGTTCCCAAAACATTTGTATTTAATGTATCTATTGGTGCTGTAAAACTTGTTAAAGGATAGCTTTGAGCTGCTAAATGAAATATATAATCAGGCTTTACTTCTTCAAGTACTTTAATAAGAGATCCTTGATCATTTAAATCTCCATAATGTACAAACACACATTCTTTTTTATTTATTTTATCCATCAAATGTAAAATATTATCTAATGGACTTCTCCATCTTTGTAATCCATGTATTTCCCAATCTGTATTTTCTAAAAGATAATCTGCAAGATGTGACCCTACCATCCCTGTCATTCCTGTTATTAATGCTTTTTTCTTCATTTTTTTCTCCTAATTTTATGGTTTATAGTAAATAACTTTTGTTCCACTTGTTTCAAATTCAAATGGAATATATAAAAATTCTGATAATTTCTGTTTAACTTGTTCTTGTTTATCAATTTCTACAAACAAGAGCATAAAACCGCCACCACCAGCACCTAATAATTTTCCACCAATAGCTCCTGCTTTTTTAGCTCTCTGATATATTGCATCAATTCCATCACTTGATATATTATTTGATAAAGAACACTTCAATTTCCATGTATAATCTAATAAATATCCAAAATCATTTAAATTCCCATTACCTGTAAGAATTTTTTCTCCTTCATTTACAAGAGAAACCATTTCATGAAGTTCTTGAAGTTTTTTTTCTGTATTTTTTATCTGTTCTGTTATAATTTCACTAGAAAATCTTGTAAATCCAGTAAAAAACAACATAAGATTATTTGAAAGATTTTGTTTTCTCTCCTTAGAAATTATTAATGGTTTTACATCAATTCCTGTATTATTAAAAGTATATTTATTCAATCCTCCAAATGAAACTGCCAATTGATCTTGAATTCCTCCAGCTTCTTGACATAATTCCCTTTCTAAATGTATCGCTTCTTTTGCTAAAGTCATTTTATCAACAAATTCTCCCTTCAGAGAATGAAGACCATTTAATAACCCAACAGCAAATGACGAACTTGTTCCAAGTCCTGACTTTGCTGGTAAATCTGCATCATATGTTATATGTAAATTTTGCATTTTTAATAACTTTAAGGCTTCTCTTACCGCTGGATGACAAACTTCTTCTGGTAAATTAAATTCTTCTATTTTTGAATATGTTAATTTATTTTTATATGGGAAAAATGGCGGAAACCATTTTATTGTATGGTAACAATACTTATTAAATGTTGTTGAGAGAACACTGCCACCATATTTTTCATAATATTGTGGTATATCTGTTCCTCCCCCTAAAAAAGACATTCTAAATGGTGTTTGAACTATTATCATAATTATTTTAGTATGGTCATTCCCATACTCTCCTCCTAAAACTACATATTATTTATTATTTTCTACATACCAGTTATATACTTTTTTTATTCCTTCTTTTAAACTTGTTTTATATTTCCATCCTGTTGCTTCTAATCTTGAAACATCCAATAACTTTCTTGGTGTTCCATCTGGTTTACTTAGATCATTTTTTATTTCACCTTTGAATCCAACTACTTCTTTTACTATCTCAGTTAATTCTCTTATAGAATATTCCTCTCCAGTTCCCATATTTACATGTATTTCTTCTGAATAATTTAACATTAAATGTACTAGTGCATCTGCCAAATCATCCACATACATGAACTCTCTCAAAGCTTTTCCTGTTCCCCATATAGTTATATCTTTATCACCATTTACCTTTGCTTCATGCACTTTTCTAATTATCGCAGGTAAAACATGTGATGTTTCTAAATCAAAATTATCATTTATTCCATAAAGATTAGCTGGCATTGCTGATATATAGTTACATCCATACTGTCTTCTATAGAATTTACATAATTCTATTCCAGATATTTTAGCTATTGCATAAGCTTCATTTGTACTTTCTAATTCTCCCGTTAACAGATATTCTTCTTTTATTGGTTGCTCTGCAAATTTAGGATAAATACATCCTGTTCCTAAAAATAAAAGCTTTTTTACATTATTCTTATATGATGAATGTATTACATTACTTTCAATCATAAGATTTTCATAAATAAAATCAGCTGGTTTTTCATTATTAATATATATTCCTCCAACTCTTGCTGCTGCTAAAAATACATATTCTGGTTTCTCTTCTTCAAAAAACTTTTCTACATCACTTTGTCTAGTTAAATCTAATTCTTTGTGAGTTCTTCCTATAATATTTGTATATCCTCTTTCTTGTAAGTTTCTAACAATAGCTGAACCTACTAATCCTCTATGTCCTGCTACATATATTTTTGAATTCTTATTCATTTTATCTCTCCTTAATTATTTAAGTAAATTTTTTCCAAAATATTTTAAATAAATAGAAATGATTCTAATTATTCTTTCTTTTTTAGTATATATTCCATTTAAATAAGATATTTTCACATCTTCTAATGAAGCTTCTAAAAAATTTCTTGTAGAAATTCCTGATAAATCAAAATTGGCTAATATTTTTTCTATAAATATATATTTTATATTTTTATTTTTTAATCTTAATAACAAATCACTATCTGCTGCTATTTTATATTTTTCATTAAAGGCTCCATATTTTTCATATATTTCCTTTTTTAAAAAAACTGTTGGATGTTGTCCTTTCCCAAAACTATGATAGTCTCCCTTTATTTTTTCAAAACAATTATTATTTATAGTTCTTAATAATCCATATATCATTTCTAAATTGATATCCCTTTTAAATTCATTAGCTACTAAATTTAAAGTATCTTTTTCATACCAATCATCACTGTTTATAATTCCTACTATTTTGCCACTTGCCATTTTTATACCTTTATTCATAGCATTATAAGTTCCTGTATCTTTTTCACTAATCCATTTATACTCATATTTTTTCTCTTTAAATTTCTTTTCATAACTTTTTATTATTTCTGTTGAATTATCTGTAGATTTTCCATCAATAATTATATATTCAATATTGTTATATGTTTGATTCAAAACACTTTCTATTGTTCGTGATAATGTTTTACTTCCATTATAATTTACAGTTATTACTGAAATTTTCATTAATTTTTCTTCTCCTTCATAAGATTTTTTATCCCTTCTTTCATAATTTTCTCTCATGTCATCAATAAAAATATTGTTTTCAACTAAAAATTTCAATCATTTTTTTCTACATATTTCTTGATAAATTCCTTAAATAGCTGATGCTTTTTATCTTTTTCTGATAGAACTATATCCTTTTCTTTTAATCCATATTTTTCAAAATTCCAGTTGATATTTATCTCTTTATCATTCCACATTATTCCTGAATCATATTCAGGATGATATAAGTCTGTACATTTATATTGAAATTCTGTTTCATCTTCCAATGTTAAAAATCCATGTGCAAATCCCTTTGGTATGAAAAACATTTTTTTGTTTTTAGCGCTTAATTCTATTCCATACCATTTTCCATATGTTAGACTATCTTTTCTAATATCTACAGCTACATCATATACAGAACCTTTTATTACTCTTACAAGTTTTCCTTGAGAATGTTTAGTTTGAAAATGAAGCCCTCTTAGTACCCCTTTTTTAGATTTAGAATGATTATCTTGTACAAATTCTTCGAATATCCCTATTTCTTCAAATTCTTTTTTGTTGTATGTTTCAAGAAAAAATCCTCTTTCATCACCAAATACAGTTGGCTCTAATATGTATAAACCTTCTATTCCTGTTTCTATTTTTTTAAATTTACTCATATCTTCCCCTATATCTATTTGATGAGATTCATCAAATATTCTCCATATTTAGATTTAAGCAGTGGTTTTGCTAATTCACATACTTTTTCTTTTGTTATCCACCCATTTCTATATGCAATCTCTTCAAGACAGGCTACCATTACTCCCTGTCTGCTTTGAATAGTTTTTACATAATTTGCTGCTTCTAGTAAAGCTTCATGTGTTCCTGTATCAAGCCATGCCATTCCTCTTCCTAGACTTGTTACATTTAAAGTTCCCTCATTAAGATACATTTCATTTAGTGTTGTTATTTCCAACTCTCCTCTTTTTGAAGGTTTTACTTTTTTAGCTTTTTCTACTACTGTATTATCATAGAAATATAGTCCAGGTACTGCATAATTAGATTTAGGCTTCTCTGGTTTCTCTTCTAATGATATTGCTCTATTATTTTCATCAAATTCTACTACTCCAAAATCCCTAGGATTTTGTACATAATATCCAAATATCGTTGCTCCTTTTTTTCTTGCTTCTGCTTCTTTGAGCATTCCTGTAAACCCATGACCATAAAATATATTATCTCCAAGAACTAAAGCACATGAATCATTTCCAATAAAGTCTTCTCCTATTAAAAATGCTTCTGTTAGTCCATTAGGCTGTTCCTGTACTGCATAACTTATAGATATACCAAAATCAGCTCCCGTTTTTAATAATTCTTCAAACATTGGAAGATCTCTTGGTGTAGAAATAATTAAAATATCTTTTATTCCCGCCAACATTAAAACTGATAGAGGATAATATATCATTGGTTTATCATATATTGGTGCTATCTGCTTTGATATTGATTTCGTTATTGGATAAAGTCTTGTTCCACTTCCTCCTGCTAATATTATTCCTTTCATCTATTCTCCTTTGTAAATTTTTTATATTCTTTTTTAGAAAATACTAAAAAGATATAAAATAATATCGCTCCAAAAGTATAATAACTTCCCCATCTTATTAAATACGAAACAATTCCAATCATAGCTGAAAAATTGATTGTAGATAACTTAAAATTTTTTCTATCATAAAAAAAGTTTTTAATCAATATATATCCAATTATCGAAAGTCCTATTAATCCAAATTCTGTAAATATTCTTACAGCCATGGAATAGCCATCTTCTGAATTTATTCCATAAAAAAAATAATTTTCATTAACCAAATATTTATAATACACTTGTTGAATGGTTCCTAATCCATTTCCAAATATATAATGTTTTAATAACATTGCAGCCCTAAGATTAGAAAATAATGCAAACGTGCTTAAATTCAAGCTATTTAAATCAACATACATTAGATTTAAGATATAATTAAAAGTTTCAAAAATTTTTATTTTTATCATACCTATATTAAAAACTTTAATAATAGCTGGTAACATTACTATTAAAGTTCCTACTCCATAGAATATTTTTTTTATTTCTTTATTCTTTATTAAAAGTATAATTTTAAAAAATGCATATAAAATAAACCCCATAAAAGCAATTGCAGTAAAAGTACAAATATATGAAATTACAAATATTAAATCTTGAATTTTTACTTTTTTTGATTTTAATGATTCCTCTATCAAATAAAATACTGCTGGCATAACTACCTGTGCATAGTTTCCTGGTTCCCCTGACATAGAAGAAAAATATAAGATTCCATTTTGTAAAATATAATTATTTTTTATTCCCCAAAAAAAATATTTTCTTTGAAATATATTTATGTTGAAAAAATAATATATAATCCATTGGATTATTCCTATCAAACAAAATAATTTACACATTTTTAAATATTTATTCCATATCTTTACAACCTCATATTTTAAGAAAAATGTCCAATAAGAAAGCATAATTATAGTGATTGCAATCATTTGTTGAAGCATCTTATTAAATTTATATTCATACATTACAATAACTATAATGAAACTTATAAATATATATATAAGTAGTAGGCCCACCTTCTTATTTATTTTAAACTCATTTTTTAAAACTAAATAAACTAAAAATAAAAATGCTGAAATAATTTGAATTCTTGTTCGCATATCAAAGAATAAGACTGAAAAAATTATAATATTTAAAAATAAACTATCTATTTTTTTTATCATTCCTGCTCTCCTAATAACATCTCAAAGAGTTCTTTCCAATTTTTTTTACAGTTCTTATTTTGTTTAATTTTTTTATTACTTTCATATTTATTTTTTCCATCTATAATCTTTAACATTTGTTCTTTTAATTCATTTTCAGAATTTGGATTAAAAAATAAACATTTTTCATGTTCTCCTACAGTTTCATGTGCGTATTCTAATTCTGATAAAATTATTGGTTTGTTATATATTTTAAATTCGCTTATTGGTAATCCCCATGTTTCTAGTTTTGAAGGAAATATCAAACATTCTACCTTAAAATAATATTCAAATACTTCCTCTCTAGTTAATAATCCTAAAAATTCTATACATTTTAAATTTTTATATTTTTCTACTATTTCTTTAGAATATAAATTTTCTGTTCCATCAATTGTCAAATAAACTTTAAAATTGCTTACTCCTTTTTTTTCAAGTAGTTCTACAGCCTTACATATAACCTCAAAATTTTTAAATATTCTAGGAAAAGAAGGATAAAAAAATGTATTTTTTTCTGTTTTATTTTTGTTATCATTTTTTTGAATTAAATACTTATTCTCTGGTGGGGCAACTATTATATTTTTTATTTTATACATTTCTTCAAATTTTTTTCTTATCCAATCTTGTTGCACTATTACATAATTATTTTTTTTTATATTAATTTTATATAAATATTTATATAGCTTTGAGAATAAAAAAACTTTCTTATCATATTTAATATCTTTAAATTTCATTTTATAAAAAGGAGTTGAATTATGACAATACACAGCTAATTTCTCTGATTCAACATTTGGTGTTATATCATGTAGAGACAACCACAAATATGGCTTTAATTCTTTTGATAATTTTTTAAAATAAAAATACTCATAATGACATCTTTTTATCCAGCTTTTTTTTGAATCCTCAAATTCTATAAATTCAATTTTATTTTCACTATCTAATTCTTTAAATAAATTCTTTGTATGTACTAAAGCTATTATTTTATATTTAGAAGTTAAATTTTCTTCAACATATTTCAAACAATCTTTATATATTGATAGAATCCCACCTTCTGTCATATTTATCCCTGAAATTATAATTTTTTTCATATTTTTTTCCCTACTTTATATCCCAGCCATCTTACTCCAATATCAAATGGTATATATAGTGATTCTTTTATTTTTCTTTTTTTAATTAACTCTTTTATCAAATACATCAATAACTTCTTACCTTCATTCTCTGTTTTTGAAAAATCTATTTCTTTTTCAAATAATTTTTCAAATTTTCCTATATCTCTATATCTTTTATAGGAATCTTTTAAAGATAATTGGTGTGAATGCCATATTTTACTTTTTGCTGTATAAATAAATGATTTTCCACTTTCTATTATTTTAGAAGCTAAATATACATCTTCACTTGTTGGAGTAAGAAAATCATATCCTCCTAACTTAAAAAATTCTATTTTTAATATTGCTGAAGATGCATCACTGTAGAATATATTTTTTCTTCCATTAACCTTTTCATTTTGTTTATTACAGATTCTATTTTCATCAGGGTAATTAAATCTTCTAATAATTTTTTCTATTTCAGAATGTTCCTCATATGCTATTTGCTTTGAAAAAGAAGCGATAATATTTTCATTTAAAGGATTAACTAATTCTTTTAGCCAATTATTATCATAGGGTAATATATCTTGTGTTATGAAAACTAATATATCTCCCTCAGCTATTAATGCTCCTTCATGTCTTGTTTTGGCATGATTAAACTTTTTAATCTCTAAAACTTTATCAAATAATTTTTTTGATATTTCTAAACTTTTATCTTTTGAAAAACTTACCAATGCTATTAACTCAATAGAAAAGTTACCTTTTTGCTCTTTGAGCTTTTCCACTAATTTTTTTATATAAATTTCTCCATTATATATGGGAACAATTATTGTAATTTTCTCATTTTTCATCAATACGCCCCCTTTTTCCCAATAACATTCTTTATTGTTTTCACTGTTATTATTACATCCAGCCATAATGACCAGTTTCTTATGTAATAAAGGTCTAGTGCTATTCTTTCATCATAGTTCTCAATATCTGATCTTCCATTTGCCTGCCACATTCCTGTTATTCCTGGTTTTACCATGAATATCTTTCTGCTGTTTTCTTCACCATAATACATATCCACTTCTTTTTGTACTACTGGTCTTGGTCCAACAAATGACATTTCTCCTTTTATTACATTTATAAATTGAGGAAATTCATCTAATGATGTTTTTCTTAAAAATTTTCCTACCTCTGTTATTCTTGGATCATTTTTAAGTTTAAAGTTCTTATAGAACTCCTCTTTTAGTTTTTTATCTTTAAATAACATCTCTTCTAATCTTTTCTCAGCATCAACATACATAGTTCTAAACTTATACATCTTAAAAGACTTCAAATCTTTTCCTATTCTAGTATGATAAAAGATTGCTTTTCCTCCATCCTTCTTTATTTTTGGCGCATATATTAAATAGAGTATTCCTAGAACTATGCAGCCTACTATTCCAGCTACAATATCAAAACTTCTTTTTAGTAATCTATTTATCGTTTTATTCATTCCATTGTATGAAGATATCAGCATTATTCCATCATAATCCTCTATCTCAGAATTAAAAGTATATGTTCCATTTAATTCTGGAGTAAATTTTATTCTTTCTACCTTTCCATCAAGCTTATTTATTATTTCTGCCATTTGATTATTATCTGCTAATGGAAGCGCTATTATCACTTCGCTCACATTATTTTCTATAATAATTCTTTCTATATCACTACAATCTCCCAATATTTTTCTTTCATCTATTAAAATATCTTGATTTATTCCCTTTAAAGTATTAGCGCTTATATAGCCTAAAAGATTATACATAGTAAAATCATTCTCTTTTATTACTCTAGTAAGTTCTCTTGCTGTATGCCCTATTCCTATTATTATCAATCTTTTTTCCAGTGTTCTTCTAAAAAATTTTCTTATAAGGCTAATTATCAAAAGATTAAAAAAAGTAAATGTTACTCCTATTATTAAATGAACAGGTATATATTCAACACCACAAAAAGCTATATCATTAATAATCATGACTGCTAAATATTCTATATGTACATAAAGTTGTTTCTTAACTTCCTCCCAAATGAGTACAGTTTTAAAGGAATGCATTTTTTTAGTAATATTCAAAAGAAGGTAGATGAAGAAAGTATTATACGCAATATAGGCTGGTACTTTAAAAAAGCTGTTTATTAATAAGTAAAATAGAAATTGTAATCCTATCATTAGAATTTTTGGACTTTGTCTTTTCACTTTCCCCTTGCTCCTTGACTTTTATTTTAAGATGTTTTTTTTTATTTTTTCATTTTATATATTTCCATTTTTTATTTTTATTCACTTTTATATATTTTGTAATATTTTTTATTCAAAACTAACAATTAATAGTTTTATTTAAAATAAATAGATTTCAACTTATATTCTCTAGCTTCTATCCCTTTTTATTTTCACCTTTTCAAAAATTTAATTCTTGTATTTTTTCTAACTTTTAAAATTTAATATCAATTTTCAATTTTTGTAAAAATTGTTACTTCCAAATAATTTAAAAAAGTTCGCATTATTACAATAATGAGAACTTTTTCTTTTCCAAAACTCAATAAAATCGTTCTAAGATTTCTTAAAAATGTCAAATTATAGGTTTTTTTAGTATTGACAATATTCTATTTTAGTAGTATTATTTTCCTATACTAATCTATAATTCTAAAAAGTTTCATGGGTAATTTTTTTGAAAAAGATTTCTACAGGACGCCTTTTTGTAATAATGCGAACATTTATACCTCATAACTCCCCATTTTTTAAGGAGTCATTTTGTTACCCCTCTCTTTTAGACATTTTTCCTTTTCTCTCCTCTTATGTAATTTTTCTCTTTTTCTACATGACAATTATCAATTTTTTATATATTTCATCATACTTTATTTGTTTTTCTATATTCCTCTTCTCTCATTTTTTTCTTCCATATTTTTATTTTTTCTTTATAAAATAGTTTTTAATTGAATCTGCTATTTTTTATATATTTTCTTTTCTTTTGCTGTTTTTTATTTTTTAGCATATTGATTAAAAGCTCTCTATTTACACTGCATTTACTTCTTTTACATCTCTTATTAAAAAAGTATGGTATATTTCATATCTTAATT